>Ga0067045_1031725_pt1 | contig 11590 bp, 9 predicted proteins | sample TerdegcTABiofilm_FD_59184 | JGI IMG/M metagenome (GOLD analysis project Ga0067045, IMG submission 59184) | Combined Assembly of (Gp0054472, Gp0054536) Wastewater bioreactor microbial communities from Singapore -Terephthalate degrading...
TAGCGAACTCATCCCGGACGACAGGATGAACGGTAGACCGGTCAAGGCCATACGCTCTAGCATAGGGAAGTTGCTGATCTCTCCGGAGGCGACCTTCCAGCCCGCCACTCCCACGCGCGTCAATATCTCAACAGCTTCCACGGAAAAAGCTGAGGAATAGAAGAGCAGACCGCGTTCATCGGCGTGCCGCTTGAGGCCATGCCACTGTTCTTCGGTGAACTCCATGCGCTTCCAGTAGTCGTAACGTGTGGCGTCTTGGGAGCTGAACTTCACGCGCCAAGGTTCATCCGGCATGCTCTCGGCGGCGGCAATGTGAGTCTGGAACTTGACGGCATCTGCGCCTGCATCGGCAATGGCATCAATGAAGGCGTGCGCCATCCCCAGACTGCCGTCGTGGGCTTGGGCGACTTCAGCGATGATTAGAGCATGCCGATGTTCTCCGTTAGGCATAGAAGCTTTGCTAGCCCCGGCTCGTGATCGTCCATGGAATGGATGGCGTCAGAGTACCAGGCATAACCCCAGGATCAGAATTGCCTCCTACTTCTATGATCATTGGATCGGAAACGAATCGCCCCTTAGCTACGGCGGTCCGTGCGATCATCTTGAATTGTGCCGTGTACATGCCTGGTCTCAGCCAGAGCGACGGGAACTCAAGACAGAGTTCATAGTTCCCTGGCCGGATTTCATGCATAATGGCTTTGCTGTCCACACGGCTGTGAAGAACTGTAGAGTCTTCTGAATTTCTAATGATACAATAAAGGGCCCCTCTAGGGATAGTTCTCGCCACTCGCATGTTGATCTTCAGTTCAAATGGAGCGGTCATGTCCACGAATCTCTGTTTCCTGCCGTTGATTCGCATGTTGGTGAACGTTAGGTCACCACCGGATTCGCTGTCTCGCAATTCATCTTGATCGAATGACAAGGTGTAACAGTAGATAACCTTGCCAATTTCACCAAGGGTTTCGAGGGAACCTTCTCGCAACAATACTCCTGCGGTGCACAGCGACCGTACAGCTCCCATATTATGACTCACGAACAGCACCGTCCGCCCCTCGCCCGCGACCTCGCTCATCTTGCCCAGGCACTTCTTCTGGAACTGCGCATCGCCTACCGCCAGCACCTCATCCACCACCAGAATCTCCGGCTCCAGGTGCGCCGCCACCGCAAACCCCAGCCGCAGGCCCATCCCACTGGAGTAGTGCTTGACCGGCGTGTCTATGAACTTCTCGATCTCAGCGAAGTCCACGATCTCGTCGAACTTGCGGTCTATCTCCTCGCGCGACATACCCAGGATCGCCCCGTTGAGGTAGATGTTCTCGCGCCCGGTCAGTTCCGGGTGAAAGCCGGTGCCCACCTCTAGCAGCGAGCCGACGCGCCCATACACATCGGCGTAGCCTTCGGTTGGCTCGGTGATACGCGAAAGAATTTTCAGCAGCGTGCTCTTGCCCGCCCCGTTGCGCCCGATGATGCCCACTACCTCGCCATGCTTGACCTCAAACGAGACATCCTTCAGCGCCCAGATCGTCTCGTTCAGGCCCGCAGCGCCGTAGGCCTGTCCGCGCAGCAGGCTACTCGCCCGTCGGAACGGCGCAGCGAAAGCATCGGCGAGCGTGTCGCGCAAGGTGCGGTAGCGCTCCTGCCTGCCGCCGATGCGATACATCTTACCCAGACCTTCAACGCGAATGGCGATGTTGCCCATCCGATTACCTTTTCTACCGAAACGGACACCCGTGTTGTGGATATCGTGAAACTATCTGTCCGACTTTCGTGCTATCGCAACCAGATGATGTGTACCTTGAGGTTGATTCGCTAGATCTGTTGACATCGATTCCCGCCAATTTATGTAATTACCCACCATACTCCTCAATGTAGTGATAGGATGTTTTGGCGACCAAGAGCGTAGCCCCCACTCTCTGAAGCGACTACCTTTGACAGCATAGTAGACCTCCGTTTCAGGAAAGCTCTCCAGAAGTAAGCTGACAAGCTGCTCTCGGCGATAGTGTCGTTTGTGATCCGGGTTAGTAATATCAGTCACGTAGTCGCCGTTTGGGGTTGTCATCAGAAACGATCCTCCCGGTCGCAATAAGCTGAAAACATTCATCACAAACCGCGAATCGGCTTCGACATGTTCAAGAACCTCTATGGCAACAACAATATCGTACGACTCCCGGGGGAGTCGTGTGTTCACCATATCATCATAAACGATTGTTTCGATATTGCTCCGCCGTTTTCGTGTCTGTATTGCCATCTGATCAGTGATGCCTAGATGAAGTTGTTTCTGTACATCACTTTCGCGTGGGAGTTCGGAGATCGTTATCTTGGCATCCAGCCCAATAGTATAGTGAGACTTTCGGCCTCCTACGTCAAGAATACGAGGAGTAGTGCCAGTACGTCTCTTACTTTCTCGGACCAGCACCGTCAGCCGATCATAGACGTGACGGTAAATAGGCGGCAGAAATGGCCGCAAACATGAATACATGATCTCGAAAGGCTTCATGAAATCACCAATACCGAACTCACCAAGCGTAGAAGGTGATGCGCACTACAACAACCAGACCTACACCACATCCGCGAACGTCTTCTCCATGCGCCGGAAGTAGTACGCCCCGCTGACCAGCAAGGCCATCGCCGCCAGCGACGAGACGACGATCGTCGGCCCCGGCGCGGTGTCGGTGTTCAGCAGCGCCCAGCGGAAGCCCTCGATCACACCGGTCATGGGGTTGATGCCATAGATGGTGCGCAAGACGTCGTTCTCAATCAGGCTGCTGGGATAAGCGATCGGCGTGGCGAACATCCAGAACTGCGTCAAAAAGGGCACGGTATAGCGCACGTCGCGGAACTGCACATTCATCGCCGAGAGCCACATGCCCACGCCCAGCGCCGTGACGAACGCCAGCAGCAGCAGGAATGGGAGAAAGACCACGTTGAGCGTCGGGACAATGCCATAGGCGAGCATCATCCCCAGCAGTACGATGAACGCCAGTGCGAAGTCCACCACGCCGGAGATCACCGCCGAAATGGGGATCACCAGGCGCGGGAAGTAGATTTTCTTGATCAGGTTGGCCGCCCCTACCAGGCTGTTGGATGACTGCCCCATCCCATTGGCGAAGAACGTCCAGGGGACAAGCGCCGCGTAGCTGAAGATGGGATAGGGGATGCCGTCCGAGGGGATTTTCGCCAGGTTGCCGAAGAACAGGCTGAAGACGACCATCGTCATCAGCGGCTGGATGATCGCCCAGGCCGCGCCGAGCACGGTCTGCTTGTAGCGCACCTTCACATCGCGCCAGGTGAGGAAGTAGAGCAGCTCGCGGTACTCCCACAGCTCCCGCAGCTTGAGCGACACCCATCCCCGCGACGGCTCGATGCGCAGGTGATAGGTAGGCCTCGGCTCGGCGCGCGAGGCGGGTGCCGGAACCGTTCCGGGTTCTTCCTCAACCGCAATATCTGCCATCAGCCCCTGCACTATCTCACTATCCACTAGCCATGCTCCGCCGACATCAGCTCTGGTGTAGGAGAAATCAACTGAAAAAATCTGCCTGGTACGTGGTAAAGGCGAACTGCGAAAGCAAGCTCAGCAGAACCAGGAAAGGCATTAGGGTGCCGGTATACCTGTCTAGTTTCGGGTGCTGGCTGACATAGAATAGCGTCGGCACGATCAGGAGTTTCCCGAATCGAACCAGCACAAAAACTAGGTAGGGAGCCGTCACCAGCCCGAACCCAATTACAGGGATGATGAAGGCCAGGAGTGAAAGCTCCTTAGCCCAAGACCTGGTTGCCAGTAACCACAAAGCCACAACGAGGATCGTTGAAGTCAAGATGCCTTTAACCAGATCAGGCAAAGAACCTTCAGACCCCTCAGCCAGCGTCTGAAGTATCCCATCCAATACTGGGAACTGCCTGTCATTCTCGAGGCCAACACTCACATTGCCGGTGATGAGGTAAAAAGGGTCATTGTAGTGCATACTGATAGCTATCCAATAGGCGAGCAGCGGACTAACTGTCAGTACCACAACCGGCCAGCCAACACGCTTCTGCCAAACACCTACTGCTAGTACAATCAGAACCCCTGGCCATACGAATTTGTGCATCAATAGGGCGGCGGCTAGGGTCAGGACCATGAGTGACTTTCGGTCGAGAAGGTAGAAAAGGATACCTGAGGTCAAAAAGAGTAGCGCCAAGGTGTCGGAGATCGGATGTACTGCTGCGCTCATCCCAGTAAGAGGGAATGCACCATACAGAAGAGTGCCCCATAGCCGCATTGAAGAACGCACCTGGAGAAGAGTCAGTATCCTATAAATCACCAGCAGATTTGCGGTCCAGCCAATTAGGGTTATAACACGCATCAGTTCTGGATTGTCCCAGCCCGACGCTGCCCGGACGAGAGCAATCAGAACTGGATATCCTGGCACATGATCTCGATGATGGCTGCGAAAGAGCGATGCTGGATCGTTGGTAAACTCATCGACCAAGCGTGTGCTCCCATCCCAATACATCTTTGGGTCGCTCGTTGGGTACTCAATGTCGAGACGACTATAGAATAACCACAGAGCCAGCCAGCTCATCACAGCGATGCATAGTAGGGTGACAAGCAACACCTCTTGTTGTCTACGAGACGAAGCTGTGCTCTCTGTTCCGTCCATCAGTGTGATACCCATTAGCCATGCTCCGCCGTTCCGACATGCGAACACTCGCATGCGGCCCGGACTCATCTTATCTGGCGAGCAGCAACCTTCGAAGCTGCCGCGCGGCGCACTCCTACCCGCGCACGCGCCGCTTCTCGATCGCCCCCGCGTTGACCTGTTGCTCTTTGCGCGGCTTACGGTCTAGCCCATGCCACGCGGCTGTGCCCATGGAGTCCCCCCGTTGGTGGATCCGGGCGTTGGCCGGTGATTCTATGATACGACGGTTTTTGGGGAAAGGAATGCTGTCACCTTGCGTGACCCCACCTCACCATCAACCAGTGTCGCGCGCCATATACTTCCCCACGGCCTGCTAGCACAAACTGGCTAATGACTCGTTAAAGGAGTGCGAAGATAAGTCGTAATGCACATACCTGGCGCGCTCCATAAACTACCGCAGATTATGCCGCCTTGCAAGTTCCATGTTCCATATTCCATATGGGGTAGGCCGCCGGGAAGATTCGACGGTGACTAAATCACCTTCGCGCCACGCAGAAACTCGTCCGCCACATGCCTAGGAACGAAGAATACTGAGCGGATCCGCGTGATCGAGCAGGCCACGAGGCGTGTCGAACGGAACCTCGCAGCCGCCAATGGCCCGTGTCAGAAGTCGTGGGACATAGAGGCGGCTTGGAGCAATGGATGCTTCCATCGCCAACCAGAGCAAGGCAGAAACAGGAAGAGGCTTGACATATCGCGGAGAAACGTCGTATAGTGTGAACAGCGTTGGTATCGTTTTCAGCATGTGTTCACCCAACGGTGAAAAATCGTTTTCTACCCGCCTAATTCCTACCCGTTAAGGACAGCTCCTGATGCCCACCATCAAAGATGTCGCAAAGCGCGCAGGAGTCTCCGTCACCACCGTGTCGCGGGTTCTCAACCACCATCCCCATGTGACCGATGAGCTGACAGAGCGCGTTCTAGCCGCCATTGATGAACTGAACTACCGCCCAAGTCGCGTGGCGCAGCGCCTGCGCGCCACGCACAGCGGACTTGTTGGCGTCATTTTCTCGGACATCACCAACCCCTTCTACATTCATGTGCTGCGAGGTATTGAGCATGTGCTCTCCCTGGGCGGATCAAGCGTCCTGATCGGCAATGCCGACGCCAACATCGATCGGGAAGCGTCCTTCATTCGCCTGATGCAAACCGAGGATGTTGGCGGACTCATTATTGCGCCCACCCGTGAAGACTCCGCCGCCCTGGCCAGCGCCATTGAAGAGGGTTTGGCAGTGGTTGTCATTGATCGCCGGATGCGCAATGTCGAAGTGGATACGGTGGTGGTCAACAACTTCGAGGGATCGCTTAAGGCGATCCATCACCTGATCCAGCTTGGCCATACGCGCATTGGCGTGGTCAGCGGCCCCCTGCACCTGACTACCGGACGCGAGCGTTACGCGGGCTACCTGCAGGCCATGACCGATGCCGGTCTGCGCGTGGACTCCTCTTTGACCCGTTTCGGCGACTACCGGCAAAGCAGCGGCTATGAGCTTGCCCAGCAGTTGATTAACCTGCCCGAACCCCCAACAGCGATGTTCGTCGCCAACAACCAGATGACGATTGGCGCGCTCAACGCGATCCACGAAGCCGGCAGAAACATCCCCTCTGACATCGCCGTGGTCGGTTTCGACGATCTGTCCTGGGCCATTTCGCTCAACCCACCCCTGACGACAGTCGCCCAACCAGCTTTTGAGATCGGGGTCAATGCCGCGCGCTTGCTCCTTGAGCGCATTGCCGATCCCCTGCGCCCAACGCACACCGTTGTGCTGGAGACCGAGTTGATCGTCCGTGCCTCATGCGGCAGTCCAAATCGGTTTAGGTCATTGCGAGAGGAGGTCACCACCGGCTAACTGCTCATCGTCTGCGAGATCGTTCGTTTTCTGTCCCGGAGGAAGCGCTATGAGTACCAAGAAGTTGTTTCGACTTTGTGGGCCGATCCTCGTCCTGGCATTGCTGCTGAGCGGTTGGATCAGCGCCAGCCCGCTCCAGGCCCAGGACGACGAGAATGTGCTGGTCATTGCGATCTCAGGCGATGTCGAGACTCTGGACCCGCCGTTTTCGCGTTTCCAGCGTTCGAACGAGGTGAACTACAACATCTACGACCAGTTCTTCCGCTACGGGTGGTACGACACCGGTGAGGGCTACAGCGCCACTGATGTGAGCGTCATCGAAGGTGCCGCCGTCGAGTCGTGGGTCTGGTCCGACGATGGGCTGTCCATCACCCTCAACATTCGCCAGGGGGTGACCTTTCCCAAGACTGGACGCGAAGTGACCGCCGATGACTTCATCTACTGGTTCGAGCGGGCCTATGGCACGCAGTCCGGCACGGAGTGGAACTGCCTGACGGCCAACATCAACAGCATGGATCAGGTGGAGAAGCTGGGCGACTACCAGGTGAAGATCGACTTCTCCGCTCCCAGCCCCTGGTTCTTCTACCTGTTCCGCGACCAATCGCAGGCTCCGATGGATGCCCTGGAGGCTCAGGCGCACGTCGAGAGCGATGACCCCTGGGCGACCCGTTGGCTCGCCAAGAATGACATCGGGTCGGGCGAGTTCTACGTTGAAAGCTGGGAAGCTGGCGTCGAGATGGTGCTGCGCGCCAACCCCGACTACTGGGATGGCCCCGCCTTCTTCGATCAGGTGATCCTGCGCGTCATCCCCTCCTCGGCAGACCGCGCCCTGCTGCTCCAGCAAGGCGAAGTGGACATCGCCAAGGACCTGAGCGCGGACGAACTGAACCTGCTGCGCGACAGCCCCGGCGTCAAGATTCTGTCCGTGCCGACGCGCAACCAGATGATCCTCGGCTTCAACGTGCAGAAGGAACCCTTCACCAACAAGCTGGTGCGCCAGGCGCTGACCTATGCCGTGCCTCAAGAAGACGTGCTGAACGGCATCTTCAAGGGCAACGGGCTGATCTCAAAGGGGCCGATCCCGGTAGCGGGCCAGTTCCACGACAGCACGTTGTGGCCCTACAGCTACGACCTGGACAAAGCCAGGGAACTCTTGGCCGAGGCTGGCTATGCTGACGGTTTTGAGTTCACGCTGGACATCGCCCAGGGTGATCCCACCTCCGAGCAGATCGCTATCCTGCTGCAAGACGCTTTCGCTCAGATCGGCGTGTCCATGACCATCAACCGCCAGCCGTCCGCAGTGTTCGCCGAGCAGCTTGGCACGCTGGAGCACCAGGCCTGGATGCGCGATCTGCTGTGGTATGTGGACGACGCGGGCTACACAGGCAAGCTGTTCTTCGAGACGGGGGCCGTCGCCAACTGGATGGGCTACAGCAACCCGGACCTCGATGCCGTCATTGACGAGCTGGCCAGCACGCTCGACCCGGATCGTAAAGCCGAGCTTGCCGCCGAATACCAGCGTATTCTCAACGACGACGCGCCGGCGCTATACGTTGTGGATATGCCGTTCGAGATCGCCATGCGCGACGACATCCAGGGCTACGTGCAACTGCCCGACAACCTTCTGTGGTACTATCCGCTCTATCGGGGGGAGTGAGTCCCTCTCCCGTCACCGCTGACTGAACGCTGCGGTCGGGGCGTGCCCATCCACGCCCCGACCCACTCTGACACACGGACGAACACACCGCTATGCTCGAAACGCTGCGCGAATGGGGATTCTTCCTGAGCAAGAGACTGGCGATCTTGCTGATCTCGCTCGTCCTCGTGTCTATCATCACCTTCTCGGTGACGCACTTCATCGGCAATCCGGTGTACCTGCTCGTCGGTCCGCGCCACACGCAGCAGATGCTCGACAACATGATCCGCGACCTGGGGCTGGATCAACCGCTCTGGCGGCAATACCTGAACTACGCGGGCAACCTGCTGCAGGGCAACCTCGGTACCTCGCGCTATTCGTACAACCCGGTGATGCAAGACATTCGCTCGCGGCTGCCGGCCACGTTGGAGCTTTCGACATTCGCCCTCCTGCTCGGCGTTCTGTGGGCCGTCCCGGCGGGAATCCTGGCGGGCAGCCGCCCGCGCAGCCGCTTCGCCCGCATCGTGGACGTGATCGCTCAAGCCGGCGTCTCAATGCCGAGCTTCTGGTTGGGGCTGCTCCTTATCTACGTGTTCTTCGCCGAGCTGAGCTGGCTGCCCGCCCCGTTGGGCCGCATAGACCGCCAGTACCGTGCCATCGTCCAGGTGACCGGCTGGTACACCATAGACACCCTGTGGGCCGGGAACTGGGACGCTTTTGTGTCCAGCGTCAAGCACCTGATCCTGCCCGCGCTGACGCTGGCCATCACCACCAGCCCCAGCACGCTGCGCATCGCCCGCAGCAAGACAGAAGAGATCATGCAGAGCGACTATATCCGCTCGGCGCGCGCCTTCGGCCTGCCCAACAGCACCATCCGCCGCTACGCCTTCAAGAACATGCTGGCCCCGGTGGTCACCATGATCGCCATGACCTATGGCTACCTGCTGAGCGGCACCGTCCTGGTGGAGATCATCTTCACCTGGCCGGGTCTGGGCCTGTACGCCGTTGACGCAATGAATCATTCAGATTACGAGCCAGTGATGGGTGTGGTGCTGCTCAGCGCCGGGTTCTACCTGTTCATCTACCTGCTGGCCGACATCATCACGGCCCTGATTGACCCGCGCGTGCGGGTCACCAAATAGCCGGAATACTCCTGAGGGCACCAGGATCGATCATGACGACTGCCGCAACAAGCCCGAAAACCGCCACCTTCGCCCGACCGTCGTTTCTGCGCCGTCTGGTGGACGCGAACGGTTTCTGGCGCGTGACGATCAATTTCGGCATCCTGCTCGTCTTCATCGGCCTGGGGATTCTCGCGCCGGTGCTCCCGCTGCAGAACCCGGTGAAGCCCAGCCCGATGAACACGCTGCAACCGCCCTCGGCTGAGAACTGGTTCGGCACCGATCGCGATGGGATGGACATCTTCTCGCGGACGATCCACGCCATCCGCACCGACTTCACGCTGGCCATCAGCTCCGTCCTGATTGGCATTGCCCTGGGCGTGCCGTTGGGGGCCATTTCGGGCTATTACGGCGGCCTGCTGGATAACGTCATCACGCGCATCACCGAGGTCTTTCAGGGCTTCCCCCAAATCCTGTTCGGCATGGCCTTCATCGCCGCAGCGGGGAACACGCTGACCAATGTGGTGCTGATCGTCGCTTTCTACAACATCCCTGTCTACAGCAAGATGGTGCGCAGCGTGGTCGTGCCGCTGCGCGACGTGGAGTTCGTCCAGGCGGCGCGCGTGGCCGGCAACCCCTCGCTGGCGATTGTCTTCCGGCATATCATCCCCAATGCGCTGGTGCCCGTCTTCGCCCAGCTTCCGCTGAGCTGTGCCTACGCGGTGCAGATGATCGCGGGCCTCAGCTTCATCGGGCTGGGCGTGGAGATTCCCAAGCCCGAGTGGGGTTCGATGATCCAGGTCGGCGCCAATTACATTGTGTTCGGCAAGTGGTGGCTCTCGGTCTTCCCTGGGCTGGCGCTGTTCTGTTCGGTGTGGGTGCTCAATAACATCAGCGACATCCTGAAATCGCTGTGGTCAAGGCGGGTATAGCCGATGGCACTGGTGGACATTCAGAACCTGCGCGTGCAGTTCCACGTCGGGCGCGATGTGGTCTACGCCCTGCGCGGCGTCTCCATGCAGGTCGAGCGCGGCACGCGCACGGCTATTGTCGGCGAGAGCGGCTCCGGCAAGACGGTCACGGCCACGAGTATGCTCCGCCTGCTGCCGCCCACTGCCCGCATCACCGAGGGGCGCATTCTGTTCCAGGACACTGATCTGCTGGCGCTGAACGAGAACGAGTTGCGCCAGATCAGGGGATCGCAAGTCTGCATGGTCTTCCAGAACGCATCGGCGGCGCTCAACCCTCTATACCCAGTCGGCCAGCAAATCGCCGACGTCTATCGCCAGCACAACGGCGGCAGCAAGCGCGAAGCCTGGCAGCGCGCGGTTGAGGTGCTGGCCGCGACCGGCATCCCGCACCCGGAAGACCAGGCGCGCAACTATCCCTTCGAATACAGCGGCGGCATGGCCCAGCGGGCGATGATCGCCATGGCTTTGGTCTGCTCGCCCCAACTGCTCATCGCCGACGAGCCAACCACCGGCCTGGATGTGACCATCCAGGTGCAGGTGCTCGACCTGATCCAGGAGGTGGTCGAGAAGCTCAATGCCACGCTGATGCTGATCTCGCACGACATCGGCCTGGTATCGGTCATCTGCGACCGGGTGATCGTGATGTATGCCGGGACGGTGATGGAGACGGGCACGGCCAGCCAGGTGTTGGAGCACCCCGCCAACCCCTACACTATCCGGCTGTTGGAGTGTTTCACGGGCACCGATGGCGAGGAAATGCCCTTCATCCCAGGCCGCGTGCCCGATCTGCGCGAGCAGTGGCAGGGGTGCAGCTTCGCGAGGCGCTGCCCGCGCGCGCAGGATATTTGTTGGCGGGAGGCCCCCACCGTCCGCCAAGTCGAGCCAGGGCATCACAGCGCATGTCATTTTTCGTAGTCCACCTGGGCTGGCTGTCATGAATGCAGATGACGTGTTGGTTGTTCAGAACGCGGTCAAGGTCTTCACGGTGCGCCGGCGCAGCCTGAAGCGCGTCAGCATGACCGCTGTGGATGATGTCTCGCTGACCGTCAGGCGCGGCGAGACGGTTGGGCTGGTCGGCGAGAGCGGTTCGGGCAAGTCCACGCTGGGACGGGCGATCCTGCGGCTGCTCGATCTGGACGGTGGCAAAGTCCTCTTTGAAGGCCAGGAGATTCAGGGATTGAGCGAGCGGGAGTTTCGTCCTCTGCGCGCCAAGATACAGATGGTCTTTCAGGACCCGGCCACGTCGTTCAACCCGACTATGACCATCGGCCAGACTCTGGTGGACGCCATGCGCCTTGCCGGGCACCTGACCCTCAAGCAGAAAGAGCAGCGG
>Ga0067045_1031735_pt1 | contig 11586 bp, 9 predicted proteins | sample TerdegcTABiofilm_FD_59184 | JGI IMG/M metagenome (GOLD analysis project Ga0067045, IMG submission 59184) | Combined Assembly of (Gp0054472, Gp0054536) Wastewater bioreactor microbial communities from Singapore -Terephthalate degrading...
GCATGACTATGTTCCTGCCTATGTAACCCTATGAGAGGCAGGGGAACCTTGATTTTGTGTGCCAAGGGCTTTGGAGATCATTAAATTATCTCCTCTCCTCCAACTATTTTTACAAGCTTAGGGACACTATACAAGGGTTGTTTTACGGTATAAGAATATAAGAGGTTATGAAAAAATGCATCCTTTCCTTCGTCGCCCATCCCGATGATGCAGAACTCTCCCTGGGGGGAAGTCTAGCAAAATTTGCTCTGGAGGGGTACAGAATTCACATTGTTGTGGCCACTGATGGAACTTCCGGTACCCTGGATCTGGAAAACCAGGGTCTTTCCGAAATAAGACAGGAAGAAGCCCGTACAGGAGCATCAATACTAGGGGTTGTAAACACCCTTTTTCTCGGTTACAAGGATTTTGCGTTAGATCTGCTTCCCCCTGGCGAACTTAGACGTTGGTTTATTAAGATAATTCGGGAACTGAGACCCTGGATTGTCTTTTCCCAAGACCCCTTTGGGGAACCGGAGGTTCATCCCGACCACAGGGCTGTAGCCTTTGCAGCCAGTGATGCTCTAAATTTCTCTGGTCTTCCCATGGTAGAAAGAAACCAGCTCCAGGAGGGGCTCTCCCCATGGTTTGTACCGGAAAAGTATTATTACAATCCCAATAGGGAGGCTGCAAACAGGGTTCTGGATATCACTGACACTTTGGAAACAAAGATCAAAGCCCTTCTGGCCCATAAAAGTCAGGTTGATTTTCTCGTAAAGGATATTCTCTTTCAGCTCAAACAGACAGGCCTGGAACCGGAGGACCTTAACCGGCTTATATCTGCTAGGATAAACAGAGACAACCCTAGGCCCGAGAATTCCGGCACTCCCGATTCAGCAGAATTAATTTCCTGGGCAGTTAGAAGAGAAGCAGAACAGACAGGAATGGCCGCAGGCTTTTCCTATGGAGAAGCTTTCAGATATGTAAGATTCCATCCCTTTGTGGAGTCATTGTTAAGCTAAAAAAGGAGACGAAAGATGAAATCAAACGGGTCCAGATGGTTTGTGTTTGGTGTGTTTTTTGTTTTCATGCTTCTGCATCAAGCGGATAAACTTTTGATAGGGCCGCTGACCTCTCAGATTATCGATACCTTTAAGATCTCCTATACAAAGATGGGAGCAGTAACCACCGGTGCCTTGATAATCGGAGCTATCGCATATCCCCTATGGGGATTTCTTTACGACCGTTATGCCAGGCCTAAACTGCTTGCTCTGGCTTCTTTCCTCTGGGGTGCAACTACCTGGTTGAATGCAATAGCCCCCACCTACTCCATGTTCATTATAACCAGGGCTTCCACAGGAATAGACGATTCCAGTTATCCTGGGATCTACAGCCTTATCTCCGACTACTTTATCCCCAAGGTAAGGGGAAAGGTTTATGGCTTCCTCCAGCTTACCCAACCCTTGGGGTATCTTATAGGGATGGCCCTGGCGCTGATCCTGGGAGGAGCCTTGGGCTGGAGAAAGGTCTTCTACCTTACCGGAGGCCTTGGAATAGTGCTTGCAGCGGTGATCTTTTTCGGTGTTAAAGATGTCCCCCGGGGAGGCTCGGAACCGGAATTACAGGGTCTTGAGGGTTTAGGGAAATTCAAATTCGAATGGAAAACAGCCTTTGGCCTTTTTAAAAAGAGAAGTCTGGTTATTCTCTTTATCCAAGGGTTCTTCGGTGTCTTCCCCTGGAATGTTATTACCTATTGGTTCTTCACCTATCTGGAAAAGGAAAGGGGTTACAATGAGGGGACCATGCTCCTTACCATGATGCCGGCGATACTGATTCTTGCCGCAGGATATCCCTTGGGGGGAATCCTGGGAGACCGGCTTTTCCGCAAAACTCCCAGAGGCAGAGCGATAGTAGGTGCTGCCGGAGTACTTTTAGGAGCTGTTCTTTTACAGATAACCATAAATGTTCCCCTCTCCTCCACTCTTACCTTTGCAGTAATGCTCTGCTTTACCGCTTTGTTTATTCCCTTTGCTTCTCCTAATGTAATCTCCATAGTCTACGATATAACTGAACCGGAGATCCGTTCCACAGCCAATGCCACCCAGTGCTTTATTGAATCCATAGGTTCAGCCTTGGCTCCGCTAATTGCTGGAATCATTGCCGATGCTTCCTCCCTGAAGAATGCAATTCTTATAATCTGTACCAGCACCTGGGGAATCTGTTTTCTCTTTTTTGTGATCACCGCCTTTTTTGTTCCCAGAGACATAGACCTTCTCCGCAGCAAACTGGCCACCCGAGCAGAAACCCTTAAAGCGGAACAATGAGAATTGCTATAATTGGAGCAGGAGGAATGAGGACCCCTCTCCTTCTCTATGCTCTTCAAAGAAGAAGGGAGATCCTCGGAATAACGGAACTCCGATGTATGGACCTGGAGGAAAGAAGCCTCAGGCTTATTGGAGAGCTCTCCCAGGCCTGGCTCTCCTCTCTGGAGGATACAGGATCTTCTCTGGCAAAAACTCTCTGGACCAGAGACCTTGATTCTGCCCTTAGGGATGCAGATTTTGTGCTTCTCACCTTTCGCATCGGAGGCATGGAAGCCCGGATAAGGGATGAAAAAACAGCCCTCAAGGCAGGGGTAATCGGTCAGGAGACGACAGGAGCGGGCGGTTTTTCCATGGCCCTGCGGAGCCTTCCTGCTCTCGCGGATCTTATTAAAAGGATGTCCGTCCTCTGTCCGGAAGCCTGGCTTATAAATTTTTCCAATCCCTCCGGGATAATTACCCAGGCGGCGACCTCTGCCTTCCGATGGCAGAGGACCCTTGGGATCTGCGATGCTCCCTTTACCATGCACTCTTTAATTGCCGCCCTGTTGGATCGCGAGAGGAGAGAAGTACAACCTGGGTATTTTGGGCTGAATCATTTAGGCTGGATAGATTCTATAAAAGCAGGAAGCTCGAATCTCTTTAATCCCCTGCTCTCCATGCTCAAGGGCGTGTCCAGGCTGCCGGGCTACCCCTTTCCCCTGGATTTTATCCGCACCCTGGGTCTTATTCCCAACGAGTACCTGTATTACTACTACTACCATAGAGATGCCCTTAACAACCTCCTCTCCAGGAGCGAGACCCGGGGAGAGTTCCTAACAAAAAGGAATATATCCTTACTAGAAGCCCTGGAAAAAACTTCGGTACAGTCGGATAAAGAATCTATAGTCAAACTATACAGAGACTACCTTACAAGCCGTCAGGAAACCTATGTTTCCAGGGGAGCGGGGGATATTACCGGCGACCGGAATTCTAATAAGAATAATTTCCTGGAGAATGGATTTCCGGCTCTTCTAAAGGATAGAATTACAAAAGCTCTTACAAATGAAGAGGGCTATGCCGGTGTGGCTGCCGAGGTTTTAGAGGCCTTGAGTGGCGCCATCCCTAGGGAGATCATCATCAACACCCCTAACCGGGGGGCTATTCCCGGGATTGAACCAGAGGCAGTGGTGGAAATTCCCGCTCGCTTGGATAAAAACAGAGTGAATTCTGTAGACCGGGGAAAGATACCGAAGCATTGTCTGGGGTTAATGAAGACTGTTAAGGCCTACGAGGAGCTTACCATCTCCGCGGCTGTGAACAGTTCCTATCGTGAGGCTCTCCTTGCCTTGACGATTCATCCCCTGGTGGGGGATGCCTCCCTGGCAAGAAAGCTTCTGGAAGAATACAGGAAGCAGCATGAATCGTTGTTTCCCGAGCTGCGGTAGAAAGGATGAAGAACTGCTACGATGTTGTTGTTTGCGGCGCCTATTTTCTGGATCTGGTTTTTTCTGGATTTTCCCGGATGCCTGATCCGGGGGAGGAGCTGTACGGAACCGGATTCTCCCTCCGTCCCGGAGGAGCATACAATACAATTCTTATCTTACACAGATTCGGTGTTAAAACCGGATGGGCTTCCGATTTCGGTACCGATTATTTCAGTAATTTTGTCTTAGGGAAGGTAAGGGAGGAGGGAATAGAGGATTCCCTCTTTATTCATCATAAAAGACCCCTTAGAAGCATAACTGCTGCAGTTTCCCTGCCTCAGGACAGGGCTTTCATTACCTATGCTGACCCTGCTCCGAAGATTCCCGCTGCCCTGAAGGCACTTTTGAAAACCAGGACAAAAATACTTTTCCTTCCCGGCCTCTTTTATGGGACGTTGTTCCATCTCGGAGAAAGGCTAGTAAAACCTGCAGACACCCTAGTGGTGATGGATGGGAACTCCTCTAATGGCACCCTAAGGGATAATCCGGCCATTGCCCGCGCTATAGGAAAAGTAGATCTCTTCTTACCTAATGACAAGGAAGCTCTCCGATTGACAGAAACAGACGAGGTTTTCAAAGCTTTGGCTTCTTTAACCAACCTCTGCCCTAGAGTAATAATCAAACAGGGAGAGAAGGGAGCCTTAGCCTCTTGGGAGGGGGAGGTCTTTTCGGTTCCGGCAGTAAGGATTAAAGCGGTAGACAGCACCGGTGCCGGTGATATCTTCGATGCCGGGGTGATGGCAGCCTGGCTTAAGGGAAAAACCGCCAAAGAGACAGTTGCCTGGGGAGTAGCTGCAGGATCTCTGGCTGTTTCCTGCGGAGATGAAAAGAGAGATGCCGTCACCCTGAAGGGGGTAGAAAAATTGGCAAATACCCTGGTTTCCAGGGCCAGGTAGAGACCTCTTCCGAATATTCAACCGCTACTCCCCCTTGAATCTTCTTAATTCCAATAGGATTGCGGATCAGGATCTCCTTCTCCTGTTTTGTAATCACGGAAAAGGAATGATTACCGTTTATGTACTTCGGTTCCCCTTTCCTGTTGCGCCAATCCCGGACAAAGGACTCGTGGTCTGTAAGCCTTTTCTCGATTCTCTCCATAGCTCCGGGAAGGCTGTCGTATAGATTTTTCTCTGCCAACCTTACTAGGCCTGGATCAATATCAATCCCCACACTGTTTCTACCTGCTGTAAGGGCAGCGATATTGGTTGTTCCGGTTCCGGCAAAGGGATCAAAAACTGTGTCCTCTTCCAGGGAGAACATGTTTACAAGCCTGTAGGCAAGTTCAATGGGAAAGGCTGCGCTTCTGGACCGGGTCTCCCTTTCCTCCCGGTTCTGCAGCTCCTGCCTTATTCCTTTAAAGTCCCAGATATCGGAAAACCATTGATTTCTCTCTTCCCAGAAAAAGGAGCTCCTTCTTCTCCTCTGTTTTTCCTCGGGACTGGAAAAAATCCTTTTACCTGGTTTTCTCAGGATAAGTATGTATTCATGCTCCAAAGTAACATAGGCCCCGGCAGGTAGCATGCCGGATCCCATGAATTTATTTGGGGCATTGGTTTGTTTTCGCCATAGGATTAAAGGCAGAGTGGTAAAACCTAGAGCGAGACAACCCTCTAGGATTCTGGCGTGATTAGGGTAAAGCATAAAACCGCCACTCAGGTTCCTCGTGGCATCCCCAATGTTTATGCACAAGAAACCTCCACGACAGAGAAGCCTGAACATCTCCCGCCAGATGGAATCCAGTTTTCCATGCATAAGACTAAAGGCTGCCAGAAAATCCCCTTTTTCCCAAACCTTTTCAATTCTAGGGTCAAGGGTTTTGAAAACCTGATCCCACATCTCCACCATGGGATAGGGTGGAGATGTAACTACAAGGTGAACAGATTCCTCTTCAAGGTCAGGTACCAGGGAGGAATCTTGGCAAAGAATTCTATGGGTTGTTGTCATTAACTGCAAGCTTACCATAGCCTTAAAAAACTGGAAAGAACTGCTGCATCGGCAAAAAAAAGCCAGACCGAAGTCTGGCTAAAAAACTGAATTAAATATAAAAGAATTAAAAAAGAATTAAAAGACCATAAAATTTTAGACCAATAATATCTAAGGTCCCCTTACTTCATTCCCGCTTCAGCCCTAGTGGTAGCTATCTTTATTTTCCCTGCCTTCATATCCGCTATGGTCTGATTGATAATATCCTTTACCTCCTGGGGAATCATGGAATCGAATTGATGGAAGGGCGCTATACCTGTGGAATCTTCATTTATCCCGAAGGTTTTGGTTGTTCCACCCTCAAAGCGATCCTGCATCATTGCCTCAATGGTCAGGTAGGTAGAATTTACAATTCCCTTTACAGCAGAAGTAAGAACTGTATCGGGAGCAACCGGATTCTGATCCACATCAACACCAATGGCAAAAACTCCCTTTTCCTTGGCCGCATTTATCGCCCCAAGGCCTGTAAGACCTGCGGCATGGAAAATAATATCAGCTCCGTTTTCTATCATAGCCAAAGCCGCTTCCTTACCCTTTGCCTGATCAGTAAAGGACCCAGTAGTTACACTGATAACCTGACAGTCCGGGTTTACTGCTTTTACACCCTGGTAGAAACCAACTTCGAATTTTTCTACCGGGGGTATGAACATTCCAAGCACCACTCCAACAACATTCTTGTCGTTGAGTTTCGGGGAAGCGGAAGCATACTTCTTGGTCATGAGACCCGCCAGAACTCCTGCAAGGTAACCGGATTCCTCCTCCTTGTAAAGGATTCCCATTACATTCTTTGGTGCCGTGGCTGGATCCACAAAGATATCGATTCCTGCAAAATAGGCATCGGGATTATTCTTCGCCGCCTCTAAAAGGGCATCCGCCATAAGGAATCCAACGGCAAAAACGAGCTTATGACCATCCTCCGCTAAACCGGAAAGATTGGGTACATAATCCGTCTGCTGCTTTGATTCTACTACCGTCGGGACTATCCCAAGACGTTCCTTTCCCAAAAGCAGACCATTGTAAGCACCATCATTAAAAGACTTGTCCCCAAGGCCTCCAACGTCAGTAGCCATTCCAACCTTTACAGGGGCTGCGGTTTCTTCGGCCTCTGGTTCTTCCTTCTTTTTACAGGAAAAGAGTACCATGCTTAAGACCAATACCAAAACAAGAGAAAGAATTAGAAAACTTTTAAGGTTTCTTTTCATGAAATACCTCCCTTACAATAAAACCTTTTGAGATATTATAATTCAGTGTTTAAAATATTGAAAGCAAATTAATCCCTTTCCTTTTCTATCATAAAATCGTTTCCCAGGGCTTTGGGAGATCTGGATTTTCTCACCAACCCAGCCACAACAATCACCGTGGCTACATAGGGGAAGATTATGAAGATCTCCGAGGGGACATTTACAAGCTTGATTATCTGGAATCTAACCTGGAGGGCATCGGCAAAACCGAAAAACAGAGAAGAGAGGAAACTCCCCAGGGGCGTCCATCCGCCGGAGATATTCGCTGCCAAGGCAATAAAGCCTCTGCCATTGGTCATCCCTTCGGTAAAGGAGACATTGTTCTCAATGGAAAGATAGGCCCCGGCAAGACCAGAGGTAAGGCCAGAGATAAAAACCGCAAGATAACGGATCTTGAAAACACTGACTCCTATGGTTTCCAAAGCCAGGGGATGCTCCCCCGCAGCCCTTATATGAAGTCCAAATTTTGTTTTTTTCATAATAAAGGCAAAGAAAATTACCAGGATAAAAGAAAAATATACAATCGGTGTCTGATTAAAAAAGATCGGTCCCAGAACAGGAATCTTGGAAAGCCCGGGGATAGCCCATTGGAATCGGTAAAGAGAGAGAGGTATGGCATCGGTAGTTCCAGGATGGCCAAAGAAGAGAACCATAAGATACCGGGTAATTCCAAAGGCTAAGATATTAAGAACCGCTCCTGATACCACATGGTCAAGATGGAGGGAGATCGTGGCAACGGCATGGATTAGGGAAAATATTCCGCCTGCCAAAAGGCCAGCCAGCAAGCCGAGCCAGGGGTTTCCTGTAGCCAGAGCTGTAACAGCAGCAAAGAAGGAACCGATGATCATTATCCCCTCCATGGCTATGTTTACAATACCAGCCCTTTCACAGATCGTTGCTCCAAGGGCAGCCAAGGTTATGGGTGTGGAAAGTCGGATAGTGGCTATAAGGAGATTCAGATTAAAGACAGACAGAATACCGCTCATACCTTCTCCCTCCCTACTGGACCAGATCCTCTTTTCCTCTTCAACCTGTTACCAATATAGGTATACATATATCTGGCTACAATCAGAAAGAGGATTATCCCCTTGATTATCTCCACAATGGAATTGGGTGTCTGGGTAGTCCGGCTCATGAACTGTCCCCCCGCATCCAAAGCGCCCCAAAGCAGGGAGGTAAAGATGACGCCAATGGGATTATTGGAGGCTAAAAGTGCCACAGAGATGCCGTTCCAGCCGTAGCCTGCATCCAGGTTTTCAAACATCTTGTGAGTCAAACCCAGCACCTGGTTTGTTCCGGAAAGTCCGGCCAAAAATCCTGCAAAAAGCAAAGCCCTGAAGATATTCCGGCCAATGGAGATTCCCTGAGCCCTAGCGGCATTCGGGTTTTGCCCTACCGCCCGGATCTCAAATCCGTATTTTGTGTAGTAAAGGATATAGTATACAAAGAGGGCCATAAGAATAGCCAGGATTATCCCGACATGAAGCCTGTAATTTGCCAAGGGCAGGAAACTCCGGAAAATAGGAAGCTTGTTCCCCTCCAGGATAGGGTAAGTAACATAGGCATGGGGAGATGTGGCAGGATCCCCCCCCATGGCCCGGATGAATATGGGAGAAAGATACCGTGCAATGTGGGCAAACATCATGGTTGTAATCACTTCGTGGGCTCCGGTCCTCACTTTTAAAAAGGCGGGGAAAAGATTGTAGGCTGCAGAGATTAATCCGGATATAAGAAAAATTAAGGGAATGGATAAAAGAGGGGGTAATCCCATCCTTATCCCAAGAAACGTAGCTGCCATGGTTCCTACGTAATACTGCCCCTCGGCACCAATATTGAAAAGCCCCGCCTTGAATGCAAAGGCTATGGAAAGCCCGGTAAAAATCAAAGGTGTGGCATTGAGTACGGAAACATGCCAGTTTCTTACAAACCCTCCCAGGAAAAAGGCTTTATAAGCCCGTACAGGATCGTACCCTGTAAGGAGCATGATAATCCCACCGGCCAAAACCGCAAGGATTATTCCCGCCACTGGGATAAGGAGGCTTTTGCCGGACTTTTTTAAAAGTTCCACCGCCTCTGTCTTGTCCCTAAGAAATCGGGAGAAGAGAAAGATCCCTGCACCGCCCAGGATAAGCAGTAACCCCCAGAAATAGGAGGCTAGGTAGAGAACAGTCCCGATTATTCCAGAAACAAGGGAAACAAGAGTTAGGGAAACAAGGAGCGTCTTCCTGTTCATTTTCACCACCTATTCCTTACCGCCGGTCATGTAAAAACCGACTTCCTTATCCGTGGTATCCTCCGGTATAAACTCTTTTACGATTTTACCTTCGTATATAACTAGAATTCTGTCCGAAAGGGAGAAGATCTCCTCCAGTTCCAGGGAGATAAGCAGGATAGCAACATCCCTACTGCGCATCTCCAGAATCCTGTTGTGAATATACTCTATGGCCCCTACGTCCACCCCCCGGGTGGGTTGGGAAATGAGGAGAAATTCCGGATCCCGGGAAAACTCCCTTGCAATTATAAGTTTCTGCTGGTTTCCTCCGGAAAGGGTTTCTGCGGGATAGGCTATGCCGGATGTTCTTATATCGAACTGGGAAACCAGGAACCTTGAATGCCGGTCTATCTCCTGATAATTCAGATTGATACTGCCGCAGAAGGGTTTTTTATCATGATACCCTATTACTAGATTTTCACTAATTTTCATGGGAAGAACAAGTCCGTATTTATGCCTGTCCGCAGGAACATAGGAGATCTGTCTGGCAATTCTTTTCTTTGTAGGCAGAAGAGATATCTCCTCTCCCTTAAAGAAAATAGTACCAGCCTCTCCTTTTCTAAGCCCTAGAATTGCCTCGGCAAGCTCGCTCTGGCCATTCCCATCCACACCGGCGATCCCGACAATCTCTCCGGGTTTAATTTCCAGATTAAGACCGGAAACAGCCATAAACCCTTTGTCATTCTTTACATCCAGATTCTTTACAGAAAAGACAGGTTCGGTACCGGGCTTTTTTTCCACTTTGTGAACCCGAAGAATCACATCCCTTCCCACCATAAGGTTGGCAAGCTCCTGCTTATTGGTTTTTGTAGTAATTCTCTCCCCAACCAGATTTCCACGACGCAGGACATATACCCTGTCGGATATCGCCTTAGCTTCCTCCAGTTTGTGGGTGATGATGATTATGGATACATTGCTCCTTACCAATTCTCTCATAACCAGAAACAGTTCCTCCACCTCCTGAGGGGTGAGTACAGCGGTGGGTTCATCGAGGATGAGAATTTCAGCCCTTCTGTATAGAGCTTTAAGAATCTCCACCCTCTGCTGAAGTCCAACGGATAAAGTTTCTATTTTTGCATCAGCATCTATATCCAGTTTGTACTTTTTTGAGAGGGCGACAACATCCTCCCGGGCTTTGTGGTAGTTAATAACCCCTGCTGTGCCTGGTTCTGTTCCAAGGATAATATTCTCCGTAACCGTTAGGGTATCCACCAGCATAAAATGCTGGTGAACCATCCCCAGGCCTAAACGGATGGCATCTTTGGGGCTATGGAACTCCACTTCTCGGCCCTTAAGAAGGATGCTTCCCGAAGTAGGTTTATAAAGACCGTAAAGCATATTCATGAGGGTAGACTTTCCGGCCCCATTCTCTCCTAAAAGGCAGAGGATCTCCCCCTGCCTTAGGTGAATATTTATATTATTATTCGCCAGAACCCTGGGAAACTGCTTAACAATCTGCCGGGTTTCCAGTATTACCGGCTTGCTGTTACCGGATTCCATAGGTTATTCCGGAAATACCAAAAGGAATTCCACCCTTCTGTTTAACCACCATACCTTTTTATCCGTTGTTGAAGCTATTGGGAATCTTCCCCCAAAGGCCTCCTGTCTTATTCTAGAGGCAGGTATTCCCCGCTCTATTAATGCCTGCCTTACTGTAGCAGCCCTTCTTTCAGTCAGAGGCTGCAGGACCTGCTCCTCCTGTTCGTATTTCTTTTTGTCATACCCGTAGATATTCAGGGCATGAGCTTCAAGTTTAACGGAGTATCCCTGGAACCTGTTCAGGATATTCACAACCTCCGTAAGCACCAATTTGTTTCTTTCAAAGAGATCCGCTCCTGCAGAATCGAGAGTGTGTTTGTAAGCGGCAAAGATAATATTATCCACCAGTAGATAAAGTTTGTTGTTCTTCATCTCTGCTATAGCCCTTGATTCGACGCTGTATCTTTTTACGGTTGAGTTTCCTGCTGCATCGGTTGCCGCTATTTCGAGAGCATAGACTCCCTCGGCCAACGCAAAATCGGTTTCCTTTCTGCTGTCCCAAAGGATCTCTGCAGGTGGTTTTCCTGTTGCCTTTACATTTTTTATCCTTTTACCGGATTCGTCATAAACCAGGATCTCCCAAGAGGAGACCCCGATCTGATCCAGCAGGGAAAGAGAGATCAAAACCTCCCCCACAACCTTGTCCCCATCACGGTAGAAGGGCTTAGACTTGGCGCTTAAGGCAATAACCGGTGGTGTGGTGTCCAGGGTAACGGTAATCCTCTCCGGGCTTACCTTGTTCCCCGCTCGGTCGGTAAAACTCCCTTCCAGATAGTATTCCCCAT
>Ga0067045_1005603_pt1 | contig 11581 bp, 7 predicted proteins | sample TerdegcTABiofilm_FD_59184 | JGI IMG/M metagenome (GOLD analysis project Ga0067045, IMG submission 59184) | Combined Assembly of (Gp0054472, Gp0054536) Wastewater bioreactor microbial communities from Singapore -Terephthalate degrading...
CCACTCACGGATGCCCTGCCGCACAAACCACAGGCGGGTCAGGCTGCGTCCCGTCTCGCCGGGACCCAGAGGCCCGAAGCCGCTGGCAGCATGGATACACGAGAACTCCATGTTCTGGAACAGATACAGGCACGGCTTCGTGGCGATGGCAATGACACGCCTCCGGTCCTTCGATTCGATGGCCATCCACGGCTCGAGATGCACATCGTCGGGCGAGCACTGGAAGTTCGCCACGAAGGGGATGTCCTGCCACTTCGGCCCGCCCTCGACGGCGTAGAGCTGGATGGTTGGACGGGGCCCGAACTTGCGCGGGACTTTCAGGAGCGGCGTGAGTCTCCCCTTCATGCCGACGTAGTGGCGGACGCAGTCGTGGTCACGCACGTCCACCGCTCCGATGGGACTGAAGCAGTTGAATGCCTGGCTCTGCTTCCAGGGCTTGTCGCTGGTGTTGGTAACCTCCGTGACGATGTCCACGGTCTCGTCGGTCGTCGTGAAGGTGATGGTGTACTCCAGTTCGTTGGGTTGGACGCCCTTGCTGATCACCTTGTCGCCGTCGGCGCTCCAATCGGGTTTGAGGGTGCCGTACCAGAAGCTCCGCGCGCTGTCGCCAATGGACTCCGGGAACGACCCTCCGAAGAGATTGTTGGGAAAGGCGGGCACGTCGAGCAACTGCATGCCCATGTTGTTTCTGACGCCGCGAACCTTGATCGCTCCCATCACTTCACATCCTTTGCGCATCGAAAGCCGACGAACAGAGCCTGATTGACGGCAAAGCCGCTCATGTTGCGGGCAGCCGGTCGCAGATTCCTGGGCGTCTGCGTCATCCAGCAGCCGCCCTTGATGATGCCGCTGCCCGGCCCCGGCGATCCCTCCACCCACTCGGCCGCATTGCCGCACATGTCCATCACGCCATACGGACTGGCTCCCCTGGGATGAGCGTTGACGGGAGCGGTCCTCGGGAACCCGACTGGCTTCGTCGGATCGTCCTGGTTCCATTGGCATGCCTCAGGATCGAACCGGTTGCCCCACGGGAACAGGCGAGCGTCGGCGCCGCGCGCGGCCTTTTCCCATTCATCCTCTGTGGGGAGCCGCTTGCCGGCCCATCGCGCGTAAGCGCGGCAGTCCTCTTGGTGGACCATCAGCACGGGGTGATCCAGCAGCGCCTCGGGCGGCTCAGGACCCATCCAGTGACCGCGCGGCTCGTAGCCCGTGGCCTTGCAGAAAGCAGAGAACTGCCGATTGGTCACCGGGTACTTGTCGATGGCGAATGCGGGAAGGTCCACCGTTCTCTCGGGGTACTCGCCGCTCAGCCATGTCACGTGACAGCCGTATAGCCGCGCCAGCCGCTCCGCCTCAGCCCGCGTCGTGCCGAGCCGACACCTGCCGGCCGGAATGATCACCATCTCATCGTCTGGCGCACCGACCGCCTCGAGTCTCATCGCAAGTCCTCCCAGAGTGGCAAGCCCCGCAACGGTCACTGCCTGCCTGCGTGTGATGCTCATCGCTGTTCATCCTTCAGTAATCGGAATCGGTGCCGGAGCCGGTGCCCCTGATGTGTCCGATGCTCCAACCACGCGAGTGTCGGCAGGACAAGGCCTGGCCGCTCCAGAACATGTACGCAGCGTCTTCCGCTCGTTCCTGCACGAACTGCGCGGAGATCTCGGGAGGGTTGCTATGAGACAGCTCGCGTGGTTGGTCGGAGTCGTCATTGCGTCCGGGTCGGCTCACGGCCAGATCATGCGCGACGATTTCAGCAAAGGCGTGAAGGCGCCGAACGGCTGGACGTTGCGCGACGGCGCCGGCGCGTGGGAAGCGCCTGCGGGCGGGCGGCGTACGATCAGCGTGTCTGGCACGGGCGACGATCAGAGCTACTGGGCGCGGGCGATACCCCAGCTCAAGCCCGGCAGGGCCTACACGATCCGGTTCCGTGCCAAAGCCGATCCGGGCAGCACGCCCTACACGCTGATCAGCGGACTGGACGTATGCAACCGTGATTTCGCCGTATCGAGCACGTGGCTGAACTACTCCTTCGCGTTCCAGACTCCCTCGAACCTCGAAGGCGCGTTCCTCCGACTGGGCCAATGGCATCTCCGGGGACGCATCGTGTTTTCGGACGTGGCGCTCTACGAGGTGACTCCTGTCTATCGAACCGTGCAGGGCATCACGTTGGGCACGGGCGAAGCTGTCCGTGATGGAGCCTACACGTTCACGGCTCCGCTGTTCCAGTTCGGCTCCAATCATTCCCGGTGCCTCGTGCGGCACACGGCGCCCTTCAACAGCAACCGCTGGGTGTTCACGGGCGGCTCGGAGGTGGTCTATCGGCATGCCGTCGGGCCGCTGCAGCAGTTCGGCAGCTCCGTTTCGATCAATGTCAACTACCGCACCGGCGGCGAATGCATCGTCTACGCGAGCCGAGACGACACCACGTGGATCGAGGTCGGCCGGACCGCGGAGATGGGACCACGGACCTTCGACCTGCCGGGTTCGCTCTTTCCGGCGGACCAGATCCTGATACGAGTGGTCGGAGCCTCGGCCAGCGAACTCGCCGGCAACTCGGCGCCGGGAGCCTTTCAGATCGACAACTACACGTATCGCGCGACGCTCAGGCCCGACACCCCGGAGGCATACGGCTCGACGAGCTACGTCGAGACGATCCGAACGACACCGGGGCTATCGGTGGATATCGAGGACATGGGCGACCTGGCGGCAGGCGATGCGAGCGCCGTGCGGGTGCGTCTGACCGCCGATCGTGCCGCAGCCGGTGACATCGCCGTCGTGGTCGCGATCGAGGGCGAGGCCCGTTCCGGTAAGCCGCTGACGTTCTCCAACAACGTGCGTCTCGCGGCAGGTCGGCCCCAATCGGTCACGGTGCCCTATTCATGCCGACTGACCGGTCAGGTTCGCCTCACGATTTCGGCCCTCAAGCTTGGAGGGAAGAGCCCTGAGGCGCTGTTCGCCGCCTCGACCGACGCGTTCATCCCTGCCTACTATGCCTCGGACTACGGGCATTCGCTTACTCCCGTGCCCGACGGCGAACTCTGGTGGTGCGAATCCACCTACAAGGTGCCGCCCCACCGATTGCCGCCTCCGCAGCAGTTCGGCGCCGATCTGGCCGATCTGAAGGCGGTGCGGGGTAAGGGCGCTGTCAGCATGACGGCGGCGCGGCGCGAGCGCGAGCATGCCCAGCTCGTGTTTCGGCCCAGCGAGGACGCCGGCGACATAGACGTTTCGGTCTCCGATCTGCGGCGCACATCGTCCGGCAGTCCGGGACGCATACCAGCGGCAAACGTGGAGGTGCGTGAGGTCGCCTATCTGCATGTAGCGCAGCCGACCGACCGGACAGGCGTGGTCGGGGAATGGCCCGATCCGTTACCGCCCCTTAACGGGCCCTGGCGGCCGAGGGTGGGACGCAACAATGCGCTCTGGCTGACCGTGACCGTTCCCGCCGACGCTCCGGCGGGAGACTACGTCGGCACGCTGACGCTCGCCGCCAGACGATGGAAGCGCGAGATCGAGGTGAAGCTGCGCGTCTGGGACTTCGCCTTGCCGGAGCGCACCGCACTGCGCTCGGGGTTCGGCGTCCAGCCGGGCTCCATCACCCGGTACCACAACCTCAAGACACCGGGCGCGCTCGAGAAGGTCTGGGATATGTATATGGAGGCCTTCCGCAAACGGCGCATCAATCCCTACAACCCCATGGCCCTCGCGCCGTACAGGCTGGAGCTTTCGGGGCACAGGTGGATCGGCGGGACACGGGATGCCGAGCAGGCAGGCTCGGGGCTGCGGTCGCTGCGGATCGCCGACAATGATCCGGGCACAAGCGTCAGCGCCCAGTATGCGGATCTGGTGCCCGTCGTACCCGGCACGCGGTACGTCCTCGCCTGGAAATGCCGAACCGAACAAGACGGCCAGGCGTATATGGTCACGGTCGGTCATTACGACTCGAACCGGCAGTGGATGTGGGGTCGGAACAACGACATTGTTCAGACCGGCACTGGCCAGTGGGAGGCGGTGGCCGTTGAGATCACCGACCGCATACCGCCCGATGCGCGCTATGTTGGCATCACGCTCCGGCCCACAGTGTGGACCGACAAGGGCGAGAACACCGGCACGGCGTGGTTCGACGACATCGAGCTGCGGCCGCTGGACGGCGGCGACAGCCTCCTGACGGACGGCGATTTCGAAGCCGAGCCCCGGACGGACCTGAAGATCGACTTCACCGAGTTCGACAAGGCGGCCAAACGCTATCTCGACGGCATGGGCTTCAACGCGTTCACCATCTCCATTGACGGACTGCCGGGCGGAAGGCATCCGAACTTCAGTCGCGGCTCGTTCATGGGCTACGCGCCCGACACCCCCGAGTACGACGCCCTCATGATGCGCTACGGCAAGCTCCTGCAGGATCACCTCGAGCAAAACGGATGGCTCGACAAAGCCTACGTCTACTGGTATGACGAGCCCGAGGATGCCGACTATCCCATCGTGCTCGAGGGGAGCGCCCGACTCAAGCGCTACTTCCCGAAGATCAAGCGGATGCTGACCGAGCAGTTCGAGGAGCCGCTCTTCGGGTCCGTGGACCTGTGGTGTCCCATCACGCCTGAGTACCGCGAAGACCGTGCTCGTGCGCGTCAGAAGCTGGGCGAAGAAGTCTGGTGGTATGTTTGCACCGGTCCGAAGGAGCCCTACTGCACGCTGTTCATTGACCATCCCGCCATCGAGCTGCGCATGTGGCTCTGGCAGACCTGGCAGCGCGGGATTCAGGGCATCCTGATCTGGGAGACCACGTGGTGGACCAGTCCGGCGCAGTTCCCCGGCGACAGGGTGCAGAACCCGTGGGAGGATCCCATGGCATACGTCGCCGACACGACGGGCGTCTGGGGGAATGGCGACGGTCGGTTCTTCTATCCTCCGAACCGGGATCCCAACGGTGACCGCACCACCGAGTATGTGAGCGGGCCGGTGGACTCCATACGATGGGAGATGCTCGGAGAAGGCATCGAGGACTGGGAGTACTTCCGACTGCTGGATGCAGCCATCCGTCGCGCCGCGCGTGCAGGCGGCAAGGCGGCCGACCTTGCGCGGGCGCGGGCGCTTCTGCAGGTGCCGCCGGCGATCACGTCCAACCTCACGACATTCACGAAGGACCCGCAGCTCCTCTATCGCCATCGCGCGGCCATGGCTGCGGAGATCGAGCGGTTGGGCAAGGTCAAGTAGGGGATGGGCGAACAACGACGCGGCATGTAGCGCCGGCGTTCCGCCGGATATGGATCAGGGACNNNGGCNGAGCNTCACGGTGGACCCGCCCCTGCAACGCCGCCATTGTGACCCTTGAGATAGAGCGGGCCGTAATGGAGCGGTAAGGCAGAATGGCGGATACGGTGATCGGAACGAGGAGACGTAGTGTTCCGTATCCGCCTGTTGACCGCGAGTATACTAGACTGGCGTCGGGCGAACAGGCGCCTGCATCGGTAGCGCGGGAGCGAGGATGATGTTTCGCGAAAACAAAGCAACGGCGATGGCCGTGTTCTTCCTCAAGCAAGCCCCAGACCAGAGGCTTGACGACCTGGTGCTGATGAAGCTCATGGTGATTGCCGAGCGCAAGAACATGGCCATGCATACGTCGCTGATCACGGGAGCACGGTTCGCAAGCATGCAAAATGGACCGGTGCTCTCAGAGGTCCTGGATCTGTTTCGCGAGCAGAAGCCAACGGGGTTGTGGGGGCGTTGCATCGGGTACGTGCCGCATAAGGGTCGCGGTACGCCATCCAATCATCTAGTACTCAAGAATGATCTGGACTTGTCACAGCATCTCTCGGAACACGAGCTCAAACTGCTCGAGTCTGTGTGGCACGAGTTTGGCCACAAGCGTAAGTGGACACTGGTGGGGATCACGCACGAGTTCCCGGAATGGGACAGGACGTGCCAGGCCACCAAGTCGTCGAGGCCGATCAATCTTGAGGATGTCTTCCACTTGGGCTTGGGCGATCCGGCCGATCGAGCCAGGGAGCGCGCGCAGGAGATCGAGTACTTCGAAGAGGTTGCTGCCTGACTTGGTCGAACCGGCGCGCGCAGGTCACGTCTACAAAGTCGACCTTCGGAACGGCAGACCGGCGCACTACTGGATCGTCCTAACCGATCCGCCGATGATCGACCCGACTTTCATCGCCGTGTCGTTGACAGACCGACACAACATGCCAGCCGTCGACGACATTTGGCAGTACGGCTATCGGTTGTGTCCCGGGTTCGGCCTCTCGAAGCCGTCAGTTCTGAAGCTGGATTACGCCGTGCTGCGGACCCAATCCTGGCTGGATAGGCATCAGGCCGAGTTCGTTTGCCTCTGTACAGACGAATCGTTGCGCCGCGCTCGCTGCAATGTCATCTGGTACCAGCAGTTCCTGCCGCCGAAGGTACGCAGGTTCGCCACATCGCGGTTTGCCGTCTGGGATCTCGACTGCGGTCCACCGCCTCGCCGGGGTACGCCGGACAGTCCTGTGTGAGCTGCGTTTTCACTCCTTCTCTGGAGGCTTCGCATGACCATTGAGAGCAACATCGGCCCGGCAGACCTGCTTCCGGTCATCCGACGCATGTGGGAGCTTTCGGGACCGAAGATCCTCGCCATCGAGCGGCGACTCGATGAGAACGCGCCGTCGCCGGTCTTCACGGTCGAGGGGCGCTACACGGCGCGGGGATGGACCGACTGGACGCAGGGCTTTCAGTTCGGATCGGCGATCCTGCAGTATGACTCCACGGGCGACGAGGAGTTTCTGCGGCTGGGACGCGCCAACACGCTCGCGAGGATGCCGGCCCACGTCACCGCCTTCGGCGTGCACGACCACGGTTTCAACAACGTCAGCACCTATGGCAATCTCCGAAGGCTCGCGCTCGAAGGTCGTAACGGCAGCGAGGTCCTGGACGTCTGCGAGCTGGCGCTCCGGTGCAGCGGCGCGGTTCAGGCCAGGCGCTGGACAGGCACGGCAGACGGCGGCGGGTTCATCCACTCGTTCAACGGACCCCATTCACTGTTCGTCGACACGATCCGGTCGCTCCGTTCTCTGGCAGTCGCGCACATGCTGGGTCAGGAGCTGCTCGATGAGCAGGACGCGCACATCTCGCTGCTCGAGCGGCTCTGCGACCACCTGGAGGCGACGGCGCGCTGGTCGGTCTACTACGGCGAAGGGCGCGACGCCTATGACGTGCGGGGCCGAACGGCCCATGAGTCGGTGTTCAACCCCGTGAACGGCGTGTACCGCTGCCCGAGTACCCAGCAGGGCTACTCGCCCTTCACCACCTGGACGCGAGGGCTGGCATGGGCCATGTGCGGCTTCGCCGAGCAACTGGAGTTCCTGACCGGCCCGGCTGCAGCCGCTCGATCCGACCGGGCTCAGGCAGCCGTCGCCACTGCCGAGCGCGCCGCCCGAGCCACCTGCGACTTCTACATCGAGCATACGGCCGCCGACGGCATTCCCTACTGGGACACGGGCGCACCGGGCCTGACGCGTCTGGGCGATTGGCGGGAGCGCCCATCGGAACCTTACAATGACCACGAGCCGGTGGACAGCTCGGCTGCGGCCATAGGCGCGCAGGGCCTGATACGACTGGGATGCCATCTCGCCGGAGCCGGAGATGAGCATAACGGACGCCGCTACCTGCAGGCGGGACTCACTGTGGCGCGCACGCTGCTGACCGAACCGTACCTCTCCACCGACGTCCGGCACGAAGGGCTCCTCCTCCACTCGGTGTATCATCGTCCCAACGGATGGGATCACATCCCCGCCGGGCGTCTCATTCCGTGCGGCGAGTCGAGCATGTGGGGCGACTATCACCTGCGCGAGCTGGCGCTTCTCATCGAACGTCTGGCAACGGGCGGTCCTTATCCGGTATTCTGGGGCAGGTGGGCGCAGTCCTGACCGTTGCGCTCCCGCCCAAGGGTCATCGGCAATGAGGAAAGTGGCGCTCATAACCGGCGGGACCAGAGGTATCGGTCTCGGTATCGCTCGATCGCTCGCAGGCGAGGGTTTGACTCTCGCTCTGAACGGGCTCCGGCCTGCCGAGGCCGTGCAGGAGCCCCTCGAGTCGCTGCGCGGGCGCGGCATTGACGTCGAGTACTTCCAGGCCGACATCTCCGTGGCCGACGACCGCAACCGTCTGGTGCGCGATGTGCTCGACACGTTCGGGCGTATCAACGTGCTGGTCAACAATGCGGGCGTGGCGCCGACCGTGCGAGCCGACATTCTCGAAGCTTCGGAAGAGAGTTACGAACGGCTGATGGCCACCAACCTCAAAGGGCCGTTCTTCCTGACCCAGGCGGTCGCGCGAGTCATGATCGACTTGCCGCCCGACGAGCGCCATGGCCGCAGCATCGTCTTCGTTACGTCGGTCTCCGCCTCGCTGGCATCGGTGAACCGGGGCGACTACTGCATGGCCAAGGCTGGCCTCTCCATGGCCGCGCGCCTATGGGCGGTGCGGCTCGCCGAGCACGGCATCCCTGTCTACGAAATCCGGCCGGGCATCATCGAGACCGACATGACGGCATCCGTGCGAGATCGGTACGATCGGCTTATTGCGGACGGGCTCTTGCTGGAGTCGCGCTGGGGCAGGCCCGAGGATGTGGGCCGGGCAGTCGCGGCGCTCGTGCGAGGCGATGTGCCGTATGCAACCGGCGCCGTGCTGACGCTCGACGGAGGCCTTACCGTAGATCGGCTCTGATCCGAGCGATCCCTTCGCGCTGGCGCCGATGCCGCGAGCTATGCGGGCCGCGCTCCGTGTACTCCGTCAGCCAGCACATGACCCATCGCGCCGCCATCGTGCCGCACCAACGTGTGCCCCATGTCTTCAGCCAGCACGTTGGCCATTTGCACGGTCCCAACCTTGCCGGCGGCCTGTGACACCAGACTGTCCATGCGTCGCACGGACACGTCGCTCAGTCTGATACGGCCTACGGCGGCATCCTCTGCGCCACGGCCGATGCCGATCAGCGAGCCCTTGATGGGCACGTGGGCGCCGCGACGGATGTCCGCTCCGCGCACAGTCAGATCGTCCACAGCTCCGTCTATGGTCAGATACCGCGCGTCGGCGGCCTCAGGGCCCGTCTCGCTGATGTGCAGACCGTCCACGGTCAGGGCGCCGACCCGCGCGTCTTTGAGGACATGCACCAGCGGCCGCGGATCGATCGGTTCGTGGTGGTGCAGGTTGCGGATGGTCAGGCTGTCTATCCGGCCATCGAGATGGAACAAGAACGGAGGAGTGTAGTCATAGTTGGGCGCCGTGTGGCGCAGGTCAACGGTATCGAAGATGATGTGCCCGAAGTTGCCTCCTTGCTTCACCTTCTGGGCGGGGTCCTGCGCTAGCCACGGGCTGATGTAGAAGCCGAAGCTGCGATAGGTACCGATCACGTTGCGGATGACGATCCTGTCCAATCGGGAGCCGCGCGTGAGAAGGCGGATGCCCTGAGCTGCGTCGTTGAGGATGACGCCGTCTATGAGCACATCGCTGACCGAGCCGTAGCTGGCATCCGGCCCGAGAGCGTCATTCCAGCTCAGGTTGCCATGTTCGTCGAGCGCGGCATTGACGTCATCGGCGTTGATGGCGATGAAGTCATCCCACGAGCAGCCCTGGATGTTCCGCATGGTCAGGAACTGCCCGGGCCCCTGAATGTGGATCCCGTCCTGATTGCCGAACGGGATCCTGTCCGGCAGATCAATGTAGATGTTCTCCATGGTGACGCGCCGCCAGTTGGTCAGCAGCATCGCGAACGTGCGCTGGTTGCGAATGGTGACATCGCGCATCGTCAGACACTCGACTCCGTGGAAGGCTAGCGTGACGACCCATGTGTTGTCGTCGAGGTGATGCTTCTGATGCAGGCAGTTGTGGTTGTAGGTGCCCCCGAGCAGCGTGATGTTGCGGTCGAGGATCTGAGCTTTGTGCGGATGGGCGTTGCGCAGGATGGAACGGTCGGATCCGGCGGCAAGGAAGAAGCCGCAGGCGGGGTTCAGGCACTCGATCGTCGTATTGGAGTGCACATCCAGCCCGCGCACAAGCGCGGCGCCGTCCATGACGAGACGGAGACTGCCCAGTCTGGGAGCCTCATCAAGAACGGATTGGAGCGCCAGGGTATCGTCGGTGCCGCCGCCGTGATGGACGTCGCTGTCCAGCTTGGCGCCGCAGCGGCTGGCATATACCACCAACGGGCTCTGATCGTTTGTTCGCATCATGTTTCCTTTCCTATGCTACAGCCTGGACCGGCGAGAACGGGCGCACGCCCGCGTGGGATCGGCGGATGGGCGCGATCGGCGCTATGGCACGGCGCTGTTGGCATGCCAGCACGAATCCTCCGGCACGGGAGCGGTCTCGAACCAGGACGGCTGGAGTGTGCGGAACGTGGGCAATGCCGGCGCGATGACTTCTGCCCAGACCCGCTCGACGTCGGCGAAGGTGCGCAGACGCTCCGTGGGCTGCACGCGCTCGTATTCGCTCAGGAGCTCGGCTGCCTTCGCGCCAAGGTAGCGCACTTCGTCGGCGACCATGCGCTCGCCGATGCGTCGGTCGGACTCGCGCGCGTTGGGTCCCATGGCAAGATGCTCGCCCGGAGCGCCCACAGGCGGGATGCGCGAAACGTCCACGCACTCGGGCATGAGCGCCCATAGGAGCGAGGTCTCCACTTTGCCGGCGTGATCGCCGCCGCTCCGACCATCGTTGTCGAACCCGGGCGAGTTGGCCTCGAAATCGGGCAGGCCGTAGAGGCGCGCGCCGACATGAGGCTGGATGAGCCGCAGCATGTCCACGAGGTCCTGCCAGTTGGGCCCGTAGTGGCCGGTCAGAAAGATGGCGGCCTTGAAGCCCAGCGCATCGGCCTGTCGAACGTGATAGCACACGTTGCGGAAATGCTGCGCGGGCGGCATAGCGGTGAGCCATGTGCGCTCGACCTGTCCGACATGCTGATGGGCCCAGATGGCATAGCCGCCAATCTCGTGGATGTGCCAGAAATCGGCAGGGGCGACAATGCCGCCGTGTTCATGGGCAGCGCGGCATGCGATGGCATGCGCCTTGAGGGCGTCGAGGCCAACGGCGCACTGAGGGCCATGCGGCTCGCACAGTCCGTAGGGGAAGTAGACCACCGGGCAAGCGGCGAAAGCGGCTTCCAGCTCATCCGGGAACATCCGTTCCCAGCGTACCTCGCGGCGCGACACCGCGGCGGATTGCGTTGTGCTCATGACCATACCTCCTGGTTCTTTGCCTTTCGTTATGCTCGCCAGCGTACCTCCATCCCGCGCCGCAACACGTCATTGCATCTCCTAAGAAAGCACTCTACGCTTTCTCATACACCCACCGCGGCCACGCCGCGTCCGAACTCGCGACGACGTGGGCGTGCAGGTGGTCGCCGTTGTCCGGGGGCTTGCGCCGCCCGGCTACCATCCGTCGTCGCTCCGCGACGGTGCGCTCCGAGAGCCCGGAGGGGCGAATCAACCGCCGAGCCAAACTGCCGAGACGAGGAGCGCGGTATCGCGCGGTTGGTTCGCCCATGTCACGCGTGAGGCTGGCCGTCCGGCTGATACGCCGCTACAGGGTGCGCACGCAGCCCGCC
>Ga0067045_1031738_pt1 | contig 11580 bp, 10 predicted proteins | sample TerdegcTABiofilm_FD_59184 | JGI IMG/M metagenome (GOLD analysis project Ga0067045, IMG submission 59184) | Combined Assembly of (Gp0054472, Gp0054536) Wastewater bioreactor microbial communities from Singapore -Terephthalate degrading...
GTATTCAAATCTGCTCCTCTTGCGCTTTCGGACTGGCTAGAGATATTATTAGTTTCATTAATTGTTCTTCTCCTTGCAGAGGTAAGGAAACTATTTTTAAAGTTCCACTCTTAAGATCAGTATTAATTTAATTATATAGGTAAAACTTATAAGAAGTATTATCAATAAACTTATCCTGTTTTTCCTCAAAATTGCCACTTTAATAATTTTTCTCCAGTTGCTATTCATCCTTGAGCTCAATGCAAGACATAAAAAAGAATCTTTTCATTCAATAAACACATTAATTGGAGTATCGGGTTTTCTTTTATTGTCAGTAATAGTATTCAGAATGTAATAATTATCTGAGTATAATAATATTCGGTTTACTATTAGGATCTATCTTTTATAAATGAGGAGCAATTAATTATGTCGAATAATATTGATTTCATAGCTTATTGCGAGTTGTATTATCTGAATTCGGCTTGGCGGATTAAGAATAGATTTAAAACATGAAAAACAATAATATAATAAAAGAAGTGGTAAGAATGCCCGAAAAAATACAAATTAACTTTAAGAAAATCTGTTCCTGTCCTGAGAGCCATATAAACTGCCTCACCCCAAAAGAATGGGTTAAAGGGCAAGTTGCTATTTGGGAACTATATTATGAAGGAAGAGACATCCGAGATAAAGACATACATCCCGCGGTATTTCCCATTGCCTTGCCTAAGAGGTGCATTGAACTTTTTACCCATAAGGGAGAGTTAGTATTAGATCCCTTTGTTGGCATAGGAACCACTCTTATTGCCGCACGAGATTTGGAAAGGAATGCAGTTGGATTTGATCTCAACCAAAAATATGTAGATTTTACTAATAAAAGGTTATCACAATTAAATATGTCTCTCTTTACGGAGAATACAAAACAAATTGCAATCTGCGATGATGCAATCAATATCGCAAAATATCTTAATGAAGGAACAGTTTCATTATGTGTAACTTCACCTCCTTATGCTAATATGCTAAATCACGAAAGATTAAATAAAAGTCTTCGGAGTGATCTTAGAGTGAATAAACACTATAAAAAAGTTCAGCAGTATTCAAGTGACCCAAGAGATCTTGGAGCAATGAGGCTTAAGGAATATATAGAAGCTCTTGCTGAAATTTATAATGGAATATTACCACTTTTAAAACCAAAAGCCCATTGTGTAATTAATGTTAATGACTTGTGGGAGAATAATCATAGATATCCTACTCATAGCTACATTATAGAGGCAATGGAAAAGGTAGGCTATGAACTCAGAAATATAATCATCTGGGACAAAAGAAACTTGGTAAATAAAGTTGGCATTTTTGGTTGGCCAAGTAACTACATAACTCTTAGCACAACTTTTGAATACATACTTGATTTTTGGAGACCACCATTATGATCGGATATAAAGAGCTAATACAAAAGTTGAAGAAAATCAAAGGCGGGGGTTGGATTAAAACCCATAGAGCTGGAAATACAGGTATAGGTAAAACATTGGAGGATCTTTTAGGGGTAAATGAAAATAATGTACCAGGACCAAACGCTGCAATGATTGAATTAAAATCTGCGAGAAGAAATATTTCAAGTATGCTTACCTTATTTACAAAATCACCACTTCCCCCAAAAGCAAATTCTACTCTCCTTGAGAGATTTGGTTATCCATCTACAAAGAAAGAAGGAACTAAAAGGTTAGAGACCACAGTAAATGCTGTGAATTATAATCAACTGAAAGGACAACCAGGCTTTAAGATAGATGTTCAAAAAGATAGAGTCAGTCTCATAGACATAAATGGAGAAATTTTAGGCTACTGGGATAAAGAAACATTACAAAACTCTTTTGAGAGAAAACTTCCAAAGTTGCTATATGTAAAAGCAGAAACAAGAGGCAAAGGTTCTGAAGAAGAGTTTTGGTATAATGAAGCATGGCTATTAAGTGGATTTGATTTTAATAATTTTGTTCGGTTGTTAATGGAAGGAATTATTTTTGTTGATATACGCATTGGACAATATCCCGATGGCAGACCACACGACCATGGAACAGGGTTTAGAGTTTTTCCAGATAAATTAGACTTATGTTTCAGAGAGAAGATAATGTGAGGAAAATAAATACAATGAGAATGAAAACCGCCAACTCGGACTTTATGGTTGCTTCGCAATCTTACCCTTCAGGTCATATAACAGCGGATAAGAGGCTTTGCTACGCTTCACCCAAACCCTGCTTCGCAGGACTTCAGATACGCTTAGCCGTTAGGCGACATTGGAGGTTGAAAGAATGAGCAAGGAAAAACAAAAAGTTCTGTTTCTTTGTACACATAACTCTGCTCGCTCACAGATGGCAGAGGGCATTCTTCGAGCATTATATGGTGATCGCTATGAGGCTTATAGTGCTGGAACTCAAACATCAAAAGTTAACCCTTATGCTATAAAGGTAATGTCAGAGATTGGTATCGATATTTCTCATCACCGTTCAAAAGGGGTTGGAGAACTTCTTGAGACAAAATTTGATCAGGTGGTTACAGTATGTAATAATGCAAAAGATACTTGCCCATTCCTTCCTGGCGGAAAGAGATACTTACATAAAGGATTCACAGACCCATCTGATTTTGAGGGGACAGAAGAGGAAAAGTTGAGAATTTTTAGACGAGTGAGAGATGAAATTAAAGATTGGATTATAAAAACGTTCGGTGAGAAACATGATTAACCCAACGTTGCCTAACATCGGATAAAAGGGAAATCAAAGATTTCCCCAAACCCCAGCCCTTTTGGAAATTGGAAGTTAAGGGAGGTTGAAAGAATAATACGAGGATTCATTTGAATATTGGTATAAGTATTAATAGAAAAGTACTGGGCTTCTTTTATCTGCAATACGTTAGGCGAAAGGGCGATTTATAAATATGAAGGAAGGTAATATGGAAACAATGATGAAAACGGTTATCAATGACACAATACCTAAGACAATGAAGTCGACAGAGGAAATCATCCACTTATTCAATGCAAAGGAAATAGATGGGAATTGGTCATTTGTGGGGTACAAACCATCGGATACTGGTAAATGGACCCATGACTATCACAGATACCCCGCAAAATTCATTCCGCAACTCGTTGAGAAGCTAATCGATGAATATGTAGTTCATGAAGATGCTCATATAAACGACCCATTTATGGGATGTGGAACTACCATTGTTACTGCAATTTCTAGAGGATTTAAGGCAAGCGGAACCGACATTAATAAAATTGCCTATCTCATCACAAAAGTTAAATCAACGCCAATAGAGCCAGAATACCTTAATAAAAAAATTGAGCAACTTTTGTTTAAATTGAAATCTCTAAACGTTTCCCAAAAAACATTGTCTGATGACAAAATTGAGCCTTTAATTCCTCAAAATCATATTGATAGGATTAATTACTGGTTCACAGAAAAAAACAAAAATGAATTAGGGAAAATATTAAGACTGATTTATAATGAAGATGATGAAAATATTAGAAACTTCTTTCTTGTTGCCTTCAGTCATATTTTAAAGAACTGTTCTATATGGCTTCAAGGAAGTACAAAGCCAACTAGAGACTTAAAGAAAAATCCAGCCGAGCCTTATGACGCTTTGCGAAGACATTTGATAAAAATGCAGAATGGAAATGAGGCTTTTTATAAAGTTGTTCCAGCCAAAGTGAGGGAGAACATAATTCAATGCTTAAAAATTGAGATTGGAGATGCCAGAAAACAGCCTGTGTCTGATGAAACCGTAGATTTAGTTATAACTTCGAGTCCTTATGTAACCAGTTACGAATATGCAGACTTACATCAGTTATCAACTATATGGCTTGATTTAGCAGATGATTTAACGGAATACAAAAAGGAATTTATAGGCACATCTTACAAAAAATATGAAAATAAAAGGTTAAGAAGTTCAATCGCTACGGATATAGTTGATAAAATGTCCAAAAAAAGCAAGAAAATGGCAAAAGAAATTGAGGCATTTTTCATAGATATGGAAGAGGTGTTTGATGAGAGTTATAGAATTTTAAAAAACGGTGGTAGATGTTGCTTTGTTATAGGAAATACAAAGTTGAAGAGTATTGATATACTCAATGCTGAAGTCTTTGCTGAGAGTATGCAGTATTCAGGTTTTAAACTGGATAGAATAATAAAGAGAGAAATCCCATTAAAAATACTTCCACAGAAAAGAGATGAAAAAACAGGCAGGTTTGCCAATAACCATGAGGCAAACTCAGAAGCCTATCCTATAGAATATATTGTCATTGGTTTAAAGGAGTGAGTGCTATGAAATTCGAGGATTTGAAGAAACTGTATCTGGAAATGAAGGATCGGTTTGGGACAGAAACATACAAGCACATTTCAGAACTGTTAAGAAAAGCAAAGGAAATTCATAAACAAGACTGGTCTAAGCATCCTACCCCAAATGGAGATCATGAACAAAGTTGGAGAGCATTTAAAGGAAAAAATTTAGAAAAGTTAGTCCAATACATAATTACAGACGAAGTCGAAGAACTTGGATTGAACGTTGTTAATGGTAATCAGTTGGAAAGAAGTACGAATCTATCTAAAGATTTGAGCCAAGTAAAACGGAATTTGGCTATTGACTATGGAGAATTTGGGTTGCATTTACCAGATGTAGATATCATCATTTATAATCCTCGAAATTGTAAGGTTCTGGTTGCTATTTCAAGCAAAGTGACTTTGAGAGAAAGGATTGCACAAACAGGTTACTGGAAACTGAAACTCTTCCAAGATGAAGCAACAAAACACATTAAAGTTTATTTCATAACCCCTGATGAAGATGGAACATTAACATATAAGAAACCAACCAAAAAGGGCAGGGCAATTGTGGAGGTAGATTTGGATGGCAGTTATGTTTTGACTGAAGAAAAAATAGAAGAGAGTAATAAAGTCAAACTTTTTGAGCATTTTATTGACGATTTGAAGAGGTTACTAAAAAATGATAATCAAGAAACCTAAGTTTGAAACGACAACTTTATGGGACTTTCCAACCCAAAATTATGGAGATACACCACATGGGGATAATAAATATTCCGGGGTAACTCCAGCATTTGTAATATGGAACCTTATTCAGAGATACACAAAAGAAGGCGATTTAGTGGTCGATCCAATGTGCGGAAGTGGAACAACCATAGATGTATGTAAAGAAGAAAATAGAAATGTGATGGGGTTTGATATAGTCCCTTATAGAGACGATATAAAGCAAGCAGACGCTAGAAATTTACCTCTTGATGATAAAATAGCAGATTTTATCTTTATAGACTCTCCGTATTCAGACAACATAGATTACAATAAACATCCCGATAACATTGGGAATATCTCATGTGATAAGGAAGAATTTTTTATAGAACTAGAAAAAGTAGCAAAAGAAGCTCACCGTATTCTTAAACCAAACAAGTTCATAGCATGGCTTATTGGTGATCATTGGAGGAAAAAAAGTGGATTTATACCTGTAGGTTTTAAAATTTATACAATCTTAGAAAGATATTTTAAACCAGTTGATATAATTGCAGTTTCAAGACATAATCAAAAATCAAATACTCCTTTATGGCACGAGAGAGCGAAAAGATACAATTTTTATTTACGGGGTTTCAAGTATCTCATAATAATGCAAAAGGGGACTAAATGAAATCGCCCCATTGCCTAACACAGCATAAAAGGTTCGTGCCTTATGGCACTCACTCAAATCCTTTGCTAACGCTCAGGACTTCTTTTCGAAGAACGTTACACGTAATACCGTGTCTAATGAAAATAGTAGAAAACAGGCTGACTTTAAACTTTGATAGAATGAAGATACAAAGATGAATTTTAATTCATTTAAGGAAAATATGCTTTACAGATTTAAGTTGTATGGTAAAATATTATTCAGTTTTATGTTTTGTTTTTAGTCAAGAGGTGGATTATGGAAGAAAAAGTTTTGGATGAATTCGAGAGGGAGATTTTTTCTTCAGCTAATTTCCCTGTTAGAGAATTCAAAAGAGGCGGAATATACAAAGTAAAAATAGTAAAGGTTAATGATGACTTTCTACTCGTTGATGTAGGTAGAAAGAGTGAAGCTTTTATACCAAAGGAAGAGATTGATTGTGACCCTACAATTTCTCTTAAAGATCAATTTCAGACAGGAGAGGAGATAATTGTTAAAGCAATTAGAGATGGAGGTCCAACTGAAGGGGTTGTTCTTTCAAATAAAAGAGCAGCAAATCAAGTAAAATTCGATAAACTTGAAGAGAAATTTAATAATCATGAGGAAATTGAAGCAATAGTGAAAGAAAGAATAAAAGGTGGTTTAAGCATTGAAATTGAAAGAGGGATTAGAGCGTTTCTACCTGCTACTCTTGTAGGTATGAGGAGAGAGTCTAATCTTGAGAAATATGTTGGGCAAAACATATCTGTTAAAATAATTGAATTTGATAAAAGAAACAAAAAAATAGTTGTCTCTCATAGAATTATTGAAGAAGAGGAGATGCTTAAGAAGCAGGATGAGCTACTTTCGACACTTCAGGTCGGAGAAGTTCTTGATGGTACTGTAACTCGTGTTGTTGACTATGGTGCGTTCGTTGATATTGGTTATGGATTAGAAGGATTAATTCATGTGTCCGAACTTAGCTGGCGTGAGGGAATTAAGCCTTCCGATATAGTAAAGGAAAGGGATAAAATAAAGGTTAGAGTAATTGGTATAAGTGACGATAAGGATAGAATCTCTCTCTCGTATAAGCGTACATTGCCTGATCCATGGGAAAAAATAATTGGAAAATATAAATTAGGCGATATCGTTGAGGGCAAGGTGGTGAAAGATCTTGGTTTTGGAGCTATAATTGAATTAGAAGAGGGAATCAATGCTTTTATTCATATATCTCAATTAAGTAATAAGAGAATTAATTCTTTAAGTGAAGCAATTTCAGTAGGCGACATAATTCAGTCCGAGATAATCGAAATCGATATTCCTAATAAGAAAATAAAACTTAGTAGAAGAAACTTATTACCTAAAGAAGAGGAGATCCGGCAGGAAGAATCAAATAAGCAGAGTAGAGAGAATGATTATTCTGCTTACGTGGATGTTTTTATTCCAAAGAACGCTCACTAAGTTTACAATTAGTAGAGGCGGAATTGTTAGACACTAAAAAGTTAAGCGTTGAGCTATCTAACTTTTTTGAGAATAATAAGAATTTTGCTTATACTCAAGAGAAGTTTTATGATGATTTAATTTCTTCTTACGAAAGGCTTTCAAATTCTTTCGATCAATTTCTCGATATAGTTAATACAAAAGGCATTCCCTTTCTTTTTGCTTTGCCTTATGATGATTTGAGAGATTTTAAGAAAGTTAGTAATTGTAATGACTACTACAGAGTTGGCAGCGTTGATGGCTCACAGATAGAGGATTTAAATTATTTTACGTGGAATAGGAATGAATTCTTGATAAATGTTGGTTCAATAATAATTGATTATGAAAATTTTTCTATACCTTATCATGAATCAAAACCTAAAATTTTTGATTCAAATGCCATTAAAGAACTTTTTCGTGAAGATTTTACAGAGTTAAGTCAATACTCAAAGAGTGATCTCATTTCATCAGTTAGAACTTACTATGAATATGATGAAGCAATCAGGTTAGTCGATTTTATAAAAAGGGAAGATCTGCTACTGATGGATGGAGGACTTGTTCAATGGCATCTCCAGGATAAACCAGTTGAGCTTAAAAATATTGTTGTAAATAAGATTTCAGAGCTTCTTAATAAAGCAGATAGTAATAGAGTTCACCTTTTAGGCTATATAAGTGGGTCAAGAGCATCGGATGTGGTGAACTGCTTAAAGATACATAATTGCAAAGATAATTTATTTAGGTGTATAAGTTGCAGAAATGAGTTTTGTAAATTTCTCGAAAATATAAATGATTCAACTCTTTTTACTTCAGTTTACCCTCCTCTTAATGAGGATAAACTGATTTTAACTCCGATATTTCAGAGTCGTGCAAGAATAACAAGTATATACGGAGTACCAATTTACTTTTTTTATGCTTACAATGAAAATGAATTTGCACGAGTTGAATTCTCTAAAAATAACATAGGCAATGTTTCCTCCTTTTCTATGAAACTCAAAGATCAAATTGATAAAGGCTTTGGTTATCCGATTGCTTTAACTGAAGCACATGAATCTGCAGTAGTGAGTGAATGTGATAAAATGAATTTTGAAAGGATAGTGGAATCTATGAGCTCTCAATTTGAAGTAAGTTTTAAAAAAAGAAGTAAAATTTTCTCTAAGAAACTTAAGTTTATTTAAGTTGAAATGAAGAAGGTTTCCTTAGGCTTCTTATCGAAAGAGCTAAACGAAAAGCAATTCGAAGCTGTCAAGTATATAGATGGACCTTTGGCTGTTTTTGCTGGGGCTGGCTCTGGCAAGACAAGAGTAATAACATATAAAATAGTCTATCTTTTATCAAGAGGGGTAAATATAAAAAATATACTCGCAGTTACATTTACAAACAAAGCTGCCAATGAAATGAAGGAAAGGATTATAAATCTACTCAATATTCCTGTTAATAACTTATGGATTGGAACCTTCCATTCTATATGTCTAAGAATCTTACGGAGTTCAGGGGATTTTATAGGAGTTAAAAATGATTTCATAATTTTTGATGAAGAAGACTCAATAAGTCTTGTAAAAGAAGTTATGAAGGAGTTAGGTATTGATATAAAAAGAATTAACCCTAAAGGAGTTTTTAACGCAATATCTGATTCCAAGGTAAATCTTGTTTCAAGTAAAGATTATAGCAATTTTAGTGATACTAACTATTTTTCGAAAATTGTATCCCAGGTTTATTTTCTTTATGATAAACGTATAAAACAGAATAATGCATTAGATTTTGATGACCTGATTTTGAAAACTATAGAGCTCTTTAAGGAGAAAAAAGATGTTCTTTCCTATTATCAAGAGCTTTTCAAGTATATTCTCGTTGATGAATATCAAGATATAAATTATTCACAATATGTTTTTTTAAAGCTTCTTTCAAATGATAAAAATAATAAAAATAATATATGTATAGTGGGTGATGATGATCAATCTATATATTCTTTTAGAGGAGCAAATCCATCAATAATGACAAAATTTATAGAAGAGTTTCCTTCTGCAAAACTTATAAATCTTGAAGAAAATTATCGATCAACAGAGGCAATACTTGGCGTGGCAAATTCTATAGTGAAAAATAACAGACACAGAAATAAGAAAACTCTCTGGACTAGAAAAGAAGGGGGCAATCCTGTCCAATTAATTCAGGCAGCAAATGAAAGAGACGAAGCTTTAAAAATTGTAAAGATTATAAGTGATAAAGTAAAAAACGAAGGACGAAGCTTTAATAATTTTCTGATATTATATAGAGTCAATGCATTGAGTAGAAATTTTGAGGAAGCATTACTAAGTTATAATATCCCTTATCAAGTTTTTGGCGGTTTTAAGTTCTATCAAAGAAAAGAAGTAAAGGATTTTCTTGCATACTTACGAATAATAGCAAATCCCGATGATAGAATAAGTATATTTCGTGTAATTAACTACCCTAAAAGAAATATTGGAGCAGTCTTTATTAATAAGATTGAATCGATTGCTTCTGAGCGAAATTTAAATTTTTTAGATGCCTGCAAAGTTTTATCAGAAATGAATGATTTTACTGCAAGAGGAAAGAAGGGATTATCTGATTTTCTTGAGATAATAGAAGAAGCAAAAAAAGATTATGGGAAAGTTAGCATTTTAACCCTTGCAGAGAATCTTCTTTCCAAAACTAATCTGAAGAAGGTTTTAGAAGAAGAGTTTCCAAAAGACATTGCAAGAGAAAAGATAGAGAATATTTCCGAGCTTCTAACAGTTATAGATAGGTTCGAGAAGGAAAGTGAAGATAAATCTCTCCAGACCTTTCTATCTCAAATCTCTCTAATTTCTGACATTGACAACTTTGAGGAATCAGAAGAAAAAGTCACTTTAATGACACTTCACTCCGCAAAAGGACTTGAATTTCCAATAGTGTTTCTTGTTGGCCTTGAAGAAGGAATTTTTCCTCACTATCTTTCCAGTAATAATAATGCTGCTCTTGAGGAAGAAAGAAGGCTTTGTTACGTAGGAATAACACGAGCTAAGGAAGAACTTTATATTTCTTATGCTCTCTCAAGGGAGCTTTACGGTAAAATTAATAAATCAGCGAGATCGCGATTTATTGGCGAAATTCCCTCTGACCTTTTAGAAAATTTTACAATTGTAGCAACTGTAAACAATTCATATGACAAAACCTTATCAAAAAAGCAAGAAAAGAGAGAAGCTGCCAAACAGGATTATTCTTTAGATATAGAGAATCTGTCTGAGGGAGAACTTGTTTATCATAAAGTGTGGGGTAATGGAGTTATAAAGAAAAAAGAATATATTAATGAAGAACCTATTATTCAAGTCTCTTTCGAGTCTGTGGGAGAAAAAGTTTTAAACCTTAAGTATGCCCCTATTATGAAGCTTGAATAAAAGTTCAACATCTTCTATTAAAAAATGGAACTGCAATTACTTTTATTGGTAAAATGTGGTTTGTAGATAGAATGGTCTGGCTTTTCGAAGATATGAATCTCCTGATTCAAGCGAGTAATGATGATTTTTTTATCCTACCTGTTTTGTGATAAAATAGAATAAGTTAGGAAAAACGAGAAATACTTTTAATTACTTTGCAAATATGAAAAACGTGAAGTGTGAAAATTTTGGGGCAGGACAATAAACATTGAATTACTGTGAGTTAATTGAGAAAATACTTAAAATTTTTTATCCTAAAGTAACTTTTGATAGGTGCGGTGTAGAAATTGAGGAACCTGCAGTATTTGTAGCGAACCACGAGGATTCATTTGGGCCAATAGTATCCTATCTAAACTTTCCTATAAAGATATATCCATGGGTAATGTATAACCTTTTTGAGAAAGGGATTTGTGCCAGGTACATTGAAGAGGATTTTTTTAAAAAAGAGCTCAATCTTTGGCAACCATTGAGTAGACTTATCTCTATCTTTATCGAATCTATCTGTGTGGCGATTTTTAATTATATTGAAGCGATACCTGTTTATCCCGGTAGTAGAAGGATTATAGAAACTATTGTTAAGAGTATAAAATATTTAGAAGAAGGTAAAAGTTTGATTATTTTTCCAGAGATTCCCGATGAATGCCTAAACAGGTATATAAATCGATTTAAAACTGGTTTCATCGAAATTTCAAGGAAAGTATATCATATTAATGGTTTGACGCCTAAAATCTATCCTGTTTGTATTGACAAGAAGAAGCGAATTATAAAACTTGGTAAGCCAACAAACTATGATCCAGAAAGAAGCTTTATTGCCGAAAAGAATAGAATAAAACAGTATCTTGAGATGGAAATAACACGACTAAAAAGAGAAATCTTAGAAAATTAAGTTAAGGTTTGTTAAATTTCCTAAGAAGCTTTAACTCTTAAGGTTTTAGCTTTGGAAATTGTAGGTCAAAAGTCCTCTATTTCAAAACTAATTCTTTGCCGTTAACAAATAACTTGCTTATTGAGGACCTTCCAGATTTAT
>Ga0067045_1031739_pt1 | contig 11580 bp, 10 predicted proteins | sample TerdegcTABiofilm_FD_59184 | JGI IMG/M metagenome (GOLD analysis project Ga0067045, IMG submission 59184) | Combined Assembly of (Gp0054472, Gp0054536) Wastewater bioreactor microbial communities from Singapore -Terephthalate degrading...
GGGGACAAGGTCCCCGAGCTTGCCGCGGAATACAGCATCATCTACGACTTTTTTCTTAAAAACGCGTAAGAAGCGTCCGGATCTCTTGTCATTCCCGGCCCCGGGCGATACATTTTGTCCATCCGGGCTCAACCCGGATCACGGGTTCGGCCCGTGGCCGTGTCGCGCGACAGCGGACCGGCGAACGCTGGACGGATTCGCGCAGCCGGTGGTCCTGGACCGGGGGCGGATTCGGTCCGAATGGGAGCACAGAATGGAACACGTCGATCGACGACACCCCGGGCTGAAGGACCGGAGGGTGCGAGCCATCGCGGCCGCGGTCCTCCTGGCATCTCTGGCGCCCGGAGGTTTCGCCCTGGGATCGAAGGACGGAGAGATCCGGGATCCTTCCTCCCGGGACCTTGGAGCCTATGCCCAGGGTCCCCACGGCACCGCTCCGGAGCCCTCCGGAACCTGGTCCCTGGCCCTGGCGGCAATCCCGAAACCCGAAACCCCCGCCGAAGCCGTCCCCGAGAATGCGACTCTCCGCCTGACCGTCGAGGAGGCGGTGAGTACCGCAAGGGAAGGCAACCTGGGCCTGGTTTCCCCGCGCATCGCCGCGGAGGGGAAGCGCCGGGCGGACGCCCTGGCCTGGAACAACTTTCTTCCCACGGTGGACGTCTCCGGAACCCTGGGCCGGTGGAACAAGGAGCAGAGCACCTATGTGTTCACTCCCATGCCGTCGGAGGTCGCCCTTCCCCGCTGGAGCCTTTCGGCCTCCTTCTCCACCCAGCTCATGCTGAACCTGGCCCTCTTCGAGGGGGTCAAATCCCTGCGGGCGGACTACGAGGCGGGGCTGATCTCCTACGCCCAGGCGGAAGCCCAGCTGGAACGGGACGTCCGCAAGAGCTTCTACAATCTCCTCCTCCTGGAGGAGAACATGCGGCTCATGGAGGAGCAGATCGAGGCCGCACGCCGCCGCTGGGAGCAGGCCCGGGCCAACTACAACTCCGGCACGGCTCCGGAGCTCACCATGCTCCAGGCCCAGGTGGCCTACGAGAACCTGAAGCCCGCCTTGGAGGAGATGAGGATCGGCCATCGGGCCGCCCGGGACGCCTTCGCCATGACCCTGGGCCTGTCCCGCGGCGCGGAGGTCGTGCTTGCGGGAACGATCGAGCCGGCCTACGCGAACCTCGACACGGAGACCCTGATCTCCTCGGGCCTGTCCTCCCGGCTGGATATCCAGTCCCTGGTCAAGTCCATCGAGTCCCTGCAGATCGCCGAGACGGCCCTCAAGTACCGGCTCTGGACCCCCAGCCTGATCCTGGGGTGGAACCTGGACCCGTCCTTTTCCGGGGACCCCTGGGAGGATGATCTCTTCGACCCGGATCTCTGGTCCCAGCGCTCGGGGATGTTCCGGGCCACCCTCTCCCTTCGCCTGAACGGACTGTTCCCGTTCACCCAGGACGGACAACAGCTTGCGGACATGCGGGACCAGAGGGAGAGCCTCCGGGCCAGCCTGGCCCAGGCCCTTCGGGGGGCGGAAATGGAGATCGACGGCCTGGTGCGCCGGCTGGAGAAGTCCCGGACCAGCCACGCCGCCCTGGAGCTGAACGCGAGCCTGGCGGAACGGGCCTACCGCCTCTCCGAGGAAGCGTACGCGGCGGGAGCCGCCGACCTGCTGGATGTCCAGAACGCGGAGCTCGAGCTGCGCAAGGCGCGCCTCGAACTACTCAAGGAAGACTATACCTACGTCACCGGACTCCTGGATCTGGAGTACGCGGTGGGAGCCCGGTTCGGAAGCCTGGGCGGGAGCAAATAAATGAACGCTGAAACCAAGAAGATCAACCTGGCCCGGGGGCTCAAGACCGCCCTGGCCGTCATCGCCTGCGCCGCCCTGGCCGCGGGCACCATGCTGGTCCTTTCCTCCTGTTCCGCGGCCAAGAAAAAGGCCGAAGCAGAGGCTCCCGCCGCAGCGGAAACGGTGTTCGCGGTGGAGACGATCTCCGTCGTGCGGGGCCAGGTGCGGGACTATGTAGCCCTCTCCGGCGACATCGTGGCCTCCTCCACGGTGGACGCCTACTCCGACGTGGCCGGCAAGGTCACCCGCCACTTCGTGTCCGTGGGGCAGCGGGTCGAGAAGGGCGAGGCCCTGATCGAGGTGGATCCCTCCCGGCCCGGGATGAGCTATCAGCCGGGCATCGTGAAGGCCCCAATTTCGGGCACTGTCACCTCCCTTCCGATGGAGATCGGTTCCACCATAGCCCCCTCCGTACCCGCCGCCCGGATCGCCCGGACCGAGAGCCTGGAACTAAGGACCTACGCGCCGGAGCGGTTCGTCTCCAAGATGCGCACGGGGCTGGCCGCGGACGTATCCCTGGCCGCCTGGCCCGGGGAGGTCTTCCCCGCGGTCCTGCGGGAGGTGGCTCCCGTCCTGGATCCGGCGTCCCGGACCTTGGAGCTCCGGCTGGCCTTTCGGCAGGCGGATCCCCGGCTCAAGGCCGGCATGTTCGCCTCCGTCAAGATCATCACGGAAGACAAGGCCTCGGTGGTCAAGATACCCGCGGAGGCCGTGGTCAAACGCTTCGGCGAGACCTTCGCCTTTGTCGTGGAGGACGACCCCGCGAAGCCCGGCTCCCAGATCGCCCGCAAGAGGGTCGTGAGCACCGGCATTTTGATCGACGGGATCCTCGAGATCCGCGAAGGGCTCAAGGAAGGGGAGAACGTGGTCGTGCGGGGGCAGACCCTGCTGGACGAGGGGGTCGCCGTGAACGTGGTTCTCCGCCGTCCCGCGGGCCGGTAAGGGGGGCGGAATGAGCTTGACCCGAACCGTGGTCGGACGACCGACCACCATCTTCATAGGCTTCGCCCTCCTTGTCGCCCTGGGCCTGTTCGCCACCGTGAACCTCGCGGTGGACCTCTACCCCGAGATCGAGCCGCCGGTCATCCTGGTCTTCACGGGATACCGCGGCGCGGGTCCGGAGGAGATCGAGAAGACCGTGACCCGGCCCCTGGAGGGGGCGCTTTCCAACACCCAGGGAATCGAGAAGATCACCTCCACGTCTTCGGCGGGTTCCAGCATGGTCATGCTGGAGTTCACCTACGGCACGGACATGTCCGAGGCGGCCAACTCCGTTCGGGACAACCTGGAGTTCGTGAAGAGGCTCCTGCCCGGCGAGGCGGACGCCCCCATGATCTTCAAATTCGATCCCGCCATGATCCCGATCATGGGGCTCATGGTATCCGGGAACCGGAGTCCCGAGGAGCTCCGGGAGGTGGCCGAAAAGACCGTCCAGCCCCGGATCGAGCAGGTGCCCGGCGTGGCCCTGGCCAGCGTGTCCGGAGGCCGCGAACGGGTAATCCGCGTGGAGGTGCCCCTGGAACGTCTGGAGGCCTACGGCCTCACGATCAACCAGATCGTCAACATGCTCCGCGGGCAGAACGTACAGGTGGCGGCGGGATCCATCGTGGACGGAAACCTGGATTACCTTCTGACCGCCCCCGGGGAGTACAAGAGCCTGGAGGAGATCGGGGACGCGGTGATCGCCTACAAGGGAGGCGGGTATGATCCCGCCAAGGGCATGGTTCCCGCCCGGAAAGTCCGGCTTCGGGACATCGCCAGCGTTTTCGACGGGTACCGGGACGAGTCCAACCTGGTCTTCGTGAACGGAACCCCCGCGGTCCAGCTCACGATCCAGAAGCAGAGCGGCAAGAACTCCGTGCAGACCGCCAACGCGGTCCGGGCGCGCCTCAAGCGTCTCGCCGGCGAGCTGCCCCCCGGGGTGAAGGTCACGGAGCTGTTCAACACCACGGATATCATCGAAAACTCGATCAAGAACGTGGCCACCTCGGCCCGGGACGGCGCCCTGCTTGCGGTGGTCATCCTCTTCATCTTCCTGCGATCCTGGAAGCCCACCCTGGTCATCGGCCTGACCATTCCCATCTCCCTGCTCTTCACTCTTATGATCATGTACTTCGCGGGACTTACCCTGAATATCATGACCCTGGCAGGCCTGGCCCTGGGGGTGGGCATGCTGGTGGACAATTCCATCGTCATTCTGGAAAACATATATCGGTACCGCGAAAAAGGCTCCAAACTTCGGATTTCCGCCGTCCTGGGCACCCAGGAGATGGTCACCGCCATCTTGGCCTCCACCTTGACCACGATCTGCGTGTTCGCGCCCCTTATCATGTTCGGCAAGAAGCTGGATGTCGTGGGCGAGCTCTTCTCGGGTCTGGCCTTCACGGTGGTCATCTCCCTGACCACGTCCATCGCCGTGGCGGTGCTTCTGATTCCCGTGCTCTCCAGCCATTACCTGCCCCTGGTCACCCGGGTGCAGAAGCCCCTCCGGAATCCCGTGATGAAGGCCCTGGACGGAGTCATGGGACGCTTCTTCGCGGCCCTGGACGAGGGCTACCGCAGGGGGGTCAAGCTCGTCATCCGGCACAAGCTGGCGACCATCGGATTGATCGCGGCCGTGTTCGTAGGAACCATGGCCTACGCTCCCAAGATCGGCTTCGTGTTCATGCCCCCCATGGGCCAGGACGCCGTCGTGGTGAACGTGGACATGCCCCTGGGAACGCGCCTGGCGGAGACGGAATCCGTCCTGCGGCAGTTCGAGGCCATCGTGGAACGGGAGGTCCGGGGCTACGAGAAGATCGTCATGCAGGTGGGTCAAGGGTCCATGTTCGGTTTCCTGGGCGCCAGTTCCAAGAATCGAGGATCCCTGCGCATCATGCTGCCGCCCTTCGAGAAGCGGATCGACGATTCCGACACCATCAAGGAAAAGCTCCGCTCCCATTTCAACGACGTGCCCGCGGCGGTCTTCTCCTTCGGGGCCAACCAGGGAGGATTCGGCGGAGGCAGCCCCATCGACGTCCTCGTGAAAACCGAGGACCTGGCCCTGGGCAAGCGCACCGCTGAATCCATCCGGGACCTGATCAAGCGGGAAATCCCGGAAATCACAGAGCCCTCGGTCGACTTGAAGGACGGGCTTCCCCAGGTCGAGATCCGGATAGACCGACAGCGTGTCTACGACCTTGGCCTGAACATCTACTCCATCGCCAACGAGATCAAGGCGTCCGTGGACGGAGTCGCGGCCACCAAGTACCGCTCCGGAGGCTCGGAATACGATATCCTGGTGATCCTGCCCGAGGCGGACCGAAACGAGCTGCCCGCCCTGGACCGGCTCTTTGTGGTGAATCCCGCGGGCACTCGGGTTCCCCTGGCGAGCTTCGCCAGCTACGAGAAGACAACAGGGCCCATCGACATCAAGCGGGAGAACCAAGGCCGCGTAATCCATGTCACGGCCGGGGTCAAGCCCGGAGTACCCCTGGATGTGGTGGAAGGCAAGATGAGATCTCTCATAGCCCGGGAAATCCCCGCGGACGACGCGGTGATCATAGAATACGGCGGGGACTACAAACAGTTCCTGGAATACGGGGGAACCTTCGCCCTGATCGTTCTGGCCGCGGCCCTGCTGGTGTTCGGGGTCATGGCAAGCCAGTTCGAATCCTTCCTGGATCCCTTCATCATCATCTTCACCATCCCCCTTTCGTTCACCGGGGTGGTCTGGATCTACGCCCTGACCGGGGACATCTTCAACATCCTGACCGCCGTGGGCCTTTTGGTCCTGGTGGGCGTCATCGTGAACAACGGCATCGTGCTGGTGGATTACACCAACCTGCTGCGCAAGCGGGGTCTCCATCTGGAGGAGGCGGTGATCACCGCGGCTGGCAACCGTCTCCGACCCATCCTGATGACCACCCTGACCACGGTGTTGGCCCTGTTGCCCCTGGCCTTCTATCCCGGCGAGGGAACGGAGCTCGTGGCCCCCATCGGAAAGACCGTCCTGGGGGGGCTCACGTTCGGCACCCTCATGACTCTCTTCCTGATGCCCGCCATCTACACGGTGTTCAACAGGCGGAGCGAGGAGCGGGCCCGCAAGCGGGACGAGCGGCTGAACCGCATAGCCGCGGGATTAAAAGGCCGCGGAAAGATCGAAGGCCTCGGACCCGGCAAGCCCGGCGAGTCCGTTGAACCGGGCATCCCTGCCGCGCCGGAAGGAGGCCGGGAATGAAGCGAGTCGAGATCGTGGCCAACCACTCCGTCCAGGAGGATCTTATGGACGCCCTGGCGGAGGCCGGGGTAGCCCGGCAGTATACCCTGATTCCCGCCGCCCGCGGCGCGGGCCGCCAGGGAATGCGGACCGGGGAAGCCGCCTGGCCGGAAGAGAACTTTGTCCTGTTCACCTACTGCGGCGAGGAGGAGGCCCGTGCCATCTCCGAGGTGGTGGCCCGGATCAAGAAGGCTTTCCCCAAGGAAGGGATCAAGTACTTCGAATTGGGCTAGGTTTTAAAAACACCACAGAGACGCAGAGTCCGCGTCCGTCCGGCCCAAGCCGGACGGACGGCACCGAAGCAAGCTTCGTTGCCGCTAGGCTGTCCTTTGGACAGCCTAGCTCGACTCTGTGTCTCTATGGTTCAGTCTTTTATAGTCGCCTTTCTTTATTCTTTCTCTATTCCCAACATCGCCGCCAAGTCTTCCTTGGCCCGGTCCAGGGCGGACTGGTACTGGGACTTAAGGTGTCCCACGTTCTGCTGGTACACCTTTAGGAATTCCGGATCCGAAAGGGGATCCAGCCGGACCGACTGTCCGGTACGGGCGGCCAGCTCCTGCTCCTTTCGGCGGAGCTTAGGTTCGAACTGTTTCCTAAGGGCGGCGTCCAGGTTGGACGCGTCGTCCAGGTATCGGGCAAGGAAATCCCCGATTTGTTTGATCAAACCCCCGATTCGCTTGTCCGGGAAGGGGGATGGGGACAGGGCGGAAAACCCTTTTGCCAGGGCGTCCAGGGTTTCCTGGGGAATCCCCGCCTTGGTAAGGGGAAGCTGGATTCGGGCTGCCAATACGCTGAAGATGGCGGCTTTAAGGACGCTCCGCTCTTCCTTGGGAACCGCCTTCACGCGGGCTTCCAAGTCCACGGAGGCGGGGTCGGCCAGGAATTCCCCCGCCAGCTTCTGGCCTTCCTGCTTAAGCTCGAAGGCCCTTAGGGACGCGGGATCCGCCTTCATATCCTTCGTTCTCTCCAAGGCGATTTCCAGCGCGCTTTTTATCAATGCCATAGACCTACTCCTTGCTCGGCTCCGACCTGTTCGTGTCGGGGTCGGGGTAACTTCGGGTTCTCCGGTTGCGCCGGATCAGGCTTTCGGAGTTCCAGGATCGGCTGAGGTAGGGATACCCGATGGGGGCTTCCGCCTCAGCTGGGCGGCGAAAAGGGCGGCCTTCTCGAAAATCGAGACGAACACGATCGCCCCCGCCGCGTATTCCAAGCTTCTCCAGACCCAGGTGATTTCCCACCGCACCACGGCGCGGAGAATCTCAAGGGTAAAGAGAGCCATGGTGGAGAAAATGGCCGCCTTGCCCATGAGGGTGGACTGTGTCCGTATGGGACGACGAGCCATCAGGAGGACCGCCATTCCCGCACCCTGGAATACCAACCGAACGATCACGGTCCAGAAGAACCATTCCGGTATAAGTCCATAATAATGAAACACGATGGACAGAACAATGAGGACGCTGTAGTCGCTGATCGCGTCCAGCATGCGCCCTATGAAGGTGACCTGACGGGAGGCCCGGGATATCCACCCGTCCGCGAAATCCGTCAAGAAGGCGAGGCTTACAAGCACCAGGAGGGGGGCCTTTATGGGGTATTCCTTGGAAGCCACGATCAGGATCAGGAGGGTCGGCAGCGAGGAGATGCGAGCCAGGGTAACCTCGTTCGCCAGATTGACCCGTGCCAGGCTCCGGCCGTCCTCCACCAGGGCGAAGTTCTTGCGGAAGGCCAGAAGGAAGGCCAGGATAGCGAAGTGGAAAATCAGAGTCGTGGAAAGGAAGAGGCGCAAATACGAACCGTTCATCCGGTAGGCGAGAAAGAAAGCCAGGAAAAGCAGAACCTGGAACACGAGGAACCCGGAGACGCTCAGATAGATGCTGCGGGAGAGCCGGGTTCGATCGTTCATTTCCGTATGCACCCTTGTATCGTTTCGCCGCCCGCTAGTATCCGGGCTAGGCCGCGGCGTCCGGCTTCAAGCCCCGGGAGTAATCCAGCGTCGTCCAGACCGCCGTAGCCGCGGTAATCCACATCAGCGCTTTTTGAAGGAAGGCAAGGACGGCCACGGAAAACGCCAGGGCCGGAACGGCTCGGGCGGTGACCAAGGTCAGGACGGCTCCGCAGGCCACGGCGTAGATTACGGCCTTGATCTTGCCGCTTGGCCGGGCGGATATCACGATGTTTTTGCGCATGGCGAGCAGCCGGACAAACGAGACCGTGATGTCCCGATACAGAACCAGGAGGAAGACCCAGGCGGGCAGGAACCCCGTCACCAGGAAGGCAAGGAAATAGGTCAGCCGGCTGAAGGAGTCCGCGAAGGGATCGTAGAATTTCCCGAAATCCGTCACGGATCCCGTCTTTCGCGCGATTTTCCCGTCCAGGAGGTCGGTGATTTCCATTACAATGAACAGGCCCCAGTACAGGATGGCCGCCCAGAGGGGGGCTTCCCCGTTCTTCGTGAGCGTGGTAAAAAGCGCGAAGAACAGCGGGGACAATCCTACCCGGATGGTCGTGACAAGGCTGGGAAGGGTCATGGGGCGATGATAGCCGGGAGGTATTCGAGGTGTCAATGAAGGGTGCGATGGGAGAACCCCGCGGTATCGAGGAGTTGGAAGCGGCCCGGGCCGGGGAAGTCCGGTTTGTCCTCTTCGATATCGACGACACGATCACGGAATTCGGTCGGCTCCCCGAGGAGTCCTACTCCGCCCTGTGGCGCCTGAACCGGGCGGGCCTTTCAGCCGTTCCCGTCACGGGACGGCCCGCCGGCTGGTGCGACCTGATCGCCCGGCAGTGGCCCGTGGACGCCGTGGTCGGAGAGAACGGCGCCTTCGCGTTTTATATGGAAGACGGGAGGCTCGAACATCTCTTCCACCCCGAAGCCCGGGATCCCCGGGCCGCCCGGGCTCGGCTGGATCCCCTTCAGGAGTTTGTCCTTTCGGAGGTCCCCGGGGCCCGGACGGCCAAGGACCAGTTCTCCCGGCTCTTCGACCTTGCCATCGACTTTGCGGAGGAAGAACCCGTGTTGCCCTTGGAGACCGCGGTCCGGATACGGGATCTCTGCGAATCCCGGGGCGCCCGGGCCAAGATCTCTTCCATCCACGTGAACGCCTGGTACGGGACCTACGACAAGCTGTCCATGGCCGAACTGTATTTGACTCGGCGCTACGGCTGGGATCCGGTGCGGGACCTCGGTCGGGTCGTGTACTTCGGGGATTCCCCCAACGACGAGCCGATGTTCGCCCGCTTCCCCCTTTCCGTGGGAGTCTCGAACGTCCGCCGTTTTCTGCCCCTCATGAAGACGCTTCCGGCCTTCATCACCTCCGCCTCCCACGGCCGCGGCTTCGCGGAGGGGGTGGATCGCCTCCTGGGTCTGCGGGTATAGGGCCGTGCGGCGGGCGCACGGAAGCTTCGATCGTTTCCAGCGGCATTCTCCACGCCTTGACCGGGTCCCGGTTCGGGATATGTTTGTTAGAAGGAGGAGCCAATTTCAAAAGTGACCGACTTTTAAAATTGGCTCGAAGCTCAGCGCAATCCGGAGCGTATCTATGAAAAGCGCCATCAGGATCACCTTGATCTATATCGCGGTAGCTTCCTTGTGGATCCTGCTCTCGGACCGGGCCGTCTCCCTGGTCACGGACGATGTCGACTCCCTGACCTTCTACTCGAGCGTCAAGGGACTCTTCTACGTTACGGTCACCGGCCTGATGCTGTTCCTCATGATCCGGAAGGAGATCTCCGTCCGGAACGAAGTGATACGCGAGCTGAACCGGACGCTGGAAGTCAAGGGCGAGTTGATCCACGAGCTTCACCACAGGATCGGGAACAATATCCAGGTTATCCTGGGGATCCTGGGACTGGAGACCCGGGAGGGCGATTTTTCAGCGGAAGCCAAGGACAGGATCGTGCATCGCCTCTTGGCCATGCGTTCGGTCTACGACATCGTCTACGATTACGAGGACCTGCGGGAGATCTCCCTTCGGAAGGTCCTCGCGGCCTATACGCGCACCGCGTCCCGGAACGTGCGGGTCCGGGAGGATTATCCGGAGACCCCGCTGCCCATCGAGACCATGGTGACCCTCCTCCTGGTCCTGGACATCGTCCTGGAATCTATCCGGGAATCCGGATATGCGGGGACCGCGGAGATGTCGAGCCCGGAAAACGGCGTCCTGGCCCTGCGGTTGGGCGGGTATTCGGGCGACTCCGGAAGCTTCCTAGGACGGAACGAGGCCTTTATACGGGCATACCTCAAATCCATCCGGGGCGAGATCGATCTCCTCCCCGGCGACCCCGCGGAGATACGGATACGGTATGATGGAGCGTTTCCTTCCTAATGTCCGACAGGATGGACAGGATTAGGAACGGATGTACAGGATAGGGACCGGGGTGTGGGCATCCGTCGCGTCTCCTGCGCCGGTCCGTCCGCTCTTCGGGCGGCCCCTCCTTCCCCCGTATCATCCAGTCCATCCTAATTTCTATCCTGTTCATCCTGTCCGGGCCTTTGGGGGAGGCCTGTAGACGGAATGCGGTTATGCGGCAGACGTCGGAGAATCGTGGAAGAACCCTGAAGGAATCGCGGGAATTTCGCTTGTTTGCGGTTGACACTCTCCCGGGGAATCGGGTAGGGTAGCCCCCGCCTCATGAAACGGCGCTGAGCGCCGTTTCACGGTTCAGAATCGCCGGCGAGCTTCCGGCTGACCCTCGGCGTCGCGAGCGGTTTGACGGTTCGGAATCGCCGGCGAGCTTCCGGCTGACCATCGGCGCCGCGCCGATGGGGCGGTTTGCGGGAGGGGCCCTTGACACGGAGGGCGGGAAAAGATTAAGTTGATAGAGCGCCCCAAACGGCAGGCCGTGGGTTCGGGCGCTGAAAAGATAAAGAACGGGAAGATCTTGACAAGGAATTGGTAAGAAGATATAAGTAGCGACGCCTTCTGGCACGGAAGTTGCTGGCGGGCAGGGGTCTTGGACAGGAATAGGGAAGGGAGAGCAGGAAGGGTAAGGACGGGACGCACGGCAGTGCGTCTATGGCCCAAGAGCGCGGAAGCGGTCTTGGGCGGAAGTCGAGACCTGGTATGGGGCCGCGAGGCGCCATACCGAACATGCGCTCCAAATATGCTTCTAGCGGTCTTCGGACCGTTAGGATATATCATGGAGAGTTTGATCCTGGCTCAGAACGAACGCTGGCGGCGTGTCTTAAGCATGCAAGTCGAGCGGCAAGGCGGGGCAACCCGCCCTAGAGCGGCGGACTGGTGAGTAACACGTGGGTGATCTACCCTTGGTTTGGGGATAGCCCGTGGAAACATGGGGTAATACCGAATACGTCGTCCTGGCTACGGCCTGGACGGGAAAGGCGCCAAGGCGCCGACCGAGGATGAGCCCGCGCCCCATTAGCTAGTTGGTGAGGTAACGGCCCACCAAGGCGATGATGGGTAGCCGGCCTGAGAGGGTGTACGGCCACACTGGGACTGAGATACGGCCCAGACTCCTACGGGAG
>Ga0067045_1005299_pt1 | contig 11578 bp, 10 predicted proteins | sample TerdegcTABiofilm_FD_59184 | JGI IMG/M metagenome (GOLD analysis project Ga0067045, IMG submission 59184) | Combined Assembly of (Gp0054472, Gp0054536) Wastewater bioreactor microbial communities from Singapore -Terephthalate degrading...
AAATTACCTTCGTACCTTTCCTCGCCAAGTTTTAAATCAGGAACTGCGTTTAAAGTCAAAGGGGCGAAAGCACTTCTTAGATATTTATAATAGGCCGCCGCGGCAATCATTGCCGCGTTGTCGGTACACAGCACCGGCGGCGGACAGATTACCCGGCGGTTTATTTTAGCGGCCTTACCGGTCAAATCCGTCCGCAGCCGGGTATTCGCGGCCACTCCTCCGGCCAGAAGAACAGTGGACACTCCTGCTTTTTGGGCTGCATCCAATGTTTTATCAATTAATACATCTGTCACCGCCTTTTGAAAAGCGGCAGCCAGATCCGCTCTATTCACCTCTTCACCGTTTTGCTCCTCCCGGTGTATATAATTAATTACCGCTGACTTCAAACCGCTAAAGCTGAAATCAAAACTACCTTCTTCCAAATAGGCTTTGGGGAAAGCAATCGCGTCGGGCTTACCTCCCCTGGCCAGGCGGTCAATTAAAGGTCCCCCCGGATAACCGAGTCCCAAAGCTCGCGCTACCTTGTCGAATGCCTCACCCGCCGCGTCATCCCGTGTCCTTCCTGCAACTTGATAATAACCATGTTTCTTAATCATTACCAAGTCGGTATGACCTCCTGAAACAACCAAACAGATCAGGGGAAAAGCAACATTGGGCTCGGACAGAAAGTTTGCATAAATATGTCCTTCGATATGATTAATGCCAATCAAAGGCAGATCCAGCCCGTAAGCGATGGCTTTTGCGGCCGACACTCCTACAAGAAGCGCGCCAACCAGACCTGGTCCATATGTTACCGCAACTGCATCCAGTTCCTTGAAGCCAAGTCCGGCCATTGACAACGCTTCAGAGATCACGTGGTTAATCAGTTCCAGGTGTTTACGGGAAGCCTCTTCAGGTACCACTCCGCCAAACTTACCGTGCACATCCACCTGAGATGAAATTATATTCGACAGTATCTCTGTACCGTCAACTACCACCGCCGCCGATGTATCATCGCAAGATGTTTCTAAAGCAAGGATCACAACACTCAAAAGAACACCCTCTTTACGACATAACTTACTTGCTGGAACGGCTAAGCTTTTATTAACCTTAACTGCTTGCCGGAAAACCATGCATTTTTTTTAATAATTATATCATAAAAAAGCGGAGCATTTTTCCAGACAATAAAGAAAACCGCCTGTTTTTACTAGGCGGCGTATCTCATCCGTGTCGCATATAATTAGCTCCATCCCTTTACTACTTCAGACGCAATCGCCTGCAAGCCTTCCTCCCTGTGGAAATACTCCTGGTGGCCTTTTATCGGATTAAAGGGATTTATTATAAAATCAATATTTCTGTCAAGACCTGGAAGTATTTTCGGCACCATTTGCGGCCAAGCTATATCCATAACTCCGGCGATATTGGTAAAGCGTCCAACTGCCGGTCTTGATTCTAGATCAACGTGTCTTGCCACTCCCTGTTTAAACCAGAAAAGCGGGCTGCCAAGCAGCAGCAGATGGCTTACCTGCCGCGCGGCAGCCGGATTCTCCACGAGGGCGCAAAAACTGACAATCGAACCCAAGCTGTAGCCGACTAAGTGCACAGGCTCATTACTTTGGTCAATTGCCTCGTATAGACGTTTATTAACTTCCTGATAAGTTTTATCCCAGTACAGATAAGCGAAAATATCTCCGAAACTGTCTACGATTGAGTCTGAAAGCTTACGGATTGCGCCTGTCTCTTTGGCGTAAGGCGAGCGAAGTGAACCTAGTTCTTCTTCCGCTCGCTTTTTTAAACCCATTATTTGAATTTGCAGCACGCCTTCGGTTTGCCCCTTACCATATTTGGGGCCGGGAACAAGATCATAGTAATAAACTCCGCCAAACTGCTCATCCTTTAATGCCAGGCTCTGTTTCGCCAGTTCATTCTGAAGAGGAACCGCCCAATCCTTCCAATAATCTCTATCGCTGCTGAAGCCCATGCCGTGTACAAATAATATCATCCCAATATCCTTACCCCCGTATATAAATTTAATACATTATATTCCGGGGATTACCATACAGCTACGTTCAACAGGCGATAAATATGTTTACCCAATATCAATCAAATAAAGTTATTGTATCTCTGTTGCTCGCCACAAATTCCACTTTCGTACAGCCGCACTGTCTGCATATGACAGTAAGCACATCACACAAGTCAATTTGTGACACGTAGACATCGAAGCCTCCCTGGTCGTCATCATTTCCGCAATCACATTGGAACCGGATCATGAATAATCACCGTCCCTTAATATGCAGCTTATATAAAACCATTGATTTTAATCAATATATTTCTAGACGATGATCAGCAATTCCTTTTAACAATAAATAGCACGTAATAAACAAGCAGGAAACCCTCCAAAAATCAGAGTGGTTTTCTTGCTTGTTTATTGCTGAAGTCCTAATAATTAACATAATCCCTATCTTTACTCCGGGAAAAAAGCTTTACAAGCAGTATTCCGGCAATAAACCCGCCGATATGCGCCCAGAAAGCGACACCCTGGGCGGTCTGATCCGTTAAGCCGGCAACGCCGCTGAGGATTTGCAGGACGAACCAAAGTCCCAGGAATATTACCGCCGGGATAGGTATGATTTGAATAAATATAAACAGAAAGACTAAGGTAAGCACTTTAGCCCGCGGATATAGAATCAAATAAGCCCCAAGAATTCCCGCGATCGCCCCGCTGGCGCCAATCAATGGCGAATTCGAAAACGGGTAGTAAAAAATGTGGGCTATGGTGGCAATATAACCTGTCAAAAGGTAAAACACCAGGTAACGGAAATGTCCCATGCGATCTTCAACATTATCCCCGAAAATCCATAAATAGAGCATGTTGCTCAATACATGAAACCAACCTCCATGTAAAAACATGGCCGTAGTAAGCCTCACCAATTGATCTGCGGTCATACCTACAGATGAAAGCTGGATCGGGATTACCGCATGAGAAAAAATAAACTCGTCCAAATACCTTCCCAAATATACTTCATACCCGAATACTGCCAGATTAATAATAATCAATAGCATATTTACTATCGGGAAACCCCGGGAGGGTATATTATCTTTTAAAGGAATCGTGGCCAGTTTCCTCCTTATATTCAGGTACTAGGAATTCAGCAGTCGTAAATACAGAATATTTCCAGATGATAAATCTTTTCTCATTCTGTCTCCTGACTCCTTTTATTTATTGTATGACTATTTACCAATTTCCGTTTTAGCAATTTTTTTTTATTTTTTCCGTATTAAACGCAGATTAAAGTAGGTGAATATTGGTTAATAATTTTTTTAAGAGAAAAGCAGGATTAGGAAATGTGCTTATCTTCGATAAGGTGGACTTTGTCCTGGCTGAAACGAATCCATACATCACTGCCGATGGTTAGTTTGCCATGCAGGGCCTGGCCATGGCTTATGGCAGCGGTTAATGGCATCCCGCAATCCACTACTGCTAATGCCTCTTATCACGTTTCTGCTCATACATCGATTTATCAGCCTCGACTAACATTTGCTCAATAGTGTAGTTTGATTCCGGATCATAATGCGTTATCCCAACACTGATTGACAGCTTGTAGTAATTTTTATGAGCGTTGCGGACATCCAGCTTCTCACGCAGACGTGCTATCAGCGCTTCAGCGCTGGACACAGGTACTTCGAGCATAAGAATAGCAAACTCATCTCCACCTATGCGACCAATGATGTCAGAATCCCGGAAAGTGTTTTTTAAAATATTGGCGGTCTCGATTAACGCGCGGTCACCTTCGTGATGGCCTAAATTATCATTGATCCACTTCAGGTTATCCAAATCTCCATATAGCAGCAATACTTCCCTTTTGGTGCGGCTGGCTAATGCCAACTGCTGTTGGGCGAGGGTTAAAAATCCACGCCTGTTGCATAGGCCGGTAAGTTCATCGGTAAGGGACATACTGATCAATTTTTCTCTTAACTGCACATTATCAGTAACATCCCGCAGTGTTGCAATGAGGGCGCTGTTGCCTTCCCAATTCGTATCAGCCACACGCACCTCAGCGATAAGCTCAACTCCATCCTTGCGGGTGATGTTAACCTCTTTTGTTTCACCAGCCATAACAGGAAAATCAAACAATTCACCCAGCAGTTCTTCCTTATTGCGACCCAGAAGAATTTCCGCAGCCGGATTGAGATAACGAATCACTCCTTCAGTATCCACGACAACCATGGCGTCGGCATTCCTCTCGAGGAGCGCGCGGTAATCAGCTTCCAGAATCTTTATGGTTTCAAGCGCCTTTGTCAATTCTTTGTTTGATTGTTCAAGTTCAATGTTTTTTTGAACGGCATTTTCAAATGTGGAAAGAAGCAAGTCCAAAATCTGGATACGTTCTGAGTTAAGATAATGCTTTTGGCCAGCGAAAAAAACCTCGATGCCCATTTCCGCCGCAATCCCGTTTTTTCTCAGTTCCATGTTTGCCAGGATGTGGCGGATGCGGGAGAGAAGAAATTGCTCGTTGTAAGGCTTAATAATAAAGTTNCTTGTGCCGCACTTTAGCCCGTTGATAACATCAACAGGTTCCGACANTGATGTCAAAAGTATAACTGGAATGTCCTTAAATCTTTCATCAGACTTGATCTGCCGGCAGAGTTCATAACCATCCATTTCCGGCATGACCACATCACTGATCACTATTGTCGGTTTTCTTTTCTTAATATTTTCAATAGCTTCTAAACCATTATACGATACTGTTACATGATAGTCGTACTGTTCAAGGGTATATCTCAGTTGCTCTGCCTGGGTCAGACTGTCTTCCACAATCAGAATATCGATGTCGTTCATACCATTCCCTCCCAGATGACAAAACAAAAAGGATAGTATCTCAACTAGTTAGATAAGTTTATCAATGACCTCTAATAAATTGCCATGGTCGAAACTACTTTTCACAATATAAGCGTCAGCTCCCGCATCTATGCCGCGCTCCCGGTCTTCCCGGGAATCAAGACCAGTCACCAGTACAACAGGCAGCCGCGCATATTTCTTATCCGCACGCATCCTGGATGTGAGCTCAAACCCATTCATCCTCGGCATTTCAACATCTGACACAACCAAATCAAAATCCTCCGTTTTCAGCGCAGTTAACGCCTCAATACCATCAACGGCGGTTTTGACACTGTACCCGGATGCCTCCAAAATATTTTTTAATAACATTCTTGAAGTAATTGAATCTTCCACGACTAAAACTAATTTTTTATTTGCGCTCAATGTTTCGGCTGCCGAGACAGTTCCAGCGGAGGTATTAATCTTTAGCGTTGATTTCAGTAAATCTGGAATATTTAGAATAGGAACTACCCTTCCGGAGCCAAGGACAGTGGCGCCGCTGACATTCCTCACCCGGGAAAGCTGCTTGCCGAGGCTTTTGACCAGCACCTCCTGCTCACACACAATTTCGTCAACAGCGAAGGCAATCCGCTTTTCAGCAGTGCCAAGAAGCAGCACCAGGATATATCCTGAACTCTTATCTTTATTATCTTGCCGGGCAAGCTCCAATACATCAGCAAGCCTGACGAAGGAAACGGCGCAACCCTTCAGGGATACGAACTCCTTGTCTTCGGCTGTTTTTATCTCCTCTTGTCTGATTCTCGTAACTCTTTCCACGTTAGTTGAAGGTATTACAAACAACTGCTCAGCCGCTCTAACGAGAATCCCCCTGAAAGTAGCCAGGGTCACCGGAATAATGATGCGGAAAGATGACCCGGTTTGAGGCCCGGTTTCCACTGAGATTATTCCGCCAAGCTTTTCCACCTTCTCTCGTACAATGGCAAGTCCGAGTCCTCTGCCTGAGATATCGGTAATTATCGGACTTGTAGATACTTCCGACTGAAATATCAGCTCCAGCGCTTCTTGCTTGCTGAGTTTATTATAATCTTTTTCAGACAATATCCCCTTCTTTACAGCAGATTCTTTAACTTTATCCAAATTAATTCCAGTTCCGTCATCAGAAACAAGGATCTCAACCTTGTGGCCGGTTATCTGTGAAATAGTCACGGTAACTTTCCCGCACCGCGGTTTTTTGTTTTTTTCCCGCTCTGCCGGTGTCTCTATTCCGTGATCAACACAATTCCGCAATAAATGGATAAAGGGATCCTTCATATCTTCGAGGATGCGTTTGTCGATTTCTTTCTCACTTCCCTGCAAAATCAACTCCACTTCCTTGTTTTGAACCCTGGACAGGTCGCGAATCATTTTGGGGAAAGTTGCCAGAAGCGAGGAAAAGGGAAGCATCAGTGCTTTTCTTATATTTTTTTGGAAATTATCCACGTTTCCGCCAATCGAACGGCGATCGTTTTCCGTTAATTTTATCAGCGTATTTACTTTGCTTTCCATTAATTTAACACAATTATGATTCCAATCAAGAAACTCCAAAAGTCTGGCAAACTGCAAGTTATCTTTACCAGTTCGTATAGCTTGATGATTTTTCGCACATTCCTTATCCCAGCGGCCAAGCATATCCTGAAGATCCTGCAAGTCGGTGACATACCGGTCCAGTGCCAGTTTTATTGACAGCATTTCCTCGGCTTGCCGCAAAAGGGAGTCCAACTTTTCCGTGGAAATCCTCACCGTTTCTGATACGGCAGGCTTTTCTCCAAGATTTGGAGCATCTTGACCGGCGGTGCCGATCCCGGTGTCGTGACCCGGCGGAGCCGCCGGGAAGCTTATTTGCAATTGTGGTATTGGTTCCTCAGTTGTTGTGCCGCTTGTCTGCCTGCCGGTCTCCAGGCCGGCTAACTGTTGAATGAGTTTTGTTATTGGGACTTGTCCTCCTGCGGCAGTATAAAGCAGCTTGTTTATCGTGTCGACTGCATTATGGAGCTTGTCAAAAAGTTCAGGCGACGGGTTAATCTCCTTGCGCTTCAAAATAGCCAGAACACTCTCCAGTGACTGGCAAATCGTTTCAATATCCGTCATGTTGACGGCCCGCGCCGCGCCTTTTAAACTGTGCGCCTCCCGGAAAACAGCTTCGACAAACACCGTTTGCTTTTCAACAGACGCTGCTTTCTCTAATTCAAGCAATCCGGCGGACATTGCTTTAAGACGCTCTTCTGCTTCAATTTTAAACAGTGACCGAAGTCTTTTAAGCAAGTCGGTTTCTTTTTTATTTTCTTGCATGGGCATGTGGTTCCCCCGATTCTTTAAACCTGATACTGCTCAACCAACTCCTTCAGCCTCCGTCCCAGTTCGTCCAATTTGAGCGCTGCTGTTTCCAGCTGTCTCGCGCTGTCAACGTTCTGATTGCTTGCTTGCTCGATATTATTCATCGCTAAAGCCACCTGATCAATTCCGGTTAACTGCTGCTGGGCGGTTACCGCAATTTGTGTTACCGCATGCGTTGCTTCCGAAATTGTATTTGCCATAGTCTTGATCGACCCGCTCGCTTCAGTGGATTGTTTTACACCGGCATCCACCGCTTTGCTCCCTTGTTCCGTAGCCATTACCGCCGCGCTGGTGGCTTTTTGAATGTCGTTCAAGATTCTCCGCACCTGGGCTGTCGCCTGCTTCGATTGTTCCGCCAGGCTCTTGATTTCATGGGCCACCACGGCAAACCCCTGCCCGTGTTCCTCTGCCTTGGCCGCCTCAATCGAGGCGTTGACCGCCAAAAGGTTTGACTGTTCCGCCACGTCGTCAACTATGGAAATTAGTTCCCCTATAGCCTGGCTCTGTTCACTGAGTTGCACAATACTCTCAGCGATAGAGGCCATCTGTTCTTGAATCAGATCCATTCTCTTGATCGTCTCATTGACCGACTCCTGACCATTTTGTGAAACCTGCATTGCTTTTTGGGCAATCTCCGAAATATATTTGGCTTTTTGACTGGAAGCCTGAACTATCTGTCTCACTTCTTCCATAGTTGCAGTTGTCTCACTAACCGAAGCCGCGGATTCCGCCGCGCTGGAAGCAAACTGAACGGTTGAGACTGATATCTCGGTGGCGGAGGAAGCCAGAACGCTTACCCCCTCCATAATCTGCCTGATTTCCTCCCTTAAATTCTCCACCATCTTGTGGAATGATTGAATCAGAAAACCTATTTCACTCCGGCTCTCATTTGCAGGCACATTGACTCTCAAATTCCGTGCCGCGATCTGTTCGGCGACGCCCACTGCTGTTTTTAAGGGATTTGTGATGCTGCGCGTGATGAAGAAAGTGATCAACCAGGAAATAAGTATCCCCAGTAATATCGCTGTGCCGCCGGCAATTAACATAAACAAACGAGTCCTGGTGTATTCATTCGCCGCCTCATTAAAACGTGTTTTGCTGCGCTCCTCCTGGTAATTGACAACTTTTTTCAATGAATCCTCTATCTTAGCCATCCCAGGCATAGCATCTCTGTTAATTTCAGAAACTGCTTCGGCGCTTTTACCGGCCAGGCCTAAACTAACCACTTTATCGTTGGATATCTTGCCAGATTCGATAGCGTTCTCTACATTTGCCAATAGAGCCTTACCTTCAACAGTGTTGTCCAGCTCCTTAAGACTGGCAAAGTCCTTATTGTATCTCGCCCGGGCTTCTTCGATCTTGCTGCTGGATTCTTGTTTGGCGTTAAAATCCTCCAACAGCAGAATAGTCCGGGTTTCACGCGAGATGATGGCCATCGAATCCAACATATCATAAGCTAATTCCATACTGACAACGTTAACGTTATAGATCTGATTCATTTCATCTTGAATCTTCCCCATACTTCTATTCCCTACCAGCGTGGAAATAACGAGCAGGACCAGGACCAGCCCGAAGCCCAGACCAAGCCGCGTACCTATTTTCATGTCTCTAAAATTCATTTTGTCACCCCTGTGTATTTGTTTTTCCTCCGTTTCACACTTATGCTTCTTCGCTAACGACAATCCGCTTGTCGGACAGGATTCTTGCCATATCAAGAACAATGAACTGTTCTCCGGTCATACCTTTCAGATATTCCGCGCGTATGTTGGTCAAGGTTGGCGGCAATGGTTGAATTTCATCGCGTGCAATATACCCTGCGCCGGTGATGGTTTCCGCCGGTATGGCAAACTCCATTTCAGATGTGTGCACAATAATGGTTTTATTGAGGACGTTAGCTCCTTTTCCCGGAATGCCAAAAAATTTATTTATATCAACGACCGATAATATTTGTCCCCTGACATTGATTATTCCAAGGACAAACGGCGGTGTACAGGGCAGCGGGGTTATTTCCTTTAGTGAGCAGACCTCACGGATAAATGCCGAGTCAACCGCATATTTCTCACCGTTCAAAAGAAACCTGACGATTTTCAGATGCGTTTCAGTAGATTCTTTATTTTTTGGTGCTTGAGCAAGTATTTTCGCTCTGGCTCTGAGGATCATTTTTTTTTCTTCATGAGAAGGTGTTAATCCCCTCTCGGCAGCCGTCCTGGCATTTTCCAGACGGTTATAAATTTCATTCCAGACAATCTTCTTCATTCTCGCACCGTCGCCTGCTCGTTAATTGGATAGCACATACTCAGGCCTGTCTTTCCTTATTTCAAAATCTTTCTTCCAATTATATTAGTGATAACCTCCGAGAGCCTGCCGGCGGTAATACCTTCGGATTCCGGCAAAATGTCTTCTTGAGCATAGCTATTTAAAACTATAAGAGCATTCTCATAGTGTTTCTCCGATTCATGATAATTTCCCTGCCGCATGGTGATATTTCCAAGCGTAAAATATGCAAGAACAAATTTGGGGTCAAGATAAAGCGCGCGTTTTAATGATATTATCGCTTCTTCGACTCGCTCTTGTTCTTGCAGAATTGTAGCAAGGAGATAATACAAAACTGAATTGAGTTTATCGGCGCAAATAGCCTTTTCACACCATTCCCGCGCTTCAGCCAGTCTTCCCTGATTAGCGCATGCCCGTGCTGACTGAATCAATGTTATATCGTTGCGGCACTCTTCGTTGAAAGCCTGCGCGTCATGTAATAAACCGTTACCAGCCGGCTGGACGGCTGTTTCTTCCGACAGCTCAGTTTGAATGATATCTGCGCGCTCAGACAGATATTCAAGACCGGAAGTAAAATCCGGTTTATTGTCGGATATTGAAAATATTGTTTCTGCATTATTTATCATATAATTCTGTTTGTTATCTTTTTTAAACAAAATTGTTCCACCAAAATTTATCTTACTAAATTGCGGGAAAAAAATGGGCGAGGTTTCGGAAGGACTGGTGATCAGCCAACCACCAGGCTTAAGAGAGTGGAAAAGGCGTTTAATGACTTTTTTCTTTTGTTCAGGCGAAAGGTATATGAGCACATTACGGCAGAAAATCACATCCATCTCATTAGTACTATTTACCATCGACGGATAAATATCATCTGCCAAATTAAGATGAAAAAACCGAACCATTTTTTTAATATGGGGCAGAACCTCAAAGCGGTCATCCTTTGACCGCTTAAAAAATCTTTCTTTGATCCATAGCGGTGTGCCGCGAAACGACCATTCACTGTAAACACCTGCTAGTGCTTTTCGAATAAAGTAAGAATTAATGTCCGTGCCAAGAATAGTAATATGCCAATCCTTTAAATAATAAGCCATTTTATCAAGCAGGATCGCAATAGAATATGGCTCCTCGCCGGTGCTGCAACCGGCGCTCCATATCCTCAATCTTTGCTCTTTTCCACTATAGGTACGGGAATCAATTAATTCGGGGAGAATGAGTTTCTCAAGCGCCTCAAAAATTTTCATATCACGAAAAAAATAGGTTTCACCGACAGTCAGACGGCCGGCTAAAATTTCGATCTGTTTTTTTGATAATTGTGATGACATTAACCAGCGGATGCACGATTCGGTATCTCCAAAACCAAAGTCTAGAGCGGCGGCGCTAATCCCTCGCTCGAGTTCATGACGGCGCTTTTCCGGAAAGTCCAGACCCATTTGAGCGGCAAGAAATTCATTGAGTTGTGAAAGGACGATATCCGGTATACCGACGGTCATTTTTCTTCCTTCTTTCATATCTCCTTTATTACTTCGTTCAAGGCTTGTTCTTCTTCGTGGAACAGCAGCCTGCCAAGATCAAGGAGCATGATCATACCGTCTTCAAGTTTTATTACGCTTTCAACGTACTCAATACCGGACATAATCTCTCCGGCTGCAATGACCTCTTGTTCCGGCCGTTCAACAACACCGCCTACCGCGTCTGCCACCAGGGCTATAGTTCGCCTTGACGTATTGGCAATAATAAAATGGTCGCTCAAACATATTTCCCGGCAGGGCAATCCGAATCGGTTCCTTATATTAACAACTGGAATAATCCTGCCCTGCATGTTGATCACGCCAAGTACAACTTCCGGCGCTCGCGGCAATGGGGTTATTTCTACCGCTCGAATGATTCTTTCTACGTGGGAAAGACATAATCCAAACAATCGTTCTTCTAATCTAAAGGTAACGTATCTATTCAAACTATTCATTAAATTACTTTCCCTTTAGCCCCAGCGCCGCCAGGGTGTCAATAAATACTTGCCCGGATTTCTCGTTAATGACCAGATCTGCCTGGCTGTCCCAGGGAGTCTCATCCTGATTGATGATTACCAGTTGTCTGGCGTAGTCCGGCAGCGAA
>Ga0067045_1005599_pt1 | contig 11576 bp, 9 predicted proteins | sample TerdegcTABiofilm_FD_59184 | JGI IMG/M metagenome (GOLD analysis project Ga0067045, IMG submission 59184) | Combined Assembly of (Gp0054472, Gp0054536) Wastewater bioreactor microbial communities from Singapore -Terephthalate degrading...
GATGATGCGGCGAGCGGCTGTAACGCGGCAAGCCGCCTGCGAGCGGGCACACGACTGCCCAGCCCGATCTCCGCCAGGAACCACTCGATGCTCGTGCCGGCGCTCTGAACGGTTCCGTAGTTGACATGCTGTGTGGGAGACAGCCCGACCAGGTGGCTGGTCCGCGCGTGGGGATCGGGCTCATAGCGATCCGTGACAACGGCGATCCATGATGTCCCGCCGAGGTAGTGGTAGGCATCGCCGGGACGACACGCTCCCGCTCCCGCAGTAGCGCACGCTCCGTCACCGCCGCCCAGCACAACAGGCGTGCCTTCACGCAGGCCCATGGCTCTGGATGCGGGCGTCGTGACATGGCCTATGACCTCGCACGATGGATGTATGTCCGGCATGAGACGCGGTTCAATACCTGCCGCCGACAGGAGGCCAGCGTGCCAGCGGCCGGCGACCACATCATATAAGCCGGTCAATGACGCGTCGCTCGGGTCGGTTACGCCCCACACGCCCGTGAGCCGACCAACCACATAGTCCTTGGACTGAATGCACCACCGGGCGCGGGTCATCACGTCCGGTAATGTGCGCCGAAGCCACGCCAACTTGGCCAGCGTGAAGTACGGAGCGAGATGACAGCCCGTCAACCGGTAGGCCTGACCCGGCTCGATTGCCGACTGAAGATCCTCCAGAATCTGACTGCTCCGGGTGTCGGCATGGATCAGGGCATGGTGCACGGGACGGCCCCTACCGTCGACCAGTGCACAGCCGTTCATCATGCCGGCAAGCGCGACCGCCTCGACACGCGATGGCATGTCCGCCACGGTGGAGCTGAGCGCCCGCACGGCGCCGCAGGCCGCGCGCCACCATGCTCGGGGATCCTGTTCGGCAGCTCCGATCTCGGAGCGCTGTGTCGTGTAGCCGCGACGCGAATCGGCGATTAACTCGCCTGTCGCGCTGAACAGCGTGGCCTTCAAACCGGTGGTACCAACGTCCAGCGCAAGGATCATTCCGTCGTGGTGACGCGCCATATCCAAACCACTTCGACGCCGGGTTGGCCCAATCCTCCTATGCTATAATCGCATCGGAAAGGACCTCACACCTATGCTTCCTCCCTTCACTAACGTACCAATGCTCGACTTCAGTCAATCAGAGCATGCCAACGCCATGGAGGCTGCCCTCCGCGCTGTGCGTTCTGAACTCGGGCGGGACTGGCCTCTTATCGTAGGTGGACGCTCGTTCGAGACCGGTGAGTGGATCACATCGGTGAATCCCGCCAGTCCGGACATGGTCGTGGGGCGTGTCGCCAAAGCCCGACCGGAGGATGCTGTGCGCGCCATCGAGGAAGCCTCGCGCTCCGGTTCGGATTGGCGGCGCATGGATGCAGCGTCACGCGCGCGGATCCTCCTCAAAGCAGCAACGATCATCCGCCGTCGTGCCTTCGAGTTCTCGGCCTGGCTGACCTATGAGGTGAGCAAGACGTGGCCCGAGGCGTGGGCGGAGGTCGCAGAGGTCATCGACTTTCTGGAGTTCTATGCCCGGGAGATGATGCGCCTCGACGGAGCCCATCCCACAACGCCGTTCCCGGGCGAGGAGAACTGCGTCTACTACATCCCGCTGGGAGTCGGCGCCGTCATCTCGCCGTGGAACTTCCCTCTCGCCATCATGGGCGGCATGACCGTTGCTGCGGCTGTGTCCGGCAACACGGTCATTGTGAAGCCAGCCTCACAGGCTCCCGTCATCGCTGCCAAGTTCATGGAGGTCCTCGCAAGCGCATCCATGCCCGCAGGTGTCGTTAACTTCCTGCCGGGCTCTGGCGCCCAGATCGGCGACGTTCTGGTGGACCATCCAGGGATCCGCTTCGTGGCCTTCACCGGCTCCAAGGATGTCGGCGTGAGGATATTCCAGCGTGCCGCGGTGGTTCATCCCGGACAGATGTGGCTGAAGCGCACGATCCTGGAGATGGGCGGCAAGGACGCCATCGTCGTGGATGAGACCGCAGATCTCGATTCCGCCGTCGAAGGCATTGTTGCGTCGGCATTCGGCTACCAGGGCCAGAAATGCTCCGCCTGTTCCAGGCTGATAGTGGTGGACGAAGTCTACGACGAGCTCCTCGAGCGGGTGGTTGGTCGAGCGGCGCAGCTCCGGGTTGGCGATCCATCCGACCGAGCGACGAATCTCGGCGCGGTCATTGATCGGGCAGCCATGGAGAAGATACAGTCCTACATCGCGTTGGCTCCATCTGAGGGCCGCATAGTTCTCGGCGGCGGCCCGGTGCCGGACACTGGCTACTTCGTTCCTCCCACAATCGTCGCGGACGTCGCGTCCGGTGCACGCCTTGCTCAAGAGGAGATCTTCGGACCCGTTCTTGCCGTCGTGCGCGCTTGCGACTTTGCGCATGCGCTGGAGATCGCCAACGGCACAGAGTACGGCTTGACGGGCGCCGTGTACTCGCAGGACCGCCAGCGCCTGGAGATTGCTCGCCGCGAGTTCCATGTCGGGAACCTCTACTTCAACCGCAAGTGCACGGGCGCGCTGGTGGACGTGCAGCCGTTCGGCGGCTTCAATATGAGCGGCACGGATAGCAAGGCCGGCGGTCGTGACTACCTGCAGCTCTTCATGCAGGCCAAGTCCGTGTCCGAGAGGTTCTGACCATCGAGCGATGGGCGCAGAAACCATTCGGTTTGGCATCATCGGTTGCGGCGACTACGGACGCCGACATATCCGACGGCTTCAGGAGTTGCCGGGCGTGGCGATCGCCGCGTTGGCCGATCCTGATCCGCAGTGCCTGCAAGATGCCGCAGCCCTCGTTAGCCATCCGGACGTCGTGCGAGCATCGGACCATCGTGAACTGCTCGATGCGCCGCTCGAAGCCGTCTGCATTGCGAGCCCGGACACCCACCATGTGCGCCAGGTGCTGGACAGCCTCGCAGCGGGCAAGCACGTCTTGTGCGAGAAGCCGCTCACCCGGTCGGAAAGCGAACTCCGGGATGTCATAGAAGCCAGGGATTCCACGGGTCTCGTCGTAGCGATGACCTATCAGCGTCGGTATGATGCGGCGCACCGCACCATGCGTCAGCGGATTCTCTCCGGGGAGTTTGGCCGAGTCACGGCAGTGACGGTCTACAACTCGGAGGACTGGATCACTCCGAACCGCGGAACGTGGCGACACGATCCGGAGCGATGTCCGGGCGGGTTCTTCTACGATGCAAGCGGCCATCAGCTCGACATGGTCATGTGGGCAACGGGCCTGTCTCCCGCCACCGTCGCCGCCACGGTAAGCTGCGCTGGGACTCGCGTTCCCATTCGAGTGTGGGGTGTCGCAGAGCTCGCCGGCGAGGTTCCGATGACGTTCCATTTCATTGGCGATGGGCACGCATGGCGCGAACAGATCAACATCCATTGCGAGCGCATGGACTTCATCGTGGAGAACTACCGCCCGAAGTGTATCGTGGATGGCAAGCCCGTAGAGATCGTTCCTGAATCCAGCACCCTGGGAGCCGACGCTGAGTTCGTAGGCATGATCCGCGGCGAACTGCCCAACCCCGCCCCGCCAGATGAGCTGTGGCCGGTGCTTCGGTTCACCAACGCGGCGCTCGAGTCAGCCCGTACGGGCAGAACTGCGGACTGCTAAGTCTAGGCGCTTGTCTTCGCAGTCGCCCTCATCTCGCGGGCACGCCTCGTCATGGCGATCAATGATCCTGCGCCGATCAGCACCACGCCCAGCCAGACAAGATTGATCATCGGCTTGTTGGTGGCGGCGATCGGCACCACCCACGACGCCGGAGCGCCGGGGAGCTCGAATGCGGCCGTCACCTGTTTGGTCTCAGGCTGGATGCCGCCCTCAAGTATGACGGCGCCGTTGAGTTCGGGGATGGCCACATGAACCGGGCGAGGCTCCCCTCCATCGAAGGCAAGTCCGGGGCGGATCTTTATCTCGCGCTTGTCCGGCGTCAGGAGCGTCATCTCGGCGCCCATCTCGCCTGCCATTTGCGCGCCCGTGGACGATCGGTAGAAACGATCGTAGCGGACCTCATAGCCAGTCGGACCCAGTCCGGGCACCCCAATAGTGGAGGTCTCGCCGGGGCTCAGCGTGGCAATCGGTCGGACAAGGCGGGGATCGTCGGCGGCAGCAAGGTAGATGTCACGATGCCATTGCTTCCGAATGTCGGGCCACGTCATCGTCGACCACTCGCCCTGACCCGCGTTCCAGTATTTGAACACCGCCACCCTCGCCTCGTATCCCTTCCGCTCGCCTCCTCGGTCTGGCGTGACGCGCAAGCGCACGGCGTGATCGAATCTCTTCCAGTCTTTGAGAACCTCTTCCTCGGTCTTGCCTTCATGCGTCCACCCAAGGAACTCAAGGCTGTAGCCGAACGCCGTGCGGACCGGTCCCCTACCCTCGATGACGGCATAGCTGGCGGTCTTCTCATACACGTTCGTAATCACCGTGCCGAGCAGCAACAGACCGACCCCCGCATGGGCGAGCCACCCGCCGATATAGATCGGTCGTGCGCGAACCAGCTTGATGGCCAGCCACAGGCTCGCCAAAGCGGCGAACAACCCCAACGTACCCACCGCGACGGTCACCACCCGCGGCGTGCCTGCTTCGAAACCGGACGCGGCCTCATGGAGGACGAACGCAAGCAGGGCCACGCCGCCGACGATGGCCGAGAGCCAAGGGACCATGATTCGCTTCAGCATCTGTTCTGAGTCGGTGCGGCCCCATACGAGAAATGGCGTCAGCCCAATGAGCAGGAGTGTCGGGAGCACCAGGGCAGTCCCGATGCGGTTATAGAAGACCGGCTCGACGCGCACGCCATCGGCGGCATAGATGGCGGAGAGGGCCGGTATGCTCTTCCAGATCGGCCAGCGGGATATGAGGGGCCACGAGGTGCCCAGGGTGATGATCGCGGCAGCTACGCACATGAGAACCATGGCGAACCACATGGCGGAATCGAGCGACAGGACCGACTCGGACATCTTCTGACCGCGAATCGTGCGCCAGCGCCACAGCAGCAACCCGAGACCCGCCACGCCCTGGACGCCGATCAGGATGACGAGAATGCGCAGCGCGGCGTTATCCAGCATGCCGAAGGCATGAACCGAGAAGTTGGCGAGTGCGCCCGACCGCGTCAGAAACGTTCCGTAGACAAAGAGCAGCCACGATGCAATGGCAAGGAACAGGTTCGTCCGCGTCATCCCGCCGCGGCTTCTCTGAACGATGAGGCCGTGCGCCAGCGCAAGCGCGCCGAGCCATGGGAATAGCGACGCGTTTTCCACCGGGTCCCATGCCCAGAAACCGTGCCATCCCTGCGTTTCGTAGGCCCAGTAGCCGCCCATGAACAATCCGGTTCCGAGCGTGCCGACTGTCAGCAGAACGTAGGGCGAGACGCGCTTGACCCACTCGTCATAGCTGCGCCACAGCAGCGTCGCGATGGCATACGAGAACGGTACCGCGAGACACGCAAAGCCGAAGAAGATCGTTGGCGGATGGATGGCCATCCATATGTTCTGCAGCGATGGGTTCAGCCCGTTGCCGTCTTGAGGCGGCCATGGGGGCGGCCAGGGCATTCCCGGAGGCAGATCGGAGGGTCTGGGACCTGTCTCCGGTGGCATGACCACATACGGACTGAGCCAGTGCATGATGGCGAAGAGCGCGATGAGGTTCGTCATGTACACCGGCATGACGCGCGGCTCCCAGTCGCGCGCGCGCCAGGCTACGAGGAGGCCGATCAGCCCGGTCAAGGCGGCCCAGAGCGCGAAACTCCCTTCCTGGCCCGCCCACGTCGCTGAGTACAGGAAGGCCCCGTGCAGGTCTGCCGAGGTGTAGTCGAAGACGTAGCGATACTGGAACTGCTTGGTTGCCACAAGGCGCATGAGCCAGGCGAAGCAGAACACGCTCGATGCTGCCGAAATGGCCAGACTCGATCTTGCTATGCCCCACAGCAGCTTGCTTGATGTGGGCCGTAGCAAGCGCAGATACACGACGAACGTCAGAATGCTGGCGCACAGGCCAACGATGACGGCGATTCTCCCGGGTTCCATCAACGCGAGACGTTCCCGTCGCTGTCGACCTTACTGGCCTGCGTGCTAGCCTGTTTCTGATCTGAGCCTTGATACCGCGATGGACACTTTACGAGGAGGGTCCGAGCGCGGAAAACCCCGCCGCTGTACGCTCCGATCGCTTCCACGCTCGTGGCGTTGGCGAAGTTCTCGGGCTTGGCGCCGGAGTAGACGATGGTCATCGTCTCGCTGCCGCCCTGCATGTCCGCGACGTCGAAGCGCAGCTCGCCCCGATCGCCCTGCAGATCATAGCGGACGGTGTCGTGGAGAATACGGCCGGGTACCTGCACAACCTGCCCGTTGAGACGCATCGCCTCGGCGATGGTCACGTGCCTTGCTGTCGCGCCGCTGAAGCTGACGAATGTCAGGACCGCGGCGCCTACGAGCACGATGAACGCCACCAGCGGACCGCGCTTCACGCGTCGTCGCTCCCCACGAGGTTCTCGATCGCGCGCATCCGTCTGTCAATGATCAGCGTGTAGCAGAACACTCCCATCCAGACGATCAATGGCGTCGCGACAACCCATATCTGATTGTTCACAGTCCAACCCTCCAGTCGAAAGGTGCAAGCCAGCCGCTTTGCGGGCCTCAGCCAACACTGCGCTCAACAGCCCTCCATTCGGCCATGGAAAGACGCATGCGCAGTTGCATGAGCCAGGTGTAGAGGCCGACAAAGGCAGGCAGCGCCAGTCCGTACAGTACCGCTCGATACTGGGAATCCAGTCCCCCGCCGATCACGGCATTGTTGGCGTCTCCGTGCAGCGATGCGACGACTCGCGGTAACACCCAGATCAGGAACATGCCGGGAACCACTGCGATGATCGCATATGCGGATGTCAACCGTGCGCGCATGNCTGCATTGGTCACCGACGACCTCAGTACAAGATACGCGGCNAACAGCAGCATGATCACCACGATGGATGTCTGCCGTGGGTCCCAGCTCCAGAANGCGCCCCACTGAAGACGTGAGAAGATGCTGCCTGTGGCAGTCGTCAGGATCGAGAACAGCAGACCCAGCTCCATGGAGGCTTCGCACAGGAAGTCCGGCCGCACCCATGTCTCGTCCTGCGGCCTGGCCACGCGCTTGAGCACCCTACCAGCATTCCACGCGGCAACCAGATAGGCGACGGCGCTGATCCAGGCGCACGGCACGTGTATGATGATGATCCGTGCACCGTCCGGATAGAGGAAACCCTCCGCCGGCCGCACGTATGCCATCATGCCCCACACGGTGCCTGCCATGAGGAATCCCGTTGCCGTCTTCCATATCCAGCCCATGGCCCTAGTTACTCTCCCATATGATCGGAAACACCAGCACCGACGCAGCCACCAGCATCGTTGCGTAACTGAAGAGCCCGCCGGCGTCACGCAGCCACATCCAGTCGCCCGCCAGCGGCGAGATGGCATGGCGCGTTGCCACTGCGGTCATCATCAGCAAGGGCAGAACGATCGGAAACCCGATCGCGCCGAACAAGACGCCTCGCGCCCGAGCCTTGGCCACCAGCGCGCCGATCACCGTCGCAGCCGAGGCCAGCCCGCAGACCCCGCCTGCCACCACGGCGATCAGCCGACCCACTGCCGGAACGGGCAGTTTGGCGATGGCGACGAACAGAGGTACGGCGACTACCGCCACGACTGCCAGCAAGGTCAGGTTCATCATCAGCTTGCCTGCCAGGATGGCTTCGGGACATGCGGATAGGCGCAGACCCGCCGCGGTGCCGGTCTCCTCCTCGGCGACAAACGTGTGACCCAGTCCCGCGAACGTCGCGAAAAACATGACCACCCACAGCAGCGACGCTGCCACGCCGGGCTCCATGACGCCGCCCGTCAGCGCAAACCCGACAACCACGAGCGAGGTAAGGACGAACAGGACCAGCGACGCGAGAGCCGTGCGCTCGCGGAGCTCGACCCTAAGGTCTTTACGATAAACGGCCAGCGCCTGATCCATCCATCCCACGGACACAGGCGCTCGGTCGGCAGGCGTTTCAGGCACCGTCCGAGCCGATCCGCAGCACCGAGTCAGCGAGGGCCAGCTCGTCATCGCGGTTTCCGGCCACGATGCACACGCCGCGGCGCCGTTGCTGCTCAACCACGCGCCGAACCATTCGGAGACCCTCGGCATCCAGCGCCATGTGAGGCTCATCGAGCAGCAGAATGGGCGGCTGATGCAGCGTGGCGCAGGCGTACCTGAGCCGCTGTGCCATGCCGGAGCTGTAAGCGCCGACGATCAGTCCTGGACGCGCATGGAGGCCGACGCCATCGAGCGCTGAAAGCACCGCCTCCGGGTTATCGGCGAGTCCGTGAAGCCGGGCGAAGAAACGCACGTGCTCCGCTCCTGTGAGCGCCCGGTATAGGCCCGTGTCCGGAGATACCCAGCCGATGTACCGACGCCGCTCGTGCCAGTCCAAGGGGCGGCCGTCCGCACTGATCGAGATCGAGCCCCTATCGGGATGCAGGAGCGTCGCGATCATTTTGACCAGCGTGCTCTTGCCGGAGCCGTTCGGCCCGGCGATGCCCAGGACTGACCCTGACGTCAGCCGCCCGGTGATATCCTTGACCACCCATTTGCGGTCAAATCGCTTTCCGACGCCGGTGAGCTTAACCACGACGTCGCTTGGATAAGAGGGGCCGGGCGCAGGAAGTGGGTCCATCGGAAACGGGCGCATTATACCAGTACCGCGAGGGACGCAGGAACCACCGCCCGGCCGGCGAAACTGAACACGTAGGTCGGCTTGCCTCATATGGCCCGCAAGGAGGATCGGGATGGAGAAACTTGCTCTGGAGGGTGGCCCGAAAGCGATCGTCGAACCGCTGCCGGGTGGGCCTGGCGGCGGGGCCGGCGTGTCGCTCATCGACGACCGGGAGGTTCAGGCGGCAGAAGCCGTGCTCCGATCGGGCCAGTTATTCCGCTTCCACCCTGACAGTCAGGTGCGAGCGTTCGAGCGGGACGCCGCAGCATGGATAGGCGCTCGCCACGCGCTGATGGTGAACTCCGGCACGAGCGCCCTGATATGCGCCTTGGCCGGTCTTGGCATCGGACCCGGCGATGAGGTGATCGTGCCGGCATACACCTATATCGCCACGCCGGCAGCCGTTGTCGCCGTCGGTGCGGTACCGATCATCGCAGAGATAGATGAGTCGCTCGGCCTGGATCCTGAGGATGCAGAACGGAAGATCACGCCAGCGACGCGAGCGATCATCCCGGTGCACATGCAGGGAGTGCCGTGCCGTCTGCAGACGTTGCTTGAGGTGGCTCGCCGCCACCGGCTCAAAGTGATAGAAGATTGCTGCCAGTGCATCGGCGGCCGTTACCAGGGGGCGGTTGTGGGTACGCTCGGTCACGCCGGAGCATGGAGCCTCAACTACTTCAAGATCATCACGTGCGGAGAAGGCGGCCTCGTCTTCACGGACGACCCGGAAGTGCACGAGCGCGCGTGCTTTGCAGGAGACCCTGCGTTGCCCATGTGGATGCGCGACACGATCCCGACGGACGGATGGCTCACCTCGCCCTTCTCGTCTCAGTGCTACCGTCCCAGCGAGCTGCTCGGAGCCATAGCCCGTGTGCAGCTCTCCAAACTGGACGGCATCCTCGATCACACGCGCAGCCTCAAGCGAGCGTTCCTTGAAGAGCTCGCCGAGCCTCGGTGCTACGCGAGGCAGACGGTGGACGACCCGGGCGGCGACTGCGGCATCAGCGCGGCGATCATCGTTCATGAAGAGGTCGGCCCTAGCCGCTTTGCCGAAGCGTTGACTGCCGAGGGGCTTCCGTGTGGCACGGCCCACAACGATGGCTTCCCCGACAGGCACATCTATCGGTACTGGGATTCCATCCTGTGCAAGAACGCCCATCATCCCCTCGCCGCTCCTTGGGCGCATCCTGCTTACAAGGGGGAAGCATCCTACTCCCGGGAGATGTGTCCACGGACGCTCTCCATTCTCAATCGCGCCCTGCGCTTCGGCTTCAACATGAAGATGACATGCGAACACGCTCGCATGATGGCGCGAGCCATCAACAAGGTTGACGCGGCTCTGGCCTGAGGGCTGCGTCACGAACTATCTCAAGACAGAGAGGACAGTATGGCAAGAACACTCAAGGTCGGCGTCATCGGCGTTCGGGGAATAGCCCGCACGCACTTTCCGGGGTGGCGCGAGAGCCCACACACTGAGATCGCGGCGCTGGGCGACATTGATCAAGCGGTCCTGCACGCGCAGGGAGACGCTCTTGGCGTCACACGGCTCTACGATGACCCCTACGCGCTGATCGCCGATCCGGACATCGACATCGTGGATGTCTGTACGCCGAACATGTACCACGCGCCGCTTACGATTGCCGCACTTGATGCCGGCAAGCACGTGATCTGCGAGAAGCCCCTTGCACCTACGCCCGACGACATACGCCAGATGATCGCGGCTCGTGACCGGAGCGGCAAGCTCTTGATGACTGCGCAGCACTTCCGGTTCGAGGGCTCAGCCCGTGCGCTCAAGGCCCAGATCGAAGCAGGCCAGCTCGGCGATGTCTACCATGCGCGAAGCTGGATGCTGCGCAGATCGGGCGCGCCCACGGGAGCCACGTTCGTGGAGAAGCGGCACAGCGGCGGCGGACCGTGCATAGACATCGGAGTTCACATCCTCGATCTCACGCTCTGGATGATGGGCCATCCGAAGCCCGTCACTGTGAGCGGTGTTACCCAGGACAAACTGCGCCGACTGCCCGGCGCCTTTTCAAACTGGGGTGGCCCCATTCCCGCGTCCTGGGATGTCGAGGAGTTCGCCGCTGCCTTCGTTCGATTCGACAACGGCGCGACGCTGGTACTGGAGGTTGCGTGGCTGCTGAACCATCCGAAGACACATGGTGAAGACATGCAGATGTGGCTCTATGGAGTGGCCGGAGGCGCGCATTGGCCCGCGAACGTACTCCTCAAGACCGACAACAACACGCGACAGCACTTCGACATTCAACTTCAGAACAAGGAGGGCGGCGAGCCGCATGCACTCGAGTGCATGGCGTTCGCCGAGGCCGTGGCGTCTGGAGCGCCCTCGCCCGTTCCCCCGGAGCAGTCGCTGGACGTGATCACGATCCTGGATGCCCTCTACCGCAGCGCAGCCGAGGGGCGAGAGGTCCGGCTGGACTGAGACCATTCCGATAAGGGGCTGAGCCGGTTCGCAACGCAACGATGCGGACCGGCTCGGCTGATTCCCTACTTAAGCGAGCGGAGGACGTTTCTGATGAAAGCCGCCTGCACGGGCCCCGATACGGTGTAGAGCACACCATCGTGGATCCAGTACGCGAACCCCTGGCGGATGACGGGAGCGCGGCCGGCAGCCATTGCGGCCCGCGCGGCGCCGACCGACACCTTGCGCTGAGATACGCGCACGGCGTTGACGCCGTCGCTGTACTGGAGCGTGACTCCGCGCGCGCGTTTGGGCCCGATCAGCCATATGTCGGTCAGCTCGAACGGCGAGGGCAACTCCGGAACTCGGATGCGGAAAGAGAGGCTCCCCTGAGCTTCGGTCAGGGACTT
>Ga0067045_1031726_pt1 | contig 11573 bp, 7 predicted proteins | sample TerdegcTABiofilm_FD_59184 | JGI IMG/M metagenome (GOLD analysis project Ga0067045, IMG submission 59184) | Combined Assembly of (Gp0054472, Gp0054536) Wastewater bioreactor microbial communities from Singapore -Terephthalate degrading...
CACCCCCTCTCAGACGACCTCCTCACAGCCGCCACCTGACAGTCGTACCTGCTGACCACATACACGGCGCGAGAGGTGAGAGGAATGTACCGAGTCAGCGTAGGAGTTCTGGTTGTGCTGTCGGTTGCGAGTATGGCGTATGCGGAGACCTACATGAACTGGTGACCCAGTCCGAACCCATTGGCGGCCACTGTCGGCGGATACGTGACCATTGCGGGGGGACAGACTCTCAACTACCTGGTAACGTCGACCGACAAGGACAGCGCGGACATCATGGAAGAAGGGGAGCCGACGGGGCACGGGGTCTTCATTGACCCCAGTTGGTGGGTGAGTGCGGACGGCAAACCCCTGATCGAGAGTTGCCAGGGAGGCTGGGGCTGGAGTGTGTACCTGATCGGCACAGACGGTGTCACGGGCACCTACACATACCAGTTCGTCGGGTGCGCCTTCCCTTGGGTGGAGTCCGTAGCTTTCCAGGCCGTGGATCGCTGGTGGTTCGACGATCAGGGGATGCACATGCCCGCCGACGAGGGGAGCCGCAACGATGACGAGGTGGGCCCCTATTCGAAGCCAGTGGAAGTCACGCCCTGCCGCGGCTGGGTGTACGGCACCGTGAAGGGGCCCGGCGGCGAAGGGATCTCCGCACACGTCGAACTCTACCAGTACGGACAGCCTACCGGGTACGCGGCCGACACCGACAACGGAGGGACGTACCAGATCCGCATGGTCTGGCCCGGTGGGTACGTCGCCAAGACTGATGCCATGATGGGCGGTGAGACGAATGTCACTGTGACCGCTGGCCAGGGGGCGCAGGCGGACATAACCGTTCAGGGAATGATGGGTGGCGGGTAACAGGCTCTCGCCGGAACGCCGGAGCGGCTATTGGACCTATTCAGGGGCGGGGACGGGCCCTAGATCGTCCCCACCCGGAGCCAATGCAGGAGGTGACACGCCGCCATGGGCGCACACATGCTGCGGTTTGCGGTAACAGCGGCGCTAGTGGCATGTATGGCAGACTCCGGCGCATGGTGCCAGTCTGTCGATGTTCTCCCGCCAAACGGTTTTCCCGTTCACGCGTTGCTCTGGCCGCCGGACGTCGTTCCCGCGCGCGCACTTCTCGATGCAGAGGTGTCGATCGACGCCACAGGCACTGTCGTTGACATCGTCGCGCGGATCGCAGAAAGCGCGGAGCGCGACTGGATGTTGAGCGTCGCCCCCGGCGCGGAACTACGCGAAGCCCGTTTGACGGCTAACGCGGAGCCGGTATGGACTGTCCTTGACAGACTGCACGATGCCTTCGGCTATGACTGGGGCGTAGTGGAGTCCACCATCGTCTGCTGGCCTGCCATGCTTCCGGCCCAGGAGCGCGGGGAACCGGCGCCCGAACCGATGCCCGAACAGGCGGCAGGCGACGTAGGGAAGCCCATGCGTTTCGCCACGCCAGTTGATGTGTCCCAGGCCTTGGCTGGTGCGCGAGAAGCCGGCGCGCTGGCCGGATCGGTGGTCTTTCCCCACCCTGAGCTGGCGCCATGGCGGGTTGCGGGGTATCTGTCCGCCCCTGACAACCGGCGGTTCCTCGGGGCGTTCGCAGGGGCATTGGGCGCGACCGGCGACTATGCCGGAGTCTTCCTGCGACTTACTCTCGGCTCGTATCGACGCCTCGACGCAGCGATGCGGCTCATAGACGCGAGACCGGAGCTGTCCGGTCTCTCGGGCGAGGAACTCAGGTTGGGGTTCAGGAACGCTGTCGTTCCGCTGTTCTGCGCCCAACAATGGGCCATACTGCGCAGTCGGGGCTTCGTGGCCGAGATAGCGTTCCGTGAACTCCCGGATGAGGTCGCGGCTATGGTCGTGGCGAAGGTGCGCGAAGAATCCGGAAAGCGCCCACTCTCGTTCGAACCCGACTGGGGGCGCGCGCCTGAGATCAAGGTCACGGGCTGGCACAACTCGGGATGGCGCCGGACCGAAGCTGCATGGGTCCCGGTGCCGAGTCTGGCGGTGGTCGTCAATGTACCGTCGACGAACGGCGTGCTCCGCGGCCTCTAGCAGGCGCCTGCGCGGACGCGCGGCTTTCATGCTGATCGAGTTGCTGGTGGTCATCGCCATCATCAGTGTGCTGGCCGCGCTGTTGTTTCCTGTGTTCAGCGCCGCGCGCGCCAAGGCCCGGCAGGCGACCTGCGCCTCGAACATCCGCCAGGTGGGCGTCTCGCTGTTCATGTACGCGGACGACTGGGACGGCATGCTGCCCCCGGCGACCACCAAGATGCCCGGCGGGCGCTTTTCCACGGAGTGGCAGGGGCAACTGGATATCGTCTGGTGGGACCTGGTGTACCCCTACCTGCGCAACGAGAGGGTGCTGTACTGTCCCGATGCGCCGCCGTACCTGCCCACCTACCGCGTGAACAGCGAGATGACCTTCGTGACCCCGGGGGCCCTTGATGCCTGCATGGACCCGTCCCGCACTCTCATGCTTCTGGACGGACAGGTGCCGAACGAGGAAGGCGAGCGCTTGAACATCCCCGCACTCGGAGCTGCCGCTCACCCCCTGATAGATGAGTGCATGTACCACCACGGGAAGTGCCAGGTCTGCTTTGCTGACGGCCATGTGAAGCTGCTGTCCATGGCGCAGTTGGAGGACCCGTCTCTGTGGAGCATAGACTGATGCCCGCACGCCGCGACTGATCGCGAGGCGGTTTGACAGGTAACTTGGGCAATGCTATAGTACACGTGCCCGGGGTGTGCGCTGCTGGTCGTTCAATGACCGGCGTGCGGGCGTTCTACTGCATACCTGTCCGCAGGTTCGAACCACCGACGGGGAAGCTCACAGCATGCAAAGCAATACGCCCCGTTTTGACGTACGGGACTACTTCCGCATCGCTCAGAAGCGGAAGTGGTTTATCATCCTCGTAGGTCTGGCCGCCATGCTCATCGGCGGCCTGTATGCTATCAGCTACCCCAAGAGTTACCGCGCCACCGCCCTGATTCTCGTGCAGCAGCGCCAGGCCGGCGTTGTCTGGCTGACCCCGTCCGATGGCAGGGGGCGCGGCGGCGGCGACGAGGGCACCATCGCGCTGGAAACCCAGGCGAGCATGATCATGGGGAACCAGTTGGCGGAGAAGGTCGCGGCGGCGCTCAAGGAAAAGCGCTCCGGTGAACGGGTTCTCACCGACGCCCAGGAAGTTCAGTCGTCTCTCACGGCCTCCACGATGCAGCCTGACCGGATCCGCATCGAGGCGGAGTCGCCCATCGAGCGCAATGCGATCGCTTTCGCGAAGGAAGCCGCTGACCAGTTCGTGATCATGAACACCGAGTTCAAGCGCGCCCAGGACCGTAAGGCGCGCGAATACCTGGAGGAGCAGCTCGAGCGGACCCAGGAAGGCCTTGCGCAGATCTCGGATCAGATCATGGAGTTCCAGAACCGGACCGGCGTCTACACGGACGATGCCGGGGCCGCGTCGGCCGTGGAAGCGATGAACCGGTACCAGGCCGCGCGCGCTGATGCATTGGCCGAACTCGCCGCGGTTGAGGCGCAACTGCAGCTTGCCGAGAGCATGCTGTCCCGCGCGAAAGCCGGGCGGAGCAAGACCCAGACCGTCCCGAACCCCACGGTGAGTGTCCTGCAGAATCAGCTGATCACTGCCGAGGTGACTCTGGCCGAACTCAGGACCCGTTACACCGATTCTCACCCCGCGATCAGCGAAACGAAGGCTCGCGTCACGGCCCTAAAGGACCAGATCAAGACCACCCCGCCGACCATTGAGGTCCCGTATGGCATGGTGGGGACGGAGTCCGCGACGCTCGCGGAACGCCGCGATGCTCTCCTCGCCCAGCGCGTGGAACTCCAGGCGCGGATCCGGGCCATCGAGAACGTGGAGCGTCAGGTGAACGCGCAGGCAGCGGGGATCCCGGCGAAACAGGCGGCGCTCAGCCAACTCCGGGCGCGGAGTGACCTCCTGCGGCAGACACACGAGCGGATTCTCGAGGAACTGGAGAACCGGCGCCTCTCGGAAGAGGCGAAGAGCGGAACTGCGATGGTGTTCGACAGCCCGACGCGCGCCGTCAGCACCAGCCCGTCTGTGAGTCGCGGCCTCCTGTTCGCCGGCGTCCTTGGTCTGGTGGCCGGTATCGCGCTGGCCCTGGTGCTGGAGGCCTTGGACGATACGGTTCACACGCCGGAGGATATCACGCGCGAGATCGACATCAACTTCCTCGGCATGGTTCCCCTGCTGGACACGGGAGTCAACGAGCTGATCACCGTCTCGGCGCCGAAGAGTCCACCAGCCGAAGCGTACCGGACCTTACGGTCCAATATCAACTTCGGGCTGCTTGAGGACCCGGCGAGCATGTTCCTGATCACCAGCGCGGGCAGCGGTGAGGGCAAGACCGTCACGGCGTCCAATATCGCGGTGGTGTTCGCCCAGGCGGGACAGAGCGTTATCGTTGTGGATACTGACCTGCGTCGGCCCACTTTGCACCGGCTGCTTCACGGGGATTCCTCGCGCGGCCTAACGAATATCCTCGTGGGTGAAGCGAGCATCGAAGACGTACTGCAGGACACCCATGTTGAGGGCCTGAAACTCATTTCCAGCGGTCCGCTTCCGCCCAACCCCGCGGAGATGCTGGACTCCGACCCCATGCGGCGATTGATCCAGGACCTCAAGGAGTACGCCGACATCGTCATATTCGACTCTCCGCCCGCGATCGTTCTCACGGACGCGGTGGTTCTGTCGTCCAAGGTCGAGCGGACGATCCTGGTCGCGGAGGCCGGGCAGGTCACGAAGGAAGCCTTCGGCGAGGCCGTGCGGCTCATCCGGAATGCTCGCGGCAACCTGCTCGGTGTGGTGCTGAACAAGCTGCGCCTGAGCGCCAGCGACTACTACTATTACTACTATTATTACGACTACAGTCACGAGAACCCGCGGGTGATCGCTCCTCCGGGGGCCGACACCGAGGTGTGATCCCCTGGCCCGGCAGCCACGGTGCGGCGTCGAGACCAACCAGCTGCGGTCGGCTCCTGAAGGGAGTCGGCCGCAGTTCGCGCATCTGGCAGGAGCCACGATGATCGTCCCGTCGGCAAGGGCATTGGCGCTTGCAGCAATCATTGTCTGCGCTTGCGGTCTGCACGCCGCCGACCGCGAGGCAGCCGTGACGCTTGACCCGGCCGGCCATTCCTGGCAGGTGGTTCTCACCGGCGGCGAGTACGACCATGCCGGGCATCTGCGGAATGCGGGCGTTTGCGTGCGGAGCCTGTGCGGCGAGACTGTCTGGTCTGAGTTCCCCTCGTCTCTCCACCCGTGGATGGTGCGCTCGGGAAGGTTTGCCGGGCAGCCGGTGGTGCTTGTCGGCGTGCGCAAGCCCGCGATCTTCGACCCTGTGGAGCGCGCGCGACCGTTTCTCTACTCGGTGGAGCTTGGCGGCGATGGGCTGCGGAAGGTCTGGCTGGGGACCAGCCTGTCGCGGCCATTCGAGAATGCCGACTTTGGGGACCTGGACGGGCAGGACGAAGACGAACTGATGGCGGTCGAACGCACCTTTGCCGGCGGCTGGGAACTGGCGGCTTACCGTTGGCGGGGTTTCGGGGTCGAGGGCATTGCCCGCTCGCAGGCAATCTTGCGGCCCGAAGGCCTGCGCTGCGCGGATGTCTGGCCAGGAGCCGGGGAAGAGGCTGTCGTCCTGCGCCGGGACGGGCCGCGATGGCGCTTCGAAGCCTTCGCGCTGGTCGCAGACGATCTCGTTCCGGCCTGCACAGTGGTGGCAACCGTGACACGTGGCGACGTGGGTTGGGAACTGGTGGCCGGTGGCGGCGGGAAGCCGGGAGGGGTGCGTCTCTCACGGCCGGGGTTCAGCCGCGAGCTGTCTTTCCGTCCGATTACGAACGGGCAGAATTGAGCGACGCCCCGCCTGTTCTGTTGGGGCGTCGCGTGTATGGGGTGATTGGCCAGCGGGTCTACCGGACGATGAAGCTCCCAGTCCATTCCGGCATGGGCGGCGCGGTTCCCTCGCGCAGCATCTTCAGCCATTTCTCGTCGGTGAGACGGTCGCTGACGGGCCACTTGAACTCGTGGTAGCTCATAACGCCGCCCTTGGCTACCTGCAGCCCTCCGGCGGGGTGAGGTGTAATCACGTAGATGCGGTAGGCCCACCCCGGCCCGACCTCGAGGCACTGGTCGAAGCTGGTGTGGATGTCGGCGATGGTGGCGATATTCCGGTCGGCTTCGCTGGTGATTTCGAACCAGCGCATGTACGGGTTGTCGGACGCAACCTGGACTGTGAGCCGCTCGAGCTCCCCGCCGAAATACTGAATGCGCCAGTATTCGTCCTCGCTTAGCGGCATGTTCTGCAGGTGCTTTTCAGCGCACTTCTTCAGGAACATGAGCATCCCACCGAACTCGTCGCAGTTGCTCTCGATGCGCTCCGTGAGCAGACCGTGCTCTTTGAGACCGTCCCGTAGCAGCCGCGCGAGGTAGCAGAGCCTCCCGAAGGTCCGCGGGTAGGGCTCGACGTATCCCTGCACGGCCCCCGGTTCGTCCCCACCCATCTCAGCGCCTGACGGCTTTCCGTACAGGATGGTGTCATGCCGCAACTGCGCCCAACTTCCCAGGCTGGTAACGAGTTCCTTGTCCAGCCAGGCCACGCTGCGCATGAACGTCGGGTAACCCTCACCAGTGGGGGCAAGAAGCGGCTTGAGTGCGTGAAGCCAGCCGTAGTACGTGTTCTGCCACCAGTCCGCCTCCGGCAGCGCGGCGAACTCGTTGTAGACCTTGGTGAGCTGGTCGGTGTATCCCTCGAAACGTCCCTGCCTGAGTTGTCCCAGGAGCAGGTCTTCGGCCCGGGCGGACCCGAGCACCGCCATGACATCGAGGCCCATTGGGAAATAGCGCTGGTTGCCGTCATCATCGCCTCCCACCAGCGGGTAGACGAGTTGCTGCAGAGCGTAGGAGTCCGGGATGAACCGTTGGCCCATGAACCGGAACTGGCGGCCCTGCGGCGGTGGATTCAGCACCATCTCCAGGTTCCCCTGCTCGTCGGCCTGCTGGAAGGCCGGCGCGATGCGCGGAGCCGGAAGGGCCGCCCTTGCGCGACGGATGAACTCGTCCAGGAGCGCCAGGTCGCCGAGTTTGTCCAGCTTGGGGCCGAACACATCCACCGCGATGGGCTCGTAGTCGCGCCAGGTCAGGTCATCGGCGGTGCCCACGAGATACGCGGTGGGCTCGTAGATGCGCTCCCACAGGCTGCGCGCCCAGTCGTTGCTGCGCAGCATCCGGGTGATGAGCAGGGCTTGTGCGCAATGCCGGCGGATCAGGTCCGGGTTGTCTCTCGGCTGGTCCAGTTCCAGGGCCGTCAGCCCGTACCACATCATGGCCATGAAGTACTTCTTGAGCTCAGGACTGCGGGTGTAGTGGCCGCGGGGGATGAACTGGTCATAGTGGACCGTGCGCTCGAACAGGGGGGACATGGAGCGTCCGCTGGCGCTCTTGATCAGAGCCAGCTCCTGCTCTGCCATCCCGGTCGCAGGCGGAAATGGCTGGTTGCCCACGGTGGGCTCCTTCCCGGTGAGCAGGTTGCGGGCCACCATGAAGAACACGAGGTTGCGCATGGCCGCGTCGCGCATGACCCCGTCCGTGCCGGCGAGACTGCTCAGGCTCTGCCCCGTACAGAACTGGGTCAGTTCGGTGCAGAGGGTCAGCAGCTTCTCCTGCTCGATGGTCCGCAGGGCGAAGTCGAACAGGACGTGGTACGCCTGAAGCACGGAGTCGACTGTGATGAAGTTGGGCACCGGGCCCAGTTCGGAGTCCTCGCCATACTCCTCGTACATGAGGAACATCTGCTCCGCCTCATCAGGCACGACCACGAAGCCCTTCTTCGCCAGCGCGGCCAGTTGGGCGTCGTTGAGACCGGTGATTTTCCCCATGTGGCGTACGCCGGACAGATCGCCCGGTATCTGGTAAGCATCGACTGACGGCCGTACGTCGGACTCGTACTGGTCGGGGATGGCGAAGGCCAGTCCGACGGTGGTTGCAAGCAGCAGTGCAATGCACAGTCGCACGGTGAACGCCCCCTGGGTAGATATGCGGCGGTGTCTGTGTTGTGTGCCTCCTTGTTCGCCGCGGTTGGTCTGGTCTCCTGCGCGTGTGTTCGACCTGGGATCGTGGCAACGGCCCGGCCTGCGCTTGACGGTGGAGTCGCTTCGTGGCTAATATGGGTTCTGGCACAGCAGCAGATCACCGCACCCACACCGGAGGCCGCGCATGCGTCTGCGCGCACCGTTGCACCTGTCACCGCTTCTTGTGGCCCTCCTGCTCGCCTTCGCCTGGGCCGCAGTGGCGCAGACTGAGGTCCGTCCGGCTGCTGAACCGGGTGGCACAATACCCCCAATCATCTACAAGCCTGGCGAGAGGCCTCCGGATGCGCAGTACCTCAAACTCACCCTTCCGGGCACCGGCTTCGGTGTGGATGAGCGCGGGCTCGTGGACCCGGGCGGCGCGAGCCACCTGAACATCCCCCTTGGGTACACGCTGGCGTCGGGCCAGTTCGTGGGCAGTCTCTGGGCCCTCGATACCGGCGACGAGTGGTCGGGGCTGGGCAGCGCGACGCTGGGCCTCAGCAGCCCGGAACGCGGCATATCACTGACCTTCTCGGGCGCGGATCGTGGCGGGTCGGACGCCTTCAGCGGCCACGTTCAGGCACAGATCTGGCCGGAGACCCGGCACATCCCTGCGGTCTCGGCGGGTGTTTTCGACGCGTTCGACCATTACGAGCGCAGCTACTACGTAGCGGCCACCAAACGCCTGTCGAAGGTCCACCCGAAACGGGTGACTTTCGGCGCAACTTCGCCCTCGTGGCCAGCGGGCCCATCTACTCCGACAGTGGAAGACCCGCGGACCTGGGGTACCCTTGCGTTCCTGGCAAAGGGCGCAGAGCCATCTGAGGACGGTGCCGCGCCCGACCGGATCGAGGTCCCATTCAGCGAGTATCCAGCTATCCTCGATGGTATGATCGGCCGCGAGTGGGAGGACGCCGCGCTGGTGCGGCTGGCCCTGCCCAACTCCGAGTTCCTGATCGTCGGCCTGAAGCGCGACGCCGTGGCGCTCTACTGCGTGCTGGCGATCCCGTCGACACGGGGCATTCCAGACGGTTCGCGGGCCGAGATCTGTTTCGAGACTCCGCGCACGGGTGCGGATAGTCTCGGTGAGACCCACCGCAGGTTCGCGCTTGTCTGGAATGCGCGTAAGGAGGCTGCGCGGCAGCTGTTCGGCGGCCTGAAGCGCGGCCAGTGGACGGAGTGGGACTGTGCGCCTCCAGCAGAGGGTAAGCCGCGGTCGTACGAAGGGGCGGTGTCCAATGCCGGTGACGGCGCCTGGCGGTTCCCCGTGTTTGAGTTTTCGGTTCCCCTGGCTCAACTGGGGCCGGATGCCGACGCTGCGCCGCTGGGTTTCTGCGCGCTGGTGAATCTGCCCGGAACGCAGGCGCCCGGTGTGCTCCAATCCGGGCCGGAGTACCGGGTCCAGTGGCCATTTGGTCGTGGGTCATACCAGCAGAATGCGTCCGAGCAGGTGTTCGCGCGCCGCCCCGATCTCTGGGGACAGGTGCTCTTCGAAGACCGGAGGGTGCGGGGCGAACGCCTCCACGCGGTCGCCACCGATACACCACCGACCGAGGACGGGGTGCTGGCGGAGGGCGAATGGGCGACTGCTGACAGTGTCGAGCGCGACGTGGCGCCGGGTGTCACCCAGACGGTCTACCTGCAGCGCAGCCGGGATTTCCTGCACCTGGCTTCCGCGTGGGAGGTTTCCGCGGGTGAGTGGCAGGATCAGGTCGTGGACATCATGCTTGATCCACTTGGCGACCAGGGCATCTGGCCTCGCGACGATGATCGCCTGTTGCGGGTCAGCCTGACGAAGGACGGCCCCGCGCTTGAGAGCCTCTTCTGGCATCCGCGGCGGAAGAGATGGGTGCCGGCGGACCAGTTGCCGCCGCTGCCGTGTGGGATGCAGCATGCCGCCGTCAGACCGGTGCCCTTCGAGGCACAGGGCGCGGTTCACGTCGGCCCCGACGGGACCCGGAGCGTTGTGGAGGCCCGGATTCCCCTGGCGGCGCTGGGCATTGACGTGGACAGCGCCCCGGAGCGGATCGTGGGGCTCGCGGTGGAAACCCGCGTGACGGCCATCCCGGCCAATCTCATCAGCCCGGGGAGCTTGGTGGAAAAGGACAGCGGCGCAAGCACTTTCGTCACCGCCGGTTGGGGCTCGGGAGCCTTCGACGATTCCCTGTTCTACGGCGTATCGCATCCCATCGGCGACTACCGGGGCATCGCGGAATACGACGGGGATGCGATCAATGTGGGCCTTACCGGCTCCCTGGATCGGGACAAGAAGCTGCGTTTCACCCTGGGCTGGAGTGAACCGGATGACGTGAGGGGCACGCCGATTCTCGGCGCAAGTTGGGGGACGGAGTTCTGACGGGGTGCTATAAGTCATCTGCATGAACAAAGGCGCCCGGTACTGTTGACCGGGCGCCTTTGGTGGTGGCTATTGGGTTCCGCGGCTACTCTTCCTCTTCGCCTCTCCAGGACCCCTGGGTCTGGCAGGCCTTGAGACAGCCCTCGAGAATGCACGTGAAGTGCTTCTGGATTGGGTCCTTCTGCGCGAGGCCCTCCATGATGTCTTCCACGCTGACCTTGCCCACCGGGGGACGGACATCGGTGCTCTGGCCTCCCCACTTCGGGCCCTCATCCCCGACCAGCGCATAGCGCTTGGCGAACTCGCACCGCAGGCGATCCCACCGGGCGATGGCCCCCTCGTATTGCCCGCAGCCCACCACAACCGTCTCATCGTCGTCCAATGCCATGACCGGGCAGGCCTCGACGCAGGGCGCTTCACACTGTGCGCAGGGCCAGTCGTCGGCGTCCAGCGGCTTGTCAGGGGGAAGCGGGGCATCGGTGACCACCGCGATGAAGCGCTGGGTGACACCATATTCCGGTGTGATCGGAGCGCCGTGCAGGCCGATGGTTGCCAGCCCCGCGGCTGTTGCGGCGAAGCGGTTTCCCAGTGCGTCCGGCTGAAGCCCGCGGGGATTGGCCACGAGACTGCCGGAGCCCGACAGGTCGGTGGTGATGGCGGCCCTGTAGCCCATCTCCTCCAGCCGCCGCGCCGCTTTCACCGCCATGTACCGCAGCCAGCGGTTCACTTGGTATGTGGCGTAGGAGTACGGGCCGACTGCCTGCGCCGGCGGTTCGGCTGCGCGCTCCAGGTTGCCGAAGGGGAAATGGTAGCCAATCACCAGGACGCTCTTGGCGCCTTTGAGGTGGTCGCGCACCCGCATGAGGCGGGCGCCCTCGTCGGGGCGACTTTCGGGCTTCGCGGGACCGTGCATGGGGCCGGCGTCCACGACGTTGACCTTGAGTTCGGCCTCGTCGATGAAGGACGCATACTGGTCGATAAGCCGGTCCACGCAGGCGGGGTCGGCCACACCCACCATATCCGCGCCTTCGTCGAGGAGAACCGCCTCCAGGCTGAGGCGCGCGTCCTCCATATCCGACGGGCGCTCCGGCTTGACCGGGTGCACCCGCTTAC
>Ga0067045_1031743_pt1 | contig 11573 bp, 7 predicted proteins | sample TerdegcTABiofilm_FD_59184 | JGI IMG/M metagenome (GOLD analysis project Ga0067045, IMG submission 59184) | Combined Assembly of (Gp0054472, Gp0054536) Wastewater bioreactor microbial communities from Singapore -Terephthalate degrading...
GCCGCTGCCGCACGCGCAGCGGCTCGCGGACTACGTCCAGTCCATCGACGCACGCGCGGCCAAAGGTCGGCAGTAGGAACGTGGACAGGACCTTGAGCACGGTGCTCTTGCCGGCGCCGTTCGGCCCGACGAAGCCGACGATCTCGTCTCGGTGCACGCAGAAGCTGACGCGGTCCACGGCCACCAGATCGCCGAAGCACCGGCTGAGATGGTCTACCTCGATCATGCGGCAGCGCGGTCAGAGCCAGAGGCTGCGAGCCGGACCAGGCGCCCCGCGAGCCCCGGGCACCTTTGCCTATCGGGGCGATGGTCCATATTATCCGTCACCTGCATTTCCCTGCGGCCCGATGCCTGCCCCGCAGATCCGGCGAAAGGACGTGCCATGGCCAAGGTCCTCCCCTCCGTCTCGCACAGTCTCAAGGAGTTCCGCATCCTGCCCGGATACACGCCCGCCACCGGGGCGCCGCCGAACGTCTCCCTGGAGACCCCGCTGTGCCGGAAGGGAGAGCGGATGATCATGCTGTACACGCCCTTCCTCAGCGCCGCCATGCAGGCCGTCACCGGGACCGAGATGGCGATCGCCCTGGCGCAGCTCGGCGGCATCGGCATCCTGCCTGTCAGCCAGCCGATAGCAGAGCAGTGCGCCAAGATCAGCCGCGTGAAGCGCTTCAAGGGCGGCTTCCAGACCAATATTCTCACGCTGTCGCCGGACCAGACGCTCGGCTCGGTCGTGCAGATCATCAAGGAGACAGGATACACCACCTTCCCGGTGACGACAAACGGCCAGTTCAACGCGCGCCTGGTCGGCATCCTGACCGACAAGGACTTCGATGTCCGCCGCGACCAGGACCGTTTGGTCTCACAGCGCATGAAGACGGACGTGCAGGTCGGCGTGGAGATCGAGAGCCTGGCGGAGGCCAACGAGCTGATGATCCGCTACGGCCGCGGGTTCCTGCCGATCGTGACCAAGGATGGCATCCTCAAGAGCGCCGTGTTCCGCAAGGACCTGGACAAGCACCTCAAGCACCCGAACGAATCCATCGACGACAAGAAACGCCTGCTCGTCGGCGCCGCCATCTCCACGCACCCGGAGGACCGCGAACGCGCCCTGGCGCTGGCCGAGCACGAGGTGGACGTGCTGGTCATCGACGCCTCGGACGGGCACACCGAGTTCCAGCGCCAGACGATCGAGTTCATCAAGCAGCACACGGCGATCCCGGTCGTCGGCGGCAACGTGGTGACCGCCGCGGGGTTCGAGTTCTTGGCTGCCGCCGGGGCCGACGCGGTCAAGGTCGGCATGGGCATCGGCTCGGGGTGCACCACGCAGCAGGTCAAGGCCACGGGCCGCGGCCAGGCCAGCGCCCTGATCGAGATCGCCCAGGCGCGGGACGAATGGTGCCAGCGGACCGGCGTCTACCTGCCGATCATCGCCGACGGCGGCATCACCGGCCCTGCCGACATGTCGGTGGCGCTGGCCCTGGGAGCCGATTCGCTGATGATGGGCAACTTCTTCGCCCGGTACACGGAGAGCGCCGGCAACCTGGTGCGCAACGCCGCTGGCGAGATCGTCAAGGAGTACTGGATGGAGGGCAGCATGCGCGCCCACAACATGCGGCGCTACAACCAGATCAAGGAGACCTTCTTCGAGGAGGGCATCTCCGGGGTAGTGCCCCATGTCGGGTCCATCTACGACAAGCTGCCGGTGGTCATCGAGATGATCAAGGCCACGCTGGCCACCGCTGGCTGCCGCACGCTGGCCGAGCTGCACGCCAACGCGGTCCTGGAGATGCAGTCGCCCAACGCCATCCTCGACAGCCAGGTCCACGACATGGTGCCGATCAACGTCGACCAGCAGATCATCTGACGCCCGGCCGGAACACCGGGCGTTCGGCCTAGCCCGTCGGCCCCAGAAGCTCGTTGAGCCGCGCCAGCACCTCGAACGCATCGGCCACGTACACCACGTCCGCCTTGCCCTGGGCCCAGCCGCAGTTGGGGTCGAGGTTGATCGCGCGGCGTTCCTTGATGAACCGCCAGCCCACCACGTGCGGTTCTTCGCCGTGGCAGCAGGTCGCCAGACCGCGCGGGTGCCGCGGCGTACTGCCCGTCTGCCCGACCTGGTGCAGATGGCTGAGGAACGACAGCACCGGCGTGCCCTCGCTGCCCTGGTCTACCAGCGACTTGCTGCTGCCCAGCGACGCCTGGGTTTTGGCGAGAAAGTCGAGGATGAGCGCCTCGGCTTCGCGGACATGCGTCTGGCCGTCGGCCTGCTTCTTGGTCCAGCCAGCGCCTGCCACCAGCAGCAGATCGGCCTCGGGCCGGATGGTCTGCGCGCTGCTGGCCGGCGCTTCGGTCCCGACTACCCGCGTGCGCGAGGCGACCTCCACCGGCACGCGCTCGATCGCCGCAGGTGGCTCTGCCGGCCCGCTCCACGGAGCATCGGCCCCGGGGGCCAGCAGCAGGAACCAAGGCCGGTGCGCCCGCGACAGCCGGGCCACCAGCCGTTGGCGGTAGAACCAGCGCTCGATCTGGACTCCGTCGGCGGCCAGGGCCGCTCCGGTCACGCGCGTATCGATCCGGCCGCCGCACCGCTGCGCGGCGCCGGGCAGCGCTCGGTGCAGGCGCGAGGTGCCGGGCGCGACGACGAGTCGGGCTTCGCTCGCCCGCACCAAGGCGGTCACCGCAGCGACGTCCGCCGCGTACCGCGGTTGCTCCAGCTGCGGATCGTCGGCGACCAGCCAACGCCTCGCCCCGCAGCGGCCCACCTGCGCGACCGCCCGGCCGGCCCCTGGTCCGAACACGCCCGCCACGAGCTGTTCACTCGGGCCCGCCAGGCGCAGGGCCGTGGTCAGGGCTTCCAGCGCGCTCCGGCCGAGCTCGCCGGAGGCCTCCGTGTGGGCGATCCAGAGCACCGAGTCCATCTTCTATCTGCCTCCAGGTTCGCGCTGCCGGTCGCGGCTCAACTGCGGATCCACGCCGCCAGCTCCGCGGCGATCGCCGCGGGACTCAGATCGCGCACCACGCGGGTGGCGCGCCGCTGCTCGGGGATGCTGACGCTGGCATACACCGCACTGCCGACGCCCACCTGGACGGCCCGCGCCTGCTGCAGAGCCGGCAGGATGCCGCGCATGTTCAGCATGCCCACCTGCGGATTGTTGGGCGGCTCGGGCAGATTCCCTGTAGCCCAGCCCACGACCACGGGAGGTCCGGCGCACACGGACACCAGGTACTGGCCCCCCTCGATCCGTTCCTTCAGCCGCAGCTCGCCGGTCGGCTGCACGAGCAACTCGTCGACCGCCATGAACTGCTCGGTGATCCCGAGCTGCTCGCCCACGATCTGCAGCGTCGCCCCCGCATCGCGGCTGGCAGAGGCGCAGCCCCCGAACAGCAGCAGCCGTTCGCGATCCAACCCCTGGATCCGGCCGATCGCTTCGGCCAGCACGCCGGCGACTTCCATCGCGTCCGTGAACCCGCTGGCCGACCCATCGCAGGCCACCAACTGGAAAGGCACCTTCTGCGCCACGCTCATCATCAACTGCTGCAGCCGCGCCCTGGGTCCGACGCTGACCAGCCAGACGCTGCTGCCGGGATGCTGGCGCGCCAGGGCCGCAGCCTCGTACAGCGCGTGTGCGGCCCACGGATCGAGCACCGCGGGCAGCATCGTCTCGTTCTTCAGACCCGGACCCTGCGTTCCCATGACCGGCTCCAAAGTCTGGAGTGGATCGGGCACCAACGTCCCGCACACGACGATCTGGTATCCCCCAGCCATGCTGCTCTCCTCCGGCGAGCGCCCCTAGGCAGCCCGCTCTCAGTTCTCCGCCGAATGCAACCCGCCGGCGCCTGCGCGGAACTCGACGTTGGTGCGCTCGTCGCCCGGGCCTCGCGCCCGCGTGCAGTTCCACAGGCACGCCCCGCAGTGGATGCACTTGTCTCGATCGAACTGCGGCACGCCGCCGCTGCCTGGAGTGATGGCCTGCCCGGAGCACGCCTCGATGCACAGCTTGTTGTCGCAGGCAGCGCACAGCGCCGGGTCCACGAACACGACATGGTCGGCGTACCCGGCCGGTGCCTGCACCTTGCCGCCCAAAAGCAGCGCATCCTGATGGCTCACCAGCAGCCTGCCGTCCAGCGGAATCTCTGGCCACCCGGCCCGGGACATCAGGATGTCGTGGAGCCCGGTGCCCTCGGCCGCAGCCTGGCGGCGCGCTGCCTCGAGCTGCTCGCTGTCGATCCTCCCGGCGCAATAGGCCGCCAGCGCTGGCACCCGCTCGTAGGGCCGCAGCGAGCGCCCGCGCACCCGCAGCCGGCCCCGCGTCAGGCCGGCCAATCCCATGCCCACCAGCCCGGCGACAAAGCCGCGCTGGAAGCCGTCGCGGGCGCTGGCGGCCTGCTGTCCCTCGCGTTCGATCCAGCTCTGCCGCCGCCGGGCCACGTAGGCCCGCTCCAGGTTTTCGCGCGTGAACGGCGCCCCCGCCTGCAGCAGCTCGATCACGCCTTCGGCGAGCAGCACCCCGCTCGCCCACGCCTCGTCGATGCCCGAACCGGTCAGCACGTTGGTGGTACCCGACCCCTCGCCGATGCGCGCATACCCGTCGCCCACCAGGTGCGGTTCGCCGCGGACGCCGGATTCGAGCAGACTCTTGGCGCCCCAGGAGCGCATGGCGCCGCCCTGGACGTGCCGCCACAAAGCCGGATGCTGGAGCCAGTGCTGGAGGTAGCGGTACGGGGCCCGCAGCGGGCTGTCCAGCCACGAAGGCACGAAGATTCCCATCGAGGCGATGCCCTCGGCCAGGACGTACACGAAGCCGAAGATCTCGGGTTCCGGGTAGCCGAACGTGTGGATCACGGTTCCGGGCAGCAGGGCGCTGTGGGCCGGCAGATCCACCACCATCTTCATGCCCACCGCCCACTCGCGCTGGTGATGCCCGGCAGGCATGCCGAAGCGAGCGTCGAGCTGCCGGCCGACAGGACCGAACGGCCCATCCGCGACCACGGTCAACGCCGCCCGGACATCCATGCCTGGCAAGTACCCCGCGGCCGGGCGGCCGTGCCGGTCCGTGCCCTGGTCCGCCAATCGCACGCCCACCACGGCGTTCTGCTCGATCAGAGGGGCAGCCACCGGCGTGCCAGGCCAGACCTGCACCAGCCCTCCAGCCAGCAACTGGGCGGCCACCCATTGGCTGAACTGACCCACGGAGAACAGCAGGCCGTCTGTCTTGCGCAGGAAGCCGGGCACATAGGGCAAGCGGAGCGCCCAATCGGCGTACGGCAGCACGCCGCCGGCGCGGCGCAGGCACCAGTCCGCCGCGCGCAGCGGCCGTGACCGCCGGCTGGCTCCTACCGGATCCTGCAGGTAGAGGATCTCTTCGTGGCGGACGGGGTGCGCCAGCGGGATCTGCGCGGCATCGAGGTCAGGGAAGGACGCCCGCATGGCGCGCGCCCGCGTGACCACCCCAGAGACGCCGAAGCCCAGATCGTCGGCGCGTTCGTAGCACACGACCTGCAGGGGCATGCCGGGCGCGGCTCGGCTGGCGCACCACGGGGCCTGCGGAGCCTTCTCCAGCGCGCGCGCCAACGTGGTCAGGAAGCCGCCCGCAGCAGGACCGAAGCCCACGCAGACGATGTCGACCTCCATGCTCGGGTGCACGGCCTCGGCCATAGCGCTGGCTTCCTACTGCGGGTAGTCCAGCGCTTCGGGGATCATCACCCGAGCCAGCGCCCCGGCGGCCCGATCCTTGGCCAGGCGCGCCCCCGCCAGGCTGGCGTCCAGGCGGCAGCGCCGCCGCACGAACTCCGCCAGATCGACAGCGGCGCGCGGGTCGGCAGAAGCCGCGGCACCGCGGTCGGCCGGGGTGCGCTCCGGGGCCGCGCGGCCTGCTGTCGGGAGGGCTTCGGAGCCCGGCGTGCTGGCGTCTGCGAGATCTCCGGCAGCCGCCGTCCCTGTTGCCGGCGCTGCCGGCAGATACCCGAACACCAGCTCGGCGCAGATGCGTCCGACCTCGCCAGCCGCCTGGGCCGACTGGACGCAGCACAGATCCGCCATGAACTGCACGGTCCCGGGCCATCCCTCCGCCAGCGCCGGATTCGCCTTGCCGGCAGCCTCCAACTCGATCACGTCCAAGATCTGCGCCCGCGCCGCCAGCAGCCAGCAGAGCGCATCCGCCAGCGGGAAGGTCACCCCCTGGCGCTGGTCCCGATACAGGCGCTTGCCATCGGCATCCGCCGACTCCAGCAGATATCCCAGCGTCCAGTCCCACAGCTCCATGGCGGCGGCCAACACCCCTGCGCCCAGCCTCGGGTCAAGGGTTGCGATCCGCTCGAGCTGCGCGATGCCCTGCCGGAACTGCGCCAGAAAGAGCTCGTTCGTCATCGTGACGCTCAACTGCCGGCGCTGCACCGCCTCCGGTCCCTCGTACGTGGCTTCGAGCTGCGCGTCCACCCATTTCTGGAGCAAGAAGCCGGGGCAGTCTTCGGTGACGCCGTACCCTCCCATCAGGCTCACCGCCTCGCGCATCACGGTGGCCCCATGGCCCGTGTTCCAGAGTTTGCAGGCCGGACACAGCACATTGGCCTCGGCCTCCTTGACCAGGAACTGGACCAGCGGATCCTGCTGCAGCGCGGCCAAGCGCTCCTGGTCGCGGTCGGCGGGAGGCCGCGCTGCCAGCGCCAGATACTCCAGAGCGGCCGGCTGCAGTTGGCGCAGCGTGCGGAACTGACTGCGGGCTCCCTGGATGCCGCGCGCCGCCAGCACCTCGTTTTTCTGGCGCTCCAGCACGTCGAATTCGTCGAACAGCCGCGCCGCAGCGAAGACCAGCGAGGCGCTGGCTTCTCCGGTGGCCCAGATCTCCACCAGCCGGTGCAGGGAATCCTCCTTCATCTGCAGACCCAAGTCGTGGCGCGGCGTCCCGGGCGCGCTGCCGCCCCCGCGGAAGCGCGAGCGCTGGTAGCGGATGATCGGCTCCACCGCGGACAGCAGCTTGGCAGCGGTCATGGCCGCCACCGTGACGCGCGTCCGCTGGAAGACCGCCTCGATCACCTGGCTGTGGTTGTAGTTCGGGACGATGGCCCCATCGACGATCGTGTAGCCGCCCACGATGCGGCTGGCCGGGACCTGCAGGCTGAAGATGGGGTCGCGGGTCGACGAGAGCTGGTGCACCAGCTTCTGAGTGGGCGCTCCTCGGTCGAAGGTGCCGGGGTCGCTGGCCTCGAGGATGATCATGCAGCTTCCCTTGATGCGCTCGTCGTCCGAGTCCACCGCCGCCACCACGAAGTCGGCGAAATCCATATTCGTGATGAACCGGCCTCTCTTGTCCACCTGCAGCACGGGCTCGGCGCCCTCTTCCCAGGAGGCGATCCGCATCCGCCCGCTCAACACGCCAGTGTCGACCCCCACATAGGGCAGCGGTTCGGTCAGGCAGAACGCGCCGCGCGCCGGCGGGCGCCCCTGCCCGTCCGCCGGCGGACATGCGCGCGCCATGTACGTGGCTCGCTGCGCCTCCGTGCCGCGCTCATGGATGGGCGACAGCGCCAGGTTGCCGGCCAGGCTGCAGGTGGCCGCCCCGGCATCCACCCACGCCAACTCGAAGGCCACCAGGGCGACGGCCAGGTTCTTGGGACCAGCGATGAAGCCGCCGTACTCCGGCTCGATGAACGCCGCCGTCAGCCCCCCTGCGTCGAACGCGCGCAGTAGCTCGGCCTTGGCGGGCGTCCACTCGTGGTGGCGACGCTCCCCGGCGGCTACCAGCCGGGCCACTGGTCCGCGCGCCACGCTGCGCGCCGACTGCACCAGCATCTGCAGATCGAATCGGTCGGCGAAACGCCACATCGCTTGGCGCACCTCGTCGCCGGGCAAGGTCTGCAGCAACGGTACCCGCTGGCTGTGGTTGTCGGTCATGGCTGCACGTATCCTGAGCGAGAATCGGGCATGAGCCTGCGCTAGCGTAGCCGACGGACAACGGGGCCACTCGCCGGTCGTGCGCCCCGGGACAGCCGCCGGCCGAACGCCAGGATCTCAGCTTGATGGACACCTATTCGGCGGCCGCGGTTCGCCGCGCGGGCCCTTTCCGGGCCGCGCGCAGAAGCTGCCGGACCGGGGTCTCGGGGCGCGGAAGGTGCAAAGATAACCCGGAGCGCTGCCGCCGCCAACGAACGCCGCCCGGGCGCCTCAGCGCTGTCGCTGGAGAGCCGGCTGCCATTCGTACAGCGTCCGGCGCGCGCGCCGGTAGTCCGACGGCGGCCGGCGGATCGCGGTGGCCCCACCGGAATCCACCTCGATCAGCGCGGCCGACACCGGTTCGTACGCCGCCCGGGGCGCCACGGCGCCCTTGGCCACCAGGATGCGCTGCTGGCTGGGCTGGATGCCGCAGCAGGTGATCTGGTGGATGCTGTTGGGCATCGCGCGCCGCGAGTTGAGCACCAACAGACCGCCGGGTCCGGACTCCGGAGCGCCCACCTTGAGCACCGCGGTCAGCCCCTGATCGAAGAACCGGCCGCCGCCGTGGCGTCGTTCGGTCTCCTCGTACGTGCCATCGTGCAGGGTGCGCACCCGCCCGGCCACCGCCAGCGTGGGACCATGCTGCGCGTCGGTATGCCCGCCCACCTCCAGCGCCACCTGCGCACCCACGCCAGCACGGGCGCACCGCTCCGCCGCCGCCGGATCGTAGAGCGTGACCACCCACCGCTTCGCGTTCTGCCGCACTAGCTCCGCCAGCACGAAGGTCGCGTCGCCGGCAGCGCCCCCGCCGATGTTGTCGCCCAGGTCCAGCAGGGTCACCGGCGTGGCCGTCGCCGCGATCGCCCGCGACACCGCCTCCGCGGGCGAGGGTACGTCGGGGATGAGCTGGTCGCGCACTGCCCACATGGCTTCGCCCAAACGCCGAGCCTCTGCCGCCGCCCGCTCGGGATCGCCGTCGGTGACCACGACGACAGCCGGACCCATGGCGGGCACGTCGGCGTACTGGTAGCCCGCGGCGATGCTGCAGGCCAGGATCCCGGGCTGCCGCTCCAGCTCTCGAGCCTGGTCCATCAGCGGGCCCATGGGGGCGCGCGAGGTGTTGTGGAAACAGATGTTGAACAGCAGCTCCGGCTTGGCCAAGGCAGCCGTGGGCCGGACCTGGCCCCTGACCGTCCGCGCCAGGATGCTGGCCGCCCTCAGCCCTCGCTCGCGCTGGTCCACGTGCGGGTTGGTCTGGTAGACGACCAGCGCGTTCGCCGCGGTCACCAGCGCTTCGGAGACATTCGCATGATAGTCGTGCGTCACGACGATCGGGAAGCGGGGACCCATGGCGGCGCGCACGCGGCGCACCGTCTCGGCGTCGGCGTCCGGATGGCTTTCCGCCACCATCGCTCCGTGCAGCGCCAACAGCAGCCCGTCTACGTCTGGGGCCGCACGCAGCAGGGACAGCAACCGAGCCGTCAGATGCTCGTAGGCTGCTGCGGTCACCGGCCCCGAGGGGGTCGCCTCTGCGGCCAGCAGGGGCACGGCTTGGTACCCGTACTCCTCGGCGCCGGCGAGGTATCCTGCCAGTTCGTGGAAGGTGTCGGCATAGCGCGCCACCACCTCGTCGCCCACGCACACGGAGAAGCTCTCCAGGGGGGTGGGGCAGCTCGCGAAGGTGTTCGACTCGTGCAGCAGACCTGCCAGAGCGATGCGCATGGCAATCCTCCTATCGGCAACGAAGGGTGCCACCAACCTAGCGGCATCGGCCCGCCGCGGCAACCGCACTCGCCACGTGGACTGTCCCCGGAACCAACGGGCAGAGCCCGCGTTCGGCCCGATTGCGCCGCCTGGCCTGCCCGGCTATCATATCGGCCGGATCGAGCGCAATTCGGCAGCTTCCCGCGGCGATCCCGCGCATTCGGCCATGGTCGCACCCGGTGTCTCCCCGCGCCCGCGCATCCTGTTCCTGACCCGCCGCTTTCCTCCGAGCATTGGCGGCATCGAGACCCACTGCTGGGAGCTGTTCGCGCGGCTGCGGGTCCGTGCGCCGACGCGGCTGGTCGCCCTGCGCCGACAGTCCCTGGTGCACCTGGTCTGGTTCCTTCCCTGGTGCCTGATGGTGGCCTTCTGGCTGTTGCTGTGGCGGCGCGTCGACGTGGTGTATTTCAGCGACGGAGTGGTGGCGTCGCTGGCGCTGCCGCTGCGGGCATGGTTCCGGCGGCCCCGTTTCGTGACCACGGTGTACGGTCTCGAACTGCGATACCGCTGGGCGCTGGCGCGGGCGCTGATGGGCCGCGGTGCGAGGACCTGCGATCGCGTCGTGGTGATCAGCAGGAACACCCGGGCCATCGCTGCCAGCCAGGGAATCCCCGAGGAGCGGCTGCGCACCATCTACCTGGGCGTCGAGCCCAAGGTCCTCGACCCAATCGTCGCGGCGCGGCTGCGCGAGCGATTCGCCGCCCGTCACGGGGTTCGGCTGGGCGAGCAGCGCGTGCTGCTGAACTTCGGCCGTCAGATCCGGCGAAAGGGATTGGCGGAGTTCCTGGAGCATGGCATGCCGCTGCTGGAGCCCGACATCCACCTGATCATCGGCGGCCAGGGTCCGGAGCTGCCACGCCTGCGCGCCCTGGCGGCCCGGCCGGAGTTGGCCGGCCGCGTGCACGTGACCGGGGCTCTGCCCGAAGACGAACTGGCCATGCTCCGGGCCGCCGCCGATCTGTTCATCATGCCCAACATCGCCCTGCCCGACGACGTGGAGGGTTTCGGGCAGACCCAGCTCGAATGCATGTACGTGGGCACCCCGGCGGTGGCGTTCGCGGTGGACGCGCTCCCGGAGAGCGTGCGCGAGGGTGGGTACCTGGTGCCGCCGGGCGACTACCGCGCATTTGCCGCGCGGATCCACGAGTACTATGCTCTTTCACCGGCGGCCCGGCGCGCCAAACAAGAGGAGGCGCGCGCGTACGTCCGCCGCGAGTACTCCTGGGATCGAGCCACGGACGAGTACCTGGAAGTCTTCGCCGGCAGGGACGGCTGAACGGGGGTCCAGCGCAGGCAGCGTTGCACGAAGCGCCCCAGGCCGGCGAATCGTCGCGCATGACTGCTGCATCGAACCCGCACCGGACGGCTGGATGGCGCGCCGTGAGCGTGGCCCCCAAGCCGGCGCACGCCGGAGCCGTCTTGCAGGTCTTCCGGTGCGAACTACCGCTGGAACGGGGAAGAATGCCATGGAATTGAAGGCGCAGGTCTTCGAGGTCAACCGCGACAATTTCGAGGAATTGGTGGTGCGAGGCTCCCAGGATCGGGTCATCGTGGTCGACTTCTGGGCGCCGTGGTGCGGTCCCTGCCGGACGCTCGGACCGGTGCTGGAGGAGGTGGTCGCCGAGCTGGGACCGGGCATCGCCTTGGCCAAGGTCAACGTCGACGAGAACCAGGAGCTGGCCATGGCCTTCGGCGTCCAGGGCATACCCACCGTCAAGGTCGTGAAGAACGGACAACTGGTTCGCGAGTTCACCGGCGCGCAACCGAAACAGCGGGTCCGCGCCCTGCTCGAACCGCTGGTCGACAAGGTCGCCGACGCCGAAGAGGACCTAGCGGCTCGCGCTCGTGCCCTGGCGGAGCGCGGCGATCTGAACCGAGC
>Ga0067045_1004261_pt1 | contig 11572 bp, 13 predicted proteins | sample TerdegcTABiofilm_FD_59184 | JGI IMG/M metagenome (GOLD analysis project Ga0067045, IMG submission 59184) | Combined Assembly of (Gp0054472, Gp0054536) Wastewater bioreactor microbial communities from Singapore -Terephthalate degrading...
AAGTCGCTTTCCGATAGGGTCCATAACTGCCCTCGATGTGGGTTGTCAATGGATAGGGATTGGAACGCAGCGATAAACATTCTGAGATTGGGAATGCAATCTCTTCGCATGATCGATAGAAGCCCTGGCCCTTAGGCCAGGGAGCATTCACCTGGGAATGATACGAGATCGAGATCAGCCTTATATCCAAAGAGCGTTAAGAAGAGTGCGATGCTCCGACTAACAGCTCTTGTCACAGGAAGGGTTCAGCATGTTGGCTACAGGTCCAGAGTGGTGACAATGGCCAGGACGCTGGACTTAAAGGGATTCGTGAGGAATCTGCCGGACGGCAGGGTTCTCGTGGTGGCTGAGGGAGACGAATCCGATCTGAAGAGGTTTTGCAAGGCAATCAATATGCAAGACCCACTGATCAAGGTCGAAGACATTCTGGCTCAGTTCACTGAGCCGAAAGGAGCCTGGGATGGATTTTACAAGATCGCAGGAGAACGAGAGACCGACTCCCGACTTGACACTGCAGCTGTGTTCCTCAAAGAGCTGATAGTAGTCGTAAAGGACGGCTTCAAGGAGACCAATTCAAGGCTCTCCAGCGTAGACGCGAAGCTTGGAAGCATCGATTCGAAGCTGGGCACTGTAGTCACAAAGCTGGACAGGATCGCTGTGGCGCAGGAGATGATCGCATATAAGATCGACGAGGCACGCAAAGAGATAGTCTCCGAGGTGAAGGGACTGCGCTGCGATCTGTTTGGCAGGATGAGATCGACATGAAAAAAGGCTCAGGCCTTTGCTGGGGCCTGAGTAACATTAATTGCGATCGGATTCTGTAAAAACGGCTTGGACGACCCGGCCTCCGCCGGGAGGACTATATTCACACTCTCGTTTACGTCCTCGAAGAGCATTGAGATCGTAGTATTAACCCTCATCTCGATATTTTCAGTATCATTGGTTGGCAGTCCCAGGTACGCCGGATTGAAAGTAAAGCTCTCTGTGATATTCGCCTTCTTAAGCTGGTGAGCATCTTTGACGATCCAGTAATAGGCATTCAGAGTCGTGTTGCGGAAGAGTTCAGACAGGTTCATGAATTGCACAGGAAGGGATGGACCGGTCTGCTTCGAGATCTGCTCGGCGATTGCTGAGGCATTCACCTTCGCAAAGAGTATGTAGCAGTCCTGATCATCCACGACCTCCGACCCAAGCATAGTTAGATTGGATCGATTTAGCATATCGATTTGCTGCTTCATGGTGTTCTGCTGCGACCATGCCTCAGCAACTTCAGGGAGCTTCATGTAAGTCCAGTTCCCATCTATCTTCAAATAGAGGGAGTCATTGATGAGATACTCATCCAGTGCATAAGCCGTGGCATTCACCTCGTCGCCCTTTGGCAGGTTAAGGGAGGCCATGACGATCTTGAGGGATCTTGAGCTCATGTTCATGGAACCGGCGCTGATCGTGCGTGCGTAGAGTGTCTGGACATCTCCAGTGGTGAGGTTGACCAGGTCCGTGTTCTGCTCCATCTCCATCAGAAAGCGATAGGTCTGGGACTGAGACGAGGCATCCTCCACTAAAGCCCTTAAGGCAGATGCGTTCAGCTCCTCAGATGAGGTGCCATTCATCTGGCAAAAAGCGCTTGAGCTGCAGAGCAATATGCTCAGCAGCGCCAAAACCATTAGATATCTCATAGTGGACGATTATGCTGGCAGGGTAAATCCTTTGCGATTGTTCATTCGATCTTCTTGAACATGCTGCCCTTCACTTTGCATACGGGGCACTTCTCAGGAGGCTCGCGCTCCACAGTCATGCCACAAACAGGGCAGACGAAGTAGGGGAATGGGTCCTTCTTGGAGTCCAGGCTCTCCAGCATCTCGTGGTAGAGTTTAGCATGATACTCCTCTACAGCATTGGCGTAGCTCAAAGTACGCTCTGCATCCTTCACACCCTCATCCACTGCAGTCTTGATCATCTCCGGGTACATCTCCTTGAACTCATGCGTCTCTCCTGCGATGGCCTCGCGCAGATTCTCCTTGGTCGTCTTGACAGCCTTCAGAGCCTTCAGGTGATTGGCCGCATGAATGGCCTCTGCCTCTGCAGCTGCACGAAAGAGCCGCGCAGCCTGCAAATATCCTTCCTTCTCAGCCTGGGCTGCAAAGNCAGTGTATTTCATGTTTGCCTGTGACTCGCCCGCAAAAGCATCCTTTAAACAGGACTCAGTCCTGGACATCATTCTAAAAACCCCACAGTTCATCTCTTCATCGATTTCTGGGCCTGCTCTGCCATCTGCTGGGCTGCCCTGTAGTAGGCATCCCTGGGCATAAGCTCCCTGCTCACCTGTCTTTGCAGATCCTCGGATATCTTGCCCTCTCTCACCAACTGGCGGCCTGCCTCTTTTGCAGCCAGGAAGATGCCTTCAACTTTTTCCATCTCACCGGCTTTTATCATCTCCTTCAGGCCTTCGGCCATGGGCCGCAGCAGGGCTCCAGCGAAATTTGTGTTTGCGCCAGGCCTGTTGTAAATCGCATTCATCTGAGCCAGAAGTGGGTCGAATGTGGACAGCTCCCAGGCACCGCAGGTGGAGACGAGGACAATCGTCTGCCTTCTGGAATCCTGCTTCCATGGCATATGGATCGGTAACTGCCTGTCCATCAGGTTCTTAAGAGGACCAGTGACGCCTGAATAATAAACAGGGCTGGCCCACACGATCACATCCGCTTGCGCGAGCTTTGGCAGAAGCATCTGCATGTCATCCCTCTGACCGCATGCTCCCGGATTTTTGAACCAGCAGCTCATGTCGCCATTGCATGGGCCTACATTTAGCTTCCTCGTGTAAAATAGCTCCACATCGGCACCCTCCTCCCTCATTCCATCGAGGAAAGGATTCAAAATCAGGGCCGTGTTTCCATCATTCATCTTCGGGCTGCCGTTTATGGCCAGAATCTTCATTATGTCATCCCTCCTGGATATAATGATAGACTGCCCTTTCTGAGGATATAGCTTGCGCAAGGGACTGGGAGAGACTCGCGATAAGTCACAAGACAAGGTTGGTTGCATAGATGCCTGGCGACATCAGTTGCAAAAGCCGTCACTTAAGTGCCTGTTGCTCTCGAATCTCCCCTTTCAGGGGCTCGATCTTCTTTGGCAGCTTCTTGAAGATAGCACCGTTGAGCAAGAACATAATTGCAGGAACGCCGATCAAATAAACCAGGATCTCTGGATGCAGAGGTGCGACCAGAAATAGCGAGATATTCGTAACCCCGTGCGCTATGGCGATGACGGGCAGGCTCCTGGTCATCCAGAATAGCAGACCGAAGACCACTCCGGCAAATGATACGAATAGGATCTCCAAGGGAATATGATAGCCACTGTGCATGACCCCGAATGTGATGCTGGTCGCCAGAAGCCCTGGTATTGCTCCCAGCCGCTCTTCCATTACCGTCTGCAAAACAGATCTGAATACAAACTCCTCTACAATGCCCACGAAGAGTATCATCGTCAAGGAGAGGATCAGAATGTTCTTTGGGCTCATGTCAGGTATGAGCGCCTCTGTATGCAGAACATTGTACTCACCAAAACCCAGGGCAAAGCCCACTGCTACGGCGAGTGGGAGGTAAAACCAAAATCCCTTAGCGGTCAACCCCGTCTCTGATCGGCTGAATATCGCGTCCTTTAAGATGAAGATGATGGGAATGAACATCGGCGCATATACCAGCGAATAAGAGTAAATTGTCAGTTGAAAAAACACTGGCATGGCAACGTTTAGCAGCCTGAAAAGAGGCAGGAGCATCAGCGCCGGATAAATTCTGTTCTCGATATAGATAGAGGATAAGACCAAAAGCATCAGGGTCAGAGCGTGGACCATCATTGCCCCCTTCATATTTCCCAGAAATATGAGCATCTCTCCTAAAAATATCAGGGACAAGGGCAGTACAAGATCCAGGCCGCTCTTGCTCAAATCCTCAAGCTTCATATCGGACCCATCTTCGCCAGATTCGATCAGGTAATGGTAGTGGAGATAAATGCCCTCCCCTTAATACTTTCCGCCTGGCGACGATCCCTTGCGAAAACCATAAATGTCTGAAAAATACAACTCCTGCCATGACACCAGAGGCTCACGTCGGCGATGCCCAAGAGGGCGGATGGATCTCTCTTGAAGGAACGAATGCGGTCAAGATTCTGCACTTGAGCGCCAGTCAGTGAGCGGACTGAAGCCATATATTTTATAATATTATGTTTATGCCGAGAAAAGGATATCTCAACGAAAGCTGACAGGTCTCCATTCAAAGCCCACCAAGGAGAGAAGTCTTATCAAAGTGATGATCGAGGGGATTTGGCAATCGTTTGGCATGCGCACAAGGAGCTGAGAGCGATAAAAGAGAGACTTGTGATGATGGCAGCAGATCTGCAGGTGGCAGTCGTGCTGGCGCTGGCGACGTTGATCTTCACACTAACGCCCCTCGCAGATCTCCCAGTGCGCGTGCCCCTGGGGCTTTTCATGGTGTTGTTTGTGCCAGGCTATGTCCTCATAGCCGCCCTCTTTCCAAAAAAAGACGATCTGGATGGCATAGAGAGGGTTGCCCTGAGCTTCGGCCTGAGCATCGCTGTGGTGCCACTCATCGGCCTCGGCCTGAACTACACACCTTGGGGAATTCGGCTGACTCCCGTGGTCGTAACACTTGCAATATTCACAATTGCCATGGCGGCTGCGGCTAACTGGCGGCGCGCGAGCCTCTCTCCGGAGGAGAGGTTTCAAGTTCGATTTCGGGAGGGCTTCAACGATGTTAAGAAAGAGGTCCTGGGAGCCGATAAGGGCAGGTTGGACAAAGCCCTGACGATAATATTGATAATAACTATAATTATGTCAATAGCAGCCCTTGTTTACGTAATAGTAACCCCCAAACAGGGAGAGAAGTTCACCGAGTTTTACATCCTCGGGCCAGGCGGGAGAGCCTATGACTATCCCACGCAGGTGGTGGCTGGTAACAAAAGCACTGTAATTGTGGGAGTGGTCAACCATGAATATTCGCTGGTGAACTATACCATGCGACTTAGCATGGATAACGTCTCAATCTATGACAGGAATTTGTCGCTGCAGCATAACCAGACATGGGAGCAGCCCGTGAGCTATATCCTCAATAAAACTGGAGATGAGCAGAAGCTGGAGTTCCTGCTTTATAAAGAAGAGAATTTCACAGGGCCTTACAGGGACCTCCACCTCTGGGTGAATGTTACCCGTAAGGGACACAGATGATGGGAATGAAACTGTATGAAAGACCTGAGACGCAAGGCTGCACAGTTGGTATCTCAAGAGGAGATCTTTCGGGCCCTGAACTATGCCACATTGAAGGCCAGGGCAGGAAGGCTGACGCCAGGTGAGATAATCCGAATCGGCAAATTCGAGCTTGTGGTGGCCGAAGACGATGTTGGTGAGAGCGTGGCGGTGCAAATCATCGAAAAGAGATCGCTTGTTGAAGATCTTGCCATGGCCAAAGCCCGCGAGCTAGGCCTGGCTCCCGAGACGTGGCAAGAGAGCGAGCGCATTGAATGGATGGCCTCCTTTTTTATTGAACTGCGCGATAACTTGAGGAGGTGGCAGAGCATCGAAACGCACCAAGGGCCAGGCGAGAATCTAACATTCGAGAAAGCTGTATACAAGCAGACCAGATATGACTCCAGATAGCTCTGAAGAATCTCCGGAGCGTGATGAAAGCCATGATTCGCTCCTCACCGAGAGGCAGATCAAAGTGCTGAAGCTGCGAATGCAAGGCCTCTCTCAGGCGGACGTAGCAGAGATGCTAGGAACGACTCGATCCAACATCAGCATCCTTGAGAAGAGAGCTCACCAGAATATAGCCCGCGCGGAGCGCACCCTGCAGCAGTGGATGATGATTCGAGCTCCTATCTGTCTGCAGGCAAAGGCCGGCATGGATGTATTCGATCTGCCAGGGAAGATCTTCGAGGCAGCTGACAAGAGATCGCTGAGACTGCCAGTCACCTCCATGGATATCATAGTACAACTGAGACGCAAAGCTCCTCGGATCTTCAAGAAGAGAGTTCTCGAGAGGGATGCTGAGATATTCGTCACGGAGGATGGAGAAATCCTGGTAGAAGTCACTTTAGGTGATGATACAATTGAGTGAGATCTCATGTGCAGGTAGTCGCAGCTTGAATTTGTCTATTATTGTTTTAGCTATTTTGCTTTTGACGTTGCTTGTCATGCAAAACGCCACGCCAGCCTCAGGCTTTGGCAGGAGCACTGAGGACCTGATGGGAGCCTTCTCCCTGCAAAAGACCATACGGCTCGCGAGCAGCAGCGAATGCTTCTTTGGGGAGGCGACGGCCGACCCGTTGAGCCCACCTCAGAGCTTTGAGGCTAATGCCATGAAGGACGACCAGCCACCAAGCCTGGCAGGCTTTGGGTTCGAGCCCAGAACCGTCCCTGCCATGTCAGATAGTGCGATCAACTTCACAGCACACCTCATCGACGACCAAAGCGGCCTTTGGGCATCTGCAGCTTATTTTCACAGCCCATCAGGAGACCAAACCGCAGTGGTGCTATTCAAGATGCAAGACCTCACATCAGGCACCACGAAGGACGGGATCTACACCTCCAGGATGTCAATCTCGAATGGAAGTGAACGCGGCGACTGGCAGATGGATAATATAACTCTCGTCGACGGGGAAGGCAATCGCATGGTTTTGCAAAGAGAGGATTTAATGCGCGACGGACTGCCAACAGCATTTCAGGTGACGTGAGCTTCGACTCTACAGGTCTCGAACGCCAAAATTGGTTTTTTTTGTTAGGGCAGGCAACTGTGCTGAAAAACTTATTTATTGCTTGCCAGGCAAATCCATTTTCGATGGCATACTACGCAACAGTCAAGCGTATTCTGATAATAATATTTATACTAAACATGCTCGTAGCCATTGTGAAGGGCGGCTACGGAATCTTTACCAACTCCTTGAGCATGACCAGTGACGGGTTGCACTCTTTATTTGACAGCACATCCAATATCATCGGTCTGGTAGGCATCTCACTGGCCTCTCGTCCGCCTGACAAGGAGCATCCGTATGGCCATTCAAAGTTCGAGATCTTCGCATCTTTGGGCATAGCAGTGCTTTTGTTCGCCAGTTGCTTTCAGATAGTATTATCCGCAATAAATCGGTTTTTAAACCCGACAGTCCCAGAGATAACAGAGCTAAGCTTTGGCATTATGCTCGCGACCTTGTTGCTAAATGTGGGCATCTCTTCTTATGAGTATGTCCTTGGCAGAAGGCTGAAGAGCAGCATCCTGGTGGCCGACTCCATGCATACACGCAGCGACATTTACGCCTCCTTCGGGGTGATTTTGGGGTTTGTGGCAGTCAAGATGGGCTATCCTCTTGCAGATCCAATCATAGCACTGTTTATAACAGGGCTGATCATCCTGACAGGGCTGGAAATTATGAAAGATAGCTCCAGGATACTGCTGGACAAGGCTTTGATCGAAGAGAGCGTGATCAGGAGGCTGGCCGAGTCTGTTGATGGTGTGTGCAACTGCCACCGCGTCAGGACTCGCGGAATGCCAGGCGAGATGTTCGTGGACCTGCACACCGGCGTTGACTCGTCTCTCTCGGTCGAGGCGGCCCACAAAGTTGCAAGGGAGGTTGAAGAGACCATCAAAAAAGCCATCGAGGGGGTCGAGGACGTGGTTGTGCATATCGAGCCAGAAGACCACTGTGAACATACAGGGCAGACGAGGGGGATTGGCGAGTGAGTCAAAATATCACGATCTCAGTTTCTGAGGCAGGAAGTCCAGCATCGAGGACTCTTGAGTTCAAGATTGTGGCTGGAGGGGAGGTCCTGGTGGAGCAGAAGCTCACCCCAGTCGAGTCCAGCCAGGTTCGCGAGATGGCAGGCCAGTATATCTCCATGTTCAGTGAAAGCTGCAATGCGTCTCAGGATTACCTTTCCATCCTGGGGGACGGCCTCTTTCACATTTTCTTTGAAGCTGGCTGGCGGAACATCAGCAGCAAGATTTTGGAGGGCGGGACTCTGATCATCGCCTCAGAGATACCTGAGGTGCTCCAGTTGCCGTGGGAGTACCTCAGGCTCGAGGGCCTGGTGGTGGGATTCGACGAGAGGTTTTGCATAATTCGCATGCCAAAAGTGGCAGATGGTCTTTCCGCATCCCGGGCAGAGATAGCGCCGGGACCATTGCGTGTGCTCTTTGTTGCCTGCGATCCCCTGGACTATGAACAGGAGGAGCAATGGATGCTTCAGGCGGCAGAAGGCCAGGATATGGTGCTTCAGATATGCGATGAAGGAACGCTTGAGGAGCTGAAGGAAACTGCCAGGGCCTTCCGACCTCATCTGATACATCTCGTGGTCCAGGGAAGAGTGAAAGAAGGTCAGGCGTTCTTTTCAATGCTGGATGGCAAAGCAAGGCAGAGACTTCACCTTCCTTTGGAGCTTGCAGATGCCCTGAAGGGATGCGGGACGCAATGCGTCATCTTTGGAGGCTGCCAGAGAGAGGCGCCTTCGTCTCTGTATCTGCTCTCCCAGAATCTGGTGAGGTATCTTCCCATGGCAGTGAGCTGGAATGGCAAGACGAGCCTCGCCCCTGCCTTGTATCGCTCCCTTGCTAAAGGCCGATCGATCAGTGACGCGCTGAGCGCTGCTCGCCTTGAGATGCAAACAGCTTGCCTCAATGAAGGCGAGATTTGCGCCATTCCAGTCTTTTTTGCTGCCAGCGACCAGCAGACGATATTCGACGCACAGAAGCGGGCTGATGTTGCCGTCGCTCCATGGACGATGAAAAAGAGTCTTCGCCCCTTGCCGGGTTTGTCAGAGGGGCATGCACATGGATTTGTGGACCGCAGATTAGATCTGCAGCGCCTCACCTTTGCCTTGCTGGAGGGCACAGCTCGCACTCTGATCATCACAGGTCCAAGGGGCGTGGGCAAGAGCTCTCTTGCAACCATGCTCGCCGAGCGGCTGGCATCCTCCGGCTATTTTATCTTGCCAGTCTACAGCTCACAAAATAATCCCGTCAGTGCGACACGCCTGCTGGAGTCGTTCGTCAGCCTCTTGGCCAAGAGCGGACAGGTTGAGGCAGCACAGAGGCTCAGGGACTCCAGCAGATCTGCGGCAGATAGGCAAAAGAGCATGCTGGAAGAGCTCAATCGTGGCAAGTTTTTGATCTTATTGGACGGGCTCGATCCCGATGAGAAGACTGGCAAGATCGAGGACCCAGACCTGGCCGAGTTTTACCTTCAAGCGCAAAGGGAGCTGGATAAAAGCAGGATGATCATCACATCTCGATCTCTTGCCCTGCCTCTGTCAAAGCGAGCATGGGAGTGGCCACTGACCGGCCTTTCCAATGCCGCATTTATAAAATGCCTGCTGCAGGACGAGATCGTGGCAGAGCGGTACCGCAGAGGCGAGGTGCGCTACGAGGACCTCCAGAGGCTTTGCTGCTCTGTGGCTGGAAGCCCAGCATGTCTTGCACAGATGGCAGTGGCCTTGAGGATGGATGGCATGACAGGAGATTGCGAGGAAGTCCTGGAAAAGACATCTGCCCTCTTGAGTTCAAAATCGCGTTCTGCTCTCAGCATGGCAGCGGTATATAGCATCGCCGTGAACATTGCAGCTCTGGCTGCCGTTTCCGGAAGACAGGTAAAAGAGGCCGCCGAATTTGTCTGCGACTGGAAGCGGCTTAAATTGGTATATCAGGCAGGTGAACTCTGGGCTGTGCCCTCATACATTCGCGACAAGCTTCTGGCAGTCTTGACGCCAGAGGAGCGTCGTGCAGCTCAAAAAGCTGCAGCCGAATTCTTGAGGGTTCTTGCAGAAGAGGGGAAAGCAGCAGAGCTTGGACTGTCTCGGCTGGATTTGATGCTGGAAGCGCGAGGCCACTATATCGCTGCAGACGATCTTAAGGCAGCCAGGATTGTGAGCAGTCGCATCAGCAGCTATCTGGAGAGGCGTGGCTACCATTCGCAGTTGATTTGGCTAAACCAGGAGCTTTTGAATCTTGAGAGGCATGCTGAGACGATGAACTGGATCGCACGAGGATACCTTGGCCTGGGCGATCTGATAAATGCTCAGGAATGGTACGGACGCGCCCTGGAGATGGGACCTGATGCCGCTGCCAGCCTGGGCCTTGGCATGATCCATCTCTCCCAGGGCAGGGATGAGCAAGCTCTGGAAGCGCTGCAGAAGGCCCAAAAGCTCCAGGAAACGCTTGGGGATTTAAGAGGTCAAGCAGAGACTTTGCAAACTATGGCACTGCTCGATCTACGCCGCAGCGATTATGAGGCCGCGCGCTCAAAGGTCGTGAAAGCTCTGGAGATGGTTCAGCATGCAGGCGACATAGCTGGCTTTGCTGAGGCGCAATACAAACTGGCAGCCATCGATATGGAGAGAGGCGATCTTCAGCTTGCGCGCGAGGAGTTTCAAAAAGCTCTTCAGCTCAAGCGCGAGATTGGCGAGCGCAGGGGTGAGGCAGCAGTACTGCATAACCTGGGCCAGATAGAGTCCCAAGTCAACGACAAAGAGGCGGCTGTGAAGAATTTTAGTGGAGCTTTGCGTATCTATCAAGAGCTAGCCGACAAGCCCGGCGAGGCTGGGGCCTTTTTCCAACTTGGAGCCCTTTCGGTGCAGAGAGATAAAATTCCTGAAGGCCTGAGGCTGATGGCGCTTGCTGCCATTGTCCTGAGAAGCATCAAGAGCGATGAAGTCAAGAACGTGGAGCCATTGGTGGAGCGTCTGGCTGCACAGCTCAACTACAGCCAAGAGCAGTTCATGGTTATGGTTCAGGAGGTCTTGCAAAGCTATGTCACTGACAAGGGTTGGGGGCTGGTAAAGAGGGCTTTTGTGGAAAAATAAGGAAGCTCTGGAAGGCTACTGTCACTGGATATCAAAAATAACATGATCAGTGGTTTAGTACATCAACCACTTTGTAACCCACGATCAGGAAGAATGTCAAGACTAGCGGAAGGATTGCTAAATTCAGCATAGTAGATAGGCGCTTGTTCCAAAGCGAGGATGCTGATAGGATCTCCGATGCACTGAGCAGGGCAATTAAACAAACAACAGAGACGACACTGATCTCAGATACACCCACCACAGAGAACATGCTAACCACTGAGGATGTAGTACTAGTAGTACTCAAAGTGCTTGTTGTGCTCAATGTGCTGCTCACTGTGCTTAACATAGATGATAGCACTGTTTCCCTCCAACCTTACTTATCTTACGTACCATTTATTGTCCAGGGCAAGTATTAATAAGTTTCCCTTCATCTTTCAATTGTGTAGTCCCGAATGTCTTGACTTTAGATACACTGGGCTGAATTTTATATTCGGTCTCAACCATTTAATTCAGTCTCCATGTATTTCAAGAACATTCCCAACTTGCATCCTTCAGGCAGCTTAGCCCAAAACGCCATGTCCGGCGTCTGAAGATACCACTTTGGGCTCCTCGCTATTTAGTATGGGTGAACTTGAATCGCAAAATCTCTGTGTCTTCGTGACTCTGTACTGAAACGTGATTCGCTAACTGAACCACAGAGACACAGAGGCACAGAGGAGATATTTTATGCCC
>Ga0067045_1031733_pt1 | contig 11571 bp, 7 predicted proteins | sample TerdegcTABiofilm_FD_59184 | JGI IMG/M metagenome (GOLD analysis project Ga0067045, IMG submission 59184) | Combined Assembly of (Gp0054472, Gp0054536) Wastewater bioreactor microbial communities from Singapore -Terephthalate degrading...
GGCCCGAGCAGGCGCGTTTCATCCGGGAGACACACCGGCGCCAGCGAGCACCGCACGCATTTGGGCGACTGGTTCAACGGCGGGGGCATGGGACCGGCGGCGACGCGCCGGGCGGCGGTGAGGTTTTCCAAAATCCACGCTTCCAGTTCGTCGGTCACCACCAGCCGGACGCGCTGTTTTGTGGCCCGGTAATAAATCACCCCCTCGTTGCAGAGATACCCGTTGTCGCGCAGGATCAGCACCTGCAGCCCAAGCTGCATCTTGTCGGTGTCCCACAGCTCGTTGGCGTCCTCGCCCTCGCGCGGCGCGCCCGCCTTGTAATCCACGGGGCAGACCTCCAGCGCGGCAAACAGGTCCTCGCCGCCCGCCCGGCTTTCCACCAGGTCCATCTTGGCGACCACGCCCAGGCGGTCCGACCCCATTTGCACTGAGCGGGAATGAATGATTTCCGGCTCCGGCTCCGGTTCGCCCTGCCCGGGGGGCCGCCCGGGCGCGATGCCCGGCTGGCCTTGGCCGCCCGTTTCTTCGTCCCTGGCTTTCCGCGCCGCGCGCCGCGCCGCCGGCAGCGCGCCGGTGCCGGTGTCCACCCGCTGATGAATGGCCGCGCCGCGGAGGGTGTCGGCGCTTTCGACAAACACGCCCTCGACGAATTCGTAGTAAAAGAGGCGGGGACAATAGACAAACTCGTTGAGCATCCGCGCCGGGATGGTTTGGGTTTCCTCGTCGGGACCGGGGGGGCGCGGGCGGTCGCTGGAACCGACCGCGTCCGCGCGGGCCGAGGCGGCCGGCGGCGGAGGCGGTCTGTCCGGCGATGCCGGGACGGGAGGCGGAGGAGCGGTTGGCGGTGGATCGGCCGGCGGGCACGGGGTTACCCGCACGACCAGTTTATACTGCTGTTGGGCGGCGGCGGGCTTGGAAGCCGCGGCCACGTTGGACGAGGTCGCCTCGGTCTCCATCGCAGAACTTCGAGAGCACCTTCCGTACCATGAGAAGGAGTCCTTTGAAGCCCGTCCCCTGCCCTGCAATGGGCAGGGCGCGGTTCAGGGAGCGTGGCGGTTCCTGGAACGAACGCCATCAAGCCGGCCGCTGAACCCCCCGTGCGATTCGAAGACAGCCGGCGTGCGGTGGATGGGAACAGCGGGGCCTCACCCATCGGCCGGGAGAAAGAGGCCCAGGCCGAAGTGGGCTGAATGGCCGAGCGCAAGGGGGCCGGCCACCGGGCGCCCGAAATCAATACGGAAGGCACCGGCCGGGCGGTGCCCGCCGTCATCACTGCGTTTTTGACGGAACCGTTTGAATTGTATGGGGCGCAGACCGCGGCGGAGGCGAAACGCGCCGTGCTCATCGGTGCAAGGTTTGATTTTCACCTGTCCGACGGAAAGGCCAGCGAGGTCAGGACGACGTTCAAGCCATCGCGCCATTTCCTCACGGAGGACCAACGCGAGGAACCCGGGCGGCGAGTTCCACACCTCGACGGGATCGCGTTTGGTGCCGCGTTTCTTGAGGTGACGAGGCGCGAGGAAGGGGGTGACCGAGACCCAGACGGGCGAAGGGCGCACAGGCAGGGCGTGGCATTCTTCCAAGGTGGTGAGGGCCAGGAGTAATACCCGCAAGGGATGGCCCGAGGCTTCGCGGTCGCGTTTCTGAAGCTCGCGCAACAAGTCGAGAGCTTTGAGCTCACGCTGGTCGAAGCCCGCGGTCGCGATGATCGTGAGATGATCCAAGCGGCCGTCGCCGTCCTCGTCGGTGGGCAGGTAATAGGCGTGGCCATGGCCCTCGAGGGGACGGCCATCGGCCGCCTTGCCGGAGAAGACCGGAGAACGCCCGCGGGCGCCGTCCGGCGCGGGGAATTGCCGCCCGTAGATTCCCATCAGAACGAGGCGGGCCGATTCGGCCACCGGGAGGGTTTCGGTTACCAGCGGCAGAACGGAGGAATCGAGGGCGAAGCGGGCGACCTGGAGCCGGCGGGTGGTCTGGGAGCGCAGCGCATGGCGAACCGGCTCGATTTTAAAGCAGTGCCTTGGGCGCGCATAGGAGACCCAGAGGGAGCCGGGCGGGTCGGACCACTTGTCCTGGTGCAATGCGAGCGTTTCCATGCACAGATGCCAGTCCGGATCGTAGAGCGGAGTGAAGACGGAGGTCCTGGCTTTTCCACGGCCGGAAACGGTCTCGACTTTCGGGGTATGTTCGTTGCCAAAGGCCGTGTCAGGATCGGCGCACAGCACGCGGACAACTTCCTGGTCCGCCACGGTGGTGCCCGCCGTAACGGGGCGGCAATTGACCTCTCGTTGCGCTTCGGCGGCTTCGGCCTCACCCAGAAGCCGCGCGCTGCACCAGGCTTCGGCCCGTCCAAGGAAGTTGAGGTGTCGGAGCAACAGTTCGAGCTGATCTCTTTGGAGGGGCCCCAGCGTCGCGTCAGGCCAGAGGAGGAGGACCCGGGCGTCGCGGGCGAGGCCGGCAAAGCCGTCGAAGACCAGCGTCTTGTCCTGCGGACCTTTCTTGAACCAGGGCATGAAATGCCGCGTGTGGCTGGCGGTGGCTGGCGGGAGCACGTAATGTGGCGGCACGGTCAGGGGCCGAAGCAGCGACTCGACCTCGGCGGCGCCGAGGCGGTCGTCGAGCTTGCGCTTCCACGTCGCCACCAACGCCCGCAGGAACCGCCATGGCGATGGCGGCCATTCCGGCGCGCCCTCGTTGACGTGCCGGCCCCAAGGCGTCGCATGGAACCGCCCCGAGGGGAAACCGAGGGAAATGCCAATCATTCCTTCTCCTCCCCTTCCGCCTCTTCGGACTTCTTCTTGGTGGCGGGCTCCCAGGAGACGGTGGTCACGCCCGCGAACTGGGATTTGCAGGCGGCGATGAGGCGCTGGCATTCCTTAAGGAGCTGACCTTCGTCCGGGATGGTGAACGCGGCAGGCTGGGTCGCCACCAAGTCGCCGGCGGGGATGAGGTCGCACGCGCTGCGGAGCCGAAGACCCGTCGAAAGGAAGCGGCGAACCTTGAAGAGCGCCAGGGCAGTGAGCAATTGAGTGGCTTGGTCCCCAAGAGCGTAGCCGCGGAGCAATGCCAGATCAAGATTGAAGTATGCAACGATTTTCTCCGCCACAAACTCGGTGCGGTGAAATGGCACGTTGCCGAAGCCTTTGCTCGTGTCGCCGCTCGGGTCCACCCGGTCGTTCTTTAGCCCCCTCGCCCCAGGAGGTTGGCAAATCCCTCCGGCCGGAAGTCCGTGCGATGGATGGGTCTTAATTCCGCCTCCGGCAGAAGGCGCGGGTGGTTTAGGAGTCCAATCAGGGCTGTGAATTTGTGGTTTCGGCATTCGAATGTCGCTACTGGCGTGGCCGCTGCCTTGCAGGGGGCAGCGATCGTCTATTCCATAACGGAATTCACGGGTTGCGAGGTTCCTGCACGGCCTCGGTTTGAATCGTTGACAGAGGTGCGAGAATGCCGAGTCCCAGGAATCTGCCGTTACCAATTACGAGCGGTCCTGCGATGGCTTCACTGAATGTTATTTTGACGTGCCACAGTTGGTGTTTGGAAAACCTCGTGCCGGGCGCGAACGCCTCGACGCGCTCGCCGTGAGCGTCGAATGGCTCGCGTTGAACCTGAATATCTTCGACTGCCGAACGAATACGCGCGTGCCTGAGCGCCTGCAACACGGCACCTCCTGCTCTCGCCTGTTCTTCCAGTCGCTTCCCGCCTGTCTTGGCTTCGTTCAGCAATGTTTGCGGTTCGATTCGGCGCCGCGCAACTGTTTCCGGCAGTACCGCTGGCGTAATCGTACGATACGTGCATGCCTCTGACTTTTCACTAATCCCGTAGTGCTGCAACATGCGCTCATCGTTCGCCGGGGCGAGAATAAACGCTTCATTTGACGACGTCCCGCAGCATTCCAAACCAGAAAAGGCCCAACGGACATCGTCGGCCCGCAACGGACCCGCCGGGACTTCGACGAGCACTCGCCGGATGTCACGGTCGGCATGGGGATGGCCGATTGATGGTAGTGGAATGATTCGGACCCGTTCGCCAGTGGGCCCGTCGTTCGTGCCATCCGGCTTACGTCCGACCAAGAGGCGAGCGATTTCCGCCTTTCGATCCGGCATTGCCTGTTCGAGTCGTTGGACGACCCCATCCCGCAACGTAACAACCAACTCGCTGACACGAACCAGTGGCCACGGCGAGAAAGCCTCCATTTCATTGGGGCTGCGCAGTTCGTATAGAAAGCGGGCTGGTGGACTGTTGTAGGAAACGCGGCTGAACCGTGGCTGTGGCGCCTGATGAAATGTAACGTTCTTGTGCTCGAAACTGAAGCGCCTGCCATACGCCTTGTATCGCTGATCGAGAGAATCAAGCGATCCGCCCTGAGGGCACAGTAGCCTGGAACCTCCGGCGCCTCCATTGCTCGGACGAAAGATTTTCCCAGGGTATTCTGCGAGGAGCGGTTCGGTCTCGGATGCGTCGAGGACGTCACCCCGCGCCCACGCCATGTCAATCCCGCGTCCAAACTGGTAAATCAGATCGGCAAGCAAGCAGATGGCCTCGGCATGGGGCCTGTCTTCCTCAGCAATTGGCGACCATGCGTACAGAAATGGCACGTTTGTGTCGAAAAGGTAAGGTTGGAAAACCTTCCTGGCGGAGCGAATCTCAGCAATCCGTCTAGGGTCGCCTTGGACAGCGTCCAGGTCGTTATTCGGCATGTAGAACATCACGCGCTCACGGTCCGAAACCCGTCGTGCGCGCGGCGCACCAATGACCGGAGCCGGCTGCAGTTGCAGCCATTCGAGAGACCGACGCACGGAGGCAAGCGTCCCGTTGAGGCCGGCTGCGGCGACGAGGGCCTGAAACAAGCGTGCCGGACATGGCGGCCAATCGCCCTCGCCATGGTAGCGGCCCTCGTGCAAGTGCACGTGGATGACAAGACCGTGCGACATCATGCACCTCCGGCGTCTCCTTCTGCTTTCGTTTTCTTGGCCAAGAGCTTCTTGGCCTCTTTAAGGTCAAATTCGAACTCCAGTCTGGTTGGCCACGCCGGCCGAAAGTGGTTGGTCTTCTCTTTCGCGTATGCCTCGATCACCGCTCTTCCCAGTGTTACTTCTGTGGGCTTGCCACGTCGTGGGACTTCATACCAGGCGTCCTTCTCGTCTGCGTAGCGAAGCAAACAGCCTTCGCGCAAGAACAGCTCAATGTCGGCGGTTGCAGACATCAGCGCCAGCCCCAGCAGGTATTGGCGTATAGCTTCAGTCTCTTGGAGATCCTTGCCGCGGAGAGCGCGTAGCGCGATAAGGTTCACGGTTACCTGGCGCTCGATTGGGCCACTTGCGATTACACCACCTAGAACTCGGGCTTCAGGATTAGGTGCGCCGTCGCGGTACTGGGCAACCTTGTCGCTCTTGCGAAAAACGCCAGGAGCATCCGCCAGGCCCACCGTCGAGAGTTTGTCTTTTTTATTCTTGTCCTTAACGGCCTGCTTCAACTCCTCTTGCTGCGTTTCATTTAGTTGCTTCCACACTGAGTTGAACTGTGCGGCAGCGTGGAGCGGCTCAACCTTCCACGCCCGGATGACTGAGCGCACAAGACGCGGCCGCTTCTCGCCGCTCTCACCGCGTGAGTCCCACACACCGAAAACCAGCGAAGTTGGGGCAAGCGCGCAGAGCGGACCAGCGTCCCCCTGGCTCAAGGCGGTGAACGCTTTTTGGGTAAGTTCCAAAAGCCCTGGCGAACATTGCACCACGGCATCCGCAGCACGGTGCGCCAAGTCTAGGAGAGATACCGTCCTCTCGTCATTAAGCTTGATCTGGATTTGCGGCACTAGCCAATCATCGCGATCCGTGGACTGGCTCTTGAATATGGGTTCCAGCCGGTTGGCCTGCGAACCTACGCTGTCGATGGTGGCGACGCGCGTACCGTCCGAAAGCGTATCGATGTTATAGCCGATATCAGCGTAGGTCGGCGGGAAGATGACGCCGCCTTCGCCATCAACGGGCAGTAGTTTTTGTTTTAGGTAAAGAGCAACCGGACCATTTGATTCCGTTGCCCACTTGTCCAGTATTTCATTTGTTATTTGCATAGGCTGGTTATTTTGGATCATGGATTTGTCTCTTCTTGTGCGAATGTGACGACTTTGTTTTTCCCAGAGAGATCGAGTTCGAAGACAAACCGCCTCATGGGGAAAGGAAGTGGCACGGCACCGAGTGCAGGCCTTGCGAGAAGGGGAGCCAAGAGGCAGCCCCATACCCCGTATCGCACCTTGCGTGTCTCGAACTCATATGGCCGCGCGTGTTCCAGACCCATTGCCGCCAGTATCTCGACCGCTGGCGAAGCCGCGATCCCGTGCTTCTGGTCATTGGGCGAATAGCCGGCATCAATACCAGTCCACGCGCCGCGCGGATCGAAGTTGTAACTGCCGCCCATCGGGGTGACAATTCCGAAAGGATTGCCCTCCAACGCTTTACTGTCACCGCGCCACAAAGCCTGCAAGCCGTGCGTTTTCACGCCTCCTTGTTCCTGCCCCTTCTTGGACTTTTCACGAGAGCCCATGAGCATTGCTCGCGCGATATTCGCCGCAGAACGGTTACCGGCGTAGAGCTTGAAATTGTTCCGACTCGAGCCGTCGGACCAATGGCTGACAACGATTACGCGCTTGCGGCTGCTGTTGTTGACCAATCGAATCGGTAAGGACATTTGGTCAGGCTCTGGTGCCGGAAAGGTTTCGGAGGTTTCCGGGATGTCCCCCGGCGAGATGGCGTCCTGGCTGCTGGCAGGCTCTTCTTTCTTTTGTTTCTTTTTTTCCTTGGGTGGCGGGTCCTTATAGGTTGCGGGTGCATAGCGGCACACCTTTGCATCAGCCAGAAAACGCAACACCGCGCCAAACGGATTTTCCGCGCCATTGGCGCGAAGCCGGAAAGAAACGTCGGCTTCTTTAGTCCAATCGAAACCACCCTCCGCGCTCCCAAGCAGCACGTCGGCGGCTTCAAGAAAACCAAGGCACGCGAAGACCTGGCCGGGGTTGGACAAGTCCACCGGAATCTTGGCTTCAGCCATGAGACACCTCCATTTCAGTAGGAGCGGGAAGCTCTGCATTCTTCCGGGATGCCTGTTGATCCGCAGCACGCAGCAGAGCTTCCCACCACGCGAGTCCCCATGGTCCCCACCGGCGCTGTAAGCGGGCAAAGCGGAGTGCCACTTCCCGCGCTCGCTCCTGCAAGCGGGTGGGCGGCGCGTCGTCACTACCGCTAGTGCCAATAATTGGGCGGGCAAAACCATGGTGAGCGGCCACGAGGTGCAGGGCCAGTTCGCGGAGCTCTTCGGGAATGCGCTTGAGCCGCTCGTCGTGTTCCACAAACGGGAGCGATCCGAACTCATGCCGGTATCCGTCGAGGATGGCATAGTTAATCGGGCCTTCGGTTTTGGCGTAATGCGATCCCCTTGGAGCATTGAACGCCTGCTGCCAGCGTTTTGCCCGCTTGCCTTCGTCATGGAATCGGGCGGCTGTGGCAAGCATTTCCTCATATGCTTTGTCGAGTCCAAGCCGCATTGCGATCTTGTGGACAAGGTCTTCCACACAGCTCTGGTGTTCATCGAGGGATTGAGGACGTGAAGCGGAGCGGTCGTCCTCCGTGGCAGCGTCGTCGCGCCACTTTTCAACAACCAGCCAGCGGATTGGTTCACCCTCGCTCGACACTTCCGCGGCAAAACGCAGGCGTTCGTGCCACTTGGGGTCACGCGGAAGAAGTCCTGCTCCCGCCGGGACGGATCGCACGCGGAATCCCACAACCCCTTCCGCGTGCCAGGTCTCACCTCCGGCGTCGGCGGTCGGGGGGATCGCGTCCTCGTCGCTTTGGAGTAATCCGGTTCTCAAGCCGCCGAGCCGAGCATCGACGACAAGAGTCGCTCCACCCAGTTCCGACTCGAGCTGCTCCCTCACGCTCTTTTCTCTGCTCAAATTAGCGAGATCCCCGGTCTCAAGCCGACGCCGAATTGTGAGGTCGGGCGCGAGCACAAAGGCCACGACCTCATTTTCCCCAGGAAGTCCATCCTCGCCCCTGGTCGCCCGGCTCAGCATGACGTTGCCACGTCTGCCAAGCCACTCGATCACGCGATAGGTCTCGGTTTCGAGAAGTTCGCTCGTGTGCGGCGGAGCAGCTTCGAAGAAGCCTTCGATTTCTTTGTTTGCAGGTTGTCTCCCCTTGGAAACCGGCAGGTGTCTTCGCCAAACGACTGCCGTTTGTGGCGGATCATTTTCGGACCAGCCCCGCAGCCACGGACCAATCGCGGGACGCCCGGTGTGCTCTTCCAGCGAAGTCATCGCCCACGCATCCACCACGGCGCGTGTTAGCGGTGGTCGCAGCGGCGAGGGCGTAGTGGCGCTCTCCAGAACCTGGGCCAAGTCAGCGTCCTCTTTCGCTTTTTCTTTGAGCTGCCGGAGAGCGCCCGGACTTGCATTTCGGCCACCCTCAATGCCGGCTAGTTGATTCAGAACCTTCGCGACCGCGCGCAAGCGCTCGAACGATTCGGCGGCTTTGGCTTCCTTCTGTGATAAGTCTTGTTTGGGTTTCTTCAGCAAATCTTCAGCGTCCTTCGGCTCGGCTTGAGCGACTATGCTTATAATGGCGTCCCCCTCGCCACGCCGATTGACACGGCCAAGGCGCTGCACCATGCGCTCCCAGGGTGCGAGGTCGCAAACCATGTGATCCGCATCCAGATCCACACCCACTTCGGCAGCCGAGGTCGCGATAAGGAACGCGGGCTTGGTGCGGTCCACCTTGCTACCTGCAAGGAAGCCAAGTTGCTTAAGACGTTCCTTGGCCTTTTCGCGCTCGAACACCCTGCGCTCGCCGACAAAGAGCTCGGTTTCGATTTCCACGTTCGTCAGGGGTGATTTCCGGTCTCCTTTGGCCTTTTTCGTCAGGCTGTCTTCAACTTTCTCAGCAACTTTGCGCTTATCGCAAAAGATCAAGATGCGGAATGGCATGGTCCCCTTGCCCGTGAGGCTCCATGCCTCTGCACTCAACGCCTCCGCAAGATCCGCCTTTGCCTGATTCTTGTCTTCGCCAGTAGAGGAGCCTTCACCGCCTTTCCCTTCGGCACCGGCGTTTGGATAGCCAGCGACTCCTTCAGCGGTCCCTCTATTTGCAACACCTCGCTCCTCGTTTTCCGCGTTCAACACCTCGGCGAGTCGCTTCAGAAGGAGGCGTTTCTTCGCGTTGAGTCGCTTTTTGACCACTTCGTGCTTGAGATCGTCCTCTTCGAGACCGTGGCAATTACTACCAAAGTTCCGCCCTGTAGCGGAGAGCGAAAGAAGTTTGAAAGCGGGGATTATTTTTCTAAGATCATTGTCCGCCGGCCCGAACGTATCGGGGCAGCTCCCAATTGCTTCAAGTAACTGTTCGAACGGCGGAACGAGGTGTGCCTCGTCCAACACGGCGAGTGTGTCCGCACCGAGTAACCCCGCGTGATAGGGTCGCATTTTGCGCGAAACACGGTACCCTTCAAATAGAAGGCGCGAGCCGATCATGTCAACTGTCCCGACGAGAATTGCCAGCAGCGACGGATCTTCCAACCACTCGCGGTTGTCGGCAAGCTGACCGCGCAAGGTCGAAACGGGGAGTTTCTTCGAATCAAGCCCGAGTTTTGAGCTAATTGAGGGATTGTCTTCAACGAATTTTCGCAGTCGTTCCGCCTCCTCAGTTGCCTGATCAACGACCGCCCTACGGTCCACGATGTAAACAAGGCGTCTTGGCAGGGGACCACCATAAGCTCGAGCGACCAGCCACACCGCCATCACCGAAGTTTTGCCGAGACCAGTGGGGATATCCACGGCACTGGGAACGTCTCCGTTGATAAAGCGATTAAGCAACCGCGATTGCCATGGGAACACGGACCTCAGATCTGATAGTCCCAGTGCCCGGGCTAAAGTGTCTTGATGCTCGGCATTCATTTTGTCGGTTAACGTCAAAGACTGAAGAGACTCGCAAAAGCGTCTGCTCGACCAGCGTCCGCATCGGCAGGCAATAAACCAGGCGGCGGGGCCAGCGGGGGTCCTGGAGGTGGATTCGGTTCCAGAGCCAAGCCAGAACGACGGCGGCGGTTTTGCCCAAGCCGGTCGGGATGTGGATGAGCTGCGACCGACACTCCGTTCCACTGCGCAGCGTCTCCGGTTGATCCAAGCGGGCGCCAGGACCGCAGGCCAGCCGGCATTGGTAGGGGTAAGGGGAGGGCTTTTGAGTCGCCTTTTGAAAAAACTCGGGGAAAGAAAGCGGGGTCATGGGTTGCCCCCTTCCCAACCTTGCAATGCAAGCGTCCTGTTCATGGATCACCTTCGCTGTCTCCATCATGCCAGGGTCGGACCCTCACTGCACCCGCCCCCGGCGGATGTCATCCAAATATCAAACGTGTCCCGGCGGCGCAACAGGAAACACAAAAAAATTCCAAAAAAATTTGGCAGGCAAAAACGGACCTCAGGTTTCATCCAACATCCTTCCTCCGTCGTATCGTGGTCTGGCGGCCTCATCCTCATGTCGCCCGATCGTCCCATGGTCGGGTTCCCGCATCCGCTTCCTCGTTTTGCCTTGAACCGTTCAGCTTGCCTCCCGCCGCCATCGGCCCCGCCCCCGGCTGAGTTCAATGTTCGATGTTCAAAATTCATGACCCCGCATTTAATCCCTTGGGGGGTGACATCCGTGGACACCCCCCGTTACAATTTTTCCCAAATCTTGCACCGGGCTTGTCTCCCCGCACACGCTTTGTTCAACCCTGGCTTACTGATTCCCCACTCACTCCCGGTTTCATTCCTTTTTGTTGCCCGCCCGCCCGTGGCCAGGTTGTCACCCCTTCCCCTGTTCGAACTTTCGCACGTTCCCAACCAGACTGCCTCCGATCCTCCGCCCCTCCTTTCCGCTGTTTGCTTTCTGCTTTTCCCCGGACCTTTCCCCCGGGAGCGGACTCCAATGGGTTGGGCGCCGCGCCTGTCCTGCGCCGCCGGAAAGGCGTCGGCGGTGGGAGCGGTTTGGAGACCGAACAAAAAATGCTGCACAAAAAGCAAAACCTGTGCAGTTGATTCGTTTATCTGATATACTTTGGGGCTCGACGGTTAAGGCGAGTTTTGGTTTGTATTAAGCTTTGGATTTCGCACTACACGATGATTGAGATGGAACAGGCAAAGATTGGCAAACAGATCGCGCGGGTCGGGCGGGCCGGCGGGGTGACGAGCTGAGGGGGCCTATGGAGATCGGCGAGCCTTTGCGTTTAGTCCTGTTTCTGGTGGGGATTTTGAGCTTCGTCGGCTTGAACGCGGCTTATCTGGTGTGGGTGGAGCGCAAGGGGGCGGGGCGGTTTCAACGGCGGCCGGGTCCGACGGAGGTGGGGTATGCGGGTTTGCTGCAACCGATTGCGGACGCGATCAAGCTGCTGTCCAAGCAGTTGATTGTTCCCGCGGGGGTGGACCGGACGCTGTTCCGGGTGGCGCCGCTGCTGATGATGGCGCCGGCGATGATGAGTTTGGTGGTGATTCCGTGGAGCGAGAGCCTGGCGGCGCGGAACATCAATGTGGGGCTGCTGATGATTTTTGCGTTT
>Ga0067045_1004262_pt1 | contig 11570 bp, 13 predicted proteins | sample TerdegcTABiofilm_FD_59184 | JGI IMG/M metagenome (GOLD analysis project Ga0067045, IMG submission 59184) | Combined Assembly of (Gp0054472, Gp0054536) Wastewater bioreactor microbial communities from Singapore -Terephthalate degrading...
ACGATTCAGGCTCATCAAGGATTCTCCCCCTTTGCTGTTTTTGCCCTTTAACAGCCATTATTCGGGGGAGAATCCTTTTTTCCTGCCGTTTTCGCTCAATATCTCCTTCTAAAAACTGGGGATCACTCAGATTGACAACTTAATTCACTTTAATAAAAATATAGTCTCATGCATGCAAAACAGATTGGAAAGTGAATAGGTTTCATCCAGTCCGCCCGGCGGCAGGAAGACGAGTTGCTTCCAGCCGGCGGGCGATACTTTTTTGTATAGGCAAAAATTGAAGGATCATCCAGTTATGAAGCGAAATATAAAAAAATAAATTTATCTACCGGACAAATTGTCGTCTGGTACAGTTGGTATATTGAAATAATCAATAGAGGTATAACCCCCCACCAAAGGTGTTGTTTTCTATGAATACCCCTTACCACGCTAAATACTTCGCCCACGAACTTACCCGCCGGCAGGCGGCAAACGGCATTGAAAAGCTTTCCATGTCCCTTTTTGACGCCTGTGTGGATCTCAATCCCCACCAGGTAGAGGCCGCCCTTTTCGCCTTCCGCTCCCCTTTGTCCAAAGGCTCCATCCTGGCCGACGAGGTGGGGCTGGGCAAGACCATTGAAGCAGGCCTGGTGCTCTGCCAGTACTGGGCCGAGCGCAGGCGCAAGCTGCTGGTAATCTGCCCGGCTTCTCTCCGGAAGCAGTGGAGCCTGGAACTAAAAGAAAAATTCAATTTGCCGGCCGTCATTATGGAGGCAAAAAGCTTCCGGGAAGCTCTCAGGGAGGGCAAAGAAAATCCTTTCCAGCAGGACGTTATTGTAATTACTTCACTGAATTTTGCCAGCAGCAAAAAAAATGAAATCCGTTCTGTGCCCTGGGACCTGGCAGTGATCGATGAGGCTCACAAATTGAGAAACGCCTACCGGCCCAGCAACCGGATGGGCCAGAATATCAGGTGGGCTTTAGCAGACCGGAAAAAAATCCTCCTTACCGCAACCCCGCTGCAAAATTCCCTGCTTGAGCTTTACGGCCTTTCCACCCTGATTGACGAATATATCTTTGGCGACCTGGCCGCTTTCCGGGCCCAGTATGTCAATGAAGGCGACCTGGCCGGGCTTAAACGCCGCCTGCAGGGGTTTTGCAAGCGCACCCTGCGCAGCCAGGTGATGGAGTATATCAGTTATACCGAGCGGCGGGCCATCACCCGCACCTTCCGGCCCACCGACCAGGAGCAGGAGCTGTACGAGGCCATTTCCGCCTTTTTGCAGCGGGAGGACACCTATGCCATCCCCAGGCGCCAGCGGACCATGACCACCCTGATCCTGCGCAAGCTGCTGGCCTCTTCCAGCCAGGCCGTGGCAGGCACCCTGGAGACGATAAAAAAACGCCTGGAAAAGATCCGGGATGGTTTTCCAGCCGGGGACATCGACCTGGAGGATATTCTGGACGAGGAAGAGCTGCCCGGCGACATGCTGGAGGAAGACAGCGAAGGAGAGCAGGAGAACGGTACCGCAGCTGGAAATAACAGCTTTACCCCGCCCGGAGAGCAGGATGAAGAGATCGACCTGGTAAAGCTGAACAAGGAAATTGCCGAACTGAAACGCTTTATCGCCTGGGCCCGCTCCATCAGCGTCGACAGCAAAAGCCGGGCGCTCCTTACAGCGCTGGAGATTGGCTTTGCAGAGATGGAGAATATGGGAGCCCGGCGCAAGGCTCTCATTTTCACCGAATCCCGCCGTACCCAGGAATACTTGAGGCAATTCCTGGAGGCAAACGGCTATGCCGGCCGGCTGGTACTGTTCAACGGGACTAACACCGACCCCGCTTCAGTGGAAATATATAAACAGTGGCTTGCCGACAACGCTCACACTGGTAGAATCAGCGGTTCCAAGACGGCGGATATGCGGGCGGCCCTGGTGGAGCACTTCCGGGATCAGGCAGAGATTATGATTGCCACGGAATCGGCCGCAGAAGGGGTAAACCTGCAGTTTTGCTCCCTGGTGGTGAATTACGACCTGCCCTGGAACCCACAGCGAATCGAGCAGCGCATCGGCCGCTGCCACCGCTACGGACAGAAGCACGACGTGGTGGTCATTAACTTTTTGAACGAGCGCAACGAGGCCGACCTCCGGGTTTACGAGCTGCTGCAGGAGAAATTCAACCTTTTTAGCGGCGTTTTCGGCGCATCCGATGAGGTTATCGGCACTATTGAGTCAGGGGTGGACTTTGAGAAGCGCATTTTAAATATCTACCAGCAGTGCCGCACCACGGAGGAAATCGAAGCTGCTTTTAAAGCCCTCCAGGAAGAGCTGGAACAAAGTATAAAGGCAAGGATGGAGGAGACCCGGCGGGCCCTCCTGGAGAATTTTGACGAAGACGTCCATGCCAGGTTGAAGCTTCACCTGGACCAGACCCGGAGCCACCTGGACCGTTTGAGCAAAATTTTTTGGGATTTGACCAAGCTTATCCTGGACGGACAGGCCTGCTTCCACGAAGAGGACTTGAGCTTTGAGCTGAACCGGCTGCCGGACCTCGATGTGCCGCCCGGCTGTTATAAAATGATCTCCAGGTACAGGGAGAATGTAGACGGCGCCTTCCTGTACCGCCTTTCCCACCCCCTGGGCGAGTACGTTTTGGAAAAGGCCCGCTCCTGCCCCACCCCGCCGGCAGAAGTAGTATTTGATATCACCGGACACCCGGTTAAAATATCCGTTGTAGAGTCATTAAAAGGCCAATCCGGCTACCTGGTCCTGGCCAAGCTGACCATAGATTCCTTTGACCGGGAGGAACACCTGCTGTTTAACGCCATAACCGATGCTGGTCAGGCCCTGGACCAGGAAATGTGCGAAAAGCTGTTCCAGTGCCGGGCTGTTGTGAAGGCTATGGATGAGTTGCCAGCTGAAGCAAGAGAAAGGCTCATCCTGGATGCCGGGATCCATGCCGAGGCAGCGGCCAGGCGCTCCTTTGAGGAGAGTAACCGCTATTTCCAGGAGGAGCGGGAACGCCTGGAAAAATGGGCTGACGACCTGGTGCTGGCGGCCGAAAAAGAGCTAAGGGACACAAAGGCAAAGATTAAGGTGCTCAACCGCCAAGCCAGGCAGGCCACCAGCGCGGAAGAGCAGCACCAGATCCAGGTCCGCCTTCAAGAAATGAGCAAATTATTGCGGCGCCAGCGCCAGCGCATTTTTGAAGTAGAAGATGAAATCATGGAGAAGCGCGATCAGTTAATAGACGAACTGGAAAAGCGGCTGAACCAGCGCACGGAGCATGAAATATTGTTTATGATCCGATGGAAAGTGATATAAGGAGTTATATATTAAGCTCCGCCTCTTTAAGTCAACAATTTTATTAAAGAAAACAGTGGTTTTCTTTAATAAAAAAAGTACAGCTTTAATTTTATTAAAGTAAACTTTAATAAAAACGATGCTCCGTACATAACGTCTAGTTATACCGGCAGGTAGAAATTTAAACAACTATTTGGTTATTTGTTTTACTTTGGGAGGGAGGTGTTGGCTTGAGCAGCAAGCTGACTGAATTAAAAAATATTCTCATGGAGATATTCCAGTTTGACCAGGCCGACCTGGACTTCGGTATCTACCGGATAATGAACCAGAAGCGGGAAGAGATCAAAGATTTTCTGGATAACCAGCTGCTGCCCCAGGTCCGGGAGGCTTTTAAACATTACCAGGACACGGATAAGGCCCACCTGCAAAAGGAGCTGGACAAGGTCAGGGAAAGCCTGGAAGCATACGGGGTGAGACGGAAAACAGGCGCAAGGTCTCCGATGTGGTGGACATCCTTTTGTTCATCAATGATTTTATAAAAGAAGAAGAAAAGAGCCTGTCTTTCATTGAAAGGCTTTTGGGCGGGCGGCCCCAGCTTTTGGATGAAAACGGGAAGGAGGTTTTTGCCGGTGCCTTCACTTACCTGCACAGCCTGAACCTGAACGGGGCGCAGGTTTACCGGGACATCCTGAATGCAGTTTTTAACTGCCCGGTCCAGGGTGCTGTCCTGCACGTGGAAAGGTTTAAAAACGGTGAGATCGGCCTGCGGGTCGGCAACAATGACTACTTCGGCGTGATCAACGTGGGGGACGATGCCGAGCTTTTGAAGCTCTGCGCCGCAAACGGCCTCTCCACCGCCACCAAAGAAATCTCCGACTCGCTCTTCCAGCAGCTCAATGACAGGCACTCCCTGGTGAACGTATTAATCGGCTCCAAAAAGTTTTCGGAAGGGTGGAACAGCTGGCGGGTTTCCACGATGGGCCTGATGAACATCGGCCGGACGGAGGGCTCCGAGATTATCCAGCTTTTCGGCCGGGGGGTGCGCCTGAAGGGTTACGGATACAGCCTGAAGCGCAGCAGCGCTTTATTCGGCGACGATGCGCCGGAGTACCTTGAGAAAGTGGAAACCTTGAACATTTTCGGCATCCGGGCCGATTACATGCGCCAGTTTAAGGAGTACCTGGAGGAAGAGGGCCTGCCTAAGGATGATGACTGGCTGCCTTTTGTCCTGCCGGTGGTCAAGCTGCCGGTAGACCGGCGGTTAAAGGTGATCAAGATCAGAGACGACGCCGACTTTAAGAAAAAAGGCCCAAGGCCGGTGCTGGACCTGCCGGACGACCGGCTGTTAAAGTACCCGGTGGTGGTGGACTGGTACCCACGGGTGCAGGCCCTGCAAAGCGGCGGCCGGCGGGGCGTTGCCGTTGAGGCGGCGGCCACACTGGAAACCGGTAGGTTGACTTGCGAACATCTGGCCCTGCTGGACCTGGATGCGATATACTTTGAACTGGTGCGGTTCAAAAACGAGAGAAACCTGCACAACCTCAATATAACCCGCAGCGTCATTGAGAGCCTGCTCAGGCGGAATGACTGGTATATCCTGTATATACCCCGGGAGGAACTGGCCTTTGATTTTCTGGAAAAGGCCCGCCGCTGGCAGGAAATAGCCGTGGCCCTGCTCAAAAAATACTGCGAGCGTTACTATCACTTCAAGCAGGAAGAGTACGAAAGCGATAAGCTGGAATATATCAGCCTGGCGCAGTATGAAGAAAGGCAGGCAGCGGCTAATAAAAAGGGCAACATCATTGACGAATACAGGTTCCGCCTTCAAAAGTCCGAAGTTGACCTGGCCGTGGAGCTGGGTAAACTGAAGGAGGCCATTGCGGGCGGGGAGCTGAAGGATTTTTCCTTTGGTCATTTAGAGGCCATTTGCTTCAACCGGCATTTATACCAGCCGCTGGTTTACTTTGAGGGAGATACAGTGAAGGTTTACCCGGTGGCCTTAAACAAAGGGGAAAGGGACTTTGTGGCGGCTTTACGGGATTATTACAATAACAATCAAGACTTTTTCGCCGGCAGGGTGCTTTACATATTGCGCAACCAGGGGCGCGGCCGGGGTATTGGCTTCTTTGAGGCCAACAACTTTTATCCGGATTTCATCCTGTGGCTTTTGACGGATGACCGGCAATACATCACCTTTGTGGACCCGAAGGGCCTGCGTAACTGCGACGGTACGGAGGACCCCAAGCTGAAGTTTTATGAAACGGTGAAAAATATTGAGCGGCGCCTGGGTGATCCCGGTGTGGCGCTTCATTCCTTTATCATTTCACGAACCCCTTTACGGCAGATCCGCTGGTGGCGGGATGGACTGACTGAAGAATACTTTGAGGAGCGGCACGTATTTTTCCCGCCGGAGGGCAGCAGCGAGTATATTGGCAAGATGCTGGCAAGGGTATTGTCTCTTACTAAATAATCCTCTCCTGCGTATTAGTTATTTAAAAAAAGATTTTTATATACGAGGATTTATATTTTAACGAAATGACCTGGAGCAAAGTTTGCGACAAATATGTGATAAGTGAGCGGACACTCAATAGATATAGAAAAATTGCTGTTGATGAGCTTGTAACGGTGTTTGGCGGCAAGAGAGATGTTGTTTAAATAATAAAAGTGTAAGAATAATATTAAACCATATCGATAAAAACATAGGGATGGAATATTATAAAATTGATAGAGCCCGCCGCGCCTCTTATAATGTGTACCAAGGCGGGACCATATTTTTTCGTTCAGGACCAGCAAATTTTCTTTGAATTTTAAAGTGATACGGCATATAATAATAGTAAAAGATGTGCTTTGAAAAGAAGGTGGACTAAATGGCAACTGTTTCCTTTGATAAGAACGTTATTATCAGGGAACCGGAAGCGGTTGAGAAGTTGGTAGAGGTGCTTTCATCTGAAGACGTGAAGCCTATCAACAAAAAACTGACTTCCGCAGAGGCGATGGCAAGGGGTGAAGAGGTATTAAGACGTTGCTTATCGCTCTCAAAAAATTCTTAGAGATGGCTTCCGACGAAAAGGTATCGGAAGTCATTTCTGTTTTTAAATGCGAAAAAGACCCGGATATAGAAAATTTTTTAAAGGAAAAAGCCATTATCTATGAACGGAAAGCTAAGAGCCGTACATACCTGGTATTTGATGAGGAGGCAATGCTGGCGGGAGAATTCAAGCTTCTCGCATATTTTGCGATAGCCATGCAGACGCTTAAAATCCCCGAAGGTACAAGCCACTCTCAAATTTGTAGACTTGATGGACTTTATTCAAGAAAAGGTGACGGATTGATTACTAAAATACCCGCCTTTTTAATTGGTCAGCTTGGGAAGAATGATGTATATACAGCTGAGATAGCTGGAGACGAGATAATGGACTACGCACTTTCGGTTATATTTAGGGCACAGGAAATAATAGGCGGGCGGATTGTTTATATAGAATGTCAGGACAATCCCAAACTCATAGAGTTTTATTCTAGAAATGGTTTTAAGATATTCCGCCAGGACCCAGATGACAAGTTAATTCAAATGGTGCGTTTGCTTAAGTGAGAATAAAATTCTCGTAAAGTACAGTAAAAGTACAGTAAAGTGCCAGTGACATGTCATTTTTCCTATGCTAAAATTTAAACTGAAGAAGTATAGATATTACTCTCGGAAGCCATCCGGGAGTTTTTTATGTGCGACAGGCAGTCACAACTGTCCCGACAATAGTTCGGGACAGACTCATGTTATAAAGACAGCGGCCACGATACAGCAGTAAAAACGGGCCGGGAGACTGGAAGCATGAGGGGTTCACGGAGGTGAAAGTCCTCCCCTGGGGGTGCTGGTGCGAACCAGGAAGCTTAGTCTAGGGCAGCTTCCACTCTACCACCTGCAAGCAGGATGAGTTTGATGTTGATAAAGCCTATGACGATATTTCGCAAAAGGAAACCTTGACACAAAAAGGAGACATCTGGAGACTGGGTAGGCACCGCTTGATGTGTGGCGACAGCACTAAGCACGAGGATTTTCTTGCGCTGATGGACGGGCGAAAAGCCCAGCTTTGCGTTACATCGCCGCCCTATGGCGTGGGTAAGGACTATGAAAAGAAGGGGATTGAGCCGTGGTTTGAAACCATGCGCCCGGTTATCNAGAACGTCTGTAGGTTCTCTGAAATTGTGTGCTGGAACCTGGGAGACCTTTACGCCACAGGCTCGCAGTTTATCGAGCCCACCACCATGTATTCCCTGGATATGTTTCGTGAGCAGGGTTTTCGGCCCATATGGATCCGCATCTGGGAGAAGCAGGGGATGAACTTCGGCGTAGGGCCCTACCACCTGGTTTCCAATAAGCCGGTGCAGCAGTACGAATACATTTGGAAATCAAGGAGCCGGTTTCAAAATATGGAGACATCTGGTTTTTAGGCCGGCACCGGCTGATGTGCGGGGACGCCGCTTGCCTTTCCGACATTTTGACCATGATGGATGGAAAGAAGGCCAACATGTGCATCACCGACCCTCCATACAACGTGAACTATGAAGGCGCAACCCAGGACAAACTGAAAATCATCAACGATAAAATGGCCAGCGGAAAGTTTTATGAGTTTCTACTTTAGGCTTTTAAAAACATATTTGAGGTATTGGACGACGGGTGCGCAGTTTATGTGTTCCATGGCGATACCGAAGGCTTAAATTTCCGCCGGGCCTTTGTGATGCAGGCTTTCACCTGTCCAACGTCTGCGTGTGGGTAAAGAACAGCATGGTCATGGGCAGGTGCGACTACCACTGGCAATACGAGCCTGTTCTCTACGGCTGGAAGCCAACGGGCAGCCACAAGTGGTACGCCGACCGCAAACAGACGACGGTGTGGAACTACGACCGGCCGTCCCGAAACGCCGAGCATCCCACCATGAAGCCGGTGGGCCTTGTCGCCTACCCCATCAAAAACAGCAGCATGTTCAACTGCATTGTCCTCGACCCCTTTGGCGGCAGCGGCTCGACCTTAATTGCCTGTGAGCAGACAAACAGGATCTGCCATACCATGGAACTCGACCCAAAATACTGCGACGTGATTGTCCGCCGGTTTGCCGAGTATAATGGCAGCGATAAAAATATCTGTTTGCTGCGGCAAGGGGAGAAAATCCATTATTCAAAAATTGCGCAGCCCTAGCATGGTATAATATCGCTGGAAGGTGAGGCTATGTCAAACTTAAATGAATTTCTATCGGCATTTCTGTTATATAGAACGGGCAGGTTGAAATTTCTTGCTCAAATCGGCTGCGCGGAATCCAATAGAGATCCCATTGCCGAAGCCAGTGAGTACCTGGTTGTTCTTTTGACGGGCGGCGAACTTGTGAAAAACAGGGTTCAGAAGGGTTATGACGTTATGGGTTCCGATGGCAAACGAATACAGGTAAAATATTTGGCAAACCCATTGAACGAAAATAAAAACGGACATACAATTCAATTTCCGGATGAAGCAGACCTTTATGCGGTTGTAGTTTTTGAAAATTTATTGCCCCGCAGCGTATTGGTTTTTACGCGTGAAAGCCTGGGGCCTGTATATGACCGTTTGGGAAAGAGGCACAAAGGAAGGGGATACNGNTTAGAACTCACTAAAGCGAATACGGAAACCATTGCATTAAACGCGCAGGAGTTTAGAGCAATGGGGATTGCCGTTTACTCCCTTATGCCNGGATTGCAGGAATAAATTTCTTGACTTCCTGTAGCTTTAGAGCGTTAATGTACACCACAAAAGCACAGGAAGGAGAAAGATTTAATGAACCAAGGCCATTTCATTTACTCCACCGGAATCACCGGCATACCCCGCAAGGAAACCGCAAAGATCATCGCCGCGCGTTTCGGGACAGAGGCCGGCTACAAAGGAGCGCCTTGTTTTGAGTACACCGCCAAGGACAGAGAAGGAAACGAGTGGAGAATTGTCAAAGGCGGCAAGGTTCCAAATGCGGATACAGCGACATCGAAACCATCCAGGAGATAGTAAGGAAGCTCAGGGCGGCAGGGGCCATTGCCAATAAAAGCTGCGGGATACACATACATATCGACGCTGCCAACCACAACGTAAAAACCTTAAAGAACCTGGTAAACATCATGGCCAGCAAGGAGGATCTTATTTACAAGGCCCTGGAAGTGGACAGGGAAAGAGAAGAAAGATACTGCAAAAAAGTGGACACAAACCTGGTAGAGCGAGTAAACAAAAACAAACCAACCGGCCTGGATGCCTTTGAAAAGGTTTTGTACAACGGCGAAAGCGGAAGATCAAACCACTACCATACCAGCAGGTACCACGGCTTGAACCTACACTCAGTATTTTACAGGGGAACAGTGGAATTCAGGCTTTTCAACTCAACCACCCACGCCGGCAAGATAAAGGTTTACATACAGTTCTGCCTGGCAATAAGCCACCAGGCTATAACCCAAAAGAGCGCGTCAGCAAGGAAAACCCAAACCGACAACGAAAAGTATACCTTCAGGACCTGGCTTTTAAGGTTGGGGCTCATCGGCGACGAGTTCAAAACGGCTAGGCTGCACCTTCTCGCCAAGCTAACCGGCAACACCGCCTGGAGGCATGCGGCATAAGGGGCGGCTTAAAGCCGCCCTGTTGGGCCGTAAAGGAAGGAGAGGATAAGATGCGGATTAGGATAGATGACTGCGAAGTTACCGGCACACCAGGCGAAATAGTAGCGGCTATGCGGGAGAGAGCCTGGGAAGAAGGCAAAACCCTCGAGGGATATATGGGATGGGTGGCAAAGAACCTGTGGCGGTTTGCCGGGAAAAGCCTTGCCCTAAAAGGTGAAACCGAAGAAGAACAGTGCCGGGATTTTCTAAAGCAGCTTTCAGTGCTCGGCATTTTCCAAGTGGAGGAGGCAACATAATGAGGCGGATATACCTAGCCTACGGCAGCAATATGAACCTTGTGCAGATGGCGAAAAGGTGCCCTACGGCAAAGCTTATCGGCCCTGCGGTGTTAAAGGGTTGGAAGCTTTTATTCAGGGGATCAGAATACAGCGCGGTAGCAACCATAGAGCCCGGACAAGAAAGCGAGGTCCCGGCAATATTGTGGGAGCTTGAGCTGGAGGATGAAACGGCTTTGGATAAGTATGAAGGGTATCCCTACTATTACCGCAAGGAAACAGTAGAAGCCCTACATAAAGGCAAGCCGGTCAAGGCTTTTGCTTATATCATGAACCCCGGGCGGGGGCTTGGGCGGCCAAACAGCAAATATTTAAATATAATAAAGCAGGGGTATGAGTCAGCCGGTTTTGATATTTCCATCCTTGACCGGGCAGTACGGGAATCATCTCTTATTAAAGAAAAATAAAAGAAATAGTAAAGTGTAAGAGGGGAGCTTCAAGACGGGGCCTCCTTTTTTCATGCCATTTTTGAGGGGAGGTGAAAGACGATGGCGACCAGAGGAAGAAAACCAAAGCCAACAGCCCTTAAGGTACTCGAGGGAAATCCAGGTAAGCGGCCACTTAACATGAATGAGCCAAAACCGGAGAAAAAGGCTCCGAAGTGCCCTTCCTGGCTTGAGCCGGAGGCAAAGAAGGAGTGGCGCAGAATGTCCAAGCAGCTTGAGGAACTGGGGGTGCTGACACAGGTGGATATGCACTATGGCTTCATCGAAGCCTTTATTGAGGAACTCGGCACCCAATATAACATCAAAGAAATTGCCTTTGACCGCTGGGGAGCGGTCCAGATGGTGCAAAACCTTGAGGGCATGGGCTTTACGGTAGTGCCCTTCGGACAAGGGTATAAGGATATGTCNCCGCCNACCAAGGAACTTATGAAGCTTGTACTGGAAGGGAAAATCGCCCATGGAGGAAACCCGGTGCTGCGCTGGATGATGGACAATATCTATGTTAAAACCGACCCGGCAGGCAATATCAAGCCGGACAAAGAAAAAAGCACCGAGCGGATTGACGGNGCGGTGGCCCTGATTATGGCCTTGGACAGGGCCTTACGGCATGAGGATAGCGGTTCGGTTTACGATTCAAGGGGCATTCTGGTTTTATAGGAGTATGGAGGCTTAAGTTCATTTATCTATGATAACCGGGAGATTTTGATAGCGAAGATTTGAGGGCTTTAGATACAAATATTTTAAGTTCCTTCGTTTGTTGCTGTTGTATTTTACGAAGAATATTGCTATAATAATAACAGCAAACTGGGAAGGAGATTTATTATGCCTAACATTAAGCCGATTTCCGATTTGAGGAATTACAATGAAGTGTTGCGCAGCATAGAGGAGGG
>Ga0067045_1031747_pt1 | contig 11569 bp, 10 predicted proteins | sample TerdegcTABiofilm_FD_59184 | JGI IMG/M metagenome (GOLD analysis project Ga0067045, IMG submission 59184) | Combined Assembly of (Gp0054472, Gp0054536) Wastewater bioreactor microbial communities from Singapore -Terephthalate degrading...
CGTGGAACGCGGTCCGCTCATGAACAGACGCGGGCGCGAGCGGCGGACCAGCCACAGGTTGACCGTCGCCGCGCCCAGCACCAGGGCCGCCACCGCCTGGTGCAACGCGCCCAGGGTGATCGGCACGGCGTGCATCAGGGTGACGACTCCCAGACTGGCCTGAAGCCACAGCAAACCCGCCAGCACAAAGGCCGAGACGCCCAACCCCTCGGCCAGCCGCCAGCGCCAGGCGTGGATCGCATAGGCCGTGCCCGCCGCCAGCAGCAGATAGGCGCCGATGCGGTGATTGAACTGCACCAGCCCCTGATCGTGCAGGAAGGCGATCGCCCCCTTGCCCCACTCGACCGGCGGGAAGACCGCGCCGTTCATCATCGGCCAGTCGGTGTAGATGAAGCCCGCCTTGGCCCCAGCCACCAGCCCGCCCAGCAGGCATTGAACAAAGACCGCCCCCAGCAGCAGCCCGGCGCCCCATGTCCACCCGCGCGGCGAGCGCGAATGATCCGATCCGCTCCAGGCTTCCAGCCCGGTCCAGATCAGGCCGGCGAAAATCAGGAAGGCCAGACCCAGGTGGGTCGCCAGGCGCTCGGGCGCCACATCGACCCGTTCGGACAGGCCGCTGGACACCATCCACCAGCCGATCAGGCCCTGCAGACCGCCCAGCGCCAGCAGAATCAGGCAGCGCACAACCAGACGCGACGGGATCTTCCGCATCAACAGGAAGACCACGAAGGGAACCGCGAAGACCACGCCGATCAGACGCCCGACCAGGCGGTGCAGCCATTCCCACCAGAAGATGCCCTGGAACTCGCCCAGGCTCATGCCCGCATTGACCTGGGCGTATTGCGGGATGGTCTTGTATTTCTCGAAAGCGTCGGCCCATTGCGCCGCATTCAGCGGCGGGATGGCCCCCATGATGGGCTTCCACTCGGTGATCGACAGGCCCGAGCCCGTCAGGCGCGTCACGCCGCCGATGACCACCATGGCGAAAACCATGGCCGCGCTGAAGAACAGCCACAACGCCACCGCGCGGCTGCGATCCTGATTTACAAAACGGTTCATTCGACGCCTGCCGTTCGCCCCGATACACTGTCGCCAAACCCACCGGGCGACCGGGGCGGTATGCCCCTCAAGCGCGGCAAGATCGAGTCGCTTTCGACGCCAAGGCGTCGCACCATTCTGAAGGAGCGCCCGTGGCGCCATATGCGGATATCGCCATCGCCGTCGTCGGCGCCCTGGCCCTGGCCTGGATCGCCGACCTGCTGACCGGCCGGCGCGGCTTGGGCGGGACCATTCTGGTCGCCGCCGTCGGCGCGGGCTGCGGGGCCTTTCTGGCCATCCGGGTCTTCGCCGTGGCGACGCTGGGCGACTGGATCTGGACGGTCTGGTCGCTGATCGCCGCCGTGATCTGCCTAGTCGCCTTCTTCCTGTTCCGGAGCAAGCGCTGATGCCGCCGCGCGCGCGCCGATTCGTCGCCACCGTCGGCGTCCTGTTCTTTTTGGCCTTCTGGGTCTGGGGCGCGGTGACGATCAACGACCGCCTGCCGAACATCTGGTGGCTGGACCTGATCTTCTTCACGGTCGCCGGCATCGGCTGGGGCATCCCCCTGATCCCGCTGCTGCGCTGGGCCGAACGCGATCCGGGTGCGAAATAGGCCCGAAATTGCAAAAGGGGCCGCCCGAAAGCGACCCCTTTAACCAACCGATTTCCCTGAGGAAATGGTCGGAGCGACAGGATTCGAACCTGCGACCCCTTGACCCCCAGCAGCCTCCTCGCCTGTTTCGGGTAGAACCAGCGAAACCAACGTGTTCCGCCGATCAGGGGCTTCCGCTGCAACGCCCTTCACTTAGAGCCAACACCTGTCCCATGACGCTCCGGCATGAACCAGCGGATCGTGTGATCAAGTTGTGACCAACTAGCGGGTGGCCATGCTGGTCAACTACGATGAGAGCTCGGGGTCCGGGATGCGCCAAGAGCGGACATTGGAACGTCGCCGTAAAGCCGACCTAATGGCGATCGCCGCTGGCTGGGTGATTGTTTTCTGAAGGAATCTGAGCCGGCTCGGGCCGACCTTGGCCGGGCGGTAGATCAGCTTGTCGGCGCCGAGCCCGGCCGTCGAGCCATGCTGCCAAACCATCCATCGTCTGCAGCCCTTACTTGTGTCGCGTCCCTAAGAGTCGCCCGGCGCGACAGTCCGCTCCGATGGCCGCGTTCGACCCAAAGCGGACTGTCAGCCTGACGGCTTGGGCGTTTCCACCGTCCAGTTCCATCCGGTTTCGATCGTCACACGATCTTCGAAGTCACACGATGCGGTGACAGCAAAGCCCGCCCGCCGAAAGTCTCTGATCAATACGGATACGCCCGCCTGAAACGTCTCAAATGCCTCGGGCGAACTTTCCTCGGCATCAAGTTCGGCCGTCCATCGCGATGCTTCAATCGGGTCGTACGGCTTGCAGCTCCCACCAGCGGGATCATACCCGTCGTTCTTGAAAAGAGCTGCCGACACCTGGATGTGCTTAAACCGAGATGACGTCAGGCCATCCAGCAGCGTTTGAACGACGCCACGGCTCTCATTCGTATCTATGTAGAGCCTGCAATAAGGCGTGTCGGCATCCGGCGTGACCATGGTGCGTATCATAGCTGGGGCATATCCGTTACGCAGCCATGGCGGACGGTCTGCTTTCCACCCTATGCGAGTGCCCGCTCTCGCCCGACAACGCACGCGTCGCTTACGCCGTTAAAGGCCGTGCGGACTTCGGCATCGTCACTTGCGCTCGACCGTAACTCTGCAGACACGCGTCATCACTCCGCAGACAGTTGTCCTTGCCGAATGAGAAGCCGTCGCACTCACACTCACGGATGGAGATCGCCCCCCGCCTCCATGCTGGCATTCGAGGCAGCCAAAGCCTCGGCCAAGCTAGAGGCCCTCCTGATTGACGACATCGTCAATGCGCCAGCCTTGGATCGGACTGCCCGACAGAGCCAGCAAGAGCGTCGCAGGCTGTCCGGCTTTGATGAACTCAACCCTCGCTATTCGCACGACGTCTGGCCGTTCCCGGTCCTGGTCAATTCGGACGTGCTGAACCGTCAGGCTCTCGAAATCCCGACAGTTGCAAAGCGGGTCGGCGTCCAGATAGGACCCCTTGCCCTTCGCCAGTTCGCGAGCACGGCGGATAAGCGCCGCCATGCGCGGCGACCATACGGCGTCTAGCCGTGTTTCGTCGGTCGATGACGGACGATCGTCCCGATCGTGGCCGTAGACGTCGCGGACAAACAACTCCGCACCCTCGGAGCCTTCCTGCGCCGAGGCGGCCGTGCAGCCTCCGAGCACCAGGACGATAACAGTCGAGGCCAGAACCCACAGACGCATCTTAGCCCTTCCTTCCGTTTCAGCGATAATGCGCGCGGGGTTCGGCCCGCGACGACGACGGGCGTCACACCATTGTTGACGGGGCTGGGCATCAGGTGCCTGCCGAGCAGCGGTATGCCATCGCCGCGCTGTTTTAGAACGGCTGATGGTCAGGCCGGTCAAGCCTTCCGCACCAATCACCGCGTCCTGAAGGGTTTGAGCGCCGCGCTGGCGACGGTCTTCGCGATGATTAAGATGCTCGCCACGGCAACCACGATCAGCAGGCCCGCCATCTGCAGCACCCGGGTCACGGCTCCCTCGGCGTCTGATGCCTGCACCGGCCCTCTAGTCGACGCTCCCGATAGGCCGCTTCGTACCGAAGCTTGGTCCGATCCAGCGACGCGGCCCCCTCGACGCCAAAACGCCAGTCGCGCCAGCGCCATGCAGCGGAGGTCGAGGTCAGCGCCAGGGTCGAGGCCCGGAAGTTCGGAGCCGTCGTCACCACGTTGCGCCGACGCGGCGATATGCTGACGACCGTGTCCCATGGCGTAGCATCGGTCATCGTTTGCCCCGCTTCGACAACCTGGCACTCAAGGACGATCAGCGGAGCCTCGGGCGGAACTGTGTACATCATTGGAGCCGGCTACAGCCAGGCCACACAGCTATCGCCACGCCATTGGGCGGGCGCCAGCTCAGCGGGATCGTCGTAGCGGTCCTCGAACACCCGCCGCCTCTCGGCGATCTCCGCACTCGTCAGCGACGGCGATGCTGCGCTCATCCGCTGCCGGTACAGGTCCATCATGTAATTATAGTGGTCGAGGCTGTCGCGGCGCCGGGCCTGTCCCGCTGGACCGGGGTTTCTGAGATTGGCCTGCTCGGCCGCATCGGCTGAGCTGCGCTCGGTCGCGACGATACACTCCAGCCACGTCTCAGCGGTGGGGTCGGGACTGGGATTCCAGTCGCTCAGACCGGTATCGTGCAGCGTATGGTCGTCGTTCTGCCAGACATAGATCCGGGTCGGACAGCCCGGTCGCTCCGTGCACATCGCCTTATCCCTCACACCGAACCGGGCCGGGTGGTAGGCGAGGTCAACGGCATAGTCCGCCGTTAGCACGCGCAAGGCGACCGTCCAGCCATCGTCCACGCTTGCGATAACGCTTATCCCCGCTTCCGGCATTCCCTCGGTCGTACCCGAAGGCCCGCGGCACGCTGTATAACGGGAGCCCACGATCCAGTCCCGCCGACCGTCGCTATTGAGGTCGGGGCTGCTGACGGCCGGCCACTCGCCAACGTCCATCAGCCCACCTGCGGCGTGGCAGAGCGTCTCCCTCCGCTTGATTTCTGCAGTGACGACGTCCGGATAGTCGGCGGGATCCGGCGCGACCGGCTGGAAGAGAGGCCCGACGAGATACCCGAAACCCTCCCGGTTCATGGCCTCTTCGAACCGGCCCGTGACGTCATTCCACACGAACCGCCGCAGGCAAGGTTCGGAGCCGATCGCGTCGCAGCTGGCGCGGTGGAGTTCGACGTCAAGAACCGCCGTCGGCCCCTCCATCAGGTGCCAGTCGAGGACCTCCGCACCGAACGCCAGCGCATAACGATGGCCAGGGCCTGCTGCACTGCCGACCGCCGCCGCGCTGATGGCGTCCGGCACCGAAGGCTGCCTGATGCGGATCGCAATATCACCACCCAGTATACGCGGTTCATCGTTAAGGTGACCTGCACCACGGACGTGACGGTCATAGCGGCGGCGGGTGCCAAGTGATCGACCTTGGAGCTTTCGATCCAGAGTTACATTATGCGCCCGCGTGGTGTGGCGCATCGAGACGCGTCGACGTCCGAAAGCAGACGTTCTGAACTTCTGAGATGAGTCAGGAACGGCCATCGGCACGAAGTCTGAGAAGCGCCAGGAGCAGACATTGCGGCCAGATCGCAATCGCGACGTTCGAAAGGGGTCCAGCGAAGGTCTACCCAGGTGAGGTAGTCGGTCAGCTGTAGTCCGGGTGAAATGCCCCAACGCGCGTAATCGCGCAGCATGAGCCCGTCTATCAGATCACGCCGCTTCTGAAAGCTGGCGGCGTCGCTCGCCGCCTCGAAACTTTCGGGGAGCCCGCCCCTCAGCCAGTGGCGATCCGGGTCAAATGCGGGCCGGTTGGTTGCGCTCTCGACAGGGGCAAAATCAGCTTCAGGTCCAGACGGCTCGGCTGCCTCGAGCTCCTCGGCAAGCCACTCGTGGCGCTGCATAGGGTCTAGGACCACAAGCTGCGCGGCAGCGGTAAGTTCTTCCTGCAAGAAGCGCGTCGCCGCGAGATCGACAGGCGCGACGACGAACCGCGTCGGCCGTTCAGCCTCGATGTTCCGATAGGCGTCCAAAAAGACCCCCGCCGCGCCGACGTTGAGATGATCCAGCACTTGGAGCGGTGCCGTGCATGTGGCGACGTCATCGGCCTTCACTCGCTGAAGGCCGATCTGGTCCTCGCACCAGTCCGCGAGGAGCACGCTTCGGCCGACCCGCGGCAGACCGTAGAGAACAGTGACGCGGCTTTGCTCCACGGCCGCGTCCAGCCGGTCCCGAGCTTGGAGCCGGGCCATCAGGCGGGGCGTTCGAAATCGAGAACGACAACGGCCACCTGCCCGGTGCCGGCCATGGCGCTCCTGGCGATCAGCGCATCTCGCAACGCCTCAGCCGTCGTCGGCCTGGGCTCGCCCGCCGGCGGGACCTGCAGCGGCTTGGACGTTCCTTCGCCGAACCAGAGCACGAGATAGATACCGGCCTCCGCCCGCCAGTCGTGGACATAGAGGCGGCCGAGCTGGGCGTCGGCCGAGACCCACAGGTCGCGATGCCACTGACCCTTGATCTCGATCGGCACGCCGAGGTCGCCGAGTTGGCAGAAGATGTCGCATCGCTTGTCGTCGGCCAGATGGGCCTCGGGCTGGGCGTCTATACCGAACGGCAAAGGCCGCAGCATCTTCAGCAGACTGTCGCGGCAGTCCTCCTCACCGCGCGGCACGCCACGGTCGATGAAGTCGCGATACCAGTCGACATCGCTGCTGCGAAGTTTGCGCTGAACCTCCTCAAGCTCTTCGAGCAGTACTGACTGCAGCTGCAGGGCGGTTGTGGGCGCGGCGTCCCGAACGACCGCGCTGACCGCCTTCAGGTCAGGTGCACGCCAATTCGCCTCGACACGATTGCGCTCCTGTTCGGCGGACGCCGAACGAACGAGCTCGGTGTAGGTATCTTGGGGATCATCGCGCAGCTGGGCCATGGCCGCGACCGCCTCGTCAGAGATATCGCCGGCGACGCGCTTGATCAGGCCCGAGATGAACTCGCTCGCGTCCCAATCATTGGTGTCGCCAGTCGTTACCCCCTCGGGGCGACTACGCCGGGGAAACTGGAATCTGAAGCGCCTCAACAGCCACAGCGCCAGCGCCGGCTCGAGCTCGACATGGCGTCCCTGTTCGCGCCGGCTCCCAATGCGACTCCGCACATGCCAGAGGAGCTCGGGCGGCAGATCGCCTCTCGCCTCCAGTTCGACCCGGGTCTTTTCGAAATCGATGAGAAGGCCGACCGTGTCCCAGATCAGACGACGTTCCGCGTCGGGGAAGGCGCGCGCCCGTCGTTGCCGGGCGATCGCACCGAGGGCCTCTCGGGTCTCGGGTATTGGCAGCAGATGATCAACCAGTTCCGCCTCGGTGGCGGGGGACATCTCCTTAAAGCGCTCCAGCCACTCCAGCGCGAACCGAGTCGCTAGGGAGGCGTCCTGGGCTTCCCGCATCAGACCATACAGGCCGTCAACATGAGTGCGCCCGCGCTTGAGCTGGGGCTCGAAGTAGAGCCTTAGCGCCGCCTCCCAGGCGCCGCGTCGGCGCAGCTCATCACCTAGGATTTGATCGAGGTCCGGGACCCCGGCGTGATCGTCGATCCGGCTGGAGCGGATCTCCATGAGACCCGCCATGACCCGTTCGGTCGGAAGGTCCGCAAAGCCCCGACCCGTGCGGTGTCTTTCGATGAGAGCCGCCACGATCACGTAGGCGGCGGCCCAACTTTTGTCGTCCGCGTGACTTTCCGCGATCTCCACCGCGCTCGGCTTGACCGGCGTGATGTTGAGAAAGGCCTCGAAGCCGGCCAGGCTGGCGTCGCGCAGTTCCGGGCCGAGCCATTCCTGCAGACGTCCGGGACCGTCGACGGTCTCGTCGCCCATGTCGGCGAACAGCTTGAGATAGGCCTTGGCCGGGTTGACGATGAGGCGGAAGGTGCCGGCCCGCAGCTCGTCGATCTCACGCAGGAACCCGGCCCGGTGCTTCTCCCACTGGGCCATTTTCTTGGCCTCTCGAGCGCTCCGGCGATTGTCCTGATCGATCTGCCACTGCGGCGTGTCAGGCCGCTCGAGCTTGTCGAGCCACGCTTCGTCTTCGGGAGCGCCCGCGGCGAAACGTCGGGCGGCTTGGCGCACGGCCGCGCCGTCATCGGCGCTATGGCGGGCGATCGAGACCACGTCGCGCCAGCGCGGATCGTCATGCGCCAGCAGGTCCAGGAGGGCGATGACGTCACCTTGGTCCGGCGTCAGCCCCGGCGACCTCTCGCTGAGCCTGAAGGCGGCATACCAAAGATTGCCGTCCACCGGCTGGTCGATCAGGGCCCGGCGTTGCACGGCGCGTCTCAGACCGTCGTCGGCCCGCAACCGCTCGGCCACCGCGTCCCTAGCGTCGCGCTGATATCCCTCATGTCGGCCGAGGGGCTCCAGCCATCGCCACAGCTGTTCAGGCGTCACGGTCTGGTCAGCGAGAAGCCGGCCGAGGAGCGTCTGGGCGAGGTCCGTGTAGTGGGGCAACCGTTCGTGTGGCTCGTCCTCAACTGCGGACGCGGCGACGGATATCGCGTCGAGGAGCGGGCCGATGCGGTCGGTCGGCAACTTCCGCTGCAGCCCGTAGAGAATCCCGATGGTCCGGTTCTCAAGGCCGAGCTGAGCTGTGACAACGCCGCCGATCAGGTCGTCGCTGAATCCCGCATAGTTCGCAAGGTCCAGGATTTCGACGCCCAGTCGGATCGCGTCTTCGTCGCCTTGCGTCAGGAGGCGTTCAACGATCGCGGGCCAGTTCCGGGACGGGTCCAGCTCATGGAGACGATCGGCCGCCTCGCTGCGCAGTGCGAAGGCCGTGTCAGGCGCAAGGAGCAGCGCTTCCAACTCGTCGACGAGGATCGACAACACCGCCGATCCCTTGACGGCCTGAAGGATCAGGAGCCGTAGTCCGAACTCGCGCTCGCCCGAGGTGATGATCGCCTTGAGCCGGGGCAGCAGTGGAAGCTGGGCGAGACCGGACAGGTGATATTCGCTCCAGTCCCGGAACCAAGGGTCCTTGACCGCCAGCGCCTCCAGCGCGTCGAGCAAACGGGTCGCCGAGGCGAGGCTGAGCTTGTCCCCGTCGCCGTACTGGATGACGCCCATGGGATCGGCAGCGATGATGTCGCCCGCGAGATCAGTACTATGCCACGCGATCCAGGCGTGCAGACCCCGCAGGCTGGCTGGCACGAGGTTGGGGGCGTTGAATAGGCCCAAGACCCGCCGTTGCTTGCGCGGCGTGTCCGCGCAGCGCGCGAGCCAGCGGGCCCCGAGAAACTCGCCGATGGACCGGTGGGAATAGGTGAACCGGTCACTGCCCAGGGCTACGAAGAGCCGGGAGTCCAGTATGTCTCGGATGGCCCCGGCGTTCGGGAGTTCGGCGATCGCGCTGAGCGGAACGTCTTCGACATTGGCGTTGACGCGGAGCGTGACCGCTTCCTGACCCGTGAGGATCAGGGTGGCGAACGCCGCCCCAGCGGCGTCCAGGACGGCGTCCTCCCCAAGGCCTGCGAGCTTCGCCCCGATCTTCTCGTCGCGGTGCTCCTTGCGAAGCAGATTGGTCGCGGCCTCGAACAGGCCACCGCGGGAGGTGGGAAGGGAGCCGTGGCCGAGGACTTCCCGGATTAGGCTCAGGGTCTGGGGGTTGCTCCAGAGCCCGGCCAGTCCCTGATCCTCGAGTGAGACTGCGGCCTTCTCGGCCGCATCGTCGCCGAGGCGTTGGCTCAGCACCTCCACCGCATCCTGCCGGTCGAGGGGCTCCAGATAGAGTTCGACGGCGCCTTCGCCGTACAGGTCCGATAGGCCCTGCAGGGCGGTCGCGCTGCGCCAGTCTGCAACGCGGCAGGACAGGATGAAGCGCGGGTAGCCGAGAACGCCCAGCTTGTTCAGAACCAGATCGATCGCATCCCCTTGTTGCCCCGCCGACACCTCATCGAGCGCATCGACGACCAAGGTCTTAGCTTCGCCAAAGCGGGCGACCGTATCGGGGGCGGTGATCAGGGCGCGGGCGGTGCAAACCTCATAGCCGACCTGTCCCCGGAGCTGGTTGAGGAGGGTCGACTTCCCCATCCCGGCTTCGCCGAGCACGACAAGCGAGCGCGGGTCCGAGGTCAGGAACGCTTGATCAACGACCTTTCGTTGTCCCCCGTCCTGGAACCACATGGTGCGATGGACGAGAACTTCCGTCACGAGTCTCCGTCCTCCTTAGCGCGCAGCCCGTCCAGATGCTCCTTGCAAGAATGGTCCGGACGACTGGTTGACGTTGGATCGAAGGAGATGTTGCGCAGCACTTCGGCGACCCGCTGGAATTCCAGGCGAATCAGCATTGGCAGGTGTCGAGACTCGTCTTCACCGCAGGAGTCTCACCAACTCGGGTCTATACGGCAAGGGCGAAACTGACTTGGGTCGATGCTTTGGCTCTCCGGACGTAAGCAGCATTATCGGACAAGGAGCTCCCTGCGGATGCCCGATGGCGATCGCAACGGAAACCGCAGCGCTCTAGGAGCTCGTTTGCAGACCGAGCTCGCTGACGATCAGGCATCAGCCGTGAAGCGAAGCGCCGGGAGTCAGCAATGAGCCAGAAGCTTCCCTGACCTCGACCCGTCGGGCACGCCACTAGCACAGGCGTAATCGACGCTCTCCTTGCGTCGAGCGCCGGCTGCCCCGGTCTTGGATCCCGAGCGGAATGGCTCCCGTCGAGAAATATCATCACCACCAGCGCTGTTGAACGTGGGACAGCTTTGGTGCCCCACTACTGCCCCACGAGCTGGGCGACCCAAGACCGACGCCGGGGTTGCCGTTTTAAGGTGTTGATTTTCTAAAAGAAAATGGCGCGCCCGGAACGATTCGAACGTCCGACCCTCAGATTCGTAGACTGACGCCATAAAACGGCACCTCCCGGCGTCCCTCGGGCATCAGGTCCCGATCAACAGCTCGGCACAATCAGCACCGGCGCGGTCCAATCCAGCAGTTGTGACCAAGTTTGTGACTAAGTGGCGGAATTGCAAAGGGGCCGCCCGGAAGCGACCCCTTCAACCAACCGATTTTCCTAAGGAAAATGGTCGGAGCGACAGGATTCGAACCTGCGACCCCTTGACCCCCAGTCAAGTGCGCTACCAGGCTGCGCCACGCTCCGAAGACGCTCCCTATAGAGGGCGATTCCGCAGTCCGCAAACGCTAAAACGCTCTTCGAACAACAAGTTCGCCTCAGCGGCGCAGAACGGCGTCCAGACGGGCTTTCGCCGACTCCAGGTCGGCCAGAACGGCGCCCAGGCGTGCGGCTTCAAACGGGGCGGCGGCGACTGAAGCGGCGGGTTCGCGCTCCACATCCGCATCGATCTCCAGCGCGGTCGTCGGATCGCCATAGGCGGCCAGACGCGCCAGGCCCTGCTCCTTGTGCAGACGCTGGACCCCGCGGATGGTCAGGCCTTCGTCGTGCAGCAGCCGCCGCACGCCCTTCAGGACCGTGACGTCTTCGGGGCGATAGAAGCGACGGCCGCCCGCGCGCTTCACCGGGGCGATGAAGTCGAACTTCGTCTCCCAGAAGCGCAGGACGTGCTGGGGCGCGCCGACTTCGTCAGCGGCTTCGGAAATGGTACGAAAGGCGTTCGGGCTTTTGGCCACAGTTGCTTAGTCCTCGACGACCGCGTCGTGGACCCGGCTCTTCATGATCTGCGAGGCGCGGAAGCTGATGACCCGACGCGGATTGATCGCCGCCGGTTCGCCGGTCTTGGGATTGCGGCCCATCCGGGCGCGCTTCTCACGGACCTGGAAGACGCCGAAGCCGGAAAGCTTCACCGTCTCGCCGCGCTCCAGCGATTCGACGACCAGTTCGAGCGTGCGCTCGACCAGGCCAGAGCATTCCTGGCGGGACAGGCCCACC
>Ga0067045_1004584_pt1 | contig 11563 bp, 8 predicted proteins | sample TerdegcTABiofilm_FD_59184 | JGI IMG/M metagenome (GOLD analysis project Ga0067045, IMG submission 59184) | Combined Assembly of (Gp0054472, Gp0054536) Wastewater bioreactor microbial communities from Singapore -Terephthalate degrading...
GATATTTTTTAACTGCCTTTTCTCCCCATTTTTCTTTTAATTTATCAACGAAACTCTCATCGAATTCCTTTTTTTTTATCATATCTGAAAGAACTCTTCTGAAATAGTAACTGCCAAGTAGTTCAAAATACTCATCTAAAAATCTATCATCTTTTGGTAAAATCAATTTCATCTCATCACTTTCTACAGGTTTTAAACCTCTTTCTTTTAAAAGAGTTAAAATTGTTTCTCTATTAAAATCTCTATCAAAAATTGATAAAATTTTTATAAAATTAGATCTTAAATTAATAAGTTCAATTTCAAGCTTTTTAACTCTTTTCTCTATGCTTTCCATTTTATCTATTTTATCATTTTAAAATTAATTTTAAAATTATTTTCTAAATCTTTTTTTATTAAAGTTTTAAAATATAAAATTTACTCTTACATAAATTTTAATAATTATATAATCTATCATTATAAATTTAATTAATAATTTGTTTATACTTTTTTAAAGTAAAATGATAAATTTTAATAAAATTTTTAAAAATTTATACAAACAAATATGTTTGGATTTTAAAATTGTAGAAGATCTAATGAGTAGTATAAATTTTAATATTTTTTAATTAATTCATCAATTTCATCTATTTTCTCAGTTATATTCATTTCAATTAATAACTTTCTTAAAAATAGTAGATTTTCTTTAAAATTATCATCATTAGAACATAAGATAAATTTATAGGCAAGTAACATATATTCTTTGGGTTCACATTTTAAAAAGAGCTTATACTCTTCATATGCTTCATCAAATCTATTTAAATCAAAAAGTAAATTTCCAAGACTATAATGAGCATATGAATAATTAGGATTCAACTCTATAGATAGTTTATACTCTTTTTGTGCATCTGAAATTCTGTTTAATCTATTAAATAGTTTTCCAAGTACATAATGAGCTTCAAAAGAAGATGGGTTAATTTCAAAAGCTTTTTTTATTTCTTTCTCTGCTTCTTCAAATCTTTCTAAGTCGATCAATATTTCTCCATAAACTATGTGAAGATTATAATCATTGGGATTTAATTTTAATTCCTCTTTTATTTTATTCTCTTCCTCTTTTAATTTATATAAATTTTCAATAATAACATCAATGTTTAATATTTTATTTATAATATTATCCTTTAACAAAATTTTTAATCTATTAATTTTTTTATAAAAATCAAATTCATTCATCTTATACCACCTTAATACATTATAATATAAATTCTCTTTACCCTTCACCCTCAAAATCTTGATGGATACCGTTATTACAATAGATCGCAATCCTTTTAAAGTCAAGTCATCAATTCTAACTTTATACTATTTCTTTTGTCCACTGAAAGAGCTTCTTTTAAATCGCAATCCTTTTAAAGTCAAGTCACCAATTCTAACGCAGATAGGAAGATTATACGGTGAGAATGAATTTCTCGCGTCGCAATCCTTTTAAAGTCAAGTCACCAATTCTGACATTATCAACTATTACTTACATATTTACAATTACTCAAGCGTCGCAATCCTTTTAAAGTCAAGTCACCAATTCTAACTCCCAATCACTATACTCAGTTACTTAGTGTTTCAACATTGTCGCAATCCTTTTAAAGTCAAGTCACTAATTCTAACTAAAACAGATTTTAAGTGAAATACCAAAAAATAGGAAAAGTTGCAATCCTTTTTAAGTCAAGTCACCAATTCTAACAGTATACCCCTCTTTGTATGTGTGGGCTTCCAAAAGAAAGTCGCAATCCTTTTAAAGTCAAGTCACCAATTCTAACAAAGTTACTTCGGCGTATGATGTTTTAAAGTCAATTGGGTCGCAATCCTTTTAAAGTCAAGTCACCAATTCTAACAATTGATTTATGGTTTATTCCAGCCAACGAGGAACCCGATAAGTCGCAATCCTTTTAAAGTCAAGTCACCAATTCTAACCCTACCTTCAGAAACTATCATCTTATGCCGATAACTTTTCGGTAGATTAGAGATATAGAAAAATTATTAAATTATAGTTAGTTAAAATATCTAATTTTGATATCCTATTTAAACATACCACCCTTAAATATCCCTCTAATTTTCAAGGTTCCCTCGGTAACTAAAAAATTCATATTAAACTCAAGAAATTAAGTTCTTCCCGACGGCTTATCTTCAATTCATATCTTTTTCAATGTTCTATATATTAATTATAACAAAAAAATAATTTAGAATAAATAAAAAAATATAATATAATAAATGAATAATTTTTATATATGGGAAAAGGTTATAGATATAATCACATTTCAGATCTTTTAATCCATCCATTCCAATTAAGTAATCTTTTATATTCATTTTTGCCAAAAGTCTGGATTAGAATAAATTCTATCTTTTTTAAAAATTAGAACAGTCTTCTTTACTAAGAAGAATTATAATAAGAGAAAGTATAAATCTATTACTTTTTAATTAAATCTGTAATTTCATAATAATTTTTATAAATAAAAAACTTACATCTAATCGAAATCTATGTGATGTTTTCTATTCTTAATAGAATCAGATATACCTTTACTTTTATATAACTCTTTATTTACTTCTATTTCTATGCCAATTTCTTCGGGTTCATATATTTTTAAATTCTTAAACATAATTCCGTTTTTTTGTATATTATCTATGATATTTCTTAATGATTGACACCAAAGTTTAGATAAATATAAATCTTTTTCTTTCTCTTCGTTTGAAATAGTATTTTTATCCTCGTCTTTTTCGACTATTTTTACAAATTTTATTGTTATTTCACTATTTTCATTTAATCTCAATTTAATTTTATAATTTTCCCATCCAGTATCAAAATATATAGATTCATTTATATTTAGATTTTCAGAAATTGTTGTATACCCCATATTACAAAAGCTTTGTTTAATAATATTAAAAACTTGATTTAAATTTTTAATATTTTCTAGTTGATGCTTTAATATTTCTTCTTTTTTCAAGTTCTCTATCTTTTGTAAAACATTGTTAAATTCTTCGTCTGTTATTATAGGTTTTTCAATCAATTCATCAATAGTTTTTCCGATCTCAAACTTATCAGAGATAGAATCAATATATTTCAAAAAAATTTTGTTTTTAATAAGAATTTTCTTTAATTCTAAACTTTTTTTACTCATCTTTTCATTTTCACTAAGCCAAAATTTAAGTTGCGTTTTTATAGTTTCTAATTGTTGTATATCTTTATCCTCTAAATTATTTATTTGATCTTGGACCTTATTAATGATGTTCTTATTATTAAGAAGTTTTAATTTCATATATAAATTATTAATTTTTTTAATTTCTGTTTGTTTTTTATCACTATCTATTATAACTTGTTGCTTATCTATTTTTTTGAATATATCACTACCATGGATAATTTTAAAATCGCTTGTTTTTTTTATTTCGGATGAGGTATTTTTTAATTCCTCTGCTTTTTCCAATAATGTTTTTAAAGATCTATTTTTATCCGTTTCAACTTGCAATAGATTCTCGCTTAATGACATGTTAATTTCATTTTTTATTAATTTTTTTGCCTCTAAATAAATATTAGTTAAAATATCAGAATTCATATTTTTTATTGAAAATTTATATAATTTTTCTATTTCACTATATATAATAAAACTATTATTTCTTATTTTTTCAATTTCATCAAATGCTTTATCTTTTCTATCTTCTATTTCTTTATTTATCAAATTAAAAGAATAATCTATTTTGTCAAAAAAATCAGCTATATCTTCATTAGATATTTTCTTCAGGTAGTAATTTTTCATTTTTTCTATTTCATTATTTAATTTAAAAAACTCTTCCTCTTTAAAATAATTAATATTTTCACTTAAGAATTTTTCTAATTTTGCTATTTCATCAATTAAAATTTCAAAAAAAATGTCTATTGATTCATTATAGACAATCTCAATGTCATAATTTAATTTATCTAATTCATCAAATAAGGGTGATTGTCTTTGATTTTCATCTCTACTGAATTTATACTTTGTTTTTATTTCAGTTTCTTTTAATATTAATTCTCTTATTTTATCACCGATTTTCTTAAAACTTGGGTTGGTTGATTTTTCAAATATTTTTAAATATATATTTTCTAAATTATTAATCTTATTTTCAGCGTCAGAAATTCCTCTTTGTAAAATTTCAACAATCGATCTTAAATGACTACTCATTGCAATACTCCTTTTTATAAATTTAAAATTTTTACTATTATAATACTCAAATTATCATTTGCACCTTTTTCCAGAACCTTATTATAAAAATTGTTTATAGTTAAATCAATTTTATTATCTAAACATGATTCTAATTCTTCGATATTTAAAATATCTGTTAAACCATCTGAACAGATTATAAAGACATCGCCTTCTTTAATGCTCAAATCTTTGCAATAAATATCAAAATTTTTTTCATACAAGTCAACTCCTATATATGAATAAATTATATTTCTTTTTGGATGATTCATAGCTTGAGAATAATCTATTATACCTTTATCAATTAGTTGTTGAACAATTGAGTGATCTTTTGATATTTGTTCTAGAAAACTTGAATTTATTCGATAAACCCCACTATCGCCCATATTAAAACATAAAGCTATTGAATTAAAAAAAATTAAACCGCTTATTGTGGTTCCTAATTTATTATATTTTATGTTATGTTTTGAAAATTCAATTAATTTATTATGTGCAATCTTAATAGTTTCCTCTAAATCATAATAATTATTAATTTCTAAAAATCTTTGTGAAAAAACCTCTAAAACAATTTTACTAGCGAATTCGCCGCCTTCATAACCGCCAATACCATCTGCTATTGCAAAAATTGCTTTTGGTTCTTCAATTATTCTGTTAATTGGTGTATCAATATCTGGAGCTTGTATAATTTCATCTAAAATTAATATCGCATCTTCATTACTTTTTCTCTCTAAACCTTTGTTTGTTAAATATGATACATTAAATTTCATTTCTTCTCTACCTTTAATTGAAATTTTGTAGATAAACTAATGATATCACCAACATTAATTTCATAATATTCGCCTTTTTTGATTTGTTTTCCATTAATATAGGTAAAATTAGTGTTTGATATATCCTTTATCTTCCATTTATCATCTTCATACTTAACCACAATATGTTTTCTTGAAACAGTCTTAAAATCCCTAAATGTTTCTGGCATAATATCACCTTCTCTTCCTAATACAACTTCTCTATCATGAGGAATTAATAATTTTTCAAAAGGGTTATTTATTGGAGATAAAATCAAATCATTTATATTTTTTTTTTCAGTAATTTTTTTAAAATAGCTATATTCAATGTTTTCTATATCGTAATCACATTTTAAACATTTTTTTTCATTTATTTCATTAATATTTTTGCATTTAGGACAAATTTTTTTGGGTTCAATTAAATCTTCACTTATAAATTCTATTTTTTGATTTATTAAATCTGAAGAACACAAAATACATAATATTTCAAATTCACTATTAATTAAATTACAAACTGAACACACTTTCCCTTTTTTCATACTCTTCTAAATTTAAGATAATTTTTTCTAAATCACCTCTTTTAGGTATACCTATAATTAATATTCTATCATTAAAAACCTCTATTTGTATATTTCTATTCTCTGAATATAACATATCATTCAAATTTATATCTTTGTATTTATTTTTTGTTTTCTTAGATAGAATTATAATCTCTTGATTATCTGAACCTCTCCAGATTTTTGAACCGGAAAGATTCACCATAAATGGTCCAGATATCAATATATCTATGTTTTTTAAAATATCTTTATAATTATTTTTCAAATAACCATAATTATAACCAGAATACACCAAAATTTCTTTATATTTTAATTTTCTAACAAATTTTAATATTTTAGATAATGCATTCGGTTGATCAAATGGTTCACCTCCACTAATCGTAATTCCATCAGGATTAAATTTTTTAAGTTCTTTAAGTTTGTAAAAGACATAATTTAAATTCATCAAAAATTTTTCATCGAAAGCCCTTGTGTGTTCAGAGATACATCCCTTGCAATGTATAGAACAACCTTGAAACCAGAGACCCACTCTTGATCCAAATCCTAAAGTTCTAACAGGATAAAAAATTTGATTGATATATACATCAGATTCTAAACCTGTAATATGCCATTTTAATATCTTATTTATATACACATTTTGTCCTTTTTTTCTAAAATTTTCATTTTTTTTATGTATTATTTTTAATTTATTCATAGAAAAATTTACCTTTTTTGATTTTAAATAAAAATTGTATTAATAAACTAAATTTCATTTAGATGATCCTAAATACTCAGAATAAACTCTTAAATTATCTAAATAATTTGACATAACTTCGAATTTCTGTAAATCATAATAATCATAATTACTTTTACCATTTTTTAAATATTCAATATTATTTTTAAAAAAAGAGAGTGTTTCTTTTATTATTCTTACGCAATTACTATCATTTATCCAATGAGGAGGTTCCGTGTCAATTAATTGAGAATAAGAATAGGAATAGCCACTTTTTCTATAGGCAATAGAATTTAACTTTTGAAATTCTTGATAAATTTTTAACCTATATTCATCAATCTGAGCAAAATCAACTGTTTTTTTTATATCATAAAAAAAGAGCTCAATTAGGTCGTCAATTGATATAGGCTCTTCACTTTTTTGATAATCAATAGTAGGGACACTAACACTAACTAATGATTTAGATAATTCTCTACCCAAAGATTTATTATATTCTTCACGTTGGTTATTTTCTATCTCCTTTTTTTCTTTATTTTTTTTATTTAAATTTACCCCAGCATATATAGCTATGCCTGAACCAATTAGAATAACAACTACATACCAATATTTTAAAATTAAATAAATAATAAAACCAATTATAACAAATATAAAAATTAACTTATATAAATCATCATCACTCATACTTTTTTACCTCTTTTCTAATATTATTTAAAATAGAATCTAATTTAGGATCTAGAATAACTTTTTTATCAAATTTCTCAACAATGTTTTTCATAATTTCGTTTTTTCTATTAAAAAGAAGAATATAGAATGCAAGACTTCTTTTTCTGATCATATCATATTTCTCAATGTAATTTTCTATTTTTTCAATATTTTTAATATAATCTTCACTATATTTTTTAAATTTACAAAACTGTGAGAAAAGTTTTTGATATAGGATATCTTTTATTAAAATTGAATTTTCTGAATTCATATTGTTTTGAAAAGTATTATATAGGAGAACGATTAATTTATCTTGTTCAAAAATATCTTCAAGTTCACTTTCTTCGTAACCATAATCATTTAAATAACTTAAAATGTTCAATAGCAAGTCACCATCAACATAATTTCTATTATTTATTAGATCTAATGCTTTAAAATAATTTTTTTCATATGGATAAATTTTTGTATTGATTAAATTTTCAATTTGTGATTGAATTTCTTTGTATTCATCATTAATCATAAGGGCATAGGTTAAAGCTTTATTTTTAGTATTATCAAGATTTGAAATTGTTTTCTCTATGTTTTCTATTTTTTTTCTAAAAGAGGTATCATCAAAATCTATTAATTCTAAATATAATGAAAAAAGATTCTTTTCGCATAAACATTTTACTATAATTTCCAATTCTGGATTTGAAACTTTATCATCATAATAATAACCTTTTAACAAGTCGATTAAACAATCAAGTTTCAAAACAGGTTTAACATCTGCTATATAGATCCCGTAAAAAATAAAAGGTAAATCTTTTTTTATTTTATATATAAATTTTAAAACAAATAAATCATTATCTTTTTCTTCATTACTAAGATTTTCAATGAAGGCGCTTAAGCCATAATCTTTAAGTTCATTTGCTACCCAATTTCTCACCTGACCACGTCTTAAAAGTGCTTTTACTCTATTCCATCCATTACAATCAGATAAGCTATATTTTACAAGATCTTCTAAATTAGTTATTTTTGGTTTTTCGGGATCATCATAAACAATAAGAGGTTTAATAGTTAAAAAATCCTCGTCTAATTCGCTTTCCTTTATTTTTTCCTCTAAAATATCATATTTATTTTCAAACCATTCATTAATTTCTTGATATCCGAATCTTTTTTTATAGTTCCTTTGAAGCAAACCCCTGAGTAAAATTTTCCATTTTTGATCTAAATTATTAGGAATAATAACTGGTCTATTTTCAGTAAGAAGTATGTTAAAAATAACATGATAAGATTTATCTTTAAAAGGATTTTCACCCAATAGAAGTTCGTATAAAATAATACCTAACGACCAATAGTCACAAGTTTTTGTAACATAATTAGAAAATAATTCTGGTGCTGAATAAGCAAAAGTAACTCCTGATGATTCAGAAAAATTACTTGATAAACCTGGTGGAAGAATTGATGATATACCAAAATCAGTAAGAATCAAATCAATATTAGAAACATCTTTATTTCTAACAAGTATATTTGAGGGTTTAATATCTCTATGAACAATGTTATTATTATGCAAGAAATTTATAGCATTACTAATCTCTTTTAAAATTATTTTAATTTCATCTTCACTAAACTTCTTCTGTTCATTAATCCAATCTTCAAGACTTCCATAATCAACATATTCTTGTACTTCATAAAATATATTTATGCTTTCTACATATTTAATATCTATAATTTTTACCAAGTAATCATGCCCAATATCACTTAAATTTTTTATAATCGTTAATAAGTCCTCTTTAGGTTTAAAATTATAACGATAGATTTTCATTATATACAATTCATCGCCTTTGCTAACTTTAAATAAATCTGATTGTCCACCATGTTTTTTCAATGGTTCTATTATTTTATATCCATCAATTATAGTACCTGCCTCATAAAATAAAGGAACATTTATTAATTTATTATTAATATTATTGTCTATTTGTGTTTCAGAATTTTCTACTATAGTTTCATCGCCCTTTTTATTATCTTTTTTATCCTTATCATCTTCATCTTTATCGTTCACCTTTAACACCTCCTGATCTAATTTTTTATATAATTACCTATAATTATTGGCACTTCTTTGTCTAATACAAAATCTGTTATATTTAGAACTTGATTTTCTATTATATCTATTTCAAAAAGCAATCTTGAAAGTGGATTAATAAAATATGTCTCTAATTTATTGCCTATACCTCTACCTCCCATTGTAAGGTCTTTTGTGCAAAAATCTAACAATTTTTTATAACAAGCTTCGTCAATATTAATTTGAATTTTTTTATCTTCATATAATTTTTCAATAATATTATTGAGCATTTTATCATATATTTCTTTTGCTGAATCTGGCCTTATAAAATCAAAAACAATAATATTATCACCGATACGATTGAGTATTTCTGGTCTTCCTATTTGATATTTGAAAAAGTTTTCAATTGCGTTTAATATTTTTTCTTTAAGTAATTCATAAGGTGCATCAGGTTGAACTAATTGTACCTTTTCTCCAGATTCATTTTCTTTATAAACACCTAAATTACTTGTAAAAATAATTATGGTTTCAGAAAAATAAACAGTTTCCCCTCTACCATCAGTTAATCTTCCGTCCTCAAGTATCTGTAAAAATTTGTCTAAAATTTTAGAATGTGCCTTTTCAATTTCATCGAATAAAATTATTGAATATGGATTTTGTTTTACTGCATTTGTTAATTCTCCGCCTGCTTCATAACCCACATACCCAGGAGGTGCACCTATTAATCTTTGATCTGAATGTTCATGATTGAATTCAGACATATCAAATCTTATGTAATTCTGTTCACTACCAAATATTAATTCTGTTAATGATTTGGCTAATTCAGTTTTTCCTACACCTGTAGGTCCTGCAAGAAATAAAACACCCTTTGGTTTTTGACTAAATTTTGACTGCTGGGCACCACTTAAACCAATAAAAGATCTTTTTATTATATCAAGAGATTTTATTAAAGCTTGATCTTGACCTTTTATTCTTTTTTTCAAAATATTTATTCCATTTACTAATTTGTCTTTTGAAATTTTAGACCATCTGTTCTCAACAACTCCTAATTTATAACCTCTTATTGCTTCGTTGATATTTTTTATATCAATTTTTTCTTCAGATATAAATTGTACAATGTCAACAATATCTCTATTGTACATTCTTTCAGTCTGATCAATAAATGTATTTATATAACTCTCTATTTTTTGATCATCTAAATCATCATTAAAATTTAAATGTTTTATTAATTTTTTTATTACAATCTCTCTTTCTTTATTATCTGGTTTAGAAATTCCTATAATTTTTATTTTTGGATTGTTTAATGTATACCAAGTTGGTAAATCATTAATTTTGTCAACAAACCAGAAAATATTGTTTAATTCGTGAGAGGGTTGTGTGTTATTTTTATTTCTTTTTTGGGAGTGATGTTTTGTATCATATGATAATTTATAGAGTTTTGAAAAGAATGAGGATTCATCTTCTGATAAATTCTCGGGATTTTGTACATATCTTGAAGCATTTAATAATAATATTGCTGTATTATAATCATTGCAGCTGACAATTTTTGTAATTATATCAGCTGATTTACAAAAAGGAATAAACTGGAATTCATTTGCTTTTAAATTCAACTCAAAGTTATTGCTTATAAAATCAATATCTCCATTTAAAAGTTTAAAACCATAATATTTATCATAAACTAATATAAAATCATAATTAAATTCATTAATTAGAATTTCTTGAATATATTCGGTTAGATTGCATACTTTATACTCATCGTTATCAACTGGCAATGGATAAAAATCATTTATATCACCAAATAAAATAAATTGAGGTTTAATTTTTAAAAATTTAATAATAACATTAACCCATTTAGGATAATTTTTATTCATCTTTTTTAATAATTATAATTATAATGGATAATTTGTCAAGGCTTTGTATAATCCCATAATATATTTATGAAATTAATCTATAAAAATTTTAATAAATTAATACAAATTTTAAAAATTTTTATTAAAAATTCTAAGTTTATAAAAAGAGAGTGGAATGAAAAAATTATGGGCAGCGAGTAAGCCCCAATCCTTTTAAAGTCAAGTCACCAATTCTAACTTTGCCGTGAGAAATCAGATCTCTATGCGGAAAAGATTGTAGTCGCAATCCTTTTAAAGACAAGTCACCAATTCTAACGTTCAAAAAGAAAAAAAGCAAGACTTGCCTGAGGTTGGTCGCAATCCTTTTAATGACAAGTCACCAATTCTAACATTTACACTGTCCTTGGCGGGTTTAGCAGCCGTAAAGTCGCAATCCTTTTAAAGACAAGTCACCAATTCTAACGTGTCTCCTGAAACTGCCGATTCAGAATTAGATGGGTTTTACAGCGTTGCTGACTGGTATCTCAAGTCGCAATCCTTTTAAAGGCAAGTCACCAATTCTAACTATCCTCGCTTTAGCCTTGTCCGCGAGGAGCCAGTATATAGGTCGCAATCCTTTTAAAGGCAAGTCACCAATTCTAACAGAAATAACCGGTCAACAAGAAGGAGAAACGGTGGGGAAGGTCGCAATCCTTTTAAAGGCAAGTCACCAATTCTAACCATTTC
>Ga0067045_1031744_pt1 | contig 11563 bp, 7 predicted proteins | sample TerdegcTABiofilm_FD_59184 | JGI IMG/M metagenome (GOLD analysis project Ga0067045, IMG submission 59184) | Combined Assembly of (Gp0054472, Gp0054536) Wastewater bioreactor microbial communities from Singapore -Terephthalate degrading...
GGCGTGCTGGAAATCCTGCCCGATGGCTTCGGCTTCCTGCGTAGCCCCGATACCAGCTACACCGCCAGCACCGACGACATCTATATCTCGCCCAGCCAGGTGCGCCGCTTCAACCTGCACACCGGCGACATGATCGAAGGCGAAGTTCGCATCCCCAAGGATGGCGAGCGCTACTTTGCCCTGACCAAGCTCGACAAGGTCAACGGCGGCCCACCTGAGCAAAACAAGCACAAGGTGATGTTTGAGAATCTGACCCCTCTGTTCCCCAAGGAGCAGATGCGCCTTGAGCGCGACATCAAGGGCGAAGAAAACATCACCGGCCGCATCATCGACATCATCGCCCCCATTGGCCGCGGCCAGCGCGCGCTGATCGTGGCACCGCCCAAGAGCGGCAAGACCATGATGATGCAAAGCATTGCGCACGCCATCACCGCCAACCACCCCGATGTGCACCTGATGGTGCTGCTGGTGGACGAGCGCCCTGAAGAAGTGACGGAAATGCAGCGCTCGGTCAAGGGCGAGATCATCGCCTCCACCTTCGACGAGCCAGCTACCCGTCACGTGCACGTGGCCGAAATGGTGATCGAGCGCGCCAAGCGCTTGGTGGAACTGGGCAAGGATGTGGTCATCCTGCTGGACTCCATCACCCGCCTGGCCCGCGCCTACAACAACGTCGTGCCCTCGTCGGGCAAGGTGCTGTCGGGCGGTGTGGACTCCAACGCACTGCAGCGCCCCAAGCGCTTCTTCGGCGCGGCCCGCAAGGTGGAAGAAGGCGGCTCGCTGACCATCATCGCCACGGCACTGGTCGACACCGGCAGCCGCATGGACGAAGTGATCTTTGAAGAATTCAAGGGCACCGGCAACAGCGAACTGCACCTGAACCGTCGCCTGTATGAAAAGCGCGTGTTCCCAGCCATCGAACTCACCAAGAGCGGTACACGCCGCGAAGAGCTGCTGCTGGCTCCCGAGATTCTGCAAAAGACTCGTATCCTGCGCCAGTTCATGTACAACATGGACGAGATCGAGTCCATGGAGCTGATGATCAAGAACATGAAGGCCACCAAGAACAATGTGGAGTTCTTCGACATGATGCGCCGCGGCGGCTAAGCTGCTGCGCCATGCAAGACAAAGCCCCGCTTCGCGGGGCTTTGTTGTTTCTGGAGCTCGACCGCCTTACTTGACATAGCTCAAACTGATTTGCGAGCCGCCCCCCAATACTGGGGTTCACATCTATACAAATCTTGCGCCAAGCGGAAGCCAAAAGCTTTCAAGTCGCAGGTTCTGCATTCATGCCCCCATCAGCGAATCGCCAATCACCTCCTATCCCCACATCGATGCGCCTGCTGGCATCAGCCGCCTTGCTGGCCGCTGTGGCTGCCTGCAGCACCAGCGTGCAGATGCTGCAGCCACAGGCGCAGGCCAGGCTGCCGGGCCTGTGGCCCCAGGCCTGGACGCAGCAGAACAGCGCCGCAGCGCCGCTTGCCTGGCAGGACTTCTATGCAGACCCGGTATTGCAGCAGCTGATAGAAGCGGCTCTCGCCCACAATCAGGACCAGCGCCTGGCGCTGCTGCGCGTACAGGAGGCCCAGGCTGCCTACGGCATCCAGAGCGCGGCCAGGCTGCCAACCATCGGGCTTGGCAGCAGCCATGCCAGAGCACGCGTGCCCGCCGACCTCAATGCCAGCGGCCGCTCCGTGGTTGCCGGCGATCAGGAGGTCTTTGTGGGCCTCAACAGCTGGGAGCTCGACCTCTGGGGCCGTGTCAAAAGCCTCAGCGATGCCGCCTTGGGCAACTATCTGGCGCTGGATGCCACGCAGCATGCCGTTCAATCCAGTCTCATCAAACAGGTGGCGCTGAACTATCTGGCCCTGAGCAGCCTCGATGAGCGCCTGGCCCTGACCGAGCGCACGATTGCCAGCCGCGAGGAATCGCTGCGCATCTTCAAGCGGCGCACCGAGGTGGGTTCCACCTCGCGCTATGCGCTCACGCAGGTACAGACGCTGGTCCACCAGGCCAAGCTCATAGGCACTCAACTTGCGCAGCAGCGCGCGCTGCAGGCCAATGCGCTGCAGCAGCTCACGGGTCTGGATGCAGAGCGCTTGCCGCAGCGGCTGTCCACACCGGTCAACCTCAAACCCGTTGCCGAAGGCCTGCCCTCGGCTCTGCTCACGCAGCGTCCCGACATCATTGCCGCCGAGTACGGCCTGCAGGCCGCCAAGGCCAATGTGGCCGCCGCGCGCGCAGCGTTCCTGCCCCGTATCGCGCTGACCGGCAGCTGGGGCACGGCCAGCGCCGAACTCGACGGCCTGTTCAAAGGCGGCAGTCGTGCCTGGCAGTTCGTCCCTTCGATCTCGCTGCCGATCCTTGACGGCGGCCAGCGCCAGGCCAACCTGGATCTGCAGGCCGTGCGACAGAACATCGCGGTGGTCCAGTACGAGAAAACCATAGAGACGGCGATGCGCGAGGTGCTGGACGCACTGTCCAGCCGCAGCACGCTGGAGCAGCAGCAGCTGGTGCTGACCGAGCAGCGCGCAGCCCTCAAGGAGCGTGCCCGGCTGGCGCGGCTGCGCTATGACCAGGGAGCCTCGCCCTATCTCGATGTGCTGGATGCCGAACGCGACCTGCTGAGCGCAGAGCAGCAACTGGTCCAGGGCCGCGAAGCCCTGCTGTCCACCCAGGTCGCGCTCTACGCGGCCCTGGGCGGAGGCTACACCACCCAAGGCCAGAGCAGTGCCTCCGCCCCTGCCGCCCTCCAACCCTGATCTGCAAATCCATGCCCATGAACAAGAAACTGACCCTCGCCGCGCTCATCGTTGCCGCAGCCGCCCTGGGTGCCTATGGCTGGCAGCAATGGCGCAGCGCCCAGGCTTCCGAAGGCCTGGTCAGCGGCAACGGCCGCATCGAGGCCACCGAGATCGACGTCGCCACCAAATACGCCGGCCGCATTGCCGAAGTCCTGGTGCAGGAAGGCGAGTTCGTCAAAGCCGGCCAGCCCCTGGCCCGCATGCAGATCGAGAGCCTGCAGGCTCAGCAGCGCGAAGCCATCGCCGGCCGCGAGCGCGCCTCTCATGCAGTGACCTCGGCACGCGCCGAAATCGCGCTGCGCGAAAGCCAGTATGCGGCCACCATCGCGACGGTTGCGCAACGCGAGGCAGAGCTGGATGCAGCGCTGCGCCGCGTCAATCGCTCCGAAACACTGGCGCGCGAAGGTGCGTCCTCGGAGCAGGAGCTGGACGACGACCGGGCGCGCGTGCGTGGTGCCCGGGCCGCGCTCAAGGCCGCCGAGGCCCAGGCCACGGCCGCCAAGGCAGCCATCGACGCAGCCAAGGCCCAGAGCATCGGTGCGGAGTCGGCGGTGACGGCCGCCGCCGCCACCGTCCAGCGCATCGATGCCGACGTCAAGGACAGCGAACTCACCGCCCCGCGCGATGGCCGCGTGCAATACCGGCTGGCCCAACCCGGCGAGGTGATCGGCGCGGGCGGCAAGGTGCTCAATATGGTGGATGTCTCGGATGTCTACATCAGCTTCTTCCTGCCCGAGACCGTGGCTGGCCGCGTGGCCCTGGGTACCGAGGTGCGCATCGTGCTGGATGCGGCACCGCAATATGTGATCCCGGCCCTGGTGTCCTTTGTCGCCAGCACCGCCCAGTTCACGCCCAAGACCGTGGAGACGGCCAGCGAAAGACAGAAGCTGATGTTCCGCGTCAAGGCCCGCATCGCCCCGGATCTGCTGCAAAAGCATCTGACACAGGTCAAGACAGGCCTGCCTGGCGTGGCCTGGATCAAGCTCGACAAGGAGCGCGAATGGCCGGCCCGACTGGAGCTGCGCACCGGCGACGCTTCGGCCTCGTGAATACCGGGACCCGGTTTGCCATGACCCAGCATGTAGCCACCTTGCGTGAAGTGACGCTCGCCTACGGCAAGACGCAGGCGCTGCGCGGCCTGAGCCTGGAAATTCCGGCAGGCCTCATGGTCGGCCTGATCGGCCCCGACGGCGTGGGCAAGTCCAGCCTGCTGTCGCTGATTGCGGGAGCGCGCGCGCTGCAAGGCGGCGAGATACAGGCGCTGGGTGGCGATATGCGCAACAAAAAGCACCGCGATGCAGTCTGCCCGCGCATTGCCTACATGCCTCAGGGCCTGGGCAAGAACCTCTACCCCACGCTGTCGGTGGAAGAGAATCTGCAGTTCTTCGGGCGCCTTTTCGGGCATGACGCGGCCGAGCGCCGGGCGCGCATCGACGATCTAACCCAGAGCACCGGACTGCAGAAATTCCTCTCCCGCCCAGCGGGCAAGCTCTCGGGCGGCATGAAGCAGAAGCTGGCGCTGTGCTGCGCCCTGATCCACGACCCCGACCTGCTGATTCTCGACGAGCCCACGACCGGCGTGGACCCGCTGGCGCGCGCGCAGTTCTGGGATCTGATCAACCGCATCCGTGGCCAGCGCCCGCAGATGAGCGTGATCGTGGCCACAGCCTATATGGACGAGGCCCAGCGCTTCGACTGGCTGGCCGCCATGGATGACGGCCGGATTCTGGCCACCGGCACGCCCGCCGAGCTGCTGGCACGCACCGGCATGCCGGCGCTGGAGGCCGCCTTCATCGCCCTGCTGCCCGAGGAGAAAAAACGCGGCCATGCCGCCGTGGTGATCCCGCCGCTGCAGACCCGCGATGACGACATCGCCATCGAGGCGCGCGATCTCACCATGCGCTTTGGCGATTTCGTGGCCGTGGACCATGTGAACTTCCGCATCCGGCGCGGCGAGATCTTCGGCTTTCTGGGCTCCAACGGCTGCGGCAAGTCGACCACCATGAAGATGCTGACCGGGCTGCTGCCCGCCAGCGAGGGAGATGCCTGGCTGTTCGGCAAGAAGATCGATCCGCATGATGTGGCCACGCGCCAGCGAGTGGGCTACATGTCCCAGGCCTTTTCGCTCTACGGCGAGCTGACCGTGCTGCAGAACCTGGTGCTGCACGCCGAACTCTTCCATGTGGACGCGGCCCAGATCCCCGCGCGGGTCGAGGAGATGATCACCCGCTTCGGCCTCACCGAGGTGCGCGAGACCCTGCCCGGCAATATGCCGCTGGGCATGCGCCAGCGCCTGTCGCTGGCCGTGGCCATGGTGCACAAGCCGGAGCTGCTGATTCTCGACGAGCCCACCTCGGGCGTGGACCCCGTGGCGCGCGACCAGTTCTGGCGCCTGCTGATCGAGCTCTCGCGCCGCGACCGCGTGACCATCTTCATCTCCACGCACTTCATGAACGAGGCCGAGCGCTGCGACCGCATGTCCATGATGCATGCGGGCAAGGTGCTGGACAGCGACCGACCGGCAGCCCTGACCGCCAAGCGCGGTGCGGCCACACTGGAAGAGGCCTTCATCGGCTATCTGGTGGAGGCCTCGGGCGAGGCCGCACCCGTGCTCGATATCAAAAAAGAAGCTACTACCGCTCGCTCTGCTTCATTTTCAGACTTAAATCATGCTGAATCCCAAGTGGATGAGGCGCAAAAAGCTCCTTTTTCAGAAGCACATTTCAGCGGCCCCGGCTTCAGCCTGCAACGCCTGTGGAGCTATCTGTGGCGCGAGTCGCTGGAGCTGCAGCGCGATCCCGTGCGCGCCACGCTGGCCCTGGTGGGTTCGCTGGTGCTGATGGTGGTGATCGGCTTCGGCATCAGCATGGACGTCGAAGACCTGCGTTTCGCGGTGCTGGACCGCGACCAGAGCACCATCAGCCAGAACTATGTGAACAATCTCGCGGGCTCGCGCTATTTCATTGAAATGCCGGCCATCCAGGACTACGCCGACCTGGACCGGCGCATGAAAAGCGGCGAGCTGGCACTGGCCATCGAGATTCCACCCGGTTTTGGCCGTGATGTGCTGCGCGGCTCGAAAGTAGCCGTGGGCGCCTGGTTCGACGGCGCCATGCCCCAGCGCGGCGAGACCGTCAAAGGCTATGTCCAGGCCATGCACCAGCTCTGGCTGGCACAGCAGGCACGCGAGCGCCTGGGCGTGCAGCTGGCCAGCCAGGTCAGCCTGGAGACCCGCTTTCGCTACAACCCCGATGTGAAAAGCCTGCCCGCCATGGTGCCGGCCGTGATTCCGCTGCTGCTGATGATGCTGCCGGCCATGCTCACGGCCCTGGCCGTGGTGCGCGAAAAAGAGCTGGGCTCCATCGTGAACCTGTACGTCACCCCCGTGACCCGCACCGAGTTTCTTCTGGGCAAGCAGCTGCCCTATGTGGTGCTGGCCATGCTGAACTTCTTTCTGATGTGCGCCATGGCGGTCTTCGTCTTCGGCGTGCCCATGACCGGCAGCTTCCCGCTGCTCGTCTTGGCCGCCCTGCTCTTCAGCGTCATTGCCACGGGCATGGGCCTGCTGGCCTCGGCCGTCACCAGCAGCCAGATTGCCGCCATGTTCTTTGCCATGCTGGGCACGCTGATTCCGGCCACGCAGTTCTCGGGGCTGACCGACCCGGTGTCCTCGCTGGAAGGCGCCGGCCGCTGGATCGGCGAGATCTATCCGGCCACCTATATGTTCGCCATCAGCCGCGGCGTCTTCAACAAGGCGCTGGGCCTGCACGATCTGGCGCCGACCTTGCTGCCGCTGCTGATCGCCGTTCCCGTGATCATGGGCATCGCCATCTGGGCACTGCCCAAGCAGGAGAAGTGATGAAGCTCCCCCTGAGCTGCTGCGCAGCTTCCCCCTCTCTCGCTAACGCGGGAGGGGGACGACAGCCTCGCTGCGGGGCGGCCCTTGCTCGCTGTCCTGGCGGTAGGCCAGCGCCAGTTTCAGCAGCAGCCCTCGTTTTCGTCATGGAGACACACCATGTGGCATAGCCTGAAGAACATCTGGCGCCTGGGCGTCAAGGAACTGTGGAGCCTGTGGCGCGACCCGGTGATGCTGGTACTCATCGTCTATACCTTCACGGCCTCGGTGTACACGGCGGCCACGGCCATGCCCGATACGCTGCACAAGGCACCGATCGCCATCGTCGACGAAGACCAGTCGCCGCTGTCGGCACGCATCGCCTCGGCTTTCTACCCACCTCAGTTCATGCCGCCGCAGATGGTGGATTTCAGCCATGTGGACCCCGGGCTGGATGCAGGCGACTTCACCTTCTCGCTGACCATTCCTCCCAACTTCCAGCGCGATGTGCTGGCCGGCAAAAAGGCCGAGCTGCAGCTGAACGTGGATGCCACCCGCATGAGCCAGGCCTTCTCGGGCAGCGGCTATGTGCAGCAGATCGTGCTGGCCGAGATCAACGAGTTCGTCCAGCGCTACCGGGGAGCGAGCACCCTGCCCGTGGACCTGGAGCTGCGCGCGCGCTTCAATCCCGGGCTGGACAAGATCTGGTTCGGCGGACTGATGCAGATCATCAACAACGTCACCATGCTCTCCATCATCCTCACGGGGGCGGCGCTGATCCGCGAGCGCGAGCATGGCACCATCGAGCACCTGCTGGTCATGCCGGTGACGCCCACCGAGATCATGCTGGCCAAGGTCTGGTCCATGGGCGCCGTGGTGCTGCTGGCGGCCGCCGTCTCGCTCAATCTGGTCGTGCGCGGCGCACTCAAGGTGCCCATAGAAGGCAGTCTGCTGCTGTTCATGGCAGGCTCGGCCCTGTGCCTGTTCGCCACCACGGCCATGGGCATCTTCCTGGCCACCGTGGCGCGCAGCATGCCGCAGTTCGGTCTGCTGATGGTGTTGACGCTGCTGCCGCTGCAGCTGCTGTCGGGCGGCATGACGCCACGCGAATCCATGCCCCAGCTGGTGCAGGACGTGATGCTGTTAGCCCCCACCACGCATTTTGTGGAGCTTGGTCAGGCGATTCTGTATCGCGGCGCCGGCATAGAAACCGTGTGGAAGCCCTTCCTGTGGCTGGCGGGCATAGGCGCCGTGCTGTTCTGGCTGTCGCTGATGCGGTTCAGAAAAACCTTGTCCAGCATGGCCTGATATCGTCCTCATGCCGCCATCCAGCGGCCTGCTACGCCAGCAACAAGGCGCAAGCCGCCTGCTTGTGCCAAAGATCCCCCCAGCTCCAGGATTGCGCCCATGCCATTCACCACCGAAGAACGACAATCACTGCTTGCCCTCAAGGGCGTGGGCCCCACGGTGCTGAGCCGGCTGGAATCCCTGGGCTATGGCTCGTTCGCACATTTGCGTGAGGCCAATGCCCTGGACATCGTCGCCAAGGCCTCTGCGCTCACGGGCTCCAGCTGCTGGAAGAACAGCCCGCAGGCACGCGCCGCCATCCAGGCCACCATCGACGCAGCCAGGCGGCAGGCAGTGCAGGAGGGCTAAGCACTCGCCGGAACCCGCGCTGTCCCCGGCCTGCGCCCTCACGCATATCTCTGCAGCAGCGCAGGCCTGAGCGGCAGCCGGCCTATCTCAAGAAGACGGTTGCACGCCAAGAATGCACAGCGTATCGCGGGCAGCCACCCACTCCTCGTTGGTGGGCTCCACGCCCACCAGCACCCGGCTGCCGGCCGCTGAGATCACGGGCGCATGCGCCGCATTGGCCCGGGCATCGAGTTCCAGACCCAGCCAGGCCAGATCGGTGCAGACGCGGGCACGAATCTCCTCGCTGTGCTCGCCTATGCCTGCCGTGAAGACCAGCATGTCCAGGCCGCCCAGTGCCGCAGCCAGCGAACCGATCTCACGCACGATGCGGCGCACAAAGAGTTCCAGCGCAATGCGTGCGCGCTCGCCGGCCTCGCCCGGCTCCTCGATATGGCGCAGGATCACGCGCGGCTCGGACGAGATGCCCGATACGCCCAGCAGCCCCGAGTCGTGATAGAGCAGACGCCCCACCTCTTGAAGCGTCAGTTTCTCGATCTCCATCAGATAGAGCACGGCCCCCGGGTCCAGCGCACCGGTACGGGTGCCCATCATCAATCCGTCCAGAGCCGAGAAGCCCATGGTGGTCGCCATGCTCTGCAGCTGCTGCATGCCGCAGAGGCTGGCGCCGCTGCCCAGATGGGCGACGATGGTTCGGCCCCTGGCCCTGTCGCCATGACGCTCGGCCAGCGCGGTCGCCATATAGGCATACGAGAGCCCGTGAAAGCCATAGCGGCGCACGCCGCGCTGCCACCATTCGTATGGCAGCGGCAATATCTGCTCCACCTTGGGCAGGCTGTGATGAAAGCCGGTATCGAAGCAGGCGATCTGCGCGATATCGGGCCGCTCGCGCAGCAGGATCTCTATGGCCTCCAGCGCAAACGGCTGGTGCAGCGGTGCCAGCGGCACATAGCTGCGCAAGTCTAGCAACACGCCTGCATCGATGCGGGTGGACTCGAAATACTTGCTGCCGCCATGCACCACCCGGTGAGCGATCGCGGCCACGGGCCGGTCCTCCAGCCGCGCCGTGATGCGCTCCCGGATGATGCGCAGCGCATCGCGATAGGGGTGCTCGGCGCCCAGCCCGATGGCAAAGGGCGGGATGCCGGTTTCGCCGAAGTCGGGAGCGGGCCCGCCAATGCCCTGCACCTTGCCGTTCCACAGGGGTTTGCGCGGCAGCGGCCTGGCGGCCTCGAAGACGGCGAACTTGATGCTCGAGGAGCCGCAGTTCAGGACGATGATGACAGAATTGCTCATGGCAGTACCTTTGTCTGCCGACAGGGCACAGACTGCAGCAACGGCCAGCCTGGCGCCATCGACCATGCTTTTCAGGGCGGCGTCTGCCGGTAGTGATGTGCGAGCAGCAGCGCAATCGCGCAGGATGCAATGCGGGATTCGCGCGAATCGGCGCGGCTGGTCAGCACGATGGGCACCTTGGCGCCGAGCACGATGCCTGCGCTGGCGGCGCCGCCCAGGTACATCAGCTGCTTGGCCAGCATATTGCCGCTTTCCAGATCGGGCACCAGCAGGATGTCGGCCTGACCGGCCACGGGCGACGTGATGCCCTTGGTGCGCGCGGCCTCGATGGAGACCGCATTGTCGAAAGCCAGCGGGCCATCCAGCACGCCCCCGGTGATCTGGCCCCGGTCGGCCATCTTGCACAGCGCGGCCGCATCCAGGGTTGCGGGCATGCTGGGGTTGACCGTCTCGACGGCAGCGAGGATGGCCAGCTTGGGCCTGGCCACGCCCAGGACCTGCGCGAGCTCGATGGCATTGCGTGCGATATCGGCCTTCTGCAAGAGATCGGGGGCCAGATTGATGGCCGCGTCGGTGACGATGAAGGGGCGTGGATAGCTGGCCGTCTGCAGCACAAAGCAATGGCTGACACGCCTCTTGGTGCGCAGCCCGGCACTGCCGGCAACGACAGCAGCCATCAGCTCGTCGGTGTGCAGACTGCCTTTCATCAAGCCCTCCAACTCGCCGCTGGCGGCAAGCCTGGCGCCATGCTCGGCGGCGGCATGGCTGTGCGGCACGTCCTCGATGCGCAGGCCCTGCAGCTCGAGCCCCTGCGCAAGAGCGATCGCCTCCAGCCTGGCGCGCGGAGCGATCAGGACCGGCTCGATCAGCCCCAGCCGATGTGCATCAAGCGCGGCGGACAGGCTGGTGGCATCGCAGGGATGGACGACCCCCACGCGAACCGGCGGCAACTCCTTGACAGCCGCCAGCAGCCGGGCCAGACCGTGATGGGAGGCAACGTCAAGCGGCTGCGCTGCGCCGCCTGATGACAGGGAGACCGCCTGCTGCGGGGATGGCTGCCGAGGCGGTGCATCGTGGACGCAGAGCAGCGTCAGCGTGCTCGCGTCACGGGAGGCAACGGTGACGCGCAGGCTGTCGCCGACGGCTATGCCCTCAAACGGCTGCTGCGCCATGTCTGGGCTCGGTTGACTCATCGCGCTCCTTTCTTGCCGCGTGATGCGGCCGGTTTACGTCGCTCGGCAGCCGCAGCCCGCTGGGGAGCTGCAGGAGCCTGTGCCAAAGCCGGCGCCAGCTCCAGAGGCTCCTGGATACGAGGCTGCTGCGCCAGCGCGGCCTGCTCGAACAAGGCCTGTACCTGCTGCAAGGCATGTCTCACGGCGTCATCCTCCGCGCCTGGCACCTTATCGATGGCTGCCATCTGGGTGATAGCTTCAGCGGCCTTGCGGATGGTGTCGGCAGGCGTGTTCTTCAGCAGGCCGGGAATGGCTTCGATGGCGGCGCTGCCGCATTGCCTCATCACCAGGGTCTGCTCGCGGATGGCGGCTCGCAGCTCGGCCAGAGTCCAGCGCCCAGGCGCTTGCTGCTCCAGCAATTGCGCAGCCAGGTGGTAGTAGCGCTCGTCCACAGCGCGACGCTGGGACAGCACGCTCAGCAAGCCGCGCAGCGTGGCTTCGAGCACGCCCCCCTGATCCACACTGTTCTCAATCTGGCGCTGCCTGTCCGCCATCAGCGCCAGATGCTCGGGGGTGGAGCCTGGATGCTGGCGCACCGCTGCGCTCTCGCCATAAGCATGCCCAGCCAGCGCCTGCATGAGCGGCGAGCCATAGAGCATGTCGAACCACAAGGCGTAGATATGGTCTCGCCGGTCGCGGAAATCATCGAGAGCGCGATCCAGTGCGCCCGAGCACCGCTGCTGCATCTCCAGCCAGGGATTGGCTTCGTCCACGGGCTGGCGATGTTCACGTATGTATGCGGC
>Ga0067045_1031742_pt1 | contig 11561 bp, 9 predicted proteins | sample TerdegcTABiofilm_FD_59184 | JGI IMG/M metagenome (GOLD analysis project Ga0067045, IMG submission 59184) | Combined Assembly of (Gp0054472, Gp0054536) Wastewater bioreactor microbial communities from Singapore -Terephthalate degrading...
TCAAGCCCGCCAATATCTTCATCACCAATGACGACAAGGCCGTGCTGATCGATTTCGGCGCGGCGCGCGAAGTGCTGTCGAAAGAGGGAAACTTCATTCGTCCCATGTACACCCCTGGCTTTGCCGCCCCGGAGATGTATCGGCGCGACTCCCAGCTGGGTCCCTGGACCGATATCTACGCCATTGGCGCCTGCATCTATGCCTGCATGCAGGGCATACCGCCCAACGAAGCACCGCAGCGTCAGGACAAGGACCGCCTGGCCCTGGCCCTGAACAAGCTGCGCGGCGTGTATTCGGACAATCTGATCGAGGTGGTGGAATGGTGCATGGCCATGGACCCGCTCTCGCGCCCGCAGTCGGTGTTTGCCCTGCAAAAAGAGCTGAGCCGCGAGGGCGAGCGTCGCTATACCAAGCTCAGCGTGCAGGAGCGCATGCGCATGCAGTTCGACAATATGGTGCATGACGCCAGGAAGAATCTTCAGAAACTCGGCGGCTCCGAACGTGGAGCGGTGACCGACAGCAATCGCAAACCATGAAATTTTCCGTCTTCCAGCTCAGCCGCCGCGGAGGCCGTGCCCTCAACGAAGACCGCATGGGCTACTGCTACACGCGAGAGGCGGCGCTGTTCGTGCTGGCGGACGGGATGGGCGGGCATCCGGACGGCGAGGTGGCCGCGCAGATTGCACTGCAGGTGGTTTCCACGTTGTTTCAGCAGAAGGCCAGGCCACTGGTGGAAGATCCGGCCGCGTTCCTGGAAGAGGCGCTGCTGCTGGCCCATCGCCAGATCCTGCGCTATGCCAGCACCAAGGGCATGATGGACACGCCGCGCACCACGCTGGTGGCGGCGGTGCTGCAGGAAGGCAAGGTGACCTGGATTCATTGCGGCGACTCGCGCCTGTACTGGGTGCGCGAGGGGCAGCTCGTGGAGCGCACGCGCGACCACTCGTACACCGAGATGCGCAAGGTCTCGACCGTGCTCGCCCAGGCCAACCGCAATGTGCTGTTCACCTGCCTGGGCTCGCCCTCCAAGCCCATCTTCGATGTGAGCGAGACCAGGCGGCTGGAGGAGGGCGATCAGCTGATGCTGTGCTCGGACGGTCTCTGGGGTGCGGTGCCGACGCCGGAAATTCTCCAGATCATGAACGGCAAGGCCGTGGCCCACTTTGTGCCCATGCTGGTCGACACCGCACTCAAACGCGCCGGGGACAGTAGCGACAATGTCACCGTGCTGGCACTGGTATGGGAAACACCGAATAATTTCGAACCGTCCTCCATCTCCACCCAGGAGATCGAGGATCAGGGCTTTGAGTCCACGATACAGGTGGGGCCGCTCGAAGACTGCGAGGATGAGCTCGACGACGCGGCCATCGAGCGATCGATCGCCGAAATCAACGAGGCCATACGCCGCTCGGCACAGCGCCAGAAAGCCAAGACCTGAGTCGGGTTGCAGGCTGCAGCAGGCCTGGGCTTGAAGCTACTGAATCAATAGCTGATTGCGCAATCGCCACAAGCGTTTGCATGGATTTTTATGATGAAAATTGTGCTGGCATCCAACAACCGCGGCAAGCTCGTCGAGTTGCAGGCCATGTTTGCCCCGCTGGGCGTGGAGCTGATTCGCCAGGGCGATCTGTTCGAAGGCGAAGCTCCCGAGCCCTATGGCACGTTTGTCGAGAATGCGCTGTCCAAGGCGCGCTTTGCGGCCGAGAAGACCGGCTTGCCTGCCATTGCCGATGACGCCGGCATGTGCGTGGATCATTTCGGTGGTCTGCCTGGCGTAGATACGGCCTACTATTGCACCCAGTTCGGCTACGAGAAAAGCGACGACAACAATGTGCGCGCGCTGCTCGAGCAGATGCAGGGCGTGGTCAATCGCCGTGCCGCCATGGTCAGCACCCTGGTAGGCGTGCGCTCGCCCAAGGACCCCGAGCCGCTGATTGCCGTGGGGCGTGTGCAGGCCCTGCTCACGACCGAGCGCCGTGGCAGCAATGGCTTCGGCTTTGACCCGGTACTGCTGATCCCCGAGCTGGGCCTGACCTTTGCCGAGATGACGCCCGAACTCAAGCATTCCCACAGCCATCGCGGTCGTTCTTCGCGCACCATGATCGAGATGGTGAAAGAGCGCTGGCTGTAACCCCCTGAGGCGCTCTGCCTAGACGGCCCCGCGCCTTCCCCCTAGCCGGGCGCCCCTTTCTCTACGCGCTGTGCGCTATGGAAGGGGGACGATGCCCTCTCTGGGGGCGGCCCTTGCTAGGCATCTCTGAGCTGGGGCTGTGCCAGTTTTAGCGGCGTCGTTTTTGTTTGCGCTAGAAAAGCATATTTCCCATGATCCCCATTCAGCCTCAAACAGAGACTGCCGAAGCGGCGGTGCAGCGCGATATTCAGCATTACATGCGGCCTGGCACGCTGCAGCTGGGCAGCTTGCCGCCGCTGTCGCTGTATGTGCATCTGCCCTGGTGTCTCAAGAAATGCCCGTATTGCGACTTCAACTCGCATGCCTGGGCCAAGGGGGATGCCCTGCCCGAGGACCGCTATATCGATGCCCTGATGGCCGATCTGGAGAGCGCACTGCCGCTGATCTGGGGGCGCACGGTGCACAGCGTCTTCATGGGAGGGGGCACGCCCAGCCTGTTCTCGCCCGAGTCCATAGACAAGCTGATTGCCGGTCTGCGTGCGCGTCTGCGCATGGAGCCCGATTGCGAGATCACCATGGAAGCCAACCCCGGCACCTTCGAGAAGGACCGCTTCAAGGCTTTCCGGGCGGCCGGTGTGAACCGTCTGTCCATAGGGGTGCAGAGCTTTGACGACCGCTATCTGCAGGCCGTGGGCCGCGTGCACGACGCCGCGCAGGCCCAGGCGGCGGTGCGCGAGGCAGCCGACAATTTCGAGACCTTCAATATCGACCTGATGTATGCGCTGCCCGGCCAGAGTCTTGCCGATCTGCAGCGCGATGTGGACACCGCGCTGGCGTTTGCGCCGCCGCATCTGTCGATCTATCACCTGACTATCGAGCCCAACACCTATTTCGCCAAATACCCGCCCCTGGTGCCCGAGGACGATACGGCCTATGAGATGCTGGACCTGATCACGGCCAGCACCCTGGGAGCCGGCATGCAGCGCTACGAAGTCTCGGCCTATGCCAAGGAAGGCCACCAGTGCTTTCACAATAGCAACTACTGGCAGTTCGGCGACTATCTGGGCATTGGCGCGGGTGCGCACAGCAAGCTGAGCTTTGCCCATCGCATCGTGCGTCAGGTGCGTTTCCGCGATCCGGCTCGCTATATGGACATGGCGCTGGCCGGCACGCCGCTGGCGCAGGACAACGAGGTCAAGCGCGCAGAGCTGCCGTTCGAATACATGCTCAACGCGTTGCGCCTGCGCGGCGGTTTCGCGCTGCAGGAGTTCATGGAGCGCACGGGCCTGCCCATGTCAGCCATCGCCAAGGGACTGGATCAGGCGCAGGCCAAGGGCCTGATCACGCGCGACCTGGGCCGTGTGGTGCCGACCGAGCGTGGCTTCGACTTCCTCAGCGACCTGCAGGAAATGTTCCTGTAGGCCCGGCAAGGAGAATCAGCCGCAGCGCAGCGCCGTGATCTTGCCCGCGTCATTGGTGATGACGTTCAGGCGCTCCTGGTTGTAGTCCATGGTGGCGGGCTGACCTTCGCGCAGCACGCGCAGCAGGTAAGAGCCGGACTTCTGGCGGATGGTTTCCAGCGTCGACGCCACGGTGTTGTGGCCCAGATAGATCTGTACCGGCTCGGCATGGCACACCTGCAGCTGGCGTGCAGGCGGCGCGCGCGTGCCGTCGGTGGCTGCGCCATGGCTGGCGCAGCCGGCCATCAGCAAGGCCGCAGTGGCACCGGTCAGGCCCAGCAAGGCGCGGGTGGAAATTGGCAAAGTAGTGGTTCTATGCTTCATGCCCCACACCATAGCGCCCCCAGGTACCCGCGCCTGCCAGACCAGACCTCGATATGCAAGCGGGTGCAACAAGATGGTCGTCAGAACTGATAGCTTTAAGCGCAATGCCATCAAGGGATTGACGGTGTTTTTGCATCAATTTCTGGCGTGCTTGCGTCTGCCCTATGGCTTGTGGGTTCCGTCCGCACTCTGAAAGATGCCGGCTTCGATATTCGCTGCCTGCAGCTTGCGCGCGGCCTTTTCGGCGCGCTTGCGGCTTTCGAAGGGGCCGCTGCGTACCCGGATGACTTCGCCTTTGTTGCTGGCCATCTTCTGCGTCAGTGCGGGCAGCTTGGACTGGTTCAGCTGGGCCACAATCTTCTCGGCATTGCGGGCCTCCGAGTAGACGCCCAGATTCAGATAGAACTTGCCTGCAACCAGATCCGTGCCGGTTTGCGGCACTTCTTTTGACGCGGCTTTTACGGGCTGCTCTTTGGGCTCCGCCGCAGGCTTGGTGGCGGGCTTGTCAGCCGGTGTTGCCGGCGGTTTTTCGCTGGGCTCGGCTTGGGCCGCTGTCTTGTCTGGCACCAGGGCAGGGGCTTGGGGCGCCGCTTTGCCGGCGCTGGCGCCCGTCTCGGCTGCTGCGGTGGACGCCGGCTCTGGCGGGCGGGACTCGGGTTGGGTGGCAGCGGCGGCAGGAGCTGCCGGGACCGGGCTTGCCATGGTGCGAGGGGCGGCGGCGCTGGTGGCGCTGTCGGCTGCGGGCCTGGTGATGGCTGCAGGTTCCGCGTTTGGCAGCGGTGCCGGATTTTCGGCGGGCAGCAGTGCCATGCCTGCGCCTGCGGCTGCGGCCACAGGCAGGGCCAGAACCAGCATGGCGGCAGTCCTGTTGCGCGGCGCTGCAGCCTGCTCCTGCAGGTTGGCATGGGCTGCGGCCATATTGGGCGCGTCCGTGATCGCCTGCAGCGTCTGGGCCCTGATCTTGCGCCAGTACCAGCCATTGCCCAGCAGGCCGGGCACGGCCACGGCGACCAGCCACAGCGCAATGCCCAGGCCCAGAGCCATGGCCTCGGGCAGGGCAGGACGCAGGCCGAACCACCAGATCAGCGCGGCTGCCGTGACGGCTGCGAAGTATTTGGCAGCCTCGCGCCACAGGCCGTGCAGGCTGCACCATGCCAGGGTCAGCAAGGCGGCCGCCATATTCCAGCTGGGCAGGCTGCGGTCCAGGGCGTCAAAGCGCTTGAACTGGGCCAGGTAGAAGTCGCGCGAGCGCGGGTTCAGGCGGCTGGCATAGAGCTGAGGCAGCAGACCGCTGTCCTCCTCTTCGGGCGCAGCGGTCTGCCCGGCCTCGTGCTGCAGGCTGTGCTGCATGGAATAGGCCGCTGCTGCAAAGGCTCCGGCGATGGAGGCAGGCAGGGGGCTGGCGTCCGAGCGCAGAGGCTGGTCCAGCACAGGTTCCTGGCGCGGGTTCCGGCCAGTGGGGGCGAGCGCAGGGGTGGGGGTGTCCGAAGCGGAAGGCATGGCTGCAATTGTGTCATGGCGTTACGAACAGGCCGAGGGCAGATTCCCAACAAAAAACCGGCGCCAGGCCGGTTCTTTGCGGGATGGTCAAGGCGCTCAGGCCTGGTGCGCGGGCAGCACGGTGGCGCGGCATTCGCCAAAGCCGATGCGCGCGGCACCGGGCTTTTCGCACCAGCCGGTAAAGACCACGGCGTCGCCGTCGAGCAGGAAGGTGCGGGTTTCGCCGTTGCTCAGGCTCAGGGGCTTTTTGCCGCCTTCGGTGATTTCCAGCAGGGCGCCGGCTTGGTCCATGGTGGGGCCGGACAGCGTGCCCGTGCCCAGCAGGTCGCCGGGCTGCAGATCGCAGCCGTTGACGGTGTGGTGGGCAATCAGCTGGGCCATGGTCCAGTAGGCGTGGCGATAGCTGGTCCGGGTGATCTGCTCGGCGGCCTTGCCTTCGGCGCGCATCTTCTCGGTCTGGATGGCGACCGTGAGCTGCACATCGAGCGCTCCGCGCTGCGAGTTGGCTTCGGAGCTGAGGTAGGGCAGGGGCTGCGGGTCGTCGGACGGGCGCACGAATGCCGTGCGATAGGGCTCCAGTGCTTCCAGCGTCACGATCCAGGGCGAGATGCTGGTGGCGAAGTTCTTGGACAGGAATGGGCCCAGCGGCTGGTATTCCCAGGCCTGCACGTCGCGGGCCGACCAGTCGTTGAGCAGGCACAGGCCGAAGATATGCCGGTCGGCATCCTCGATGTCGACAGCCTCGCCCCAGGCATTGGCCGAGCCTGCGTAAATGCCCATCTCCAGCTCATAGTCGAGGCGGTTGCAGGGCTTGAGCACGGGATCGGCATCGGGGGCCTTGAGCTGGCCGTTGGGGCGCTTGAAGTCCACGCCCGAGATGCGGATGCTGGAGGCGCGACCGTGGTAGCCGATGGGCACCCACTTGTAGTTTTCCATCAGCGGGTTGGTGGGGCGAAACAGCTTTCCCACATTGGTGGCGTGATGCACGGAGGTGTAGAAGTCCGTGTAGTCGCCGACCTGGGCCGGTACGCTGTACTCCACATCGGCCTGGGGCACGAGGCAGGCCTTGAGAGCGGCTTCCCGCGCAGCGCCGGCACGCAGGGCGCGCGACAGGGCCAGGCGCAGGGCCGACCATGCAGCAGGGCCCATGGCCATCAAGCTGTTGAGCTGGCCCTGCGCCGCTGCTGCGACCTGGGCCTGCACATCGGCGTCCAGCGCCTTGGCATCGCGAACGGCGGCCATATCCAGCACCTGATCGCCAATCGCCACGCCGCCGCGGAAGGCTTCGCTGCTGCTCTTGCGGCGAAAGACGGCAAACGGCAGGTTCTGGATGGGAAAGTCGCTGCTGCCGGTGTTGGCGCTTGCGACCCAGCTTTGCAGGCCGGCGTCGTGGGTTTCGTTCAATGCCATGTTCATCTCCTTGGAACGATTTGAATAAAACACGACTTACGCAAAACCGGTTCAGGCAAGGCGACTGCCTCAGGAGGCTGGCCGATGATGCATTCCTGCTTGCGTAAGTCCTACTAAACAGGCTGTAGCGCTTATCTGCCCAGCGCCATCAGCCGTGAATGGGTGACCGATAGATGGAGTCTTGCCGATGCCGCACTCAAGCGGCGGTGAAGCCCCCGTCCATATTCCACTGTGCGCCACGTACCTGGGCGGCGTTGTCGCTGGCGAGAAAGCCGACCAGGGCCGCCACCTGCTCCACCGTCACAAAGGCCCGCGAAGGCTGCTTGGCGCCCAGCAGCCTGGCACGGGCTGCCGCCTCGTCCAGCTGCTCGCGCTGCGCCAGTGCATCGACCTGGGCCTGGACCAGCGGCGTCAGCACCCAGCCGGGGCAGATGGCATTGCAGGTCACGGGCGTGGTGGCCAGCTCCAGTGCCACGGATTTGGTCAGGCCCAGCAGGCCATGCTTGCTGGCCACATAGGCAGGCTTGTGGGCCACGCCGACCAGACCGCTGACGGAGGCCATATTGATGATGCGCCCCCAGCCGCGCTCCAGCATGGCCGGCGTGCAGGCCTGTATGGTGTGAAACGGTGCGCTCAGGTTGACGGCCAGCATGGTGTTCCATCGGTCTGGCGGAAAGCTGAGCACGGATTCCACATGCTGCATGCCGGCGTTGTTGACCAGAATGTCCACCGCACCCAGCTCGGCGGCGATGCGCCGGGCCAGGGGCGCAATGGCCTGGCCGTCGCTCAGATCCAGCGGGTAATAGCGGGCGGCCACGCCCAGTGCGTGCAGCTCGGCCAGCTGGGCATCGGTGCCGGCAGACGCCTGGGCGCTGCCATGCAGGGCAATGGCGGCGCCTTCGCTGGCCAGCTGCCTGGCAACGGCCCAGCCTATGCCGCTGGTGGAGCCGGTGATCCAGGCCACACGACCGGCATGGGGTTTGGACAGGGGCGGGTTCAGCGGCAGGACGGCGGTCATTTGAGCAAGTCCATTTCCATGTGCACGTATTCGCTGATGAAGCGCACCTTGGCCCAGTAGACGACCAGGCCCTGGGGGTTGCGGGCCCAGCGCAGCGCCTGCATCAGCGGCGTGCCCAGCGGCACGCCCAGGTGCTCGGCAATCAGCTCGTCGGCCGGGGCCACGCTCAGGTACTGGCGCGCTGCAGCGATCTGCGCGGGGTCATTGCCCAGCGCCTGCGCCAGCGTGGCGCGCTCCAGCTGCTCCTGTAGCCTGGGATAGAGGTTCTGCTCCAGGTACAGCTCGGACAGGCAAAAGCGTGCCTCGCCATGTCTGTGCACGCGCAGAAAATAGGTATAGGCCGGGGCCAGTTCGCCAGGGCAGGGAAAGCCGGCCGGAATCGGCGGCACGCAGTCATTGGCCTGCTGCAGCGTGGTCTGCTGAATCTGCTCGCCAAATGCCACGAGCTCCCGCCAGCTGGTGGGCAGCAGAAAGGACGGCGGCTTGCAGGGCTGGCTCACCACCCTGGTGCCGCCGCGCTTGCGGGTCTCCAGCAGGCCTTCGTCGACCAGCGCATGCACGGCCATGCGGACCGTGGTGCGCGAGACGCTGTGCAGCGCCTCCAGCTCTTCGACCGTGGGAATGCTGTGTCCGAGCGCCCATTCGCCGGTCGCGATCTTGTTGCGGAACAGCCGGGCCAGCTGCAGGTGCAGCTTGTCGCGGGATTGGGAGGCGGTGGACACAGCAGTCATGGGCACGGATTGGAGGGGTCAGTGTAGCAAATAAAGTATCTAAATAAATACTTTATTAAGAGGGGCACGCAGGCGCCCGGAATGGATCAATGAGAAAGAGACCTGCAGTGCACTTGGCCGTGCGCAGCGCAAGAGTTCACAAATGTCACCATTCTGTAGGTGCAAATGACTTTTAAACTCCAAGCTTTTGATAGCGGACAGTGCAAGCAGCCATTGGTTGCAATGCGCTTTGATAGGGGGAGATCCCCCGCCAGGGAGTTGGTAGTTTCATGCACAAGCAGTACGAGTGGCAGTTTTTCCGCGCCGGCGAGGTGGACCAGGTGGTCATTCGCACGGGCCAGGACATTGCCCATATTGGTGAGCTGGATCAGAAGCTGTGGGTGGCCCTGGCCTGTCCCACACGCGGCATCGAGTTCGACGGCGCGACGCTGGATCTGATCGACGAGAGCAAGGACGGCCGCATCCGTCCCCCCGAGCTGGTGGCTGCCTGTGAATGGGCCGTGGCCAGAGTGCGTGACCCGCAGGTGCTGGCCGATGGCGGCGATGTGCTGCAGCTGGGCAGCATCAACGATGCGACGCCAGAAGGTGCGCTGCTGCTGGCCGAAGCCAGGCGCGTGCTGGAACTCGCGGGCCTGCCCGATGCCGCAGCCATCACGCTGACCCAGGTGCAGGAGCGCATGGCCTCGCTGCAGGCCCTGCGCTTCAATGGCGACGGCATCGTCGGTGCGGCCACGGCCGAAGGCGACGAGGCGCTGGCCGCTCTGATTGCGCGCATTCAGGAGCTGTACGGTGCGGTGGACGGCAGCGATGGCGTGCCCGGCATCGATCGCAGCAAGGCCGAGGCCTTCTGGGAGGACCTGCAAGCCCTGCAGACCTGGTTTGCCCAGGCGGACGAGCTGGGCTGCCATCTGCAGCCGCGTGCACTGGCACTGGCGGCGGCCGAGGCCGTGAACGCCGTGCAGGCCAAGGTCGATGACTTTTTTGCGCGCACGCGACTGGTGGAGTTCGACGCCAATGCGCGGGCACCGCTCAACCCCACGGAAGAAGGCTATGCGGCTCTGGGTGCGCAGGTACTCAGCAATGCCTCGGAGTCTCTGGCGGCGTTGCCGCTGGCCGCCGTCACCGGCGAGCGCAGCCTGCCGCTGGTGCATGGCGTCAACCCGGCCTGGGCGGCGGCCCTGCAGACCCTGCGCGAGCAGGCCGTGCAGCCCGTGTTCGGCGAGGCTCTGAGCGCATTGACCGAGGCGCAGTGGGATCAACTCAAGACCATGCTGGCCCACTGCCAGCAATGGCTGGCGGAGTGCCCGGCCACGCCGCTGGGAGCGATCGGCGAGGCCGAGGTGCAGCAACTGCTGGCCAGCGGCCTGAAGGACGCGCTGATGCAGCTGCTGGACCAGGACGATGCCGAGAAGGAGCACGCCGTGCAGGCCATGGCCCTGGAAAAGCTGATCCGGCTGCAGCGCGATCTGCTGCCTTTGCTCAATAACTTTGTCTCTTTCTCCAGCTTCTATCGCCGCGAAGGCGCGGCCTTCCAGGCCGGAACCTTGTTCCTGGACGGCCGCAGCTGCGATCTGACCGTGGAGGTGGCCGATGCCGCCGCTCACTCGGTGCTGGCCGCCATGGCGAAAACCTATCTGGCCTATTGCGAGTGCAAGCGCGAGGGGCAGAAGAAAATCATCGTCGCTGCCTTCACGGCAGGCGATGTGGATTTCCTGTTCGTGGGGCGCAACGGCGTGTTCTACGACCGTGCGGGCCAGGACTGGGATGCGACCATCGTCAAGCTCATCGACAACCCGACCAGCATCGGCCAGGCCTTCTTCTCGCCCTACAAGAAGTTCCTGCGCATGATCGAGGAGCAGGTCGCCAAGCATGCAGCGGCCAAGAACGATGTGGTGAACACCAGCCTAGGCGACAACGCGACCAAGCTGGTGACGGCGCCCAAGGAGCTGACCGCAGCGTCGGCTGCCGCAGCACCGGCTGCCGCCGCCACGCGCAAGACCGATGTGGGCACGGTGGCCGCCATCGGCGTGGCGCTGGGTTCGCTGAGCGCCGTGATCGTCGGCATCTTCGGCAAGTTCATCGAGCTGGGGCCCTGGATTCCGGTGGCCATTCTGGGCCTGATCCTGGCCATCTCCGGCCCCAGCATGCTGATTGCCTGGCTCAAGCTGCGCCAGCGTAGCCTGGGACCGATTCTGGATGCCAGCGGCTGGGCCATCAATGGCCGCATGAACATCAATCTGGGTCTGGGTCGCAGCCTGTCGCAGACGGCCAGGGTGCCGGTCAATGCCAAGCGCAACTTTGCCGACCCCTATGCCGACAGCCATGGCCTGCGCAACAGCCTGTGCCTGCTGGCGCTGCTGACCGTTACCGTGCTGCTGGCCTGGCGCATGCATTGGCTGGACGCCGTGCTGCCCGCCAGCTGGCAGCATGTCCCGGCGGCGACCAGCGCGCCAGCGGTCACCGCTCCGGCAGCGGCCGCAGCAGAGTCTGCTGTCAGGTAAGCCAGAGGCGTGCGCCGTCTGCAGAGGCTGGCGGCAGGCCCATCGCTTGGCTGCACCACCCAATACCGCTTGCATGGGTGCGGTATTGGGGGCTGGAGCCGGAATCTGTCCTAGAGTGCTGTTCTGTACTCACCGAAGCATCTTGGATGTGCATGCATTCAAGGTGCTTTTTCATTGCATTTGATGACAGGAGCAAGCCATGGGACGTGCCATCCATTCCGCGCATGAACTTCTCGCCACCAATGAGCGTGAGCTCTACGATCTTTCCCAGTCCGATACGGCCCTGGTCAGGCTGAGCCCGGCCCAGCGCCGCCTGCAACTGCAGCGCGCCCGCGCCATGCGCGACCGGGCACGTGCGCTGTACCGCCGTCAGGTCGGCCACACGCTGCACCACACGGCCACCAAGCGTGGCTTCACGGGCATGGCCAATGAGCGCACCCGCCAGAAGGCCCAGGTGCTGTCCGAGGTGGTGCGCCGGCTGGCGGG
>Ga0067045_1004597_pt1 | contig 11558 bp, 10 predicted proteins | sample TerdegcTABiofilm_FD_59184 | JGI IMG/M metagenome (GOLD analysis project Ga0067045, IMG submission 59184) | Combined Assembly of (Gp0054472, Gp0054536) Wastewater bioreactor microbial communities from Singapore -Terephthalate degrading...
TAATAAAAGAAGGCGGAGAAAAATGCAACTGCGGCAATTACGGATGCCTTGAGGCTTACTGCGGAACTTACGCTTTGATTAGAGAGGTCCAAAGAAGAATTAAAAATACGGATTCTTATTTCAAAAAATACGGGTTTGAAAAAGGAAATATAACTCCTAAGATTATTTTCGAATCGGCCGAAAAAGGCGATAAGATTTGTTTAGAAATATGGAAGGATTACGGCTATCGGCTTGGTAGCGGTATAGGGAATATCGCGGTTTTATTGAATCCCGAAATTACCGTTCTTGCCGGAGGAGTTTCAAGAGCCCATAAATTTTTTATGCCTTTTGTAAAAAAGAGACTTTCGGAGTATGGAATAAAGACTCCGATAAATAAAATGAAAATACTTATATCCAATAATGAGGATATAGGCGTTTTGGGTTGCGCAAGTTTCGCTCTGGATAATAAATGACGTTTGTTTTAATTTTTTTAATAAACTCCTTTTTATATTGCGAAAATAAGTTCGATTATAACGATATAAACAGGATAGAGTTTGTTTCCGATTACGCTCTCTACGACAGTTCCGGGTCTTTAATATTGTTATCGAGCAATGTGGTAATAAACAGCGTAAATGAAAATAATAAAGTGGATTTAAAAATAAAGACCGAAAAAGCGGAAATTAATACATCCTCTTCCGTAATAGTTTTAAACTCAAGCTTTACTCTGGATACTTCTTCGATGTCGATAAAAGCCGATAACGGAGATTTTAATTTCGAGGAAAACTACGGATTATTCGATAACGCCATATCCAGATACGACAGGTTCGTCATAAAAGGCAAAAAAGTCGTTTTTGATAAGGATAAATATATTTATAAAAACGCGGTAATAACGACTTGCGATGAGGATCCTCCTCATTATCGAGTTTCTTCTCAAAGACTCAGCTTCGTTCCTCATAAATATTTTCTTTCATATAATAATATATTTTATATAGGCAAGGTTCCGATACTCTATTTTCCCGTTTTTTATAAACCTTTGGGCGGAGGAACTCCGATAATAAGCCAATTTTATCCGGGGTACGATTCAAGAAACGGTTTTTATATAAAATCTAACTATACATATAAATTTTCAAGCTATAGCAAAATGAAACTTTTTGTCGATTATTTTTCAAGAAAAGGATGGGGATTCGGAGGAGAATTTTATAAATATAAAAAAGATAGCGTAAAATTTAACCTATCTTATTATAGGATAGACGAAAGGGGAGCCGGGCCGATAGAATGGGGAGCAAACGGCGGATTATGGGCTAAGATATACGATAAAGACGGAAAAGAATTGTATGTTCAAAACTATATAAGATTGATGTCGGCTCCGAGTTTTAATAACAATTATTTCAGGTCCAATCCTTTCGCCATNTCGGCCGATAAACAATGGGAAANNTCTCTNACATACAGGATGAGNGGCTCTTATCTTAGAGTTTTAAATAGGGTCGTTTATAAAAGNTTAGACGATTATTCTTTTAAAGAATATCAAAACATTTCTCCTAAAGCTGAGTATCAGATGATTACGAGAAGAATTTCAAATCTTCCGATAAATCACGAGCTATATGTTTCGGCGGAAAACTCAAGGACCGCTCCAGAGTATTTTGGCAAAAAAATGAATTTGAGCTATACTCTTTCCAATTCTTTAAATATATTGAGAGATTTTTCGTTTTATAACTCTATAAATTATAGCGGAAATATCGCTTTTCAAAACGCTTCCAATTCCGAAGATGTTTTGATCTCAAGATATAGATATAATTCCGGTTTTAGATACTCCACTCTTTCCAATTCTTATGAAATAGGATATTTCGGGCTTTTCAGGTCGAAAAAAAATAAGGCGGAAATAGATTTTAACAGCCAGGATAAAGGAATAGAAAAAAGCCTTTTAAATTTGGATATTACTTTGTTTTCTCAAATAGACAGATATATGAGGTTTCACGCAGATTACGATTTAAAGCCTTACGACGAAGGCAGAAATTTTAAAAGGAGACTGGGGCCGTTATCCCTTGATTATTATAAAAGTTTTTATAATTACGAGGTTTACGTCAAAGAGGTTTACGATATAAACGACGGTCATAAAAGCTTTATAACTCANCTTAACTCCAATTACGAAAAAAATTATCTTAATATAGGNTTTGCCAANTATTCGTCNAATAAGGATAGATTTTTAATTTCAAATACTCTTGGATATTANCCGTCCAGAAAAGGAGGATGGTACGGAGAGTTCGTTTTGCGTTATTACGTCGATTTTAATAAAGATATGGGAGTTAAGTTTTTTGAGAAAGGCTTTAATTTAAATAAGGAATTTCACGATTTTAGAGCGAAATTCGCTTTAAGAAACAGAAAGAAAGTAAACGAAGTGTTTTTTTACATAACGATGAAAATGAACGACCCGTACAGGAAAAACGAAATAGACAGAGAGGTGGATGAATTTTTTAAGCCGTGGCGTAAGTTTGACGAAGAAAGGGATTATTAAAATATGCTTTTTCCTTTTTTTGCCGTTTTATTGTACGGGCAGAACTCCTGGCATATGTCGCACCCCAGCATGTAATTCGATGCGGATAATATTGACTCCGGTATTTCTCTTTTTGTGTGAGTTGTCCAGAAGGATATGCATTTTTCCGGCTCAAGCGATCCGTTATATAACGCTTTAGTCGGGCATGATTCTTCGCATATGCGGCAACTGTCGCATATTTTTTCATTTTTCTCTTTTATTTCCGGTATGTTTTCAAATTCCTCGTTTAAAATTATACCGCCTATGAATAAATAGCTTCCGTAAATGGGACTTATCAAAAGAGTGTTTTTGCCTATGAACCCAAGTCCCGCTGTTTCGGCCAATTTTTTCTCGAATATCGGAGATGTGTCTACGAATATTTTCCCGTCTATGTCTTTTCGTTTTTCTTTTAATTTTGCGATTATTTTTCTCAAATCTTCTTTTATTTTTTTGTGATACTCTTCTACTAAAACGTATCTCGATATTTTAAATCCGTTTTTTAGTTTTTTTTCTATATTTTCCCAGTTCGGGGTTCTTTTTTTTATATATTCTTTTATGTCGGTCAATTTTTTAAATTCCTCTTCGTAATTTTTATCATTGTCCCAATACTGATAAACGCATATCAGTATGCTTTTCGCTAAAGGATAAATAATAGCGGGGTTTTTCCTCTCTGGCCTTTTTATATAGTTAAGCTCCTTCGGAAGTTCCTTTGTTATTTCGCCGAAAATAGGAAAATCTTTTTTATTTATAACGGCGAAATCGGTTATATCTTCTTCTTTTAAAATTTCTTTGAGTTCGGAGTACTTCATCTCGTTTTAAGGATTAGTCGGTTTAAAAGTTTTTTTAAAAAGATTTTTTTGTTAAACCTTTTTCCGGTCAAAAGATATAAAGATGAGGCCTTTTCTCGAAGTTCTTTCGGTATTTTATTGGTAAAATTTACGCCTGCTCCTATTATTATAAATCTTTTGCCTTTGCAAGGAGTGGTTTCTATTAAAATGCCGCATATTTTTCTATCTCCGTTTGAGGTTTTTGCGTATATGTCGTTCGGAGGTTTTATGAAAAGTTTTATCCCGTATTTTCCGTAAGTTTCTTCTAAAGCTTCTTTTATCGTTTGCGCGATTTCAATCGAAAGATTTTTAATATTATGGATTTCGGCTTCGTCTATATAATATACGTAAGAAAAGTATAGCCCTCCTTTTTCGCTCGACCATTTGTTGTCTCTCTGTCCTCTTCCGTTAGTTTGAATTTCGGCGGTTATTACGAAGCTTTTAAATCGCTCGCCAAATCCTTTTTCTATAAGTTCTTTCGCAAGATTCTGGGTGGAGTCCAATTCTTTTGCCGATATGGAAAAAATCATTTTATTCTTTCGATTTCAAGGGATATGTCTAAGGATTTATACGAGTGAGTAAGCGCTCCGATGGATATCCTATCCGGTCTTAATTTAAGGTAGTTAATAAAATTTTTTTCGTCTATGCCGCCGGATAATTCTATCTCTATGTCTTTTCTTTTGGCTCTTATTAAATTTATGGCTTTTTTAGCCGTTTTTAAGTCCATATTGTCTAACATTATAACATCTATGTCCATATCTATAAAATCCCTAACTTGCTTTAAAGACTCGGCTTCTATCTCTATTTCTTTTTGAGGATGGAGTCTTCTGGCTATAGATATCTTCTTTTCTATTTCTTTTATGTTTTTAAACGAAGATATATGATTGTCTTTTATCATAAAGGCGTCGTAAAGGCCGAATCTATGGTTTGTTCCTCCTCCGCAGGATACGGCGTATTTCTCCATTATTCTAAAATTGGGTCCCGTTTTTCTCGTATCGAAGACTTCCACTCCGTAGTTTCGGGATAACCTTGCAAACTCGTATGTTTTTGTGGCTATTCCGCTAAGCCTTTGAATTATGTTAAGGGCGGTTCTTTCGGCGGAAAGTATTGTTCTATCGGATAAGATTTCGGCTATAATTTCTTTTTTTGTTATGAACTCCCCGTCTTTTTTGAGTTTTTTTATTCTTGCCTTTGAATTTAATTTTTTAAAACACATTTCGGCGAAATCTATTCCGCATAAAATCCCGTTGTCTTTTGAAATAAGTATTCCTTTGAATTTTGCGTTTTTATCTACGAATATTTCGGTGGTTATATCCCCTGTTTTTATGTCTTCCTTTAAGGCTTTTTCTATTATTTTTTCGGTTTCGTTCATAAATAAATTATATAAAAATTAAATTCTTGCCAAATTAAATTTATAATTAAATAATTTCACAACGGATTCTATTTTATTTAGCTTTCATTTCCTTTAGGATTTTTATTCTGTCTCTCAGTTCTATCGCAAGTTCGAAATTTAAGTTTTCGGCGGCTTCCTTCATCTGCCTTTCAAGCTCTGTTATCACCGCGTTTATGTTTTCTCCGTTTATCTCCGAGTATATTTTTTCTATGGTTTTTGTGGTGTTTCTGTCTTTTTGTTTTTTTAACTCTTCATAAATTACAAAATTCTTTTTTATCGTTTTTGGCGTTATTTTGTTTTTTTTGTTATATTCCATTTGAATCTTTCTTCTTCTTTCCATTTCTTCCACGGCTTCTTTAATCGCCTGGGTTACGGTATCCGCAAAAAGTATAACCTTGCCGCAGGAGTTTCTTGCGGCTCTTCCCGATATCTGAATCAATGTGGTTTTATTTCTTAAATATCCGCTTGCGTCGGCGTTTAATATCGCCACCAGAGACACCTCCGGTATGTCTATGCCCTCTCTTAAAAGGTTTATACCTACAAGCGCGTCAAAATCGCCTTTTCTAAACGAATCTATTATCTCAAGCCTTTCGAGAGTGTCCATTGAGGAATGTATGTATCTGGCTTTTATCTTTTTTTCGGCAAAAAATTTCGACAAATCCTCGCTCATTTTTTTTGTAAGCGTAAGAACCAGAGTTCTTTCTTTTCTCTTAGCCCTTTCTTCTATCTCTTTTATAAGTCTGGATATCTGGTTCTCATAACCGACCACTTCCACCTCGGGGTCCACAAGCCCCGTCGGCCTTATTATCTGCTCTATTATATTTTGTCGGGATATGCCGAGTTCATACGGTCCGGGGGTGGCGGATACGAATACGGTTTGAGGTCTTATCTCTTCAAACTCTTCAAATTTTAAAGGCCTGTTATCAAGAGCCGAAGGCAGTCTGAATCCGTAATCTATTAATGTTTGTTTTCTGGAGCGGTCCCCTTCATACATCCCTCTTATCTGCGGTATGGAGATGTGAGATTCGTCTATTAAAAGAAGATAATCTTTCGGAAAGTAATCCAATAAACATATCGGTCTGGATCCTGGGAGGCGTTGAGTTAAGTGCCTGGAATAATTTTCTATTCCGTGGCAAAATCCGGTATTTTTTAGCATTTCTATGTCGTAGTTGGTTTTTTGCTTTAATCTTTCGGCATATAAATCCTTTCCGGATTTTTTCAATTGTTCGTATCTTTCCTCCAACTCTTTTTTAATGGAATCTACGGCTATTTCTATATCGTATATGTCGGTTATGAAATGAGAAGTGGGGGAAAGTATGGATTCTTTTAATCCTTTTATTTCGATAACGTTAATCGCGTCCATTTCCGATATGGATTCTATTTTATCTGAAGTCGTAATTCTTATGAAATTATCCGAATCGGAGGGATGTATGTCTATGGTGTTGCCTCTCAATCTGAAATTTCCTCTTTTAAATTCCATTTCGTTTCTGGTGTAACCCATATTTACAAGCCTTTCGGTAAATTTGGTTCTGTTAAACTCTGAGCCTTTCTTTATTAAAAAAGAAAATTTTTCAAAGTTTTGAGGAGAGCCTATATTGTATATGCATGAAACGGAGGCTATTACTATGGTGTCTTTAAAATTTAAAACCGAGGATGTGGCTTTGATTCTTAACTTGTCTATGTGTTCGTTTATCGAGGCGTCTTTTTCTATATAGGTGTCAGTTTGCGGTATGTAGGCCTCGGGTTGATAATAATCGTAATAGGAAATAAAATATTCAATATGGTTATGAGGAAAAAATGTTTTAAACTCGGAGTATAACTGAGCGGCTAAAACTTTGTTTGGAGAAATTATAAGCGTCGGCTTTTGAACCGAGGCTATTAAATTGGCCATTGTAAAGGTTTTGCCGCTTCCGGTCACCCCAAGAAGGGTTTGGTTCGAAACTCCTTTTTTTATATTTTCGACAAGTTGTTTAATGGCTTTCGGCTGGTCGCCTTTGGGTTTGAATTTAGATACGAGTTTAAAGTTCATTTATTCAGAATGTCTTTTAAAAAACCTTTGTGTCTTTTGATAAGTTTTTCCGCTTCTTCTTTGGTTATGTTTTTTAAAGCCATTACGACGGCGGTCTTTACGTTGTAGTTTGAGTCTTTTAAGAATTTTTTGGCGGATTTTACTCCCATCCCCGTTATTTCCGAAAAAACTCTTTCGGCTCTCATTACCAGTTTATAATTTGTAGGTTTAACGTCTACCATCCAGTTATGATAAACCTTGCCGGAGAGTATCATAGCGGAGGTGGTAATCATATTTAAAACGAGTTTTGTCGCCGTTCCGCTTTTCATTCGCGTGGAGCCGTTTATCGGTTCGGGGCCTACGTCTATCGCTATGTTTATGTCGCTGTTTTTCGGTTTTTCTTTCGGATTACAGGTAATAAATATTACTTTCGCTTTGGAATTTTTAGCGCCTTCCATCGCCCCTTTGACATAAGGCGTTACCCCGCTTGCCGCTATGGCTATTAATACGTCCCCCTTTTTAATGATTTTCTTTATCGTATCTTTCCCTTTATCGTAATCGTCTTCCGCTCCTTCTTTTGCTTTAAAAACCGCGGATTTCCCGCCGGCTATTATCGCTCTAAATTTCTCGGGTTTTACGCCGTAAGTCGGAACGAGTTCCGCCGCTTCCAGTATCCCCAATCTGCCGCTTGTTCCCGCTCCTACGAAAAAAACGGTTTTGTCTGATAAAAAAGCTTCCGATACTATTTTCGCCGCTTTCGATATTTCGTTTAATCTTTTCGATACGGCTATCGGAACCTTTTTGTCCTCTTCGTTTAGTTTTTTTAATATCTCTTTTAAAGGAATTCTATCTATGTTAAAAGTGTTTTTGTTTATTCGCTCCGTAGGCAGATTGGCGTAAAAGTTGAATTTGTTCATCGCTAATCCTCGTTATCGGGCAGTATTATGTAAGAAGGAGACGACGAGGTTAAGGAAAAAGTGTCCGATGAAATCGATATTTTTCCCGGTTCGGCTACCGGAGGGAGTTTCGGATTTTTAACCCAGTTTAAAATTTTATATATGGTAGATTTTAAGACGTCTTCTGCGCTTTTTATAGAGTATTCTATTATTATAAAAGCGTTTTCCTGTCCGGTAGTTTTTTTGGCTATCGTGTATAAAAGCATTACTTCCTGCATTCTCTTTTTATAATTTTGAGCCGTAACAAAAAGTATCGGTCTTTGTCCGTAGAGTCTTAAAGGATTTACGGTCAGTATATCGTTTATGTTTGTCGATGGATTTATCGCCACGCAAGCGAATATGTTTTTATTTATCGCGGAATATTTTATCGCCAGGTTGGCGCCGAGATTAACTCCCATTATTATGATGTCGCTTTCTTTAACTCCGGTAGATGAAAGGTAAATAACCGCGGCGTCTATATCTCTTATCATCTTATTGTAATCGTTATCAAACCCCGATACCGAAAACGAGGAGAATGTTTGGGTGGAGCCGTCGGTTTTATAAGTAGATATGCCGTGTCCTCTCAGTTCTATAGCCATCCAGCCGTAGCCGTATCTTTCTATCTCGCTAAACCATTTTTTCCATTCCGTATAATTGGATTTTTGAGAATGAACCAATAAAAGAACCGGGAGGTTTTCTTTTTTGGGTTTAAAATATTTTGCGTGTATTTTCCAGCCGTCGTTTGTTTCCAGAAAAACGCTTTCCTGCGAATTTAGATTAAACTGGAATAGAAAAAAGGTTATTATTATTTTAAACATCTTTACTCTATTATCTCTTCTTCTTTAAACCAGAGTTTTACCTCTTTTTCGGCGTCTTCCTTGTTTCCGCTTGCGTGTATCACATTTTCAAATTGCCCCTTTGTCGTAATTCTTCCGAAGCTTCCTCTTATGGTATCCGGGTCGGCTTCTTCCGGATTTGTTTTACCCACTATCTTTCTCATTTCCGATATGACATTCTCTCCTTTGTAAACAAGAGCGAGTATTTTGTTGTTTTTTATTCCGTGAAATTCTCCTCTTATGTATTTTATCAGATTTTCAAAAAAAGGCTGGTCTTTTAACGCCGAGTAATGTTCTCTTGCCAATTCTTCCGTTACTCTAACGAGTTTCGCTCCGACAAGCTCAAATCCCGAATTTTCAAGCCTATCTATTATAAGGCCGGTAAGCTTTCTTTTGGCCGCGTCGGGTTTTATTAAAAGAAGGGTTTTTTCAATCGCCATTTTTTCTCCTTTGAAGTTATAATATAATTAAATTTTATAAAATTTTGTAAAGCAATTTCGCTTTTCATAAATATTATAAAATATTATTCTATGAGCCAGAAAGGATTTTTTATACTTTTCGAAGGTCCGGATAGAAGCGGGAAAACCACTCAGGTTAACATGCTTTCCGGTTTTTTAAAAGAGAATGGCTTTAAGGTAATCGTTACCAGAGAACCGGGAGGAACGGAGGTTTCCGAAAAGATAAGGGATTTGCTTTTGGATCCGAAAAACAAAATATCGCCTCTCTGCGAGCTTTTTTTGTACGAGGCTTCCAGGGCCCAGCACGTTTTTGAAAAAATAAAACCGGCTCTGGACGAGGGGCATATAGTAATATGCGATAGATTTACCATAGCTACCGAAGCCTATCAGGGATACGGTAGAAATATAGATTTGAAAACGGTAAGGCTTTTAAACGATATAGCCACGATGGGATTAAAGCCCGATCTGGTAATAGGTTTCGATATATCGGATGAGGAGTATAAAAAAAGAAAAAGAAACGAAGTCGATAGAATAGAGATGGAATCCGATAAATTTAGAGAAAGAGTTAATTCGGCTTATTCTCATATATTTAGAGAGATGAAAAATGTTTTTTTAGTCGACGCGTCAAAAAGCGTAGAAGATATACACGAAAAAATAAAAAAAGAGGTTTTAAAAAGGATAAATGGCTTTTGAAAAGATAAAAGGGCATTTGAAAAATATAAACGGTATCGTAAATATAATTAACTCGAAAGAGATCCCTTCGTCTTTTCTCTTTTGCGGCAAAGAAGGCGTCGGAAAATTGACTATAGCCAAAGAATTTGCAAAGATTTCTCTTTGTAAATCCAAGATAAACAACGAGGATTTTTTGTCGTTCGATTCCAACGACGGATTGGATTGCCCGGGATGCGAAAGCTGCAGGATGTTCGAGCTTGGGGTTCATCCCGATTTTTTGCTTGTCGATTTTAATTATCAGGCGGGTCTTTTGGGAGAAAAAGTTTCGGAGCAAAAAAGCATAGGAATAGATACCGTAAGAGAAGCCGTAAAATTTTCAAACCTTAAACCGTCTTTTTGTTTTAGAAAATTTATCGTTATAAACGATGCGGAGAAAATGACCGTCGAAGCTCAAAATTCTTTATTAAAAACTTTGGAAGAACCTTTTGAAGGAACCACCATAATACTCGTATCGTCTTCTTCGAATAAGCTTCTTCCTACCATACTTTCAAGATGTTATAAACTGGTTTTTAACAGGCTAAGCCAGTCCGCGGTTATGGATATATTGGCGGAAAAAGGATATGAAATCAAAAGGGCGGAGTTGTTATCCGAAATTTCGGAAGGGTCGGTTTCATTGGCTTTTAAATACGAAAAAGTTCTTCAAATGTTTGAAGAAAACGCTCAAAAGCCTTATATCGCTCCTTTTTTAATAACTTCGAAACTTTCAAAAACCGAAGATTTTAGAGAGGGCGCGGTCACCGTTCTTAATTTTATCAATTCTTTTTTATACTTTAAAATGAAAAATTATAATAATACCGATAAAATAACCAAAGCGATAAAAGAGAATTTTAAATATATGAATTATTTAAAACATAACGTTAATACGAGGCTGGTTTTGTCCGCCGCGCTTTATAAATTTTTTTCGGAGTTTGATTTTTTTAAACAAGGAGCCGTGTTATGAAAAAGTATTACATTACTACGCCGCTTTATTACGTTAATTATAAACCGCACATAGGCCACGCATATACGACTTTGGCCGCGGACATATTGAAAAGACATTTAAAGGCCGAAGGCAGGGATGTTTTTTTTCAAACGGGTACCGACGAGCACGGTATAAACATAGAAAGAACGGCCAGAGAACACTCTAAAACTCCCAAACAATGGTCCGATGAGATAGTCGTGGAGTTTAAGGATATGTGGAAAACCCTTCATATAGATTACGATTATTTCATAAGGACCACCGACGAATATCATGAAAAGCAGGTTCAGCTTGTTTTCGAAAAGCTGATTAAATCGGGGGATATATATAAGGGAAATTACGAAGGAATTTACTGCTCTTCATGCGAAAATTTTTATGACGAATCGGAACTTGTCGACGGGAAATGTCCGATACATAAAAAAGAGGTTGAGAGAGTTAACGAAGAAACTTATTTTTTTAAGCTTTCGGCCTATCAGGACAGACTTTTGAATCATTATAAAGAAAATCCCGAGTTCTTGTCTCCGTCTTACAGGGCCAACGAAATAATAAGGTTTGTGGAGATGGGGCTTAAGGACATATCGGTGTCCAGAACCAGGGTTAAATGGGGAATAAGCGTGCTCTCGGACCCCAATCATACGGTATATGTCTGGTTTGACGCTTTGCTAAATTACATAACGGGAGCGGGGTACGATGTCCATAACCCCGACAATGAAAAATTTAAATCGTTATGGCCTTGCGATGTTCATCTTATAGGCAAAGAGATATTCAGGTTTCATGCGGTAATATGGCCGGCCATGCTTATGGCTTTAGGTTTGCCTCTTCCCAAGAAAGTTTACGCTCACGGTTGGTGGACCGTTAACGGCGAGAAGATGTCCAAATCCAGAGGAAATATAATAAATCCG
>Ga0067045_1031749_pt1 | contig 11558 bp, 15 predicted proteins | sample TerdegcTABiofilm_FD_59184 | JGI IMG/M metagenome (GOLD analysis project Ga0067045, IMG submission 59184) | Combined Assembly of (Gp0054472, Gp0054536) Wastewater bioreactor microbial communities from Singapore -Terephthalate degrading...
CCGCTGATCGAGTCGACGATCAGCTTCTTGTCCTCGACCGGCTCGACGTAGCCCTGCTTGATCGCATTGAACACGTCGGCATACGCGCGCAACTCCTCGACCGGCAGCGGCACTTGCGTCGTGCGGTCGGCATTGGCGGAGAAATTGAGACTGAGCATCACGCCGGCGAACACGCCAGTCATGACAAGGCCGAACTGTTTCAGCTTGCTGCGCATGAGAACTCCATCGGGGAAGCGGCCCTTGCCCTTCACGCCGGATTAACTAGTTGAGTCGCACCCACTGCATCGGATCGAGCGGACGACCCTGATGACGGAGCTCGAAGTATAAACCCGATTCCCCGCCCCCTCCGCTGGTGCCCACGCTGGCGATGGCGTCGCCGCCGGCCACCGCATCGCCCACCTCTTTCAGCAGCGCATCGTTGTTGCCATAGACCGAAAGATAGTCGCCGCCGTGATCAACGATGATCAAATTGCCATAGCCCCGCAGCCAGTCGGAATACACCACTTCACCCCCGGCGACGGCCCTGACGTCTGCACCGGTGCCGGCCCGGATGAACACCCCCTTCCAGGTCGTGCCACCTTCCGCCCTTGGAGCACCAAAGCGCCCCACGAGTTCTCCGCGTACGGGAAAACGCAGCTGGCCGCGAAGCTGGGCAAAGCGCACGCCGGTCGGCGTCGCACCGGCGCTGCTGCGGACCTCGCCAACAACGGGTTCGACCCGCTTCGGCGCGGGGGCGGGGGCACGGCCGGCCGGCGCAGAGGCGCTACCCGCATTGGCCTGCGCCTGTGCCGCAGCGCGCTCCGCCGCGGCACGCTCCTCGGCAGCCCGTCGTTCGGCCGCACGCTGTTCGGCCAGGCGCCGCGCGGCCTCCCGTGCCGCCGCCTCGCGGGCACGCTTGACGAGCGTGTCGATCACGCGGGCAAGGCGCTGCTCGTCCTCGCGCAGCGTCGCAACCTCCCGCTTCTGGGTCTGCAACTGCCTGGACAGCGCGGCAAGCGCGTCCTTGCGCTGCACCAGACTCGCCTCGAGCAGGGCGCGCTGGGCGCGCTGGTCGGCCTCCAGCGCGGCGAGACTGTCACGGCGGGCGAGGATTTCCTGCGCCCGCTGCTCGGTATCGCGCAGGTCAGCGCGCATCGCCTCGAGCAGCGCCAGCCGGGCGCGGCCGAGATGCTCGAGGTAGTAAGCGTCGCGTGCAAGCTGGTTGGGATCCCGGGCGGACAGCAAGGGGGCCACGCTGTCGGCCGCACCATTCAGATAGTGCCGACGAAGCCACTCGGCCAGCTCTTCGCGCCGCGCCGCAATCCGCCCCTCGACCTCACGCTGCGCCTGCTCGAGCGCCGCCAGCCGTGCTTCAGCCTCGGCACGCTCGCGCTCGAGTTGCAGCGCTCGGCGCTGGGCTCGCGAAACCTCGCGCTCCGAATCGGCGACGGCCTTCGCCGCACCCGAGCGATTCGCCTCGGTGCGCGACATCTCCTGCTGCAGCTCGCGAATCCGCTTCTTCAGGTCATTGAGGTCGGAGCGCTTGTCGGCAATCTCGCCGCTGGCCTGCGCCCACACCGGAGTCGGCATCACGCCGGACGCCAGCACGCAACCGAAGGCAAGGGCTGCCAGATAGCGACGACCAGCCAGGCTCATGAAGCGCGGGTTCCGGGTGAATACGTGGGAGAGTGGGCGAGCCGGCGAGAGCAAACGACAATCGTTCGCGGACTGCGCAAGACCCGAACGCGTTATTTTATACTAGCGCTTTACGTCGGCCCGCCCCATCGTGAACAAAGACGACATTTTCACGCTCATCGACAAGCATGAGCACATCGAGACCGCAGCACGCGCGCTCAAGGCCATTGCCCACCCCTTGCGACTCAAGATCCTGTGCGTGCTCGGCGAAGGCGAAGTCTGCGTGCAGGACATCGTCGACGCGGTGGGCACTTCGCAGAGCAACATCTCCCAGCACCTTGCCATCCTGCGTGACAAGGACGTACTGCAGACGCGCAAGGATGCAAACCGCGTGTTCTATCGCGTGGGCGATCCGCGCACGCTGCAGCTCGTTTCCCTGATGAGGGAAGTCTTCTGCGGCGTCGACAACGACGACAACTAACCCCTAACCGGAGCACCCCAATTCGTGGAATTCCTGCAACAGAACTGGTACTGGGCCGCCTTGGCCGCCGCAAGCGGCAGCTGGCTGATGGTCGAACTGATTCGCGGCCGCGGTGACAAGAGCCAGATTTCCCCGGTCGAAGCCACCCTGCTTATCAACCGCGAAGACGCGATCGTCATCGACGTCCGCGAGCAGGGCGAATACGCACAGGGGCACGTGCCCAACGCGCGCCATATCCCGCTGGGTGAGATTTCGCGTCGCAGCGCCGAAATGGAGAAGTGGAAGGATCATCCGCTGATCCTGTGCTGCGCCAGTGGCGCACGCTCGGCCGCGGCCGGCGCCCAGTTGCGCAAGGCCGGTTTCGGCAAGATCTACAACTTGAGAGGCGGCATGGCCGAATGGGAAAAGGCCGGCCAGCCCATCAGCCGCAAGCGGAAATGAGCATGCAGCCTGATATCCGCATGTACGCCACCGCGGTGTGCCCGTACTGCGTGCGCGCCGAACAACTGCTACGCAGCAAGGGCGTCGCCGACATCGAGAAGATCCGCATCGACCTCGACCCGGCCCAACGCGACCACATGATGCAGCTCACCGGACGTCGCACGGTTCCTCAGATCTTCATTGGCGACTACCATGTCGGCGGCTGCGATGATCTGTATGCCCTCGACCGCGCCGGCAAGCTCGACCCCTTGCTGCGCGGAGAACCAGCCTGATCCGCCGTCAGTCACCCACTTCCCAGCCCATTCACCGGACCCAATTCAATGTCTGAAAACGCGCAACCCGTCTTCTCGATCGAAAAACTCTACGTCAAGGACCTGTCGGTCGAAGTGCCCGGCGCGCCGCAGATCTTCCTCGAGCGCGAGGCACCCCAGGTCAACGTCCAACTGCGCACCGAGGGCCAGAACGTGGACGACGGCGTCTATGAAGTAACGCTGACGGTCACCGTGTCGGCCAAGATCGGCGAAGATCGCAGCCTGTTCCTCGTCGAGGTTGCGCAGGCCGGCATTTTCCAGATCCGCAACGTGCCCGAAGCCGACCTCGAGCCGGTGATGATGATCGGCTGCCCGAACATCCTCTTCCCGTACGCACGCGAAGCCGTGTCCGACGCCGTCACCCGCGCGGGCTTCCAGCCGGTGCTGCTGTCGCCGGTCAACTTCGAGGCGCTCTATCAGTCGCAGCGCCAGCAAGTCGCCCAGCAAGCCACGGGCGAAGTGCCGATCCAGTGACGAGGCTTCAACCCATGAAGCACCTGCGCCGATCCTCCCTGCCCCGCCTTGCCACGATGCTCGTCGCACTCGCCGGCGCATCGGTCGGCACGGCGCAGGCCATCGAGTTCCGCTCGCTGAGCGAGCCCGCGATCATGTATGACGCCCCCTCCGAGCAGGGCAAGCGTCTCTTCATCCTGCGGCCCGGCACGCCGGTGGAAGTCGTCGTCACGCTGGACAAGTGGATCAAGGTGCGCGAGCCGGGCGGCTCGCTCAACTGGGTCGAGCGCCGAGTGCTGGCCAATCGCCGCACGGTGCTGGTGACAGCCGAGCGCGCTGCCGTCCGGCGCGAGGCGCGCGACGACGCCCCGCTCAGTTTCGAGGCGGCGCGCAACGTCGTGCTCGAGCTGGCCGAACCGCCGAGCCTCGGCTGGGTAAAGGTTCGCCACGCCGACGGCCTCATCGGTTACATCCGCGCGGGCGACATATGGGGGCTGTAAGCCGCCAGCGCATCGCGGTGTTCGGCGCCGGCGCCTGGGGCACCGCGCTGGCGCAGGCCTTCAGCGGCACGCACGACGTGCGCCTGTGGGGGCGCGACTCGGCGCATCTGCAGACCATGGCGCGGACGCGCGAGAACCGTCGCTACCTGCCCGACGTGCGCCTTCACGACGCACTGATCTTCGAGCCCGACTTCACCCTCGCCGCCCAGTCCGCCGACCTGCATCTGGTCGTGACGCCGCTGGCTGGCCTCCGTGACACGGTGCGCGAGCTGCACCGGCTCAGGCCACGCACGCCACTGATATGGGCGTGCAAGGGCCTCGAAGCCGGCACCGGCCGCCTGCCGCACGAAATCGTTGCCGAAGAACTCGGCAGAGACGCCGCTTGCGGTGTGCTCACCGGCCCGAGCTTTGCCGCCGAAGTCGCGCGTGGCCTTCCAACGGCCATCACGCTCGCCGCTGGCGACGAGCAGTTTGCCAGCCGCTGGGTGGCGACGCTGCACCAGCCGCGACTTCGGATCTACGCCAACACCGACCTGGTCGGCTGCGAGATCGGCGGCGCCATCAAGAACGTCATGGCGATTGCTGCCGGCGTCTCGGACGGCCTGGGTTTCGGACTCAACGCACGCGCCGCGCTCATCACACGCGGCCTCGCGGAGATCGCCCGCCTCGCCGCTGCACTCGGCGGCCGCAGCGAAACCCTGATGGGTCTCACCGGCATGGGCGACCTGATCCTCACCTGCACCGGCGACCTGTCGCGCAACCGTCGCGTCGGCCTGGAACTGGCCAAGGGCAGCACGCTGACCGATATCCTGCGCGACCTGGGCCACGTCGCCGAAGGGGTGTCCACGGCGCGCGAGGTCGTGACACTTGCCCGCAGCAAGGGGGTCGAGATGCCGATCTGCGAAGCGGTCGATGCCCTGCTGCATCACGGACTCGACGCCCGCAGCGCGGTCGAGCGCCTGCTCGCGCGCGATCCGCGGCACGAATAACCCCCTGTTCGGCTACGCTGCCCCGGCGAAGCCCCGCTGACGCCAGGCCTCATACACCACCACCGCCACTGCGTTGGACAGATTGACGCTGCGGTTGGTGGGCCGCATCGGTATGCGGATGCGCATGTCGGCGGCGAACTGCTCCAGCATCTCCGCAGGCAGCCCCCGGCTCTCCGGCCCGAACACCAGCACGTCGCCTTCGCGGTAGTCCACGCTGTCATGACGGCGCGAGCCGCGCGTGGTCAGCGCGAAGAAGCGCCGTCCCTCCAGTGCAGCACGGCACGCACCCCAGTCGCGATGCACGGTCACGCAAGTGAGATCGTGGTAATCCAGCCCGGCGCGGGCCAGATGCTTGTCGGACAGGTCGAATCCGAGCGGCTCGATCAGGTGGAGCCGGCTGCCGGTATTGGCCGCGAGGCGGATGATGTTGCCGGTGTTGGGCGGGATCTCGGGCTGGAAGAGAACGATTTCGAACATCGTGCAGGGGCTTTCGGTCTGCGCCTGGCCGGCGCGAAGGCCGCAACTGTAGCTCAGCCCGGCATCGGCGTGCGTGCCACGACGAGATTCCCGACCCAGCCGGCCCCCTGACGCTTGAGGCAGCGCGCGAGCTCGTCAAGCGTGGCGCCGGTCGTCATCACATCATCGACCACCAGCACCCGCGCACCAGCCAGGACCAGGTCGCAGTCGAACGCCCCGCGCGGACTGCGGAGCCGTTCCTCCCGATCGAGCGTCGCCTGCGCGGGCGTATCTCGCACCCTCTTCACCCGCGCCAGTTCCATCGGCAGGCCCGACGCCCTGGCCAGCAGCCGCGCAATCTCGACCGCCTGGTTGAAACCGCGGTCGGCCAGCCGCCGCGCATGCAGCGGCATCGGCACGAGGAGATCCGCGCGACGGGCGAATTCGCTGCCGACGGCGCACAGCTCCTGGGCAAGGTAGCGCGCCACCGACAACTGGTGGCCGTACTTCAGCCCGTGGACCAGCCGATCGACCGGAAAGGCGTAATCGAACAGCGCCAGCGTGGCATCGTAGTGCGGCGGCTCACGCAGGCACTGTGCGCAGGGGCCACCGTTGAGGCCCGGCAGCGCGCAGACCGGACAGGCGGTGGGCGGCCGCCGTGGAAGCTCGCTGCAACAGTCCGTACACAGGCCGTCAGGCCCTGCCGGCTCGCCGCAGAGGAGGCAATCCTGCGGCATCAGGACGTCCAGGACGCGGGCAAGCAGGCGGCGGGAGTCACGGGCTAGGTTTGACAAGATTTCCGGCCTTGGCAGAACATGCGAACCTCGCAATTACAGCCCCTCGCGCCGGAAATGACAACGACTTCGACTGCGCCGTCCGACGCCGGGCACTTCTCGCTCGACCATCGTCTGCTGCGACGACGCTTCGAGAACGCCGCTCCGCGCTGCGACGAGACCGATGTCGTGGTGCGTGAGATCTCGCGGCGCATGGACGAACGCCTCGACTACATCCGCATCGAGCCGCGACGCATCCTCGACCTTGGCTGCGGCACTGGCGCCGATCTGCCGAGACTGGCACAGCGGTTTCCACACGCCACACTCCTCGCGGCCGACTTCGCCGCCCAGATGGTCACTCGCGCCGGCGTGCGATTGCGGGCCGAAGCGCCGCAGCCTGGCCTGCTGCGCCGCCTGCTGGGCGGCAACCCGCCTTCCCTGCCCCACCTCGTCGCCTCGGCCGACGCCCTGCCCCTGGCCCGCGGCAGCCTCGGATTGGTGTGGTCCAACCTGATGTTTCCAGCCCTGGACGATCCGCTGCCTGCGCTGAAGGAGATCCACCGCACGCTCGAGGTCGGTGGCCTGCTGATGTTCTCGACCCTGGGCCCCGATTCGCTGAAGGAACTGCGGACTTGCCTGCCGAACTCGGCCGGCGAACGTGTTCATCGCTTCATCGACATGCACGACCTTGGTGATGCGCTGGTGGGCGCCGGCTTCTCCGACCCGGTGATGGACATGGAGATCCTTACGCTGACCTACGCTGACCTCGACGGCCTGCTGCACGACCTGCGCGCAAGCGGCGCTGCCAATGCGGCTTCGACGCGGCCGCGCGGCCTGTCGGGCCGCGCCGGCTGGGCAAAGGCTCGCGCCGCCTACGAAGCCCTGCGCCAGAATGGTCGTCTGCCGGCTACGCTGGAGATCATTCAGGGCCACGCTTGGAAAGCCGCCCCCAAGACCACCGAGGACGGACGCAGCATCGTCCGCTTCCAGCCCCGTCCGGCAACGCGCTGACCGACCGTCACACGCCCCGCCGCGACACGTCCCACCGCCCAGAGCCCATGCATTCCGACCCCGTCTGGCTGTTCGACCTCGACAACACGCTGCACAACGCCAGCCCGCACATCTTCCCGCACATCAATCGCAGCATGACCGCCTATCTCGAACAGCACCTCGCGCTGTCGAGGGAGGAAGCCAACACTCTGCGTATGCAGTACTGGCACCGCTACGGCGCCACGCTGCTCGGACTGATGCGACACCATGGCACGGACCCGCGGCACTTCCTGGTCGAGACGCATCGCTTCGAGCGCCTGCACGAGATGATGGTGTTCGACCGCGCGCTGCGCGGCATGCTGCGCAAGCTGCCGGGACGCCGCTTCGTGTTCTCGAACGCACCGCGCCACTACGCGCTGGCCGTGCTCGACATCATGGGCATCCTTGACCTGTTCGAGGACGTGATCGGAATCGAGGACCTCGACTACCACCCCAAACCCGGGATTCGCGGCTATCGCAAACTCCTGTCGTCGCGCCGGCTGAATCCCGCGCGCTGCATCATGCTGGAGGATTCAGCGGTCAACCTGCGCACGGCCAAGCGCCTGGGCATGCGCACCGTGCTCGTCGGCCGGAACCTGCGCACCCCGGCCTACGTCGACGTCAAGCTCGCCTCGATCCTGGATCTCAGACGCGCACTCGGCCGCCTGCTGGGCTGAAGCTCACCCCAGCCGCATCAGCACGGCACCCTTGCCGTAGCCTTCCGGCAGCGCCTGCGCGCAGGGGACGAACCCCAGCCGGCGCCAGAAGCCAACCGCATCGGCCAGCGCCACCAGTTGCAGGCCCCGGTGCCCCGCTGCCCGCGACCAGTCCAGCACCTGCGCAAACAGCCGACCTCCCAGCCGCTCACCGCGCGCGCGCGGTGAGACGGCAAGGTCGTGCAGGAAGCCGTGGTCAGCCACAGGGGGTAGCGTCACGATCGGAGCATGCAGCCGGGGAGCATCCGCAGACCACGGATGGGCAAAGACATAACCAAGACCGACGCCATCGCGCTCGGCGAACCAGCAGGCGTCCGGCGCGAGGCGCAGCTTGCGGCCAAGCACCTGGGCGGACTCCTGGTAGTCGTCGCCGTAGGCCTCGCGCTGGATACGGAGCACCGCATCGAGGTCGTCCATGCGCATCGCCCGCAGTGTCACGGACGATGCATCCGACACCCGCGCGATCACGCGCCGGACTTCATCCAGCGCGCAGCGTCGAGCGCGTAGTAGGTCAGGATGCCGTCGGCGCCGGCGCGCTTGAACGACAGCAGGGCCTCCATCGCGCAGGCCTTCTCGTCGAGCCAGCCATTGGCTCCGGCCGCCTTCAGCATCGCGTATTCGCCGCTGACCTGATAGACGTAGGTCGGCACCTCGAGCTCGCGCTTCACGCGGCGCACGATGTCCAGGTAGGGCATACCGGGCTTGACCATGAACATGTCGGCCCCTTCGGCGATGTCGAGCGCGACCTCGCGGATCGCCTCGTCGCTGTTGGCCGGGTCCATCTGGTAGGTGTACTTGTTGCCCTTGCCGAGGTTGCCGGCCGACCCCACGGCGTCGCGGAACGGACCGTAGAAGCTCGAGGCGTACTTGGCCGAATAGGCGAGGATGCGGGTATGGATGTGGCCGGCGCGGTCGAGTTCGGTGCGGATGCGACCGATGCGGCCGTCCATCATGTCCGACGGCGCCACCACGTCGGCGCCTGCCTCGGCGTGGCACAGGGCCTGCTTCGCCAGCGCTTCGAGCGTCTCGTCGTTCATGACGTAGCCGCGCGGGTCCCGCGGGTCGATCAGGCCGTCCTGGCCGTGGCTGGTGTAGGGGTCGAGCGCGACGTCGGTGATCACGCCCAGCTCCGGGAAGCGCGCCTTGAGCGCCTGCACCGTGCGCGGCACCAAGCCGTCCGGGTTCCACGCTTCTTCGGCGCCGTCGGTCTTGCCCGCGGCGTCGATCACAGGGAACAGCGCCAGCGCCGGGACGCCCAGCGTCAGCGCCTGCTCCGCCACCAGCAGCAGCCGGTCAATCGACACCCGCTCGACACCCGGCATCGACGCCACCGATTCGGTGCGCTGCTCGCCGTCGAGGACGAACACCGGGAAGATCAGGTCGTTGGCCGTGAGCACGTTCTCGCGCATCAGGCGGCGGGAAAAGTTGTCGCGGCGCATGCGGCGCATGCGGGTTGCAGGGAAGGCTCCAGTCGGTCGCATCGGAATCTCGTGATCTGGTTGATTTCGCTCCGCTTTCCCGCTGCCGCGACACATGCGGTAACGGATGAACTACGGAACTTTCGTTATTGGCGGTCTATCTTAGCAAGCAGACGGCAGCGCGCCCCCGCGTCATCCCGTCTCCCGCTTCACCTCCCTGAGCGGGTGCCCCATGCCAGTGGGGCATTTTCACCCCCGGCTACTCCCCTGGTCGGGGGTTTTTGTTTTCTGGGTCGGTGACGGCCAGTTCCGCGTCGGCCGAAGGCGCTTCGATCGCGGGCTCGCCCAGACCCAGCCAGCCAGCGATCACGCGTTCGGCCTCGTCGACCCCGCTCTTCTTCAGGCTCGAGAACAACTGGACCGTCACTTGCGGCCCGAGCGGCGCAAGCTGGCGCCTGACGTCCTGCAGCACGCCGGCCGCAGCGCCGCGCGAGAGCTTGTCGCTCTTGGTCAGCAACACGTGCATCGGCCGCCCCGACGGCGCAAACCAGTCGATCATCTGCCGGTCGAGCGGCGTCAGCGGGTGACGCGAGTCCATGATCAGCACCAGACCGATCAGGCTTTCGCGTTTCTTGAGGTAGTTCTCGATCAGCCCCTGCCACTGCCTGCGCACCTTCTCGGGCACCGCGGCATAGCCGTAGCCGGGCAGGTCGACCATCAGCGCGCCGCTGTTGAGGCGGAAGAAGTTGATGAGTTGCGTACGGCCGGGCGTCTTCGAGACGAAGGCAAGGCGGACATGGCCCGCAAGCGTGTTTATCGCGCTCGACTTGCCCGCGTTCGAGCGCCCTGCAAAGGCGATCTCCGCGCCGGAGGGGGGCGGCAAGCCAGACGGCTTGGCGATCGATATCTCGAATTGTGCGTTGCGGAACAGGGGCATGAAAAAAAGGGGCAAAAGGCCGGCGGACTGCGGTACAAAGCCCACATCGCATCGCGCAAGGCGGGTTTCCTGATATAGAATACCGCGTTTGAAACAATCACTCACGGCTTTCCGAGGACATCATGATCAAGCGTTCCCTGCTGCTCTCGTCCCTGTTGCTTGTCGCCGGCGGCCTGCAGGCCCAGGACCAGGCTCCGGACCTCGCCAAGGCGAAACAGACCGCCGAAACGATCTGCGTCGCCTGCCACGGCGCTGACGGCAACAGCCAGCTGTCGGCCAACCCGAAGCTCGCCGGACAGCACGAGGACTACCTCTACAAGCAGCTGCGCGAGTTCAAGGGCTGGGACGGCAACAAGCCCGCGCGTGAGAACGCGGTGATGACGGCGATGGTCGCCGGCCTCGAAGATGCCGACATGAAGGGCCTGGCAAAGTACTTTGCGTCCTTCGAGCTGCAACCCGAGCCGGCCAAGAACCTCGAGACCATCGAACTCGGCCAGAAGATCTGGCGCGCCGGCATCGCATCAAAGGGCGTGCCCGCCTGTGCCGCCTGCCATGGTCCTGCCGGCGCAGGCCTCCCCGCCCAGTACCCCCGCCTGTCGGGCCAGTTCGCCGAGTACACCGAAGCCCAGCTCAAGGCCTTCCGTGACGGCGGCCGCGACAACGACCCGAACCGCATGATGCGCATGATTGCGCTGAAGATGACCGACGCCGAGATGAAGGCAGTCGCCGACTTCGCCGCCGGCCTGCGCTGAGCGCTCCAGTCTTTGACGAGTCCCGTGGAGGGGTGGATTGCTCCACCCCTTTTTCTTTTTCCGGCCGGCCCTGCGCAGGATATTTGACGCCATGGCCGACGCCCTGACCCAATGCCCGGGGGCCTGATGCAACGCGGCACCTCACGCGCCCTGTTCGAGCTGCTGAGCTCGATGCGCTTCGCCATCAGCCTGCTGACCATCCTGTCGATCGCCTCGGTGATCGGCACCGTCATCAAGCAGAACGAACCCTTCAACGCCTACCTGAACCAGTTCGGTCCGTTCTGGTTCCCGGTGTTCGACAAGCTCGGCCTGTACTCGGTTTACAACGCGCCGTGGTTCCTCGTCATCCTTGCCTTCCTCGTGCTGTCGACCTCGCTGTGCATCGCGCGCCAGTCGGCCCCGATGCTGCGCGAGATGCGCCACTTCCGCGAGCACGCGCGCGAGGCCTCGCTGCGCCAGTTCGGACATCAGGCGAGCTTCGCACCCGCGCTCGAGGGCGCGGCGGCCGTCGAGCGCACCCAGGCCTACCTCGCGCGTGCGGGCTTCCAGTTCCGCGCCAATCCGCGCAGTGATGGCACGCTGGTGGCCGCCAAGCAGGGCAGCGCCGGCCGCCTCGGCTACTTCCTCGCTCACGGCGCCATCGTGCTGATCTGCATCGGCGGCCTGCTCGACGGCGACCTGCCGCTCA
>Ga0067045_1031750_pt1 | contig 11549 bp, 11 predicted proteins | sample TerdegcTABiofilm_FD_59184 | JGI IMG/M metagenome (GOLD analysis project Ga0067045, IMG submission 59184) | Combined Assembly of (Gp0054472, Gp0054536) Wastewater bioreactor microbial communities from Singapore -Terephthalate degrading...
AGGGCAAACAGGCCGACGAGCAGCGGCAGGCGGAATTCCGCCCCGCCGAGCCCGACCAGCCCGCCGAGCAGACCGATGGCCAGCGCCGTGGTGAACGCTTTGGCCAGACAGGCGCCGCGGCAGGTCTGCACGGAGGCGCCCAGGTGCAGCATCGTCGAGCCTCTTTTGCCTCAGGCGGCCAGATCACCGGCCAGCGCCACGGCCTTGACCAGCGCCCACACCAGCATGCCCGGGTGCAGCTCCAGCCGTTCGCGCGATGCACGGGTGATTTCGGCAAACAGCAACTGGCCGTCGCCGAGTTCGAGCCGCACCAGCACGTTGACCGGGTGCGCCGCCGGGGCGATGTCGACCACGCGCACCTGCAGCTGGTTGTTGATCGAGACTTCGGGCAGGTGCAGCAGCGAGATGCTCACATCGCGCGCGGCCAGCTGCAGCCGCAGGGTCTTGCCCGGCTGGCAACTGCTGCAGGCGTCTTCCGGCACGCGCAGCGTCTGCCCGGCGACCTGCAGCAGCCGCAGCCCCTCGGAGGCTTCGTCGGCCCGCGCCTGGATCACCGCGACGTGGCTCTGCCCGGCGAACAGCGGCGTGCCCGGCAACGCCACCGCCTCGCGCAGCGGCAGGCTGGCCTGCACCTGGCCGCCGCCCATCATCACCACATGGTCGGCCAGCCGCAGCACCTCGGCGGGGGCGTGGGTGACGTACAAAATGGGAATGTCGAGCTCGTTGTGCAGCCGCTCCAGGTACGGCAGGATTTCCTGCTTGCGCTTGATGTCCAGCGCCGACAGCGGCTCGTCCATGAGCAGCAGCTCGGGCTGCAACGCCAGCGCGCGCGCAATGCCTACACGCTGGCGTTCGCCGCCCGACAGCCGCGCCGGTTTGCGTTCGAGCAGATGGCCGATGCCCAGCAGCTCGACGATGGCGCTGATGTCGGCACTGCCACGTCCGGCGCGCTTCATGCCGTAGCGCAGATTGCCCAGCACGCTCAGGTGCGGAAACAGATTGGCGTCCTGGAACACATAGCCGAGCGGGCGGCGGTGCGGCGGCACAAAGCTGCCGGCGTCCTGCCAGGTGCGGCCCTTGAAGCGTAGCGTGCCCTGCGGTCGCTCCAGTCCGGCCACACAGCGCAGCAGCGTGGTCTTGCCCGAGCCGGAGTGGCCGAACAGCGCGGTGACGCCGCGCCCGGGCAGGCTTTGCGCCACCTGCAGCGTGAACTCGGGCCAGCGCAGCGTGAGGTCCAGATCGATGGTGTCTGCGGCCATGCTCACGCCTTTTTCGGGTTGGGCCGCCAGGCGTACAGCCCGAGCAGCACGAGGAAGGAAAACACCAGCATCACCGCGCTCAGGCGGTGCGCGCCAGCGTATTCCATCGCCTCGACGTGGTCGTAAATCTGCACCGAGGCCACGCGCGTCTCACCCGGCAGGTTGCCGCCGATCATCAGCACCACGCCGAACTCGCCCACGGTATGCGCAAAGGTGAGAATGCCGCCGGTGAGAAAGCCGGGCAACGCCATAGGCAGGGCGACGGAAAAAAACGCATCCCACGGCGCGGCGCGCAGCGTGGCCGCGGCTTCGAGCGGTTTGTCGCCCACCGCCTCGAAGGCGTTTTGCAACGGCTGCACCATGAACGGCAGCGAATAGAACACCGAGGCCACCACCAGCCCCCAGAAGGTGAACGGCAGCGGATGCACGCCGAGCCAGTTGGTGAAGTGGCCGATGAAGCCGTACGGCCCCATCGCCAGCAGCAGGTAAAAGCCCAGCACCGACGGTGGCAACACCAGCGGCAGCGCGACCACGGCGCCGATCGGCCCCTTCAGGCGCGAGGTCGTGCGTCCCAGCCACCAGGCGATCGGCGTGCCGATGACGAACAGGCACAGCGTGACCGTGCCGGCCAGTTTGATGGTCAGGCCGATGGTCTGCCAGTCTTCGGCGGTCAGCAGCAGGCTCATGCCGGCCTCACTTCAGCTCGCCCGGCAGCACGAAGCCGTAACGCTGCATGATGGCGCGCGCCTGCGGCTGCGCCATGTACTGCGCAAACGCCTTGGCCGCGGCGTTGTGCTCGCCGTGTTTGGTAATGGCGTAAGCCTGCTCCAGCGGCTGGTGCAGTTTGTCCGGGATCAGCCAGTATTTGCCCTTGCTGGCGATTTGCGGGTTGAGCACCAGCGACAGCGACAACACCGCCACCTGCGCATTGCCCGACTCGACGAGCTGGGCCGCGTGCGGCACGGTTTCGGCGTACACCAGCTTGGGCTCGACCTTGTCCCAGACCCCGGCGGCCTTGATGGCCTCGACCGCGCGCATGCCGTACGGCGCATGCTTGGGGTTGGCGATGGCGATGTGCTTGATGTCCGGGCTGGCCAGGCTTTGCAGCGTCATTTTGCTCGCGTCCAGCGTCGTGCTCCACAGCACGATGCGGCCGAAGGCGTAGGGGGTGATCTTGCCCACCACCAGCCCCGCCTTTTCCAGTTCGCGCGGGTAGTCGATGTCGGCGGAGAAATACAGATCGTAGGGCGCGCCCTGCTGGATCTGGGTCAGCGCCTTGCCCGACGAGCCGTAAACGATGTCGAGCTTGTCGTCCGGGTGGGTTTTCTCGAACGCCTGTGCGACGTCGGCCATGGCGTATTTGAGGTCGGCAGCGGCAGCGATGGTCACTTTTTCGGCGTGCGCCACGCCGATGCCCAGCGCCAGCGCGGCGCCGATGAGCAGGTGTTGACAGCGTTTGAACATGGATGCGATCGATGGGTGAGGGGCGTGCGGCAGCCGCCGCAGCGGCAAGCCGCCGGCAGCGCCGCAGCGCAGGGCCGCCAGCGGCGGCTGACTGGTTTACTTGATTTCGCCGGGCAGGACGAAGCCGTAGCGCACCATCACCGCGCGCGCCTCCGGGCTGCCCATATAGGCGGCGAACGCCTTGGCAGCGGCGTTGTTCTCGCCGCGTTTGGTCACGATGTAGCCCTGCTCCAGCGGCTCGTGCAGCTTGTCGGGGATCAGCCAGTATTTGCCCTTGCTTTCCATTTGCGGGCTTTTTGCCAGGGACAGCGCGATCACGCCAACCTGTGCGTTCCCCGTCTCGACGAGCTGCGCCGTGTGCGAAATGTTTTCACCGTAAACCAGTTTGGGTTCGACCTTGTCCCACACCTTGGCCGATTTCAGCGCCTCCTCGGCGCGTTTGCCATACGGCGCGTGCTTGGGGTTGGCGATGGCGATATGCGCGATGTCCGGGTTGGTCAGGCTTTCCAGGGTCATTTTGCTCGCGTCCATCACTGGGCTCCACAGCACGATGCGGCCGAAGGCGTACGGCATGACCTTGGTTGCCGCCAGCCCGGCTTTTTCCAGTTCGCGCGGATACTGGATGTCGGCGGAAAAATACAGGTCATACGGCGCGCCCTGCTGGATCTGGGTGAAGAACTTGCCCGACGAGCCGTACACCACTTCGATTTTGTCGTTCGGATGCGCCTTCTCGAACGCCTGCGCGATGTCGGCCATGGCGTATTTGAGGTCTGCAGCGGCGGCAACGGTGACTTTTTCCGCATGGGCCACGCCCAGCGCGGCAGCAAAACCGAGCGCACCGACCGCGGCACGCAACAACCTGGAAAGACGCATCATCACACTCCGTTGTGTTTGGTTACATCGAGGGAAAGAAAATGCGGCCCGCGACGCTGCACTGCGGGCCGCCAAGCGAGATGGGACGCTTTAGTCCACCCCGAGGATGACATGGGTGGCCTTGATCAGCGCGCACGCGGCGTCGCCGGCTTTCAGGCCAAGAGACCGTTCGCTGCCGGTGGTGATCATCACCACCAGTTCAGCGCCGCCGGCCAGCATGAGCACGACTTCGGAATTCACCGCGCCGGTGTGCACGGCCTTGACCGTGCCGCACAAGGTGTTGCGCGCCGAAGTGGCCGGAGCCGCCCCCTTGACCAGAATGGGCCATGATGCCTTGACCAGCGCCCAGGCTTTTTTGCCCGCGGCCAGCCCCAGGCGGTGGGCGCTGTCCTTGGTGACGATGGCCACGAGATGCTGCCCACCGCCCAGATCGAGGACGACTTCGGTGTTGACCGCGCCGTCCTGCACTGCATGGACGGTGCCGTGGAGATGGTTACGCGCGCTGGTTTGCATGAAAAACGCTCCGGAAAAGTGAGTCAGACGATCGGATCAGACGCTTTCGCTATATGCAGCGGGATATAGATCAATGTCACCCATATAGCAAAGCGCGCACATCGTAGCACCATGAAACTGCAAATTCTCTTTTTATTCAGATGGTTACGCTCTTGCGATCTCTAGCGCCGCTCTGTTCTTTGTATTTATCGAAATATATTGAACCCGTCTTCCCGGTGTCAAGGCCCTGCTGCGGCCATCACGTGCCGGAGAAGAAAAACACCGGATTGACGCGGGCATGGCAGCTCGACCGCGTGACGCAACCGGCGCTCACGCCATTCCCCGGATGTTCAGCGCATGGGGCGGCAGCGCGCCGCCGTGCGCGGCAACGGCGGACGGCGCCGCCAGCCGCGCACGCAGCAGGTCGACGGCGTCGAGTACGCCTTGGGCAATGCGCTGCGGGCGCTCGCCCAGACCGAAACACAGTGCCGGGTCGCCGCGCGGATCGACCTCGACCACTTTGGCGCGCAGCGGCACGGTCACGCCAGGGCGGGTCAAGCCGCGCAACACCCCTGTCAGCGGCGCATGCAGGGGGATGGGCTGGGCGTCGGCCGGGACGATGGCGGCCACCGCGTCGCCCGCCTGCACCGCATCGCCAATGCGCTTTGCAGTGGTGAACACGCCTGCCGCCGGCGCATAGATCAGCCGCTCACGCCCGGCGCCGAGAATCGGCCGCGGTTCGCCGGCGAGGTCCCGCGTGGGGCCGTGGGCGATCACCCGGCCGAGGTCGTCTCCCCAGGCGGACTCGACGACGACGTCTGCGTTGTATCCCGCGCAATACCCCGGGCCGATGCCGACCGCGCCCGCGCCGAGTTGCCGCAGATCGGGTTGCGTGCCAGCATGTTTGCGCAGCCGCGCATCGACGACGATGTCCACCCCCAGCGCCTGCAGCCAGAACGCCACGTCCGGATCGACCGCCAGCGCCACCGCCCGGCGCTGCGCGAGCAGCGCCGCCGCCTCCTGCGGGCATGCCACGCGCTGCGCACGCACGCCGGCGAGTTCGGCGCTGCCGTCGAACACCGCATCCACCCAGCACATGCCGCGCCGCGGCGACGTGGGCTGCGCGCCCTCGATGAGCAGTACCGCCTCGCCGCGACGACACAGCGCATGCGCCACCGCCGCGCCGACGTCACCCGCGCCGAAAACGGCCAGCGGCGCCTGCACCGCAGGCCGCACTTTGCGCAAACGCAATTGCGATGTCGGCACCGTTCCCGTCCTCGATGGTTTCGTTATATTTCAGTGGCTATTTCGTAAGCATAAACCAAAACCCCGCTTGCGCCACAGGGAGGAGTTTTTCATGTCAGTCCGTTTTCACCATACGCGCCCGCGGCGCTGGGCCGTGCTGCCCATGCTGGCCTGTCTGAGTGCCGGCGGTGTGGCTGCGCAAACCGTGCAGTCCGGTGCGGCGCAGCCGGTGTTTCAACTCGGCGAGGTGGATGTGCAGACCACCGCCGTGTCCAGCCCGCCGCCCGGGGGAAGCAGCAGCAACGTGGTCACGCAACAGCAGATGCTCGACCGCGGTGCGCTCAACGTGGGCGAAGCGCTGAGCGACCTGCCCGGGGTCACGCCCGTCAACCTGGGGCAGCGCGGCGAGACGCAGGTGGAAATCCGCGGTTTCGATTCGCGCCAGACCACGCTCAACATCGACGGCATTCCGATCTATGTGCCGTACGACGGCAACGTGGACCTGAGCCGCCTGCTGGTGCCAGGGATCTCCGAAATCGTCGTCACCAAGGGGCTGGGCTCGCTGATGTACGGGCCGAACAATATGGGCGGCTCGATCAACATCGTCACCCAGGCACCGACGAAGAAGCTCGAAGGCAGCATCACCGGCGGGCTCACCGCCAACCAGCACAAGATCTATGGCAACGACCTGTCGGTGCAGCTCGGCAGCCGCATCGACAACCGGTGGTATGTACAGGGCGGCGTGGCCACGGCCAACCGCAACGGCTTTCCGCTCTCCGGCAACTTCAGCCCGGTGGCCGCGCAGCCCGGCGGCGACCGCCGCAACGCCGCCAGCCACGACGTCAACGCCAACCTGAAAATCGGCTTCACCCCCAACGCCACCGACGACTACGCCTTGGGCCTGTACACCATCAACAGCGACAAAGACTCGCCACCCTATACCGGCAACACCAAGGTCACCGGGCAGCCGGTGCGCTACTGGCAGTGGCCGCAGTGGAACAAGCAAAGCCTGTACTACATCGGTAACACCGCCATCGGCCAGGGCTACCTCAAGACCCGGCTGTACCACGACACCTTCGACAACGAGCTGATTTCGTACGACGACGCCACGTACAGCACGACCAAAAAGCCCTACGCCTTCGACAGTAAGTACCGCGACTTCTCCAACGGCGCCACGGTCGAGCTGGGCCAGCCGCTGGGCACGCAGAACTTCCTCAAGCTCGGGCTGTTCTACAAACAGGACGTGCACCGCGAGTCCAACCTCGCCACCCAGGCGCAGCCCTACCAAACCCCGTGGCTGCGCTTCGAGGCGCACACCTGGGCGCTGGGTTTCGAGAACGCCTACAAGCCCACGGCGGTCGACACCATCACCTTCGGCTATCGCCGCGACGAACACCGCTTCGACCAGGAGCAGCAATACACCAACAAGGCGCAGACGCAGATCGGCCCCATGGCCACCAGCCCGCGCGTGGGGGCGAACAACTGGCAGGTCGTGTGGCGACACGCGCTCGGAGCGCACACCGAGCTGCGCGCGGGCATCGGCCAGAAGACGCGCTTTCCCAGCATCAAGGAGGTGTATTCCTACCGTCTGGGGCAGGCCATTCCCAACCCCGCGCTCGGACCTGAGCAGGCGATCAACCGCGAGGTTGGCCTCTCAGGTGTGGCGCTGGGCGGGGTGAAGTACGACGCCGCGCTCTACTGGGATTCGATCAAGGACGCCATCGAGAGCGTGGCCACCAGCACGCCCGGCGTGAGTCAGGCGCAGAACGTGGGTACCGCCACCAACAAGGGGCTGGACCTGAGCGTGCAGGCGCCCATCGGCAATGCCTGGCTGGCGTCGCTCGCTTACAGCTACCTCGACGCGACCCTGGGCTCGCCGGGCTTGGTGGCCACCAACACGCCACGTCATTGGGCCGATGTGGGCATCTCCTGGCTGCCCAGCGAGGCCACCACGCTGTCGGTGCATGTGCAGACGGCCAGCCGCCGCCAGACCACGACCAACGGCCTGCAGCCCGTGGGCGGCTTCACCGTGGTCAACCTGCGCTGGGCGCAGCAGCTGGCGCCGCGCCTGACGCTCTACACCAACCTCGACAACGCGCTGGACAAGAACTACGCCCTGAGCGAAGGCTTCCCCATGCCCGGACGTGAGCTGCGCGTGCAACTGCAATACAAGCTATGAGACGTCCGTTGAGGCGCCACCTCCTGCGGCTGGGCGCGGCGCTGCTGCTGGGCGCAGCGACAGCCGCAGCGGCTTTCGCGCAGACACCGTCGGGCGCGGCGTCTGCGGCCTGTCCTGCCACGCCCAGCGGCACGGTGTACGGTAGCAGCCCGGTCAACAACTACCTGCTGCTGGCGCTGGCGCCCGACCGCATGGCCGGGCTGAACTTTCCGTGGAGCAAGCAGGCGGCGCAAATCCTGCCGCCCAAAGTGCTCGACCTGCCGGTGCTCGGCGGCTGGTTCGGCCAGGGCAAGACGGCCAATCTGGAACAGGTGCTGCGGCAGCGGCCCTCGCTGGCCCTGGTGTCTGGAGCCACCGTGGGCACCCAGGCCAGCACGGCGGCCATGCGCCAGCTCGGGCTGCCCTTGTGCCCGGTGCGGCTGGACGACATGGCCGACTACCCCGCCGCCTTCCGCCAGGTGGGGCAGGCGCTGGGCATCGCAGCGCGCGGCGACGCGCTGGCCGCCGCCGCGCAGACCACGCTCGATGAGCTGGCCGCGCTGCGCCAGCGGGTGGCTGCCGTCAAACCGGTGCGCATCTACTACGCCGAGGGCGAGGATGGTCTGGCCAGCGAATGCAGCGGCTCGATCCACGCCGAGGTCATCACCGCCATCGGCGCGCACAACGCCTTGCAGTGCAAGGACGGCGGCCGTTTCGGCATGGTGCGGGTGAGTTTCGAGCAGATTCTGGCTGCCGACCCCGACTGGATCGTGACCCAGGACGGCCCGGCCATGCACGCCATCCAGACCGAGCCACGCTGGAAGCTGCTGCGCGCCGTGCAGCGCGGCCATGTGCTGTTCGCGCCGCAGGTGCCGTTCCGCTGGATCGACCGGCCGCCCTCGTTCATGCGCTTTCTCGCCGCGCCCTGGCTGGCCAGCGTGGTGTTCCCCGGGCCGTACCGTGCGGTGTTCCACCAGCCCATCGTGCAACGCACCCAGGACTTTTTCGCTCTGTATCTGCAGCACCCGCTCACCGCCGCGCAGGCCGAGGCGATCCTCCACCCGCAGGCGGTGGACTACCCTACCAAGTACTGACACCGTGAACGCCCGCGCCACACCCCCCACGCCCTTGCCGCAGATCGGCATGATGCTGCACATGCAGCCCTTGCCCGCCGAGCCGCAGCCTGCGTTCTTCGCCGCGCGTACCGCCTTGCTGAGCGAACTGGAGCAACTCGGCGTCGAGGCGGTGTGGGTGACCGAGCACCACTTCGATCCACAGAGCCAAAGCGCGTCGCCGCTGCTGCTGCTGGCGCATTGGGCAGCGTGCACGCGGCGCATGCAGCTGGGCGTCGCCGCCGTGTTACCCGCGGGGCGCAACCCGGCGCTGCTGGCCGAAGAAATCGCTCTGCTGACCAACCTGGCGCCCGGGCGCATCGCCATCGGCTTTGCCAAGGGCGGGCCGTTCGAGGCGCAAAAGCGCACCTTCGGTTGGGGCAGCGAGCAGGCCCGGGCCGAGATGCAAGGGGTGGTCGATGCCGTGCTCGATTGGTTGCGGCCCCAGGCCGCCCCGGCCCGCGCCGACGCCCCATTGCAGCCGCCGCTGCAAGGCCCTCTGCCACTGTTCATCGCCAGCCGTGAGCCTGAAACCCTGGCCTGGGCCGCACGCCGCGGTCTGGGCTGGATGAGCGCGCAGTTCTGGCCGCTGGACGTGTATGACGCGCAGGCCATCAACTGGGGCATCGCCGCGCACCAGCCCGCCGACGCCCTGCTGGTGCGTGGCCTGTGGATCGACGACGATGCCGACGCGGCCAAGCGCCACGCCTTGTCCTGGCTCGCCGAGTTCCGCCGCAGCAAGCAGGCGCAGTGGAAGGTCGGCTTTCGTGGCCCTCTGGCCGAGATGAGTGAAGCCGACAGCCTGGCGCGCATGATCGTCGGCACGCCGCAGGACTGCGCCGCGCAGTTGCGCGCGCTGCTGGCGTCGCGCACCGTGCCGCGGCTGGCGTTCAACCCCATGCACGCCGAGCCCGAAGTGCAGCTCGACCAGATGCGCCGCCTGTTGACCCAGGTGCTGCCGCAGCTTGCCACAGGCGCCGGGCCAGATTCGGCACCGCTTGCGGCGCACGGGGCGTCGGCTGCGGCATGAAGGCCATCGCGGTGCTGGCCGCGCTGCTGTTCGGGGCTGCGGCGCTGTCGTTGCTGCTGGGGCGGTATCAGCCCTCGCCGCTGGACGCCGCTCTTCGGTTGTGGCAAGGGCTGGAGGGCAAGCCGTCGGAACTGTGGACCGTCATCCGCGAACTGCGGCTGCCCCGGGTCATCGCCGCGGTGAGCATCGGCGCCGGGCTGGCGGTCTCGGGGGCGGCGTATCAGGCGCTGTTTCGCAACCCGCTGGCCTCGCCCGAGGTGCTGGGTGGCCTGGCGGGGGCGGCTTTCGGCGCGGCGCTGGGCATCCTGTTGGGCCACGCGCTGTGGCAGATGCAGCTCGCCAGCTTCGCCTTCGGCCTGCTGGCCGTGGGGTTGACGCTGCTGCTGGCGCGGCTGGTGGGGCAAAGCGGTATTGTGGTGCTGCTGCTCGCCGGGCTCATCACCGGGGCGTTTTTCACCGCGCTGTTGTCCACGGCCAAATATGTCGCCGACCCCTACGACAAGCTGCCGGCCATCACCTACTGGCTCATGGGCACGCTCTCCAGCATCAACGTTCCCAGCGTGTGGCTCACGGCACCGCTGATGATCGCGGCCACGGTGGCGCTGGTCGCCCTGGGCCACGCCCTCAACGTGCTGAGCATGGGCGACGAGGAAGCCGCCACCCTGGGCATGCCGGTGCGCACCGTGCGCGCCCTGGTCATCGCCCTGGCCACCCTGCTGGGCACGCTCTCCGTCACCCTGGCCGGGATGATCGCCTGGGTGGGGCTGCTGATTCCGCAGATCGCGCGGCTGATCTGGGGTGCCGACAACCGCCGCGTGTTACCCGCCTCGGCGCTGCTGGGCGCGCTCTATGTCCTGCTGCTCGACGACGTCGCACGCACCGCCTTTCCGGTCGAATTGCCGCTGGGTGTGCTCACCGCCTTGGTGGGTCTGCCCGTTTTTGCCGTGGTGCTGCGCCGCGTTGCCGTCGGCTGGTCCGAATGAAGGTTACGCCATGATCGAAGCCCGTGACCTGTACGCCGGATACGACCGCCAGCCCGTGGTTCAGGGCGTGACGCTGCGCATCGCCCGCGGCGAAACCCTGGCCCTGCTCGGCCCGAATGGCTGCGGCAAGACCACCTTGCTCAAGGCGCTGTGCGCCATCCATCCCGCGCACAGCGGCAGCATCCACGTCGATGGCGACGACCTCGGCCACCTCTCCGCCCCCGAGCGGGCGCGGCGCATCGCCTATGTGCCGCAGCAGCACCGGCTGGTGTTCGCCTACAGCGTGCTCGACGTGGTGATGATGGGCCGCCTGGCCGGGCGCGGACTGATTGCCCGGCCCACGCCAGCCGACTTTGCCGCGGTGCATGCCGTGCTGGCGCAACTCGGCCTGCGCGATCTGGCCGGGCGCAGCTATGCGGCGCTCTCTGGCGGCCAGCGTCAGCAAGTGCTCATCGCCCGTGCCCTGGCGCAGGACGCCCCCTACCTCCTGCTCGACGAGCCCGCCAGCAGCCTGGACTACGGCAACCAGCTGCGTCTGCTGGAGCTGCTGGGGCAGCTGCGCGACGGTGGCCGCGGCGTGCTGTTCACCACGCATCACCCCGACCACGCCTTCGTCGTCGCCACCCGCGTGGTGCTGATGCAGGCCGGGCGCTTCATCGCCCAAGGCACCCCGGCGCAGTGCATGAACCGCGAGCAGCTCGCCCGGCTCTACGCCCTGCCCGCCGACGAGCTCGATCAAGCGGTGCGTGCCCAGCGCTGGGCGCAGCAAGCGGTCTGAGCCGACTTGCCGTCGTGCTCCTATACTTGGTGCCGACGCGCCGATTTGCCCTGGGCTTGCGGGCGCGAAATAAATCCAGCTAAAACAGCGCAGACCACCGGCGGTTTTCGCTGCATTGCCAGCGCCGCCGGTTTTGTTTTTCGGGAACACGCATG
>Ga0067045_1031752_pt1 | contig 11545 bp, 10 predicted proteins | sample TerdegcTABiofilm_FD_59184 | JGI IMG/M metagenome (GOLD analysis project Ga0067045, IMG submission 59184) | Combined Assembly of (Gp0054472, Gp0054536) Wastewater bioreactor microbial communities from Singapore -Terephthalate degrading...
GGGCTTTCCCAGCCTGGCCGATGGCGACTGGCTCCATGGCGGCGCGCCCGATGACATCCGCAAGACCATCCACGACGGGCGCGTGGGCGTGATGCCGCCCATGGCCGCTGCGGTCGGGTCGCCCGAGGACGTGCGCAATGTGGCGCAGTACGTGCTGAGCTTGTCGGGCAGCCCGCACGACTCGCTCAGGGCTTCGCTCGGCAAATCCAAGTTCGCGGCCTGCGCCGCATGCCACGGCATGGACGGCAAGGGCAACGTGGCGCTGGGAGCCCCCAACCTGACGGATGACATCTGGCTGCACGGTTGGGGCGAGGCCGCCATCACGGCTATGATCAACAACGGCAAGACCAATGAAATGCCGGCACAGGCAGGCAAGCTGACCGACGCGCAGATCAACGTGCTGACGGCTTACGTCTGGGGCTTGTCCCACAAGGCCGGCGCTTCTCGCTGACGCCAGCTCTGCGGCCGGCTCCCTCCCCGAGGGTGCCGGCCGTTTTGTTTTCCGGAAGTCGTACTTCCCCCCACGAGATCCCATCATGAAGCCAGCCGAAGACAGGCCCCGCAAGGTGATACCCATTACTCCTGTTGCAGCAGAGAGCCAGCAGCCTGAGACGGTGTCGCTTTACGAAGCCCAGAAGAAGATCTATCCGCGATCCATCAGCGGCGTGTTCGCGCGCTGGCGCTGGGCGATGGTGTTCCTGACGCAGCTGGTCTTCTATGGCCTGCCCTGGCTGGAGTGGGGGCAGCGCCAGATGGTGCTGTTCGACCTCGGGGCGCGGCGCTTCTACATCTTCGGCCTGGTGCTGTACCCGCAGGACTTCATCTATCTGACCGGCCTGCTCATCATCTCGGCGCTGTCGCTGTTCCTGTTCACGGCAGTGGCGGGGCGGCTGTGGTGCGGCTTCGCCTGTCCGCAGACGGTTTACACCGAGATATTCATGTGGATCGAGCACAAGATCGAGGGCGACCGCAGTGCCCGCATGCGCCTGGACAACGGGGCGTGGACCTTCGAGAAGATCTGGAAGAAATCGCTCAAGCAGGTGATCTGGATCGCTGTGGCCTTCTGGACCGGTTTCACGTTCGTCGGTTATTTCGTGCCGATCCGGGAACTCGGCGGCGAGCTGCTGGTGCTGCACGGCTCCTGGCAGATCTTCTGGGTGTTCTTCTATGGTTTCGCGACCTATGGCAATGCAGGCTATCTGCGCGAACAGGTCTGCAAGTACATGTGCCCCTACGCGCGCTTCCAAAGCGCGATGTTCGACAAGGACACGCTGATCGTCACCTACGATCCAGAGCGGGGCGAGCCCCGCGGGCCGCGCACCAAGAGCGTCGACTACAAGGCCAAGGGCCTGGGGGACTGCATCGACTGCACGTTGTGCGTGCAGGTCTGCCCTACGGGCATCGACATCCGCAATGGCCTGCAGTACGAATGCATCGGCTGCGGCCTGTGCGTGGATGCATGCGATACCGTGATGGACAAGATGAAATATCCGCGGGGGCTGATCCGTTTCTCCACGCAGAACGGCGTCAAGAACCACTGGACCCAGTCGCAGATGCTCAAGCGCGTGCTGCGTCCGCGAGTGCTGTTCTATACCAGCGTGCTGGTTGTGCTCTGCATCGGGATGCTCGCCAGCCTGGTGGTGCGCACGCCTCTCAAGGTGGACGTGGTGCGCGACCGCGCGGCGCTCTCGCGCATCGTGGCGGGGGGCAAGCTGGAGAACATCTACCGGTTGCAGATCATGAACGCCACCGAAGGGGCCCAGCGCTATGTCATCAGCGCGCGCGGACTGCCAGGGCTGGAGGTCGCCTCCGAGTCCGAGGTCGATATCGGCCCTGCGGACTCCCGCTGGGTTGCCGTGCGCCTGCAGATCCCCTACGGGTCGGCGCCACCGGGCTCGCACACGGTGTATTTCGATATCCAGGCGCAGGGCAACAAGGGGCAGGTGGCGGAGAAATCCGTATTCCTCGTCCCGCGCTGAGGGCGCGGACCCGTACCGAGTTTTTGCATGGCCCCGGAAGGGGCACGGAGATCGTAACGATGTCGAAAGATAGACCCATGAATGCAGACCCCGAGCCGCAGCCCTGGTGGCGGTACGGCCATGTGTGGCTGATCATCGCGGGCCCGGTGATCGTGGTCATTGCCGGTTTCGTCACCCTTTGGCTTGCGCTTTCCCGGCCGGACCCCGTGCTGGCGGAGGACTACTACCAGCGTGGCCTGGACATCAACAAGACGCTGAAGAACGCGGACTCCGGCATGACACCCGCAATGAAAGGGCGCAACCACGCTGCCACGCCGGCGCAGGACCAGCCGCGCTGATAAGGGGAATCAGGGAGACGATGGCACTTTGCTTGCGCCGGGCATGGTGCTAGGCTGTCACCATGACAAGGAGACAAGCTTGATGTGGAAGCAGAGGTTGATGTGGATAGCCTGGCCCGCCTTTCTCATGGCGGGGGTCATGGAAATGGTCGTGTTCGCCTTCGTGGACCCCGAGGCGTTGCAGTGGTTCGACCAGCCCGTTACTCTTTCGAGGCAAGGCGTCTACACCGTGGCGTTCTTCGTTTTCTGGGCCATCATCATGGCGTCGAGCATGCTTACCACGATGTTGTCGCTCTCCCCCTTCGAGCTCAACCGCTGCCCGGTACCGGAGGGCGAGAGGCCGCTCGACTGCGCCAAATACATGCCCTGACACGGGCTTGGGACTGCAGCCTGGGCGAGGGTGGCTAGAGGCAGGATTGCTGGCTGTTGACGATGCGCTTCAGGGCATCGGTGTCCACGATGCGTACGTGGCGTTGCCTGACCTCCACGATGCCCTCCTCGACGAACTTGGAGAAGGTGCGGCTCACGGTCTCGAGCTTGAGGCCCAGGTAGCTGCCGATTTCCTCGCGCGTCATGCGCAACACCAGTTCCGATTGGGAAAACCCCCGCGCATGCAGGCGCTGCACCAGATTCAACAGGAAGGCGGCAAGGCGCTCCTCGGCCCGCATGCTTCCCAGGAGCAGCATGACGCCGTGTTCGCGGACGATCTCACGGCTCATGATCTTGTGCACGTGGTTTTGCAGTGCGGTGACTTCGCGCGACAGTTCCTCGATGCGGTCGAACGGCATGACGCAGACCTCGGCGTCTTCCAGGGCCACGGCATCGCAGGTGTGCCGGTCGTTCACTATGCCGTCCAGGCCGATGATTTCTCCGGCCATCTGGAAACCCGTCACCTGGTCGCGTCCATCCTCCGTGGCCACGCAGGTTTTGAAGAAGCCCGTGCGAATGGCGAACAGGGAGGTGAATGGCTCGCCATTGCGAAACAACGTGCCGCCACGCTTGACCTTGCGGCGCACGGCGACGACGTCATCGATGCGCTTGAGTTGCTGCTCATCCAGCCCGACGGGCATGCACAGTTCGCGCAAGTTGCAGTTTGAACAGGCAACTTTGATGGATTGCAGGTTGGAATGTGTGGAAACCCTATTCATGTCGCGAGCTTACATCTGAACGCCGTCGAGGCATGGAATGTCACGGATCGTTCGAAGACTTTGATCCAAAGTCAATTGTCCCCATCCGGACCGCATGGGTGCTTGATCAACATCAAGAACGCCCCGGGGACTCTACGGCACAGTACGCCGCAAATGCAAGGAATCCCACCATGACAGTCGTTACAACAGAGCTCTTGCGTCGTTTTGACGTGCCTGGGCCGCGCTACACCTCCTACCCGACAGCAGACCGTTTCGTGGAGGCATTTGGTGAAAAGGAGTACATCCTGGCCCTGCAGCAGCGTCGCGTGGGGTCGGCGGCCAAGGCCATGCCCCTGTCCCTCTACGTGCACATTCCGTTTTGCGAATCCCTGTGCTACTACTGTGCCTGTAACAAGATCATTACACGGCATCCGGAGCGGGCCGAGGTCTATTTGCGGTACTTGAGCCGCGAGATCGACCTGCACACCGCCCACTGCGGCGTGGGGCAGCACGTGAGCCAGCTGCATTTCGGCGGCGGCACGCCCACCTTCCTGTCCGACGACGGCCTGCGCGAACTCATAGGCATGCTCAAGCGCAGCTTCGTGCTGGTGCCAGGGGGCGAGTATTCGATCGAAGTGGATCCTCGTACCGTGGACGAGAAGCGGCTTGCCCTGCTGGCCGAGCTGGGTTTCAACCGGCTCAGCTTCGGGGTGCAGGACTTCGATCCCGAGGTGCAGAAGGCGGTGCATCGCATACAGCCTGCCGAGAAGGTATTCGCGCTGATCGAGAGCGCACGCAAGCTGGGCTTCGAGTCGGTGAACGTGGACCTGATCTACGGCCTGCCGCGCCAGACGCCGGAGTCTTTCGACCGGACCCTGGCGCAGGTGGCGCAACTGCGGCCCGACCGCATCGCGCTGTATGCCTACGCCCATCTGCCCGAACGCTTCAAGTCGCAGAGGCGCATCATTTCCGCAGAGCTGCCCATGGCCTCGGCCAAGGTGTCGATGCTGGCGCGCTCCATCGACGTATTCATGAATGCGGGCTATGTGTACGTGGGCATGGACCACTTCGCGTTGCCCGAGGATGCCCTGGCGGTGGCCAAGCGCCAGGGGCGGCTGCACCGCAATTTCCAGGGGTACAGCACCCAGCCTGACTGCGACCTGATCGCGCTTGGCGTTTCCGCCATCGGGCGGGTGGGCGCAACGTACAGCCAGAACGTCAAGACGCTGGACGAGTATTACGACGCGATCAACCATGGGCACCTGCCCATAGTGCGAGGCCTGGCCTTGACCAGGGACGACCTGGTGCGCCGCGCGGTCATCATGGCCCTGATGTGCCAGGGGGAGGTGCTGTTCGAGCCGGTCGAGCAGTCCTGGCTCATCGATTTCCGCCGCTATTTCGAGGCCGAGCTGCAGCAGCTCGAAGAAATGGCGGAGCAGGGCCTGGTGAAGGTCGGCGCCGAGGGCATCGAGGTCACCACGATGGGCTGGTTCTTCGTGCGTGGCGTGGCGATGGTGTTCGACAAGTACTTGCAGGCGGACCGCAATCGGGCACGTTTCTCGCGCATCATCTGATCCATGTTGCTGGCGCTGGCTTCGACGGCATTCTTCATGGGCTTGATGGGCGGGACGCATTGTCTCGTCATGTGCGCAGCGCCCTGCGCCGCCTTGACGGGGGCAGGCGGCGCCCCGGGTGGCGGCGAGCAGGTCGTGCGCTGGATGCCGCGCGGATCCGTGGTGCAGCGCACCGTCGGATTCCATCTGGGGCGGTTGACGGGCTATGGCGTGGCGGGCGCCCTGGCAGCCTTCGCCATGGAGCGGCTGGCGTGGTTGAGCCAAGGCAGCGCCGCGCTGCGCCCCGTCTGGACCATGTTCCATGTGCTGATCCTCGCCTGGGGCTTGTTGATGATGCTGCAGGTGCGCCAGCCCGTATGGCTGGACGGCGCCGGCAGGGCGGTCTGGGGCAGGGTGCGATCTCTGGTGTCCCGGCCTGGAGGCCTGTTCGTGACCGGCTGCGCCTGGGCGCTGCTGCCTTGCGGCCTGCTCTACACCGCGTTGCTCACAGCGGCATTGAGCGGCAGCGTTCCGCGTGGCGCCCTGTGCATGGTGCTGTTTGGCGTTGGCAGTGGCGTCTGGCTGGTGATGGGGCCTGTGGCGTGGGGCCGGCTTCGTGCTCGCGTCAACGGTGTGGCGGGCACATGGGGGCCCAGGCTGGCGGGTCTGGTGCTCTTCACGCTGGGGGGCTGGGCCTTGTGGATGGACGTGGTGCACGGGCAGCCAGCGCCGTGGTGCCTGCCCTGAAAAATGTTTCACGCCCGCTGCCAACGATCATCCCGATTGTTTGTAACTAATACGCAACGCTGGTAACTGACCATAATGCTTCGGTAAGATGGGCGCGCGTGGATTTGCTCCCAGCCAACTGAAGTGAACCAATCTGTTCTGATTGATATCGATGCCCTCCGCGTCGGCATGTTCATCCAGCTCGAAGTGGGTTGGATGAACCATCCTTTTCCGATGAACAGCTTCAGAATCTCGACGCATGAGCAGATTCGTGTTCTGCGGGACCTGGGACTGAAATCCGTACGCCACATCCCGGCCAAGAGCACGGCCCTGGCGCAAACGCCGTCGGAGGCGCCCGGGCGGATGGCGGACGCGGACATGCCACCGGAATCGGTCGATGCCAGCGAACCCGCTGCCGAGCGGCAGGGGCACGGCACCACCGCGCATGCCGACGTGCGGGCGATATTCAACGCAACGCAGCAGCGTTGCAGGCAGCGCTACCAGGAGGCCGCCACCGTCTATGAATCGGTCTGCGCCGGGGTGCAGGCGGCGCCGCAAGAGATGCGCGAACAGGCGGAATCCCTGGTCCGCGCATGCGTCGCGCAACTGCTGGAAAAGGGGCCGTGCGCGGTTCACCTGCTGGCCGACAGCCTGGGCCAGCGCTCGGCTGGCCATGCGGTGAACGTGCTGGTGCTGGCCTTGCTGCTTGGGCGCTCGCTCCGCATGGAGGCACAGGAGTTGTGCCTCCTGGGGGCGGCGGCCTTGCTGCACGACCTGGGGAAGGTGGGCTTGCCGATTCATATCGCGGAGCCGGGCGCCGCACTCAGCCCTTCGGACATGCAGCGCTATCAGGAGCACGTGGGCCTGTCGGTGGACATGGGGCAGCGCATGGGGCTGTCCAGCGACGTGCTGATCGCGATTGCGCAGCACCACGAAATGGCAGATGGCAGCGGGTTTCCGCTGCGCCTCGTCGGCGAGGATCTCAGCCGGTGCGGGCAGATATTGGCGCTTGTCAACCGCTACGACCGCCTGTGCAATCCATTGCACGGGGAGCAGGCGTTGACACCCCACGAAGCCCTGGCCAGGATCTTCGCGCTACGGCGCGAGTGCTTCGACGCCACGGTGCTGGGGGCCTTCATCCGGATGATGGGGGTCTATCCGCCGGGCTCGCTGGTCCAGTTGGTGGATGGCCGTTTCGGGCTGGTGGTCGTGGTGGACGCGTTGCATTCCCTGCGTCCCTGCGTCGTGCTGTATGAGCCGGCCGTGCCCAGGGACGAGGCGCCATTGCTCGACCTGGCGCAGAACGACGAGGTCGGCATTTTGCGTAGCCTCAAGCCCGCGCAATTGCCGCGGGACGCCCTCGACTACCTGCTGCCGCGGCCACGTATCTCCTACTTTTTCGAGCGTGCCCTCAGCCCTCGGGATTGCGGGGGCAGCGCGTGATCATCAGCGGGCAATCCTTCGCTGCGATATGGAACGGCATCGATCTGGCCGCGTGGCTGGTGGACGGCCACACGCTGCAGATACGCCATGCCAACGAGGCCGCCGCGCGGCTGGTGGGGCGCAGCGTGGCGGACATGGAGGGCATGCCGGTCCACGGCCTGGTGGTCACGCCCGAAGACCTGATTTTCTGGGGGCAGTCCCATGCCGGCATTGCCGCCGGCATCCACTCGCATACCTGGGTGCGCAACATGCACAGCGGCAACCTGGTGCCGGTGGACAGGCGCGTGCTTGCCATCCAGGCATCCGAGGGCGACCCCGCGGACCGGTACCTGCTGCTGACCATGCAGGACCGGTCGGAGCACGAGGCCTCCCAGCGCGAACTGGAGAGCCTGCTGTCGGAGTTGCGTGCGACCCTCGATTCCGCGGCCGACGGCGTGCTGACCTGCAATCTGCACGGGGAGATCCGCGCCTTCAACCAGCGGCTGGCCCAGATATGGCAGCTGCCGCGCGAGCTGCTTTTGCGGCGCGACGATGCGGCGATCAGGGCGCACATGGAGGGCCAGGTGCTCGATGCGGAGGCCTATCGGCTCCGCCTGGCCGCGATCGCGCATGAGCCGATGCTGGAGACCACCGACATCCTGCACCTGCGCAACGGCATGACGGTGGAGCAGCGCTCGGTGCCGCAGCTCATCCAGGGGCGTCCTGCGGGGCGGGTGTACTCGTTCCGCGACATTTCCCGGCAGGCCGAGGTGCAGGCCGGACTGCGCCTGGCGGCGCGGGTGTTCGAATCGAGCCTGGACGCGATTTTCATCGCCGACGAACGGCATGCCGTGGCTCGTATCAACCCGGGGTGCGAGCAGCTCCTGGGTGCGGCGGCGCAGGGGGTGGTCGGCCGGCGGGTGACCGCGCTTTTCGCCATGGCGCAGGACGATGCCGAATTCATGGCCGAAGTGCGGCAGGGCTGGGAGCAGGCGGGCTTCTGGGAAGGCGAACTGCGGCTGCGCCAGGAAGAGGATGCGCACTGCTGCGTGCAGCTGTCATGGGTGGCGCTGCGCGACGATGCGGGCGCCGTCGCGCAGAGCATAGGCTTCATGCGGGACCTTTCCGTGCAGCATGCCGCGCAGAAGCGCATCGAGGAACTGGCCTATAGCGACGCGCTCACGGGACTGCCCAACCGGCTGCCGCTCAACAAGAGGGTGGCCGCGGCCATCGAAGCCTCGCGCGGCCATGGCGGCGGGTTCGCCATCCTGTTCCTGGACCTCGACCGGTTCAAGAACGTCAACGACTCCCTGGGGCATCCCTTCGGGGACCGCGTGCTGAAACTCGTGGCCGAGCGGCTGCAGGGCTGCCTGCGCCAGTCCGACATGCTGTGCCGCCTCGGGGGCGACGAATTCGTCATCTATCTGCACGATGCGGACGCGGCCATTGCCGAGAGCGTGGCGCGGCGCGTGCAGGAAGAGATGCTGCGTCCCTTCATGCTCGACGAAATGGGGTTTTCCATCCAGTGCAGCATCGGCATGTCGCTGTATCCGCAGGATGGGGACGCGCTGGACGACCTCATCAAGCATGCCGATACCGCCATGTACCGGGTCAAGGAGCGCGGCCGGGGCAGCTACGGCTTCTACCAGCCGCAGATGAACGCGCACCTGCTGTCGCGCATGAAGATGGAGCACGCCATGCGCCAGGCGCTGAACCACGGGCACATGGCGGTGCACTACCAGCCGCAGGTGGACATGGCGACGGGGTGCATCGTGGGGGCCGAGGCGCTGGTGCGGTGGACGGATCCGGAATTCGGCGTGGTCTCGCCAGGCACCTTCGTGCCGCTGGCGGAGGAGTCGGGCTACATCGTCACGCTGGGCGCATGGGTGATGGAGCAGGCTGTCAAGGAGGCGGCGCACTGGATGGGCTGCGGCACTCCCCTGGTGGTCTCTGTCAACGTATCGGCGCTGGAGTTCCGGCAGGCGGGCTTCGTGGAGCGCATCTCCGCGCTGCTGGCCCGGTACGGCCTGCCGGCGCGCTGGCTGGAGCTGGAGCTGACGGAAACCGTCCTGCTGCAGGATGCCCAGGAGATGCAGCAGGTGCTCGACGCCCTGGCGCGCCTGGGCGTGGGCCTGTCCATCGACGATTTCGGAACCGGCTATTCCAGCCTGGCCTATCTGAAAAAGCTGACCATCCACCGGCTGAAGATCGACAAATCCTTCGTGGGCGGCCTGCCTGGCGACGGGGGCGATTGCGCCATCGTCCAGGCCATCGTCAGCATGGGACGGGCACTGCGCATCGGCGTGGTCGCGGAAGGGGTGGAGACGCAGGCGCAGCGCCAGGCGCTGCAGGGCATGGGCTGCGACTGCTACCAGGGTTTCTTGTGCGCGCCAGCCATGCCCGCGGCGGATTTCCGCGCCCGGATGGCGGAGCCCGCGACCGGGGCCAAGCGCATCGCCAAAGCGGCCGTGGGCGGCGGCCGCATCGCCAAACGCTGAATCAAAGGGCGGTGCGCGCGGGAAGACAGGTGTCTGCGGATGCCAACGGACCGGCATCCTGAACCGGGGGTTCAGGTGGGCGAGGGCAACCAGGCGTTGGGTTCATCTGACGCGAGATGATCACGCTCACCTGGCAATGTACCAAGCCCGTGCTCAATGAGCATTGGTTCAAGGAAATATAAAGCCCGCCAACACCGCAGACGGCCTCATTGTAATGGCTGCCGCGCCGGCGCCGGCGCCCGCGGGCCTGCCGGTTACAACAGTCGCCCGTCGTCACCGAGGGCCTGGTCGAGGCGCAGCAGCAGCTGCTGCATGCGCTGTTCCTGCGCCGGGGATGGCGAGGGATTCCCGGCGTCCGCGGCGGCGGGCGGGGCGCTGCGCTGGGCGGTGGCGGCGGCCAGTTCGGATGCTTCGCGGTCGGCGATCTCGAAGGCCAGATTGAGCGCGGCCAGCACGGCGATGCGCTCGCGCGCGCGCACCTTGCCGGCATCGCGGATGCGCGTCATGGCGGTGTCCACGCGCTCCACGGCTTCGAGCAGGCGCGACTCATGGCCATCGGGACAGGCCAGCAGGTAGCTTTGCTGCAGGATCTGGACCTCGATCTGCTTCATGGCGCGTCCTTCGTCTCGGTGGGGGCGGCGGGGGCGGATGTGGCCGGCAGGCGGTCGAGCAGCGCATCCACGCGCGCCCTGGCCGCCTGCAGGCGGGACTTCAGGGAGTCGCGCTCCTGCGTGAGCGCCGAGACCTGCTGCGCCAGCAGCGCGTTGGTGCGTTGCAGCTCCGCGTGGCGCAGCAGCAGCCGTTCGACACGCTCGGCGATCTGGTCGAGGGAGGAGGGGTGGTCCATACCCCGCCGATTGTAGGGACAGGCGTGCGATCGGACGTAAAATCGCCCGGTTGGTGCTCGCGGCGTGGTTCACATGCCGCAGTTCAACGGGAAGCAGGGAGGGACCCTTCGCCACGAAGCACGTCCCGAGCCTGCGCTGCCCCCGCAACGGTCAGCGGATGAGTCGCATGCCGGCTCCACTTTCATGCACACGCCACTGGGCGCCTTGAACAAGCGCCTGGGAAGGCTTTGGAAGCTGTTCCGCCAGCCCGGATACCGGCCAACATGGTGGCCGTGCGCGCCGTATCGAGAGTAGGCGCGCGCGGCCGTATCACCCAACGCTGGCGGGGAGGCTGGCACGGGTAACTTCTGTTGACTCTGGTTCCCTATGATGAATCCGTCCCTTCGCGCTGGCGCATTGCGTCCTGCCGCGTTCGCCCTGGCCGCAATGGCCGCCTGCGCCGTCCAGGCGCAGCAGGGCGCCGCCCACGTCCTGGACGATGTCGTGGTCACGGCCACGCGCACCGCGCAGCCGCTCACCGACGTCCTGGCCGACGTGTCCATCGTCGACCGCGAGACCATCGAGCAAAGCGGCGCCACCGGGCTGGGCGACGTGCTGGCGCGCCTGCCGGGCATAGAGATGGCCCGCTCCGGCGGCCCCGGCGGCACCACCAGCATGTTCGTGCGCGGCGCCGAGACGCGCTTCACGGCCGTCTACGTCGATGGCGTGCGCGTCGATTCGCAGGCCGGCTCGGGCGGAACCACCTGGGAGGCGATTCCGCTCGCGCAGATCGAGCGCATCGAGGTGCTGCGCGGCCCCGCCGCCGCCGTCTATGGCTCGGACGCCGTGGCCGGCGTGATCCAGATCTTCACCAAGAAGGGCGAGGCCGGCGTGGCGCCCTACGTGGGCGTGGGCGCGGGCTCGCACGGCACCTACCGCGCCGAGGCGGGCGTGAGCGGCGCCAGCGGCGCGGTGGACTACGCCCTGGGCATCACGCGCGAGACCAGCAAGGGCTTCAACGCCAAGAAGGACGGCAACCCCGACCGCGACGACTACCGGGGCACCTCCGCCAGCG
>Ga0067045_1031754_pt1 | contig 11541 bp, 9 predicted proteins | sample TerdegcTABiofilm_FD_59184 | JGI IMG/M metagenome (GOLD analysis project Ga0067045, IMG submission 59184) | Combined Assembly of (Gp0054472, Gp0054536) Wastewater bioreactor microbial communities from Singapore -Terephthalate degrading...
GAGACGGCGAGGCCCGCTTGATCTCCGCGATCAGGGCGATCGGCGGGCGCCGGAGAGCGCCGGCGAAGTCGCGCGGCGGGTCGCTGTTGAGCGCCGCGGCGCGCACCTCGGCGAGCGGCCTGCGGGCCCGCCGTTGGGCCACCAACTCGCGCTTGTACGCCGCGATACGGGCAAGGATGTTGGCCATCGTCGCCTTCCGTTCGGTTACCGGGCCGTTCACCTCGAGCATGGCCTGTGGGCGCGGGCTGCGTCCAGCGGACTGCTAGGCGTTGCTGACGCGCACGAGCGCCTCCAGCGAGGCACGCGCACGACCCGAGTCGATGGATTCCCTGGCCTGCTCCAGTCCGGCCGGCAGGCTGTCGGCCAGGCCGGCGGCGACGATGGCCGCCGCGGCATTCAGCAGCACCACGTCGCGCGGCGGGCCTGGTTCGCCGTCCAGCACTTGGCGCAGGATGGCGGCGTTCTGCTGCGCGGTGCCGCCGCGCAGCGCCGCACTCGGGACCCGCGCCAGACCGAGCTCCTCCGGTTCGATCTGGTACGTCGTGACCCGCCCACCGCCCAGCTCGCTGAGACGCGTGGGGCCGGTGAGCGTGATCTCGTCCAGGCCGTCGGCTCCGTGCACCACGAAGGCCCGCTCCGATCCCAGTTCGCGCAGCACGCCCGCCAACTGCTCGGTCAGCTCGGACGCGTACACGCCGAGCAGTTGGCGGGCGGCGTTGGCCGGATTGGTGAGCGGTCCGAGCACGTTGAACACGGTGCGGGTGCCGATCTCGCGGCGCGGGCCGATGGCGTGCTTCATCGCGCGGTGCATGACAGGCGCGAACAGGAAGCCGATGCCGGCCTCGTCCAGGCAACGGCTGACCTGCTCCGGGGGGGCGTCGATGCGGACGCCCAGCGCTTCGAGCACGTCCGCCGAGCCGCACGCACTGGAGACGGCGCGATTGCCGTGCTTGGCCACGCACGCCCCTGCTCCGGCGGCCACGAAGGCCACGGCAGTCGAGATGTTGAACGTCTGGGAGCCGTCCCCGCCAGTGCCGCAGGTGTCGATCACCGGACTCCGCTCGGTGGTGACGCGCAGGGCCTGCTGGCGCATGGCCTCGGCGCAGCCGGTGATCTCGTCCACGGTTTCACCCTTGCAGCGCAGGGCGACGAGGAAGGCGGCGATCTGCGCGCTCGTGGCCTGACCGCTCATGATCAGCTCCATGGCGCTGCGAGCCTCGGCGCGAGGCAGGTCTTGTCCCTCGACCAGTGTCTTGATGGCTCTCTGTATGGACATTGGGTAACCTCCTAAGAAGCGGGCCTTGGCCGGGGCTGCGGCACCGGGTCTGCAGCCGCAGGCAGGCGGCGGCCCGCGAGCTCTTCCATCACCCGCTCGATCAGCCGCAGCCCCAGGTCGTCGCCGAGGGTGAGGATGGATTCCGGATGGAACTGGACGGCGGCGATCGGTTTCTCCCGATGCGCTACCGCCATGATGATGCCGTCGTCGCTGTACGCCAGGACCTTCAGGCACGCGGGCCAGTGCTCCGGCAGGGCGTACAGCGAGTGGTACCGACCGGCCACGAATTCCGCGGGAAAGCCGGCGAATAGCCCCTCGGGAGTGCACCGGATGCGCGAGCTCTTGCCGTGCATGGGCGTCGGCAGCACGCCGAGCCGCCCGCCGCAAGCCTCGACGATGCCCTGCAGGCCCAGACACACGCCGAATATGGGCAGGCCGCGCGCCATGCAGGCGTGGACCAGTCCCGGCACTCCCGCCTGGCGTGGCGTGCCCGGCCCGGGGGAGATGAACACCAGGTCGGGGTCCATCTCGGCCAGCAGGTCGATGGCCAAGGCCGCGCGTACCGTGGTGACGCGGGCCCCGGTCTGGCGCACGTAGTCGCCTAGGGTGTGCACGAACGAATCCCGATTGTCCACGAACAGCACGTGGCGGCCGGCGCCGCTGCGGTTGTCGACCCGAGGTGCAGCCCGGACCGGGGCCTGCCCCAGGATCGCTGCCACGAAGGCTTCGGCCTTGGTCCGCGTCTCTTCTTCCTCCGCGTCCGGATCCGAGTCGCTGAGCAGAGTGGCGCCAGCGCGGACGGTGGCCACGCCGTCCTCCAGATGCACGGTGCGGATGGTGATGCCGGTATTGATGCTGCCGTTGAACAGGAGCATGCCTACACAGCCGCCGTACCAGCGCCTGGGCGAGTTCTCCAGCTCCTCGACGACCTGCATGGCCGCGGGCTTGGGGGCGCCGGTCAGCGTGCAGGCCCACATGTGCGAGAGGAGCGCATCGAACCCGTCGCAGTCGTCGCGGAGCTCGCCGGCGACGTGGTCGACGGTATGGATCAGGCGCGAATAGATCTCGATCATCCTGCGCCCCAACACCCGCACCGAACCGGCCTTGCAGACCCTCGCTTTGTCGTTCCGGTCCACGTCGGTGCACATGGTGAGCTCGGCCTCGTCCTTGGCGGAGTTCAGCAGCGCCCGGATCTGCTGGGCATCGTCGATGGGGGTCGCGCCGCGGCGCACCGTTCCCGAGATCGGGCACGTCTCCACCGTGCCGTTTTCGACGCGCACGAACATCTCCGGCGATGCGCCCACCAACTGCTCCCGCCCGAGGTTGATGAGGAACTCGTAGGGGCTGGGGTTGATCCGCCGGATGCTCTCGAACAGCGCCGTCGGGGTCCCCGGGTAACCGGCCTGCAGTACCTGGCTGAGGACTACCTCGAAGTAGTCCCCCCGCCGCGTGCCGTCGATGACCCGACGCACCTTCTCGGCGTATTCGCCGGCTGCGTGATCGCTGGTCACGTCGGTGCGGCGGCCACGGCCGCAGGCGACAGGTTGGCCGCCGCGCGCCAGATCGACGGTGGAGAACCCGCGGTAGGAGAAGTCGTACCGGCAGCGCGTGCTCACCTCCTTGCGGTGGTCGACGATGACCAGTTCGTCGGGCAGGAACAGATGGAGGTCGGCCAACCCCTCGCGTCGGTGCCGCAGGCGAATGGGCTCGAACTGGAAGACCAGGTCGTACCCCAAGGCGCCGTACAGTCCCAGGTGCGGATCGCGATTCGTGCCGAGCTGCGCGACCACGGCTCGCAGGACGCTGAAGATCGTCGGCTGCTTGCTGCGCTCCTCCTCGGGAAAGCGGGCCGGCATGGGGGCGATCGTGCCGCGGACTTCGTGCTCGTTGCTGTCCAGCGCCAGAAGGTGCGGGTGGTCCTCCAGTCCCAGCCGGAGTATCTGCACCAGTTGCGTCCCGCGCGCATTCAGCGCCCGCAGCCAGAACTGCCGCCCGCTGGCGACTAGCTCCACGGGTGGATCGACGAAGCCGATGTCCCAGCGGCTGTACCGTCCAGGGTATTCATACCCGCTGGCGAACACGGCGCCGCGGTGATCGTCCACGCGCGGCAGGATCTGGGCGAGCGGGTCTGGCCCGGACAGCGTCTCGGTGGTGCGGAAGACATCGACGCCCCCGTTCGTCTTGAAGATCTCGGCCTGCAGTCCGCGGGTCTGCGGTGGAGTCATGCTCGTTCCCCGAACGAAAAAAGCCGCGGACGCTGGTGCGTCCGCGGCTGATGGCCCGAGTCTCGGGTCGCTAGGCTAGGCAACGGCACATGGACGCACTCCGCGGATGCTCCTGGTTGGCCAGGAGCGCCACCAGTACCAACCGCGTTCGAGTGCGACGCCAGGCCGCGTGAACATCAATGCTCTCTGCCAGTATCGAGCCGAAGGCTGCAACGACGGGCGGCAATGTAGCGCTCTGTCGCGGAGAAGTCAAGTTGCCCGGAGGCGCGCTGTCCCGAGCACCTTGCGGGCCCACCCAATCCATCCCGTCCCCGTCAGGGCCGGCAGGTCCGCTCCGAGCGACGACCGACGATCCCGGGGCAGCGCCGGTCTGGCCCTAGCGGCGCAACGCGAGCAGGAGGCTACCACCCAGCATCAGCTCCAGGCCGGTGAGCAGGAGGATGGCGTACACCAGGCGATTGAACCAGACCTCGGAACAGCGGCCATTCAGGAAGATGCCCAGGCGTACGCCCACGTAGGTGAGCGGGGCCAGCACCAGCGTGGTGGTCAGATTCCCCGGGCGCAGCAGGCCGAGATAGGCGTACGGCACCAACTTGAGCAGGTTGACTACAGCGAAGAAGATCACCGTCGTGCCCACGAACAGCTCGCGCGAGAGCCGCTGCGGCAGCAGATAGACGACGGCCGGTGGACCGCCGGCATGCGCCAGCGTCGAGGCGAACCCGGAGAGCGCGCCCATGAGGACGCCCTCCAGCGCGTGCGGGCGGCGTCTGGCGAGCGCCCCCACGACGAGGGCGCGGCTCGCCTGGAACGCGACGAAGGCCACGGCCAAGAACCCGACGCCGAACTGCAGCAGGCGTTCGTTGTCGCGAAAGTACCCGAACAGGAGCGCGCCGCCGCCGATGCCGACCACCGCGCCGGGCAGCATCCAGCGCAGGCTGCGCCGGTGGAAACGAGTCCGATAGTGGTTGACCGCCAACAGATCGCAGGCGATCAGCAGCGGCAGCATCAGTGCGGCCGCGTCGGCCACGGGGATCGCCAGGGCCATCAACGGCGTGGCGACCACGCCGACGCCGCCGCCAAAACCGGCCTTGGCGATGCCGACCAGGATCACCGCGCACACCGCGCACAGCCAGAAGACTGCGGGATACTCGGGCAGCATGCGCTACCTGCGCGGTCCGGGTCTGCACGCCGCGGCGCTACTCACCGGCGACCTTGGTGACCTCGATCTGCAGCTCTTCGCGGTTGGCGATGTGGTCGACACGCCCGTCCTTGATCCAGACCACGCGGTCGGAGACGCTCAGCATCTTGTGGTCATGCGTAGCCGAGATCACGGTGACGCCCGAGGTCTGGTTCATCTCCCGCAAAAGCTCGATGATCTCGGTGCCGGTCCGCAGATCGAGATTGGCGGTGGGTTCGTCCGCCAGCACCACCGCCGGGTCGTTGGCCAGGGCGCGAGCCACCGCCACGCGCTGCTGCTGTCCGCCGGAGAGCTCGTAGGGCTTGTGCGAGTGGCGCTCCGCCAGGCCCACCTTCCTGAGCAGCTCCATCCCCTTGTCGCGCGCCTCGTCGCTGGTCAGCCCCGCGAAGACCATCGGCAGGGTCACATTCTCCAGCGCGGTCATCACCGGGATCAGATTGAAGGACTGGAAGATGTAGCCGATCTTGCGGCACCGCAGCCAGGCCAGCTCGTAGGCGTCGAGCTGGGCGACGTCCACCTCGTCGATGTAAACCTTGCCCTCCGTGGGCTTGTCCAGCCCCCCCACCATGTTGAAGAAGGTGCTCTTCCCGGACCCGGAGGGCCCCATGATGGAGAGGTACTCGCCCGCATAGATCTGCACATTGACGCCCCGGAGGGCGTGCACCTCGACGGCGCCCATGTGGTAGATCTTCTTGACGTTCTGGGTGCGCACCACGGTGCGCCTTTCTTCGGTCATGGTCCGGCCGCCCTGTTGGGGGAGGTTCGGTGCCCGTCGCCGCGGGCGCAGCGCCTCAGGTATCGGAGCGCATAGCCGCCACCGGCTCCATCTTGGCCGCGCGGTAGGCCGGCAGCATGGCCCCTACCAACGACAGCAAAGTGCCGACGACCATGGCGGCCAGCGCCGAGCGCAGAATGCCGGCGGTGGGGAAGTACCGGAACACGTACGTGCCGTAGTCGAGCACCGCCAGCAGCAGCGTCAGCAGGAACCCGATGACGATGCCGATGGCGGTGCCGGCGCTTCCCTGGAACGTGGATTCGAGCAGGAACAGCCGGACGATGAACGAGTCCAGCGCGCCCAGGCATTTCATCGTCCCGATCTCTCGGAAGCGCTCGGTGACCGACATCAGCATGGCGTTGGCGATGCCGACGACACACACCAGCAGCGACAGCGTGATCAGCCAGGTCTGCTTGGACTTCTCCTCGCCCATCCGCGCCACCGCCTCGGCGGAGGCCTGGTCGCCATTCATCAGGCCCGTCTCGATGCCATTCTTCTGCAGCAGCAGGTTGATCTCGCTCTTGTTGGCGGCGCGCAGCGCCTCGACGATCGCATTGCTGGACCAGACCGACATGAGAAAGGCGATCGCCAGGATGACGCCGCTGGTGGTGATCAAGGACCGCCCGAAACGGATCCTCAGATTGCTGATGCTGATCTCGACCGCTTTGCTAAACGGCAGCGTGATCTCCCGGCCGCCAGCGAGCCGGCTCGATTGCGCCATGCTTGTCCTCCACTGTGGTGCGTCGGCCGCCTGCCAGCGGCGCTTGTCACGATACACACGGACGCCGGCGAAATCAATGGCGCCCACTGCCCGCCTGCCGCCGTTGGCGTACCAGATCGGCAGCCTGCGGAAACAGCTCGAGCGCACGCCTCACCATCGGGTCGCCTTGGACGTGCACCCGGTAGCGCTGCTCGTCTCCCCACAGCACCTGGGCGATGCCCGCCTTGATCTCGCGCCGCACGAACTCGCGCTCGGCCAAAGACAGGCTGGTCACCGGCACGCCGCCCACGGTGTCCAGCCGCGCCGCGAACAAGTCCACCGTCGCGTCCTCCACTTCGTACTGTTCCAGGAACGACTCGAAGGAATCCGGCCACTCCTCGTGGGATCCCACCCAGTGGCTGCAGAAGTCGGCCAGGGCGCCGCTGGCGTAGATCTCCAGCATGAGGTCGGTGTGCTCCTCCTCTTCGATGACCACGTCGGGGGTGATCCCTCCGCGGCTGTACACGGGCCGTCCGAGTCGCGTCCGGAAGACCTGGGCGCTGCCCGCTCGCAGGCTGTCGGGCACGCCGGGCCCAAGACTGTCGGTGCCTTCCCGGAAATACGCCTGCAGGTCGCTGGAATAGGGCCTCTGGATCAGGCGTCCCACGGGCGTGTAGTACCGGGCGACGGTGAGCAGCAGCAGGCCGCCATTGGTGCGCAGCGGGAACTGCTCCTGCACGAGCCCCTTGCCGAAACTGGTCTGGCCCGCGATCAGCGCGATGTCCAGGTCCTGCAGGGCGCCGGCCACGATCTCCGAAGCGCTGGCGCTGCCGTGGTCGATGAGGACCACCATGGGCCATCCGGGCGAGTGGGGCGGCCGCTCGGCGCGGTACTCCCGGCGGGAGGCTGGCGTGCGGCCTTCGGTATACACCACCAGCTCGCCGGGCTCGACGAAATAGTCGGCCGCTTCGACCGCTTGGCTCAACAGCCCGCCGCCGTTGCCCCGCAGGTCGAGCAGCAGACGCTCTGCGCCCTGACTGCGGAGCGAATCGAGGGCGCGGCCGAGTTCGGCGCCCGTGGTCTCGGCGAAGCGCGTGATGCGCACGTAGCCGGTGCCCGGGCCGAGCAGGAAGACGTACGGGACGCTGCGGATCTCGATGCGATCGCGCTGGATCTCGACGACGAAGGGAGCCGGACGGCCGCGGCGGCTGATCGTGACGCGGACCTTGGAACCTTTGGGCCCCCGGAGCTTCTGCATCACCTGCTCGTTGGTGATGCCGTCGGTGGACACGCCGTCGATCTCGACGATGTGGTCTCCGGCGCGCAGCTTCCCGTACGACGGGGAGCCCACGATCGGCGCGATCACCAGCAGCTTGCCGTCCCGGACCTCGAAGTAGATCCCGATGCCTTCGAAGTCGCCGCGGAAGCGCTCCACCATCTCGCCGTACGCTTGGGGATCCAGGTAGCTCGAATGGGGATCCAGCGCGGTCAACATGCCCCAGATCATCCCCCGTGCCAGGGTATCCGCGCCGACCCGGGCGAGGTACTCGCGGCTCACGTAGCGGTAGGCTTCGCCGATCAGTTCCACCTGTTGCCGATCGTCCAGCCGCAGTCCCGGCAAGGCGTCCGGGGCGACGCCCATGGCCGCCATCTCGCGGGGGCTGATGTAGAGGTTCTCGCCCTCCGGCAGCACCGCGGCGAGGCCGTCGAGGGCGGCGTCGACCACCTTCAGGCTGTCGACCGGGTCGACGTAGTTGCGGTGCACCAGATCGCGGATCTCGAAGACCAGCTTGAGCCCGGTGCGCGCGTCCAGCGCATCCGCGGCTGGCGCGGGAGGCGGAGCCGGCCAGACTGCCAGCAGCAGGCACAAGAAGACGACGCGCAGGTGGGGGAGTGGACGTCTGCCCATAGGACTCCAGTGCCTCGCAGGCCGCCGCAGCGAGTGCGACGGCAGACTAGCGATTCGCCGCCAGCTCGACCAGCGGTATCTGCGCGCCCGACCGAACCAACGCGGCGCGCTGCGGGTCGGCGAAGGTCTCCGGCAGCATGCGCAGGCGAATCCCGCGGAGACGCCAGCGGGGTCCGAACTGGTCGAGTGCCCGCGCTACCGCCGCGCTGGTGAAGACGAGCTGCTCGACGTCGTAATAGTCGACCAGCGCGTGCAGCTCGTCGATAGTGCCGACCACCGGCCGGCCGGCCACCCGTGTCCCGCGCGTGCTGGCGGTCTCGCCCACCACGCCGACGAGCTGGTACAGGTGCACCGGTGCCAGTCGCTCCAGCGTCTCCACGAAGCGAGCGGCGGCGGCATCCGTGCCGACCAGGAGCGTCCGCTTTCGGCCCGCGGTGCGGCGGTTCTTCACGAGGCGGACCAGCAGCCGCCAGCCCACCAACAGCACGGTGATCAGCGCCCAGGCGGCGCCGGCCGCCAGGCGAGAGAAATTGTACGCCTTCAGGAAGAAGACGGTGGTCACCACGCCGGCGAAGCCGAGAGCCACGCCGGCGACGGGCCACCAGATCGAATCGCGGCGCCGGTGGTACACTCCGACCCCATACAGCCCCAGCAGCCAGATGGCCGTGGAGACGAGGTACACCGCTCGCCACTGCTCCGGTGAGTAGCGTGGCGGGACGAGCCAGCGCGTGGGCTGTGCCTCCGATCCCAGCCGGCTGGCTGCGGACTCGACCAAGCGGATCACCGGCGTCAGCCGCGGATGGTAGCGGATGGCCACTGCGAGGCGCAGGCCTGCCAGCACCAGGAGCGCATCGATGGCTGGCGCGGCCAACCGGCTCGCCACGCCCAGCGCGAACTTGGCGGCCGCATGCAGGACGATGGCGGCCTGGAGCAGCCACAGCGGCAGGAACCGGTACCGATCCCGCATGTGCTTGCTGACGAAAATGGACATCGCCCGGCTCTTGTGGTACAGGACGCGCAAGGGCTCGGCACTGCCGCTCTGGCCCCGGAAGTGGATGATCTCCGTGGTCGGCACGTAGTAGATCTTCCAACCCGCAGCGCGGATGCGGAAACACCAGTCGATGTCCTCGCCGTACATGAAGTAGTCCTCGTCGAGCAGACCGACCTGATCCATGGTCTGCTTGCGCACCATCATGCACGAACCGGAGAGCACCTCGACTTCGTTGGTCTCGTCCGGGTTCAGGTACGTCATGTTGTAGTGGGCCAGACGCCGGCTGCGCGGAAACAGCCGGCTCAGCCCGCTCAGCTTGCTGAACGAGGCCAGCGGCGTCGGCAGTCCGCGCCGGCTGTCCAGCTGCAGGGAACCGTCCGGGTTGAGGATCTTGCAGCCCGCAGCGCCGCACTCGGGGTGGGCGTCCATGAACTCGACCAGGCGCGCAAGCGTGTCGCGCCGGACCACGGTATCGGTATTCAGGAGCAGGACGTACCGCCCGGTGACCTGGCGCAGGGCCACGTTGTTGCCCGCGGAGAAGCCGAGGTTGCGCGCATTGCGGATGAGCCGCACCTGCGGGAACTTGGCCGCCACCATATCGGCGCTGCCATCGCGCGAGGCATTGTCGACGACGAAGATCTCCACAGCCAGACCAGCGGCGGCCTCCAAGACCGTGCGCAGGGCACCTTCGGTGAAGTCCCTGGTGTTGTAGCTGAGGAGGACGATGCTGAGATCCATGGCCGGCCCTTGCGCCTGGACGCGATTCACTGGTGCGGTCGGCAGCGGCCGGCTAGCCGCTGGATGGAGAAGAGCGCGATCTGCTTGGCGAACAGCAAGTGCTCGTGCCAGTCGAGCTTGCTGCGGCTGAACTGCCGGTTGCGAAACACGAAGGGGACGCACAGGTGGCTGCAGTGCTGTCCCTTGACGAGGATCTCGAGCAGGATCTTGTACCCAGTGGAGGTCAGCCTCATCTGGCCGAGCACCGAGCGACGCAGAAAGAAGTAGCCCGACAGCGGGTCCTCGACCCCGGTGAGCAGGCGCGCACACGCCACGCCGACGAGCGAGACGACCTTGCGATGCCAGGCCCAGTCCTCCACCCGACTGGTGGCGCCGAAGCGGCTGCCGATGGTGATGTCGTACTGCTCGAGTCCGTGGATCAGTTGGGGCAGGATGGCCGGGTCGTGGCTCAAGTCAGCGTCGATCACCCCCAGATAGGGTCGCTGCGAGAGTCGGAAGCCATCCATGACAGCCGATCCCAACCCGAGCTTGCCCGGGCGGTGCAGGACGCGGAGCGGATACCGGCTGCGCAGCGACTCGGCCACCGCGCCGGTCCCGTCGGGCGAGGCGTCGTCCACGACGATGAGCTCGAGGTCCACGTCCGGGCAGGCGGCGATCACCTGGAATATCTCGTCGGCCAGCAGCGGCAGGTTGTCCCGCTCGTTGTAGGTCGGCGTCACCAGGGAGACACTGAAGCTGGGCTCGGACATCACCCGATCGGCTCAGAGTATGTGGGCGAAATCGCGCTGGAACGCTGGCTGGGCGCGCATCAGCGCCACTCCGTCGGCGAAACTCAGCGGCTCGATGTCGAGGCACCGCTGGATGGTCTCGGTGCGCAAGCCGGAACGCAGGGGCCGCGGTGCCCGCAGTCCGGCGGCATGCGTCGCGATCGGCTCGACCATCTCGGCGTTGAGCCCGAACAGCCTGGCCAGCTCGAGGGCCAGTTCGTAGCGCGTCATGAACGTGGCGCCCCCCATGTGGTACAGCCCGGCAGCGCCGGCGCGGCACAGCCGCACCAGGGCGCGGGCCAGGTCCACCGCCGAGGTCGGGTTGCCCCACTGGTCCTCGAACACGCGGATCACCTGACGCCGATGGAGGGCTCCGAGCACCCAAGTGACGAAGTTGGCGCGGGCGCCCGGCTCGTACCCGTACAGCCACAGGGTGCGCACGACGATCGAGCGCTCCAGGCACGCGAACAGGACGCGTTCGCTGGCCAGCTTGGTGTGGCCGTAGACCGACAGCGGGTGCGGGGGGTCTGCCTCGGCGTACGGTCCGGCTGTTCCGTCGAACACGTAGTCGGTGGACAACTGCACCACGCCCGCATCCAGGCGCGCCGCGGCGGCCGCCAGCATCCCGACCGCCTCCGTGTTCACCCGCCGGGCCTGCGTCTCGTCCTGCTCGCAGCGGTCCACGTCCGTCAGCGCGGCGGTGTTGATGATCCAGTCCGGGCGCACCCGCTCCACCAACTTCGCCACGGCCGGCGCATCGGCGATGTCCAGCACGTAGTACGGGCAGCGGCCGACCGGCTGCCCGCTGCGGCCGGTGGCCACCCACTCGACGTCCTCGTCCAGAGCCAACAGGGTGCGGCCGAGCAGACCGTGGGCTCCCGTGACCAGTATCCTCATGACCTAGCCGGTGCGTCTCGCGATAGGGTGGCGCCCATGCCCGGCTGCCAGCGGCCTGCCGAGAG
>Ga0067045_1031756_pt1 | contig 11537 bp, 15 predicted proteins | sample TerdegcTABiofilm_FD_59184 | JGI IMG/M metagenome (GOLD analysis project Ga0067045, IMG submission 59184) | Combined Assembly of (Gp0054472, Gp0054536) Wastewater bioreactor microbial communities from Singapore -Terephthalate degrading...
TGGACGACATTGGCGCGCTTCTTGACGCCGGTCATATCCATCCGGTTGTAGACAAAGTGTTTCCGTTCGATCAAGCGAAGCAGGCCCTTGAGTACTTGTCCCAAGGACGCGCCAAAGGCAAAGTCGTAGTGCGGATGCAATAGAAACGCATAAAAAACAATGCACTCCATGATGCAAGTCCTAAGGGACATACAGGTAGAGGGAAGATTTTTCGCTAAAGGTAGCCAGCTGCAAGTAATCGAAGCAGGCGATAGCTGCTTGGTACTGCCAGACTCCGACGCCCACACTACGCTCTGTGCGGTGCCACGTAAGAACCTCGGCCGTTTGGCACTGTTCCGTTTAATGTTGGTGAACCATCGAGTGGGCCTCATGAGTGAACAGAAACGATGGGGGCTCGACGCGAACGACGTTTGCTCGAGCATTGCAGAATCCGCACCAGACTGCGAGATACTCGAAATCGAAGAAATTTCTTCATGATCGATTCTTCCTAGCCTTTGAATTTACCCTCGGGGGCAGCCAACTAGTACCTCAGCGAGAGGTTTGGTTTGGCGTGGCAATTTGCACAGTTGGAATTCAGGCAAAGCGCCTCGCTAAGTTGGTGTCTGCATCGGCCGACATCAAACAGCCAGAAGTCGATGACGGCTCTCAGCGTGGACCTGCCGTTCGCGGCCACGCGCCGGACGACAGCTTCTGGCCGACTGACGACGGCCCGCACCCATTGGCTGCCTATCCTCAACCGTACTCTCAAGGCGCAGCCCCGAATGTCAGCTTTACGGTGCTGCGCCCACAGGTAGCTAGGCCCGGTTTCGGCCATTTGCTGCCGTTCGCGAGTGGCAGGTATATGAAGACGCATGCGCTTGCACTGCAAATACCCTCGACAGTTCGACTGTGCAAGCCAATGACTGAGCCGCGATGGTAGACGCTAGTGCCGCAGTCGCTGCTGCAGCGGGCGCTGGAGCCACAGGCAGGGTCGAAATGGCCGAGTTCGCCGACTCACCTTTGGTCGTAATTCATGAGCTCAGCAAGTCCCTGGGCTCGACTCAATGGAGGCTCGTAGCCCAACTCATGACGAGCCTTGTCGATGTTCAGCGTGACTTCGACAGCCGACGGTGCCAGAGATTGCCGGGTCACTGGCGGACGCCAACGGTTCCCGGTCAGTGAAGCCAAACACTCACCGACACGTGCCACGGCATGCACCACCCAACCGGGAATGGCCTTGTCCGGAGCGCTACGCCCCTGGGTCTGCAGCAGCGCGCTGATGAAGCTGCGGAACTCCACCGGTTCAGCGTCGGAAATGAAGTAACAGGCCCCAGCTTGGCCCTTGAGCAATGCCCGTTCGATACCGTGGGCTAGGTTGGCGATGTGGGTGGTCGAAGTCTGGTAGTGACCGCCATCGATCCAGGCAAACTGCCCGGAATCGACCGCCCGGAGCAGCTGAGGCAATGCCGTGGTGTCATCACGTCCCCAGATGAAGCGGGGTCGCACGATGGTGACATCGATACCCTGGGCGAGCGCGCCCAAGGCCACCTGCTCCGCCTCCGCCTTGGTAGCCGAATAGCCCCCAACAGGACGATTCGGGTAGGGCCGACGCTCATCTGCGTTGACCAGGGGCCGACCATCCAGCAGTACGGACTCCGTGCTGAGATGCACGGCCCGCCGCACGCCCGCCTGAGCGGCAGCGGCGAAGACTGCGCGAGTGCCATCGACGTTGGTGCGACGCTGGGCAGCGTGGGCCGGGCCATGGTCGGTGTTCGCCGCCGCGTGAATGAGCGCCTGGCATCCTTGCATGCCTTCTGCCAGATTTGAAGCGAACAGGTCTCCTTCGAAGGGTGTCGCACCCAGGGCCTGCACGGTACGACGCGCCCCCGGGCTGCGCACGAGAGCGACCACCTCGACCTGCAGACCGACGAAGTGCCGGATCAGGTTTCTACCGACATAGCCACTGCCGCCCGTCAGGAACAGGCGGGTTGGCAACGGCGTGGACAGGGTCGCGGGTAATCCAGAAACAGGTGTAGTCATGGCTTGGTATGGTTCGTACAGGCGTGAAAAGTCAGCAGGCCCGTGCGTCGGCCCGCAGGAATGACGGTCAGCGAGTGCAGAAGAAGGTCAGCGACGACGGCGAGATGCCGTCGCTGGATCGAGCAGAGCGGGCGGATCGACCAAGGCTTCGATCTCGCGCAGCAGCCGATCGCGCTGCGCCGTCGGGAAGGTGTGAAAGTCCAGGCTCTCAAGCAGTTTGAGCCCCTCCAGGGCCAAGTAGGCGATCAGCGCGCTTCGCGGTTGCGCCGCGTCGCGCTGAACCGCCTCGATGACAGCGGCTTGATTGGCCTGCATGCACTCGCGCAGGCCCGCGTCCTGGGCGAGCGCGGCGCACAGGCTCAGCGCCACCGCCCGTTGTGCGGGGGGCAGAGGATCGGCAGCCGCAGCGATGCGCCCGCGAACCACTCGGGCATCGGTATCGCCAAGGCGCTCGGCCGCCGCGGCGTTGAAGTCGTTGTCGCGCGCCAGTGCGCGTCGAACCAGTGCCTCGATCAGTGCCTGCTTGGTCTTGTGGTCGTACACCACGCTGGCCTTGCTGACGCCAGCCTCGGCGGCCACGGACTCGAGCGTCAGCTTCGACGGACCGTCCCGGGCAACGACCGCTTCTGCGGCGTCCAGCAGTTTGTCCGGGTCAATTACGCGCGTTCGTCCCATGCCTGTCCTTTTATTTCCGACCGGATGGATATTAACTCTTTAATCCGATGGCCGTCAAGGCGGACGAGGTGCGCATTGCCTTACAGACTCAGAGCGAAATACCCTGGACGGCTACCGCCAGCGGTTCGATCGCTGCCATCTCCTGGTCGTCGAGCGCCATGGTGGCCGCCTCCACGTTTTCCAGTAGGCGTGTCCTGCGACGCGTTCCGGGGATAGGCACGGCGGTCACGTCCAACTGCCTGGCGCGCGTTTGGAGCCAGGCGAGTGCAAGTTGGGCTGTGGAGATGCCCCGCGCCTGCGCCAATTCGTCCAGCGTCGCCACCAGTTGTGCATTCGCCGCCTGGTTTTCCGGTTGGAACCTCGGGAAGTTTCGGCGGAAATCGTCGGCACCCAGCCGCTGACCGAAAGCGGCCCCCGTCAGCAGGCCCCGACTCAAGGGCGCGTAGGGCACGATCGTGACACCCAGTGACGATGCCAGGGGCACGATCTCCTGCTCGATCTGCCGACTGAACACCGACCACTCGGACTGCAGCGCAGCGATGGGGTGGATCGCATGCGCAGCGCGCAGCTCATCGGCGCTGGCCTCGCACAGGCCGAGCGCACGCACCTTGCCGGCCTTCACCAGCTCTTCCATGGCGCCGATCGAGTCCTCCAACGGCACATCCGGCGTGCGGCGGTGCATGTAGTAGAGGTCGATCGTCTCGATTCCGAGGCGCAGAAGTGATTGGTCGACAGCCTGCCGGATGTACTCGGGGCGATTGCTCAGACTCCAGTCATCGGGTTGCTCCACGGAGCGTGTGTAGCCGAACTTGGTGGCGATCACCACGCGCCGCCGATTCGCCTTCACGAAAGGCGCGAGGAACGATTCATTGGCGCCCAGACCGTACATGTCCGCGGTATCGAACAGCGTGACCCCCAAGGCCAGGGCCTGCTCCAGGGTCGCGCTTGCTTCTGACGTGTCCGTGGCACCGTAGAACTCGCTCATGCCCATGCATCCGAGGCCCTGGATGCCCACCAGGGGACCGTCCACACCCAGAGGAACACGCGGCAGTGGTGAGAGAGGAGATGGCATGTCGTTGATTCCAGATTGAAGAAGACGCTGTTATAAGGACGTAGTGCACTACGGGGTCAAGGAGGCCGCATGCTGTTGTCGGAATTCGCGAAAGAGACGGGGCTGTCGCCCGAAACGGTCCGCTTCTACGTGGGCAAGGGCCTGCTGAAGCCCCGGCGCGGCGTGCTCGGCGGCAGCAATCCCTACCAGGTGTTCTCGGCCGACGATGTGACGGCGGTCCGGATGATCCAGCTCCAGAAGTCGCTGGGCTATTCGCTGAGCGAGATCGCCGCGCTCAACCGCGAATATCGGCAGGGGGCGAAGTCAGCGGTGCGTACAGCTCAGGTGCTGCGAGACCAGATCGGCAAGTTGCAGTCGCAGCGCACGGAACTCGATGCAGCCCTGACCTTCCTGACCGAGAAGCTGGCATGGGTCGAGGCCGGCAAGCCCGGCGCCGCACCACAGTTTGCGTGTTGAATCCTGGACATCCGCGGCCTCACTGAGGGCGCTATCTGATCCCTAGGGCTTGACCCGATTTCGTGCCGCGTCGACCAGCCATGGAGGAACAAGAGCGCCCGCCACTGCCGAGCAGGAAGGTGAGCTCGGTCAGGACTCTCACAGGCCGACCCCGGCGCCAGCGATAGCGCTCCCATTCGTCCTCATCGAATGAAGGACCGCTTCCGGGCGGCCAGTCCATGCGCTTGAATGTCGCTCATTGGTCGCTCAGCGACAGTCGCGGATCAGTTGCAACCAGGCTTCCAAATGACTACTTCCAAAAAAATTCATTCATGTTCATGCACGTTGGTAGTCATGGGATGGGATCAAACCACTTCATGGTTTCCCGGCATGGGAGGCTACGTGGAAAAACTGTTCATGCGATCACTACAACTGAGCACTCCCATGTCCCACGCAGAAGCGAAGAACGTGGTGAAGAAAATTGCCGCCCGGGAAATCTTTGAAGTGTTCCTTGCCGATGACTGTTATGCGTATGGGATGTGTCACGCCCTTGAGAGCATCGGCGGACAAGTTTCGCTCCGGCGAAGCGCGTGATGTTCTGCCCAGAGTCTTCTTTGGGTCGTTTCAAGCCCATCATCAATGATCGAGCGAACCGCTATAGCTCCAGCCATGGGCTCATGGGTGACGGCATGAATGCGCCGCTGGTAGCGCTTCAGGCACTCCAGCAGTCGCGCGGTCTTGGTCGCATCGAAGTAGCAGCGCGGCATCAGCATGCGGACTTGCTTGATGCCCTCTTCCACATCCGTGGCGCGCGGCTGCACCATGACCGAGCGCCGGCCCAGCTCGCGCAGCAGCTGCTCCGTGCTCTTGCCGGTCTGGAAATTCCTGGTCTTGCCGTCATGCGGCAGATAGTCCGTGCCCCAGCGATAAGGCAGCTTCTCCAGCTTGGCCACGTACCAATCCAGCGTGCGGTGGCTGTCCTCGATGTGGCCGATGATTCGCACATCCTGGGGGCCGCGCTGCACCAGTGCAATGCTCATGGCATCGTTCCAGCCCAGATCCCAGACCGTGTGCACAGGCTGCGTCGGGTCATAGGGAACATCGCGCGCCCGGTTGTCCAGATAGACCGACTCCATCTCATGGCGGTAGATCGCGCCAGCGGCCACACGCCGCGCCTTGCCTTCCCAGATATGGGCGTAGTCGTCGGCCAGCATGGTGCGCTTGGCCTTGCGCCGCTCCTCATCCAGCACGCGCGGAAACCAGGGGTTGTCGCGCCAGTTGATCTCAACCACCCAGGTATCGGCGCTGGGCGCGGCGATGAAGCGCTGGTAGGTTTCATCCGTCTCCATGTCCGGATTCAGGGTCAGCCATATCTCGCTGCCTTCCTTCCGAATCGTCGGGATCAGAGTGTCCCAGGACTTCTTGCTCACGCCATGGGCTTCTTCCACCCACACGATGTCGCAGCCCTCGAAGGACTTGATGGAGTCCACGGTGTGGCTCTGCAGGCCTGAAAACAGAAACAGCGAGCCATTGATGCCGCGCACCTCGGTTTCCAGCACCTCGAAGAAGGCGTGCAGGTTCAGCCGCGCGATCACATCCTTGAGCAACTGGTGCACAGACTGCTTGATGGACTTCTGAATCTCCCGGGTGCAGAGCACACGCAGGGGCCGGCTGGCAGCCATCACCAGCAGTACGGCCGCCACGGTCCAAGACTTGCCGCCGCCGCGCCCGCCGTGCATGACCTTGTAGCGCTTGGGATCCCAGATGCCAGCCAGCTTCTCGGGAATGGCCAGCACCGGCACCTCGGGCATGCCTTGCGCAGTAGAGGGGGCAGGAGCGAGCTTCATTCCTGCTCGTCCTCGTCGGGCGCATGCACCGGCGCTTTCACATGCACGATCTGGATGGCGGGCGGCACATAGCCAGCTGAGCCAGGTGCGGGCTCGTCCTTTTCCTTGTCATCCATGCCAAAGGCCGTGCGCTCCATGTCCACCAGCATGCGCAGGCTCTCGGACAGCGTCTTCATGGTCTTGGAGCGCTCGGGCAGGCTGATGACCTTGTGGTACAAGTCGTTGAGCCGATCAATCCCGTTCTCGTCGGGGTTGCGCATGTTCTCGCCCAACTGCTCCAGCAGGGCTACGGTGTCGGCGTCGGCCTGCTGCTCCAGCTCATCCAGCAGCGCATTGGTGATGCGCCGGGCTCGGTGAATGTCACGGCGGTGGGCCAGGCGCACATCGGCAATGGCCTGTGCATTGGCATCGACTACAGCGCGCTCCGCAGCTCTGGTTTCCTTGGATACCTCGCTGGATACTGCCGCTTTGGATAACAGCGCATCCGCCTTGCGCTGGATTCTTTCGGACAGATCGCGCTCCCATCCGTCGCGCTTCGCTCTCTTGTTGATAGCGCCATGCGTAATGCCGTTCTCATCTGCGATCTGGCGCAGCGTTTTTATTCCAGCGCGGTAGTCAAGCTCGATGCGCTCCCAATCCGCAGGCGCGGCTTTGCCAGCCCCCTTTGCGCCAGGAGCCGACTGGGTACTCTTTTGGGGTTTGGATACTGCCTCATTGCATGCCATGCACCGGATAATGGGGCGCCAGGTATAGAGCGTCGAACCCTAGCCGGGTCACTAGCGCGGCAAAGTGCAGGCCTTGCTACCCAGTCTTCAACGAGAAACCGTCGATCCGCTATTCTTGTGATGGGAACAACTGCTGCACCAGCGGATGCAACACTTTGCGACTTGCTGCAATCGCAAAAAAATGTTCTTCAACACCCTCGCAGGCACCGAGACGTTTCACTGCATATCGGCTGGTCAACTCCTCGTGAACAAGGCTGGCCATGGGAAATACACCCATACCGGCAGCGCCAAATGTCTTGAGCAAGGCACTGTCTTCAAATTCTCCGACGAGGTGTGGTCTGATGGAGTTGCGCTCAAACCACTGATCGAGCCTTGGACGCACGGCAGCATGCGTGGTTGGCAGTAGCACGGGCACCTTGGATAGAGAATGAGGAAAATTGTGCTTAGCCGCTACATACAGCGATGATGGCGCATACCAGGCCAACGGAGATGAACCCAGGGAGTGACTATAGACTTTCAAGTTCGGGTTGAGCGGCGCGGCTCGGTCTGCAAGAACAACATCTAATCGATGCAACGCAAGGTCACCCAACAAGTCCTCAAACTCGTCGACCATACACAGTAGCCGGAGGTTCCTCTCCTGCATCACTGACTGCATCAAGCTCTGAACCGCCAGCTTGGGCAATTCGTCGGAGATTCCGACAATCAGACGCACCGTAGGCGCGCCTACTGCATCGCGCACTACCGCAGGAAGCTGCTCTCCGAGTTGAAATATTTGCTCTGCCTGCCGCATGGCGGCAAGTCCCGCATCCGTCAGCACCACTCCTCGACCTGAGGGTTTGAGCAGAACATACCCCAGAGACCGCTCCAACTCACGAACTTGCGTGCTCACAGTTTGCACGGCCATGCCCAAACGTTCTGCAGCGCGAGCCATGCCACCTTCTTTGGCGACAACCCAAAAATAGTAAAGGTGCCGGTAACTGAAGCCTGGGTTCATTGTTCGGCTTTTCAGAGCTATTGCTTCTGAATTATCTGCTTTTATTAATTGGCTGCATCGCTATTGTTGATGTCATGCAATGCAGGGAGACGTGCCATGCAGAAAGCCTTCGCAGCTGAAGGTGTATGCGGCCTCTAAATTACGGGTCAACCAACGTCGAGTGATAGCGCTGCGCAGCGCAACTTCAAGGAGCAGACCATGCTGAAAGTACTTGTCCCATCAGACGGTTCATCCAATTCTCTGTATGCCATACGTCACGTTATCGATGAATTCAATAAAGGCCAAGGGCTTGAAATTCATCTTTTGAACGTACAGCCGCCGTTCTCGAAACTCATCACCGACTACTCAAGCAAGAGCGCTCGAATGGAGTTCCACCAAGAACAGGCTGACGCTGCGCTCATTGAAACGCGCCGGATGCTGGATGCCGCGGGAATCCCGTACACCGTTCACTCAGAAGTTGGCAACAAAGTGGACTGTATTGTGGACGCTGCACGTAGGCTCCACTGCGACCTAATTGTGATGAGCACGGCGCGCAAGAGCTCACTGGTACGGCTGATTGAGAACTCTGTAACCAATCAGGTGCTAGAGAAAGCAAGTGTCCCCGTAGAGGTTATTCCTGGGGAGGCTGCGTCGAAGCTCGAGCGCATTGGCATTCCCGCCGGAGTCGGCGCCGGCGCAGGCATCGTTGCTTTGTGGATGGCATCGAACTGACGGGCTGCATCGGGGAACCGTACCCGGAGCCTTCCCATGAACAACATCGAAACGCTTGCCACAGGACCCATGTGGATAGGCTTCGTCGCCTTTGTAATGCTAATGCTGGCCTTGGACCTGTTTGTGCTTGGCGGCAACAAGGCTCACCGCGTTTCGGTCAGGGAGGCTGCTGGCTGGACAGTGGCATGGATGACTCTGGCCACGTCATTTGGTGCTTTGCTGTGGTGGTATCTGGACACCACAGCCGGTCGCGAAGTTGCCAACCACAAGGCCCTGGAGTTTTTCACCGGCTATCTCATCGAGCAAGCGCTTTCAGTGGACAACATGTTTGTGTTCGTGATGATCTTCACGTACTTCGCGGTTCCACCGGAACTACAGCGTCGTGTACTGCTATATGGAGTCCTTGGTGCCATAGTGATGCGCGCGGCAATGATTCTTGGGGGGATCTGGCTGGTTTCCGAGTTTGCCTGGGTGCTCTATGTATTTGGGCTGCTCTTGGTTGTGACAGGCTGCAAGATGCTAATCATGGCTGACCAAAAGCCCGACTTAGAAAAAAATCCACTGCTACGCTGGTTACGCGGCCACATGCGTATCGCACCTGGGTTTCATGGGCAATCCTTTTTTGTGCGGATCGATGGATTGCTCTATGCAACACCGATGTTTCTTGTGCTGTTGATGATCGAGGCCAGTGATCTGGTCTTCGCTGTCGATAGCATCCCGGCCATCTTCGCAGTAACCACTGACCCCTTCATCGTCTTTACATCCAACATTTTTGCGATATTGGGCTTGAGGGCGCTGTACTTTTTGCTGGCCGATATGGCGGAACGTTTCTATCTGCTTAAGTACGGCCTTGCTCTGGTGTTGATCTACATTGGAGCAAAGATGGTTGCGATGCCCTGGTTTCATATGCCGGTGCATTGGTCGCTGCTCATTGTTGGCTCCATTGTTCTGATTTCCGTGTTGCTTAGCGTGAAGCTCTCGTCACGCAAGCCATCCAGGAGAGCTTTATGAGCGATGGAAAATTGACAGATCTGGCTCCTTCGCCTTCTCTTCAGCGGCGCGATAGCTTTGGCAGGCTCAGATTAATTGCTTGGAACTCAGAGTTAAGTGCAAAGAAAGCTAGCGGCGCGCGCTGGCTGGCTGCAGTTGATGGTTCGGAATGCTCATTGCGAGCAGTTGGCGCGATTGCACGCTTGATAGGAATAGGCCAAGGGGATGCAGTCGACCTGGTTAATGTCCAGCCTTGGATGAGCAAAGAAGCTGCAGAGACAGAGCTAGGACGAAATGCTTGGGCTGCAACAGCCCAAGCACGCAGCTTGATCAGCGTAGCTGAAATCCCCTGCAGCACCTATGCCGTGATGGGCGAGGATGCGGCCTCTATCGTGAACCTGGCCGGGGAGCTTGGCAGCCTCGCTATTTGCATCGGCTCACACGGACTGACTGCTGCCGAGTCTGTTCTATTGGGTTCCGTCACCTGCAAAGTTCTTCATTTGACAAAAGCTCCAGTGCTTATCGTGCGCTGAATTCCCATTCCTCGGAGGTCGTCCGAGAAACACACTGATTCGTCTCGCTACTGGATCAATTCAAGACTCCGCTGCGCCAGATTCTCCACTCTCGATGCCTTCAGCGCTTTGTAACGACGATCCATCTCCCTGAGTTGCTGCGGCATCTCCACCATCCGTGCCTCCATCTCCTTGCACACGCGCCAACGCTGAAGCCTCCAGCGCCTTACCCGCCAGCATGGGCGCCAACTGGCGTGCCTCGGCTGGCACCAGCGTCATCACCTCATCGCCCTTTTCAATCTTGAAGACCCCGTTGGGCATGGCCCTGCTGCTCGCCGCCCTGCAGGGCAGGCTGTGCCAGGTCTGCAATCTCGTAGCTGCGGTTCATGGCTCGATCCCGTCAAAATGGCTTTGCCAGCGCCAGCGAACCTGTGGCTTGCGGCCGGGGACAGGGATGGGGGCGGTGTGCTCGCACCGGTCTGCTGCTGGGTGGCCCACTTCTGGGCATCGCGCAGCAGCAGGCTCGCGGGATGCAGCTGATCGCAGATGAACTTCTCTTCGACACGGCGCACGTAATGCACCGCAATGCGGGGAGCGCGCTCTGCGCCTATCCAAGGTTGGATAGCCCCACCAAACAAAGCACCCGGCTGTCCATGCAAGGCGCGCAGGTCACGCATCACATGAAAGTGATCCTTGCCGGTCAGCTCTGCAATGTCGCGGCTGCTCATCGTGATGGATGGCACCCCATGCGAAGATTGATTCGCCAAAACTTCACTTCGCATAGGAGCCTCCATGACCAGTGCCGCGCTGGAAAAGACGCTTCTTCGCTGCACGAAATGCGGCAGCAACAATCTCATCCATTTCCCGAAACCGAACATCAACGACGAGCTCGTTTGCGGCGCGTGTGGCGAGCGGGCGATCACAAAGGAAGTCGCAAGGCTAGTAGCGCTCTGCCCCCGGACGGGATCAGGCAACGCGAACGAGATGTGGCACCAGCAGAAGAAGGTGCCGACGCTGAGAGTCCAGCCCCTGGGTCGGTACGGGGTGAGGCAGACGGGACGCCAAGAACAGAAAGGCCCACCGAGCAATCGGCGCCAGCTCCTGAGCAACATCAGGGCGCAAAACAAAGCATTGCTTGCAGGGCTTCGGTTTGGGTAAAGTGAATCCATGACACGCATTAACACCACCGAAATTTGGGAGCGACACGGCTACAGAGTCGAACGCATTGAGCAGGTCATGGGCGCGCCACAGCGCAATATCTATGGCCCTGACGGCACTCTGCTGATTGAGGATGCCGAGTACACCCAAGAGACTGAAGCACTGCGCGACCTTGGCTTCATCGACTGATCGCGACCACAGCTGCGCCGACATGGCTGGCGTCTATTTTTCAAGGGCACCGTTTAAGGTCATTTAAAAGAGTACCGTGGGACAAGGCAGTCAATCTTGACCAGCCACCTTAGACCGGAGGTCTATTTGTCAGGTAACCCTATCCCCATTTCAACACCATCTTTTTGGGACACCTTGAAGCTGATGTTCTTTTTCACGGACGGGGTCGCA
>Ga0067045_1031757_pt1 | contig 11537 bp, 7 predicted proteins | sample TerdegcTABiofilm_FD_59184 | JGI IMG/M metagenome (GOLD analysis project Ga0067045, IMG submission 59184) | Combined Assembly of (Gp0054472, Gp0054536) Wastewater bioreactor microbial communities from Singapore -Terephthalate degrading...
GTGCGGGTTGGATCATGAGCGGCGCGGCCTGCAGGAGCTTCGGGTCGATCTTCAGCACCTGGACCGGCGGTTTCACGATGGGGCCCGCGGCGCCGCCAGCCTGGGTCCCGAGCTGTGCGGCAGCGCCCTCGGGTTCCGCGACCACCTTGAGAACCAGGTTCTCGGGGCTGATCTCGGACTGCCATTTCTTCGTCACCGAGTACGTGCGCACAAGCTCCGGGAGCGCCCTGCCCTCCCGGATGACCTCGAGCCGCAGGCCCGTTGACTCGAACGCAGTGCCTTCGGGCAGATCGGGAGCCAGCGCGAGGAGCATGTCAAGCTGCCCGTCGGCTGCCGGCGCGGGCACGACCACAACCGGCACGCCGGGCTGGGCCTGTCCTTTGACGCCGAGGATGGTACCCCTCAGCTTTCTGCCGGCCATCCGCTTATAGCTGATCTGCAGCCCCAGCCGGGTCTCACTGTCCTCGCTGACCACCACTTTGGTGAGTTCTGACTTGCCACCCCCCAGCAGGTCGCCCAGGAGCGACGTCACATCCTGGTGCGGGCGCAGTTCGCTCCCAAGGATGCCGCTGAACCCGTCGGTCCAGGCCAGGCCATGTAGCAGAAGAAAGGTGGCGGCCAGGGCCACGGGCAGCCCAGTGTTTCTCGCAGTGGCGGCAGTCATCGCTCACTCCCCCTGACGATGTATGGCGCTTGCTGGCGCGTTCGGCGAACTCGCGCAGATCCCGCTGCTTCACAGGCTGACTGGGTCTTGTGGAGACGCGATGTTTCACGAGGCGTTTGGGCAGAGGACGACTCGAATGGATGCGGCTCGGGGGGATCACTCCCCACGAACGGACGCGACCGAACACGGCGCAAAGAGCAAACCTGACCAGGCATGGTACACTCCTCCCGATGCCTGGCGGACAACGCTCCGCCAATTCCCCACTCCACATAAGTATATTCCCGGCCATGGGTGTGGTCAATCACGGTAGGGCAATGCAACGCCTCCGTCCAGCGCCCACCGACACAGCGTTCACCGAGCGTCGATACGGTGAGGGCGGGTGCTGCATCTGGGGCAGATCGTCTGTGTCAGCGCCAACGCGGTGTCCACCACATCTTGCGCCTTCATCACCATCACCTCGCCGTCCCCGATGCGCCCGTCGCGGATCATGCCCTCGGACCGCATCGCGCGCTCCAGCGGATCCCATTCCAGCAGACACGGGCCATCGCGCCACAGTACGCTCCAGGCAGTCTGGATGGACCCGTCCTCGGCCAGAATCTTCCGCTCGTGCTCCCGGTACCCGATGCAGGGCACACGGGCGATTGTCTCGCCGATGTGCGCGGCGGTGTTAGCGCGCATCCCCACGCCCAGGAGCACCACAAGCCCTCCGCGCGCGGCCAACTTCCCCAGGGGCGAGCGCACGTCGAAGGTGAGCAGGTCTAGATGCTCGCAGGTCAGCCAATCGGCCAAGGGACCAATTGCAGCATACGGGTGGGTGGGGTGCACGCTCCTGCGGGCTTCGGGGCGCTTGCGGAAGGCCTCGGTGACCGCGCCGTTGATGGAGGGCGTGGTGTGCACGTCGAAGACGTCCGCCTGCCCGTGGTTGAAGGTGGGCACCATCACGGTTCCGCCGGGCGCAACGGCTTCCAGAAGAGCGTCAACCACGGTCTCTGCGCCGCCTTCAACATACCCCAGGGCGCTCAATGAACTGTGCACCTGGATCAGCGCACCCGGGCCGATGCCCAGGTCGCGCAGACCCCGGACGATGACCTCGCCCGTCACGCGGGTCTTTCCAGCCGGGTCATACACGGGAGTTCTCTCCTTGCCGGTTGATCTCGAGTGCCACACCGCCTTTTTCAGTGCTGGTCGGACGCCCATGGCACAGCATGTCTTGGCGGGTCAGGGCGCGTCAGGGGGGATTTCGCCGTGGGGGCAGGATGCCCTGCCAGGTTGCTCGCCACACCGGGACAGGACGATGAGGATCGCGGCCAGTACCATGCCCATCGGCCAGATGCGCCAGACCGTGCGCCAGGCAGCCGTTTGGCCGCGCGTCTGCGCCACGGTGGACATGATTCTGCCCGAAGACCAGCCAGACAGGGCAGACCCCACATACGCCATGGCGTCCACGATCCCGGCTGCCTGCCCGGCGCCCTGTTTCCCGGCAATGTCCGCGGGCATGGCGCAAGCAATCAGGGAGGCGGGCGGGGATGAGAAGATGCCCAACGCGAGGAGCATGAGGGGCGCTAGGCCGGGGGCGTTCTCGACCACGGTGGGGAAGAGAAACGTGAGCGCGGCGAGAGCCAGCATCAATGGCACAACAGCCTTGAGCCCCAGGCGGCAAGCGTATGCCCGGGAGAACGCGGCGATGGCGGTGCAGCCGATGGCGCCCCCGAGTGGCATGAAGAACGCGCGGCGCGAGGCGGCCTCCGCGCTGAGACCGCCCACGTCGGACAGGTAATGCGGCGTCCAGTCCAGCAGGCCGTGGTAGCCGTAGATCAGGGCCGCATTGGCGATGGCCAGCGCCCACAGGCGGCGGTTGGCCAGCACTGAAAGCCAGCCATTGTGCTCAACTTCAGGCTCTCTTGGAACGTCAGGACTGCTCTCCGAGGGCAGCCCGGCTTCTTCGGGGCGGACTCGCACCGTTGTCAGGAAAAGCACTGCCAGCCCTAGGCAGGTCCACGCCGGCACCCAGAATGCGTACCGCCAACCGTGCGACTCCGTCAGCCGGCCCGCAAGCAGCCAACTAAAGCCCCCGCCGAGAATGTACGAGGTGCCGATCACGCCGGAAGCCATTTCGCCGAGATGGCCGGGGAACCAGTTGGCGATGATGTGCACCACGGACGTCCAACCGCAGGCCTGGAAGTAACCGTTCGCACCCCAGACCGCGGGCATCCAGCGGAAGCCGTTCAGATGGGCAAAGACCATGTTGAGCAGACCCGAGACCACCAACCCGGCCGTGACCAACACTCTTGGGCCGAACCTATCGGCCAGCGCGCCGTTCACGAACTGCCCGATGGCGTAGCAGACCTTCATGCAGGCCAGGATGGTTCCCAATTGGCGCTTGGTGATACCTTCCCGCGCCGCGACGTCCCCCTGGGCCGCCGCAAGGTTCACTCGGCACAGGTAGTAGCCTGCGTAGACCACCCAGAGGAGTGCGAGGGTGCGGCGGCGCCAGTGGGAGAACGCGGCGCGAACGTCTTCACTGTACGTTGACTGCCTTGGTGAGGACATCATCCGATCCCGTTTCGTGTCGCGCAGGGAAACTGGCGAAGGTGCTTGGCATGGGAACGTGGAATTGCCGGATAATACACCTTTGGTGGACAACAGGACAGGCCCAGTTGGCCTGATCTACGGAGGCTTCACAGCATGGATGCCGCGCGGCGCAAGCAACTCATCAGTGATCACAAACCGGCAGTTCTGTGGCCGGGAGAGCCGCTTCTCGGCGGCTGGTATGGCGAAGAAGAGATCGAGGTCGTAGTGAAAACGATCCGCGCGTCCATGGACTGGACCGTGGGCTTCGGGTTCATCTGTCCCGAGATCGTGGAGTTCGAGCAGGCCTTCGCGCAGTACTCCGGCACCCCGGACGCCGTCTCCATCAACGGTGCGGGCACCGGTCTGGACATGGCGGTCATGTGCCTGGACCTGGAGCCCGGCGACGAGATCATCGCGCCGTCCGTGAACTTCCGGGCCGCTCCCACGGCCATCGTTGGTCAGGGCGGCACCTGGATTCCCGGCGAGATCGACCCGCGCACCTTCCAGCTTGATCCGGCCGACGTGGAGCGCAAGATGAGCCCGCGCACGCGAGCGATCCTGCCCACACACATGAACGGCATGGCCGCGCCCATTGCGGATTACCTGGAGATCGCCGAGAGGCACCCACATCCGAAGCATGGGCCCGCGAAGGTCATCGGCGACGCCGCCCGAGCGTGTGGCGCCGGGTACAAGGGCAAGAAGCTGGGTGCCATGGAATGGATGACCGTCTTCAGCTTCCACACCCAGAAGAACATGACCACCCTGGGCGAAGGCGGTATGGTAACCTGCCACGATCCGGAAATGGGCACGCGGTTGCGGGCGATTCGACAGTTCGGCGGGGCGGACGGCTGGGGCAGCAACTACAAGCTGACGAAAGTTCAGGCTGCGGTGGGCATGGTCCAGTTGCGCAAGCTGGACGAGATGGTGGGCAACCGCAGGCGGCTGGGCATGCGCCGCAATGAGATTCTGGCGGATGTGCCGGAACTCACCTGCCCCTACATCCCGGACGACGTGGACCACTCGTTCTACCTGTATACCATGCTTGTACCGAGGGAATGGGCCGGCGAGAAGCGCGACGCACTGTGCCGCATCATGGGCGAGGAGTACAATGTGGGCTGCGTGGTGGCCAATCCGTGCCTGCACAAGACCAACCCGTTCCTCATGCGGCATGTTGGCGACGTGAGCCTGCCGGTGTCCGAGGAGATTGCAGACCGGCTCTTCTGCCCGTCCCTGCACCCGACCATGACCGATGAGCAGAATGAGTTCATCTGCGCGGCGTTGATCGAGACGGTGGAGAAGCTGAAGTAGGGGCTGAGCGTACACAGCCTATTCCGGGGGGGCGAACCGGCGCCCACAGTGCTCAGAGTCGGCGGAACACGGTTCTTCTTCAGCAACGAGGGACTGGAGCCGCCGCACATCCATGTGGAGTCAGGCGGATATTACGCGAAGTTCTGGCTTCGCCCGATTACCGTCGCGCGCAGTGTTGGGTACAATGCCAGGGAGTTGAGAAAGCTGCGGGAGCTTGTCGAGGAACATCGGGATCTCATCGAGGCTAAGTGGCATGAGTACTTCACAGGCGCATAGGCTGCCAGCGCTCGCGGTTAGCGTGTCCTTCGATGAGGACGCCATGCACGTGACCCTCAGCGACGGTCGCGCGGTCAGCGTCCCGCTGGAGTGGTTGCCTCGGTTGCGGGATGCGTCAGACGAGGAACGGGACAACTGGCGCCTCATAGGTCAAGGCATCGGCCTTCACTGGCCCGACCTCGACGAAGACATCTCTGTGGAGGGGCTCCTGAAGCACTGATTGCCGGGTGTAAGCGTGAGACACGCGGGACGCCTTCCCTGGTGGGGGCGTCCCGTTCTCCGTTCCCTACCCGTTCCCCGGCACCGCCGGGCGATAGCTCCATGCCTGGCGTTTCCAGATCTCCCATAGTGGCTCCATGCTCAGGCCGGGTGCGCGGTTGCTGGAACTGAAGCGCCGGTCGCGGATGGCCGGCTCGTCCGCGCACAGGGGCAGGGCCGGCGCGCCCTGCACCGTGACCTGCAGTGGCATCTCGCCCCGGGTCGACGCCCCAACGAAACGCGCCAGCCCATGGAACCATGCGCCGGTGCCCACATCCTGCATACTTGCCCGCAGCGCCCCCGGTACGCGCCGGTCATCCATCATGATCGAGTACGCCGCTATCGCCCCCGCGAAGATGTTCTCGCGGGTCAGGGTCACCGGTTCGGCGTTGTGCAGGATCGGCTCCGTGGGGCCCAGCAGGCGCTGCACGGGGATCTGCTCCGGCCAGCGCCCCTGCCGCCAGCAGTACTCGCAGGCGAAGGTGAGCATGCCCAGGACATCGGCGCAAGAGAAGCTGGTGCCGTAATCCACCAGGTAGTTCAGCCGATCCTGCATTCTCCCTGCGAGACTCACGAGCTGTTCCATCGTCACCCACTTGCTGGATGACTCCTGATCCCGGTCGCACAGCGCTGAGTAGTTGGTCAGGTTCACGTCGGACCGGGACTTGAGCCAGCGGATCTGCCTGCGCAGGAAGTCGAAGGCCGCCTCACTGTCCTGGAACGAACGCGGCTGGGCTGGGCGGATATTGGCCGGTCGGGGATAGGGGCCAGGCGCGCCGTGGCGGAACAGCATGGCGTACTCGTACAGGCTGCCCCAATCGGAGTTCGCCCAGCACGTCGGATGGCCCACGATGGTGATGAAGGGCTGCGTCTCAGCCATCCTGTCGAACTGCGCCTGAAACTTCGCGAGCTCCGCCTCAGCGTCCATGGGGGGCTTCACGGCGGCGCGATCGGTGGGGTCAAGGTGCTGATCCCAGGCGGGCTGGGAACTGAGCGTGCAGTTGGAGCGCCCCCAACTTAGCCAGTTCATCACCCATCCCCTTGGGCCACCCGCATTGCACCGGACCCCCGCCAGCTTGAGCGCGTAGGCCATCTGCGGGCACCACTGCGCCTGATGCACGCACCAGGCCACCGGGAACTGCCCGGTGATCTCGGCCACGTCATTGAGGCCGGGCGCCTCCACATTGAGTGCGAAGGCCACTGCCTCGTCCCAGGTCATCTCCTGACCGTAGTGCAGCGCTGGAACCGGGAACTCGCCCCAGTAGTTGCCATGGTAACAGGTTTCGTGGGCGCGCATCGCGTCCATGACATCGCGCCGGCCACGCTGGCGAATGACCCTGGCTTTCTCGCCGGCGGTGAAGAGCGAAGCCCGCACGCCCTCTTCGCTGAAGATCCTGCAGATGCGCAGGAGCGCCTCGTCGGAGTTCTCGTTGATGGGGTCCTCGACATCGAAACCGAAGACGACATCGATCACTTGGAGGGCCTCCGCAATCATCAGCAGGGCGGGTTCAGTCACGGTGAGTGACACTGCCCGCAAGAGTAGTGCTCGCAGCGAAGCACACCAGGCGGTGCATGGTGCGGCACCCATCCTATGCCACGAAGGTCCCCGCGCCCGTCTTCGGAAGCTCCTCGCGGGCCTGCTGCACGACTTCCTCGATCTGAGCGAGCCCGGTCCTCTCCACCGGCTGCCAGGCGGCCACCAGTTCCTTCCAGCGCGCATTGGCAGCCTCCGCGATCTTTCCCTCAAGGCGCTGGTCGGCTGGCGGGTAGTTGACGGAACGGTCCATGAGCGCGGGCATCCACAGGCAGTCGCGGAAGTTGCGCGCAGTGTGCTCCAGGCCGATGAAGCTGCTACCGTAGGTCTCGGTGGCTTCGAGGATCGCGTTGAGGCCAACGGCCTCATCACTGACATCGAGGTCTCGGTACAGGCCGAAGAGCGCGCGGTCGATCTCCAGGTCGATGAGGTACTGGACCGGGGAGAATGCGCGTCCCGCGTCGATGAGACCGGGGCTGCCGATGCGTGGCGCGAGGCCCCGGGCATTGGCGATGAACAGGGACTTCGCCACCTTCTCGAAGGCGATCTGCAGGCCGGGCACCTTGCCGTCCACGTACCCCCATCCCGCGACGCCCACTCCCCCGCCGTAGCAGTGATCGAACAGTTCGCAGATGCCCACGTCCTGTCGCACCGGTTCCGGTCCGCCGAAGCATCCTCTTGAGGTGCGCGGGTCCATGACGCCGGTGCAGACCCCTGAGCGGAATCCTGTCACTCGCGGCTGCAGGGCCAGGGCGCCGACCCATCCGGCGAGAATCTCCGCGGCGCCGACAACGATGGCGCCGGCCTGCGTGACCGGGGCGCTCAGGCCCGCGATGCACATGCTCCCGCCGCCCACAACTGTCTTCCCGTAGTCCGGAGCGACGCGCATGAGTTCGCCCATGCGCTCGCTGATGCACAGGGGCGAAGGCAGCCAGCCTCCTCCACCGATGTAGCGGGCGCGATCTCCGTGGAGGATCTCGCCGAAACGTTCGAAATAGGGGTTGTGCAGGGCCAGCAGGGAGACGGCTCCGATGGGCTTATCGGAGTTGGCCGCCACCGTGAGGAAGCTCTCCAGCGGCTCGAGAAGCTGGTTGATGCCCACCACCGAGACTGCGGCCGCGACTGATTCCACCTCCGGCAGCATCTGGCCCAGTCGCGTCATGGCCACGAGGTCGTCCAGGGTCGCATTGCGGGCCGCGCCGGTGTCGAAGTCATAGTAGACCGGCGCGATCTCGAAGCCCAGGGCCTGCGAGCAGTGCCCGGCGGTGGACGGCTTGCCGGGCTCTTGCGCGAGACCGTTGGATTTCTGCAGCTCAACGGCCTCATCGATCAGCGCGTCGGTCAGACGTGCCCGGCGCACCCCCGGGTCGACCTGCGCGCCCTTGGCCGCGAGGGCCTCCAGCATTCCGGGGTGATGCACCCACACGCCGCGTTCCTTGAGGGTTGTGCGCACGGCGGCGTCCAGCACCGCCGCCTTCTGCTCATTGACGACAGTCCAGTTGCCGGACATTTGCGCCTCCATGTGGCGGGATTGTCTCGCACGGGGAGCCACCCCGCGGAGCCTACGTCTTCTCCTTGTCGTCGCCGGACTGCCATCTCTTGGATTTCGGCCCCTTGCGGGCGCTATCAAGGCTACCGCCCGGCGGCGGCATGGCAGGCGGCGCGGCTGCCTTGACGTCCTTACGGGGTGTCAGAGGCGGCGCGGTCGGCGGGGCTGCCGGCGGTGCGGCAGGGGCAACGACGTCGGGTTTCGCCTGAGCGCCCTCGGGGGCTTCGGGTCCAGGATGCTCCGGGCGCGTTTCGGAAATCGGCACAACCGGTGCGCCTCCGACCAGTTCCTCCAGGCCGTGATCCGGGGCCGGAATAGCCTCCAGTATCTCCTCCACCGCATCGCCCAACTCTGGCATCGACGCTGCGTCGGTACCGGCGGTTTCGAGTATTGACCGGGTGAAGACGAGACCGCGCAGCTTCTCGACTGCAGGCGAGCCCGTTGCGAGGCTGAACAGGTAACCTAGAACAAAGGTCCCCACGCAACCGAATGCCGCGAACCAAAGAGCGTCAAGCTTCGTCCCGAATGCGGCGGCTGCCAGACCCACGGAGCCGAAGAATGCCCCGAGGAGGGTTCCGGTGGCGGTGGCGCGCCGGGTCAGCATCCCCAGCAGGAACACGCCCAGCAGCGGGCCTCCGAGAAGCCCCATGATCTTATTCGTGGCCTCCACGAGAGTACCCAGGAGCGGCATGAGGAATGCGACGCCTGTGGCCAGGAGACCGTAGAAGATTGTCAGGCGCCGGGAAAGCCTCAGCAGATGGTCGGGATCAGCCTCTTGCGTACTGAACCGCCGGTGGAAGTCGATAACGCTGGCGGTGGTCAGCGCGTTCAGGCCCGAGGAAACCGTGGACATAGTGGCTGCGAAAATCGCGGCGATGAGAAGGCCGGGAATCCCGTGGGGCAGCTCATTGACCACGAAATAGGGCATGATCCGGTCGGGCTGCTTGAGGCCAGTGGGCATGCTCTCCGGGTGGCTCTGGTAGAATGCGTAAAGCACCGCGCCCATGAGGTAGAAGATCACCACGATGGGGACGGTGACGAGGAGCTTGAACCAGAGAGACTTCTGCGCTTCAGGCAGGCTCTTGGCGGTCAGGTATCGCTGAACCGAGATCTGGTCGGTGCCCATCTGCACCAGGTTCGAGAAGAATGGTCCGATGAGACAGCCCCAGAGCGTGAAGCGCGCGGTCAGGCTCCAGGATGTGTCCCGGAAAATGTTGAACTTGCCGCCTTCATTGGCGATGTCGATGGTGCCCTGAATGCCGCCGGGAATGCGCGAGATGGCCATCCAGCCCACGATGAACATCCCGCCGAACAGCACGAAGAACTGCATCACGTCGGTCCAGATGACCGCCTTCATGCCCCCGAGAGTGGTGTAGATTGTGGTCAGGATGGAGATCGCGATGATGGAGAACCACAGGGGCAACCCGGTGACTTCGGCAATCGCCATTGACGGCGCGTAGATGGCCAGCGCAAGGTAGCAGACCACTCGGATGATGAACATCGCCGATGACCACGTGCGCACCTGCAGGTCGAACCGCCGTTCCAGATACTCGTAGGCGCTGTAGAGCTTGAGGTTATAGAAGAACGGGAGGAAAACCAGGGCGATGACGGGAGTAGCGATGAAGAAGGTGAGCAGTGATACGGCGTAGGTCATGTCATGGTTGAACACTTCGGTGGGCGCACCCAGGTAGCTGATGCCGCTGAACAGCGCGGCGATCACTGAGATGGACACCATGAACCAGTTCATGCTCTGGCCCGCAAGGAAGTAGTCCTTGATGGACCTCTGCTCCCTCACGAACCAGACGCCGATGGCGACCGACGCCAGGATGTAGACTGCGAATACGACGTAGTCTACGCTGCTAAAGCCGACGAGGTTGAACATGAGCGGGAAAGACCTCCCCCACGGCGGGGAATTGGGTGTTGTTACGCGCCGCGCAAGCACGGACAGAAGCGGCGCCTATTGTGCACGACCCTCCGCCAGCCAGTCAACCGCGGCATCCAGGAGCGGTATGAAAGGCATCGCCGGGCCGGTTTTCACTGGGCTGCGCAGAGCCCTCGTGCCCACCAGCAGCACCTTTCCGTCAGCCACGACCACGCGCCCCCCTTGTTCGCCCTCCCAGGCCACCATGAAGGCTCCCCGGCCCGCCTTTGCCACCGGTGTCGCAGTGCGGGACCAGACGTACACGCCCCAGGGCATGGTGGGCAGGGCGCCCAGGCCGTCGGTGATGGGGTGTTCCCCGCTCAGCGTGGGCCCGGCCTCGCGGATCAGAGAGACGGAGACGTCGTACTCCCGAAGGAGCGTGTTGAAGTCCATCAGGCGGATGGTGTAGGGCAGCTTGGCATGGGCTAGGCACAGCACCCGGCCACCCAGCCCAACATACTGGGCGAGCGCCAGCGCCTCGTCCACATCATAGCGCCGGGTGGAGGATACCACCACCATTGCCGGCGGGTTCGCCAGCGCCAGGGCCAGGGGCGATTGTCCTACCGGTTGCAGGTAACGCACCGGGAGCCCAAGTCGCGCCAGGCTCTTGTCGAGGTTATCGGCGACCAGGTCCCAGTCGTCATCGGCAGCCAGGATGTCCACGAGCACGGCTCCGCCGAAGTCGCTGGACGGCACATCGCGGCGACGCTCCAGGGTATTGCGCATGGGCCGTGGACGCCGGTCCTCGACAGCGCCGGGCCGCGATGGGTTACCCGCCAGGGCCGGCTGCGCCGCATCCGTGGCGTCTCCTGGGAGCCCGTCGACGGCGGGTTCCTCATCCTGGCTCTCCATCAACCATAGGCAAGCATTGGCCAGCAGGCGTGCCTGATCCGCCGAGGGCAGGGCGTCCCGGTCAGCCGTGACCATGTCCATAGGGAGAACCACAATGCGGCCTTCGCCACTGGTCGCCCGGGCTGCCACGGTGGGCTCGCCCTGGGTCGCCAGCACCTTGCGGTTCTCTCCCCTCACCGCGGTGCGATATGACGTCTCCGGCAGCTTGCCGACGCCGGTTGTGATGGAGTCGGCAAGGAGCCTCGGCGCGGCGCGAGGAGTGCGTACGCTCGCCAGCTCCAACCCGAGCGGTTTCAGTATCGCGTTGGCGGGTGCGATGTGACGCGTCGTGGAGCCGTACAGGAGCAGCAGACCGCCGCCCTCCTCCACGAAAGTCTGCAGCATCTTGATATCGTCGGCATCGTAGGCGTGATCGGAGTAGACCACGATGGCGTCTGGCTCGCGCGCCGCCTCGTCTCCCGGTTTCGCGACGGTGAACCCGAGAGGCTCCAGTGTGGCGACGAGTATGGAGTGGATCTGCCCCGGCTGGCCGGAACCCGGCATGTCCACCAGGACCACGCCGCGGTCCTGGGCGATGGAGGGCACGGCCATGCCGATGATGAGA
>Ga0067045_1004856_pt1 | contig 11533 bp, 9 predicted proteins | sample TerdegcTABiofilm_FD_59184 | JGI IMG/M metagenome (GOLD analysis project Ga0067045, IMG submission 59184) | Combined Assembly of (Gp0054472, Gp0054536) Wastewater bioreactor microbial communities from Singapore -Terephthalate degrading...
CAGGCGATCGACGAGACGCGGGAGTTCACGCTCACCTTCCCGCATGACTACGCCGACCCGGAACGCGCCGGCGTCACGGCCCGATTCGTGGTAACGGTCGCATCTATCAGCGAGAGAGCGCTGCCAGAGGTCACGGACGAGTGGGTCAGGTCGCTCGGTCCCTTCGAGACCGTGCAGGAATGGAAGGACTCCCTGCGCGAGAGCCTTCAGGCCCGGATGGAGTCTGTGGCAAATGACGTCGCCCTGAGCAGGATCATCGGCCAACTGGTTCAGCGCTCGAGGATCGAGTTTCCGCCGGCGATGCTGCGGGATGAGGTCGAGAACGACCTGCGAGGACTGTCGGAGGAACTCGTCCGAAACAACACAACGTACGAGCAGTACCTTTCGATGACGAATCTGACGCGGGAGGAACATGAGGCGCGCGTTGAGGCGGAGGCCGCGGCGACCATCCGGAACCGTCTGGTGCTGCGGGCCTTTGCGCGGCAGGAAGGCATCACCATCGACAGCGACGAGTTCGAGGAGCGTTATGCCGAGGCGGTGAACCGTGCGGATGCAATCGGCGTCCGGCTGGCAGGCTCCGAACGTGAACAGCGCAGGCGTCTGGCAAACCGACTGATCATGGACAAACTCCGCGACCGTCTTCTCGCTCTGGCGACGATCACCGACGTTCCCGTGTCGCCGCAGACCGACGAAGGCTGAGTCGGCGCCCCGTGCAGATCGCAGACTGTTCCCCATCGCGACAGGAGAAGCTCATGGCCACATCGTCAGACAGGATCCACGCAGAGCATAGCGCGCTCGTCCGATCGGTCATCCCCATGGTCGTCGAGCAGAGCGCCAGAGGCGAGCGAGCCTACGACCTCTATTCGCGGCTGCTGAAAGATCGCGTCATCTTCATCGGCGAGCCCATTGACGACCATCTGGCCAACCTGGTCATCGCCGAGCTGCTGTTCCTCGAACGCGAGGAGCCGGGCGTGGACATAGACGTCTATATCAACAGCCCGGGAGGGAGCGTTTCTGCTGGCCTCGCCATCTATGACACCATGCAGATTCTGAAGTGCGATATCGCCACGATCTGTGTCGGAATGGCGGCGTCCATGTCGGCCGTACTGCTCGCGGGCGGCTCCGCAGGGAAACGCTACGCGCTGCCGCACGCGAGAATCATGCTGCATCAAGTGAGCGGAGGGTACGAAGGAACCGTCACCGACGCTCGCATCCGCCTCGAAGAGATGAACAAGGCGCATGAGACGCTCATGGAGATACTGTCCACCCACACGGGTCGCTCGATCGAACAGGTCCGCAAGGACTGCGATCGCGACTACTGGCTCTCCGCCGAGGAGGCGGTTGATTACGGCATCGTTGACCACGTCATGAAGCGCGGCGACCGGAGCGACGCCAGGACGTAAGATGGCACGCAAGACTCCTGCAGATGCCACGACGCCCGAACACCTCCCGCCTGGCAGCGGGCGCGGCATCTCGGGCCGCCAACGGGGGCGCCTTTTAACCTACCCGGTAATCCCCATCCGAGATACGGTCTACTATCCGTCCACGCTGTTCTCGCTTCTCATCGGTCGCGAGCGTTCCGTCCAGGCCCTCGAACACGCGCTGGAAGGCACGAGCGAGGTCCTCCTTGTGTCTCAGCGCTCCGTCGCCGTGGATGAGCCCACGCCGCAAGATCTCTATGATGTCGGCACCGTCGCCAGAGTCCTTCAAGTACTCCGCGTACCTGACGGCACCGTTCGAGTCACCGCCGAAGGCATGTGCCGCGCTCGAGTCGGAGGATGGCGCCGGGCGCGGCCGTTTCTGGAGGCCATGGCCAAACTTGTCGTCGAGCACGACCCGAGGGGCGTCGAGGTTGAGGCTCTCATGCGCTCGGTGAAGACCCAGTTCGAGCACGTCGTCCACGTAGGTCGGCAGATCGCGCCGGAGGCCTTGATCACAGCTCTGAACGTGAACGAGCCGAGCAAGCTCGCATTCACCATTCTCAACTACCTGACCGATCTCTCCGTCGAAGCCCGACAGGCGTTTCTGGATACCGATGACGCACGCCAGCGACTGCTGGACCTCTCTGTGATGTTGAAGCGCGAGGCGGAGGTTATCGAGGTCCAGCGGCGCATACGGGCCCGCGTCGAAAAGGAGATCGGCGACAACCAGAGAGAGATCATTCTCCGCGAACAGCTCAAGGCCATTCATCAGGAGCTGCGCGAGCGTGATGATCGGGGTTCCGAGGCCGACGAGTACCGCGCCAAAGTCCAGGACGCCGACATGCCCGAGGATGTGCTCGCGCGGGCCCTCAAGGAGGTCGAACGGCTCGAGCGCATGCCATTCGGCGCTCCCGAAGGCGTCGTCATTCGAAACTACCTCGATTGGCTCATAGCGCTTCCGTGGTCGAAGTCCTCGCCCGACCATGTGGACATCAGTGCGTCGGCGGCAGTCCTGGATGAGGACCACCACGGCCTCATCAAAGTCAAGGAGCGAATCCTCGAGTTCCTCGCCGTCCGCAAGCTTGTCGGACCCGACATGAAGGGGCCGATTCTCTGTTTCGTCGGCCCGCCGGGTGTGGGCAAGACATCCATAGGCCGCTCAGTCGCACGAGCCCTCGGACGCAAGTTCGTGCGCGTTTCGCTCGGCGGAGTTCGCGACGAAGCGGAGATCCGCGGCCACCGCAGGACCTATGTCGGCGCGCTGCCCGGACGCATCATGCAGGGCATGCGCCAGGCCGAGACGCGCAATCCGGTGTTCATGCTCGACGAGATTGACAAGCTCGGGATGGACTACCGCGGCGATCCGTCGTCGGCATTGCTCGAGGCGCTCGACCCTGAGCAGAACGCCGAGTTCAGCGATCACTACATCGAGGTGCCTTTCAACCTGCGGGAAGTCATGTTCATCACGACTGCCAACGTGCTGGACCCCGTGCCCCCTGCCCTGCGCGACAGGATGGAAGTCATCACGTTCGCGGGCTACACCGAAGCGGAGAAGCTTGCCATTGCCTCTGGCTTCCTGTGCCCGAAGCAGTTGCGAGAGCATGGCCTTGGCGACCGCTCGATCACGTTTCCAGAAGCAACGCTCACCAAGCTGATACGGGAGTACACGCGCGAGGCCGGAGTGCGCAACCTCGAACGCGAGATTGCCGCTATCTGCCGGAAGACGGCTCGGGCCGTGGCCTCCGGCGATGAGCCGCCAGCTACGATTGAGCCCGANAGGCTCCACGATCTTCTGGGNCACGGCAGGTATCGGCACGGCACAGCGAGCGAGCATGATGAGATAGGCGCNGCNACGGGACTGGTATACACCGAGACNGGCGGCGACGTCGTCACCGTCGAGGTTACGCTCCTCAAGAGCNCCGAGCTGCGCCTGACGCTGACCGGNCAACTGGGCGATGTGATGAAAGAGTCGGCCCAGACGGCGGTCACTTGCGTGCGGTCCCGCGCAGAGAGTCTTGGGGCGCGATCCGACTTCGACGGCATGCTCGATGTGCACATCCACGTTCCTGCCGGAGCCGTTCCCAAAGACGGCCCGTCGGCAGGCATCACCATGGCGGTTGCGCTCGCCTCAGCGGCAACCGGGCGCGCCGTGCGGCGCGATGTGGCCATGACCGGCGAGCTGACCCTGCGAGGCCGAGTACTGCCCGTCGGCGGCATCAAAGAGAAGCTGCTCGGCGCTCACCGGGCAGGGGTGAGCACCGTCATCATCCCCGAGGAGAACACGCCGGACCTCGAGGAGGTCCCCGAGCATGTCGTCCGGGACCTGAACATCCGCAGCGTCACCTCGGTGGACGAAGCGCTCGAGGTTGCGTTGACCCCGCTGGCGCGAGACGGCGCCTAACGTCTCACCCTATCCGCTCTTCTGTACAGCCTCTCATAGTGCAGGACGGCGCCGGCCCATCCGTACTGCCCTTGCATGCCTCGGAGGACGATCCGCTCCCATCGCCGGGGTACCCGGTAGGCACGGATGGCACGATGCACGGCATCGATCAGGGCCTCGCCGCTGACGTCAAGGAACCCGAAGCCGTTGCCGGACCGCGGATGACTGTCGGCGTCGCGTACGGTGTCGGCCAGGCCGCCTGTCAGCCGAACCACGGGCACGGTTCCGTAGCGCATGGCAATGAGCTGCCCCAGGCCACATGGCTCGAAACGCGAGGGCATCAGGAACATGTCCGCCCCCGCGTAGATCCGGGATGCCAGATATGCGTCATAGCCGACCTTCACCGCCATCTGACCGGCATGATCGGCGGCCGATCTCTGGAGAGCTTCCGTCATCGCGGGATCACCGACGCCCAGCACGACGAGCTGGGCGCCCGCTGCCACAATCGCGCCGGCGGATTCCGCCACCAGATCATGCCCTTTCTGGTCGCAGATGCGCGACACCATGCCGATCACGGGCACGCGCGGATCCGGTTTCAGGCCACAGTCCGCCTGCAGGGCGGCCTTGCACACCGCCTTCCCCGCAAGATCATCGGCGCTGTAGTGCGCCGGCAGATCCGGATCGGTGGACGGGTCATGAGCTGCCTGATCGATGCCGTTGAGGATCCCGATGAAACGTCCCTGCTCACGAAGATGTCGGACCAGACCCGCCATCCCTCCGCCATACTCTTCCGTCTCGACCTCACGCGCATAGGCCGGCGAGACGGTGTTGACCATGTCGGCATAGACCATACCGGCCTTCAGGAAGCTGAACCCGCCGTAATACTCGAGCCCGTCCATCGTGTACAGCTCGTCAGGCAGTCCAGCATCCTGCATGACGTTCTTCGGGAAGAAGCCCGAGTAGGCAAGGTTATGGATAGTGAAGACACATCCGGGTTTTCGCCCGCTTTCGTCGAGCCGCAGATACACGGGCGTCAATCCCGTATGCCAATCATGGCAATGCACCACGTCTGGCTGCCAGCCATGTATTCCCTCACGGCTCAGAACCGCGGCCGCCCGCGCGAAGACTATGTAGGCTTCGGGTTCCGTCGCATAGAGGTCCTCGCTACGCGTGGCAGAGCCGAACCACCGCTCAGGCCGGACGAGGTAGACCGGCACGCGATCACCCAGCAGTGTCTGCGCGACATACGTCTCGCCGCCAACGGATTCGAGGAGCGTGTCCTTCAGGTTCTTGATGATCGGGCTGGGCTTTGACGAAGCCGTGACGTCTATCAGGCCGTAGTAGGGCATGAGAATGCGAACATCGTGCCCGCGATCGGCGAGCGCGAGCGGCAGAGCGCCGGCAACATCCGCTAGCCCGCCGACCTTGGCGAGCGGAGCAACTTCGGCCGCGACAAAGAGGATCTTCAACAGTGCTGATTCCTTCTAGATGATGTGGCGGGAGTGTAGCACAGGTCACCGCGCCGCCTGACCTCGGGGCTCTGCATCGGGGGTAGACTACGCAGGAGGAGGTTCACATGCGGAACTGGATTGCGCGATGGATTGTCAACATCATTGCATTGGCGATTGTGACGCGCCTGAATGTCGGCGTGAGCAGTGACGGGCTCGTCCCGCTGGTTCTCGCAACCGTTACCATCGGGTTCGCCAACACGTTCATTCGACCGATTCTCGCCTTCCTCACAATGCCGCTGACCTGCCTCACGTTCGGTTTGTTCAGCTACGTGATCAGCTTCGTGCTCTTCTTCCTTGTCGGCCAGGTTGTGCCCGGGTTCGATGTGACCCCCATCGGCGCTGTGGTGGGCTCCCTGTTGATGAGCGTCGTCGCCGGCGCGCTGACCCATTTCCTCTGTGATAGGCGCAAGTGAGAGTGCGATGGCGATGACCCGAGCGTCGGCGACGCCATGCCGCTAGTCAGCGCCTTGCGCCTGCTGGTCCCCGGCGCGCGCGTCAAGCGCTGGCTGGCGCTCATCCTCCCGGGTCTCATCTGTCTCTGGGTGGGTCTGGCGTTTCTGCGGCGCGGCGAACCCCTGGACATACTGAAGCCGGCTGTCGCGCTGGTGCGATGGGCGGACGCCCGATGGCCCGCTCTCCTCGATAGCGATTGGGGCTCCGTCGCGCTGGGTCTTCCGCTTGCTCTGGGCGGCATGGCGCTCATAGGCTATGGGCTGTGGCGCGCGACCTCCTCCTTTGCGGGACGCGATCTGGCCCCACACTCGGTCCGGACGTGGGTAGGCGCCGTGGTCCGCTCACGTCAGCTATCCCAGGGGCCTCGCGTCGCAGTGATCGGCGGCGGCACGGGGCTGTCCACCATGCTCCGCGGCCTCAAGCAGCACACCAGCAACATCGTGGCCATCGTTACCGTGACGGATGACGGCGGCTCGTCCGGCAAACTGCAGCGTCAGCTCAACATCCCGCCGCCGGGCGACATTCGCAACTGCATCGTCGCTCTGGCGGACGAGGAAAGCGTCATGACCGAGCTGCTCCAGTTCCGGTTCCGAGGCCCGGGCGCAGGCGAGGGGCTCCGCGACCATGCTGTGGGCAACCTGCTCATAGCCGCGCTGGCGGCCATCAGCGGCGGTGACTTCCAGGATGCCGTGCGCAAGGCGGGCAGAGTACTGAATATCCGTGGCGAGGTCTTCCCTTCCACCACGGAACGCGTCACGATCAGCGCCGAGATGGAGGATGGCTCCGTCATCGAGGGCGAGACGGCGATTGCGCACGCGCACAAGCGCATACGTCGCATACATCTATCGCCGGGCGATGCCGGCGCACCCCCCGAAGTCATTGAAGCGATTAAGTTAGCCGACATTGTGGTAATAGGACCCGGCAGCGTCTTCACCAGCATCATCCCGAATCTGCTCGTCCGCGGCATACCAGAGGCTCTGGCCGCAACACGTGCCCGCAAGGTATATGTGTGCAACGTCATGACGCAGCCGGGAGAGACCGACGGCTTCTCGGCATCGGACCACGTGAAGGCGATCGCGGCTCATGTACCGCGGCCCGTGTTCGACCGCGTGATCGTCAACACGGATGTGCCTCCGCCCGAACTTGTCGAGAAGTACCGCCAGACAGGGTCGGTCCTTGTTGAGCCCGACATGGACCGCATTCGAGCGCTAGGATACAGACCGATGCCGGGGTCCTTCGTAAGCGGGACCGATCTTGTCCGACATGATCCCACGAAGCTCGCAACTGCCATCATCAGAATGCTATCGTGAGCGCGGGAGCGAACCAGAATGCAACGGAAGCAACCCGCCGTGGTGACGCTCGAGGCGTCTTGCGAAGTCGTTCGCCGGGGCGGCACTGCCGCACAACCTACTAGCCCTTACCCATGGAGTGACATTCGATGCGCGATGATTCGTTGAAGTTCCTGGCCGCACTCACCGACGCCCCCGGGCCATCAGGCTACGAGCAGCCCGTTCAGCGCGTCTTCCGCGAGTATGTGTCGCAGTATGCCGACGACGTTCGGACCGATGTGCTGGGCAACGTGATCGCAGTCCGCAACCCATCGGGACGGCCTCGGATCATGCTGGCTGGCCACGCCGACGAGATCGGCTTCCAGGTGCGCTACATCAGCGACGAGGGGATGATCTACTTCGGCGGCATAGGGGGCCATGACGCCGTCGTGGCTGCAGGCCAGAGGGTCACCATTCACACCGCGTCCGGACCGATCCGCGGCGTACTCGGCAGGAAGGCCGTGCACTTGCTCGAAGCCGACGAACGTGACAAGGCCCCCAAGCTCAAGGACATGTGGATTGACATCGGCGCAACCGACAAGAAAGAGGCAGAGTCCCTCGTGGCCATCGGCGACTGCGTCACTTACGCTGCATCGTTTGCGATTCTCCGCGGCTCGGTGGCAGTGGCGCGGTCGTTTGATGACAAGATGGGGGCTTTCGTGATCGCCGAAACGCTCAGGCTCCTCCAGGAGGCCTCACCGGCCGCTGCCGTCATAGCGGTAGCGACCGTGCAAGAGGAGGTCGGCTTGCGTGGCGCACGAACGGGCGCATACGGCGTGGCGCCGGACGTCGGGATCGCCGTTGATGTTGGACACTCGACGGACTACCCGGGTGCGGACAAGAGGGCGAGCGGCGATGTCAAACTCGGCGGCGGCCCCATGATCGCGCGTGGATCCCATATCAACCCGCGCGTGTTTGAGCTTCTTATCAGCGCCGCGAGGGAGCTGGACATGCCCTTTGTGATCGAGGCCACTCCCGGAGGAACCGGGACCGACACAGACATCATCCAGATGACACAGGCCGGCGTGGCGACTGGCGTGGTCTCCGTTCCCTTGCGCTACATGCACACGCCTAACGAGGTGGTTTCCCTCGATGACATCGAGCGGGCCGCGATCCTCCTCGCCCGATTCTGCGAGCGGGTTCGCGCCGATGAGGATTGGATTCCCCGATGAGCGAGCAGATGAACTATCCACCGCCGCCACCCCGATCCGGCAACGGCAGTTGCTGGAAGTGGGGCGGCATCGCATGCGTAGGGTGTGGATGTGTCGGCGTCCTTGCCATCGCCGCGCTCTTGGCGTTCACATTCTCACGGCCTGAAGTGCGCGAGCAGTTCTCGCGCGTGATGAGCACCGCGCAGGAAGCCAGCGTCACCGTTCAGCGCATGCAGGCCGTTGGCGAGGCCATCGGCAAGTTCGTTGAAGACAACGGCCGCTACCCGGAACGTCTCGTTGACATCACGCCCCGCTACATCGAGGCTGGAATGCTCAAGGCGACAGATAGGCCAGACGCCAAGCCGATCGTCTATCACAAGCCGCCGGACAATGCCCCTCCGACGTTCCGTGTGCTGGAAGTGGAAATCCCGAACCCCGTCATGCCTACCCAGGCGCCTCCCATTCGATACTACTGGACGAAGGCCGGCAAACTCGAAACGCCGTCGGCCTTTCAGGTCGAGGCTGAAGCTTCGAAGAAGCGCTCTTCCGGTACGCCGGCAAAGGATTCCTCCGGCGCAGAATGACTTCCACCCGCATTGCTGCTTGGGATGGCGCGTATTCTCGGAGTGTTGCCGTCTTCGTGTTGATGGCGGCGCTGTCCGCACCCGCCCCCGCTTCACCATCGCCATCCGCGCAAGATACCGCCCCACAGATCACCGTAGTGGCGGTCGGCGACATATGCTTTGCCGGAGGCGTCGAGCGGGCGGCTCGCAAGGCTGCGGCTGAGTATCCTTTCTCACGGATGCGCCCGACCCTAACCGGGGCCGACATCGCGATCGGCAACCTCGAGTGCGCGTTGACCAAGCACAAGGATGGGCTCGACAAACGCTATCGTTTCAGGGCCTCGCCGTCCTGGGCCAGGAGGCTCGCCGACGCAGGCTTCGATGCCGTGTCCGTCGCCAACAACCATGCTCAGGACTACGGGCGCGTCGGGCTGGCCGACACGGTCACGTCTCTCCGTAACGCTGGGGTGAGACCTATCGGAGGCGGCCACACGCTCGCCGAAGCACACGAGGCTCAGGTTATCGAGCAAAAGGGGGTTCGCGTCGCGTTCCTTGCGTATCTCGGGATGTTTCCCCCGCTGCTGCCCATTGCGGAACGCGAGCCTTCCGTAGCGATGGCCAACGCGTCGGCGTTTGCCCGCGACATCAAAGCCGCGCGGCGGCGCGCTGATGTGGTAGTGGTATCCCTGCACGCCGGAGTGGAGATGAGCACGACACCCTCGTGGAGGCAGAAATCCCTCGCGCGCTCAGCGATTGACGCCGGCGCTGACCTCATCATCGGGCATCACCCCCATGTCGTTCAGCCGATGGAGCGCTACCGCGGCAAGGTGATCTTCTACAGTCTCGGCAACTTCGTGTTCAACCCATCGCCATCGTTCCTGAAGAACCCGCGCGGGCCCTGGAGCGGCATGGCCCATGTCACCGTCGATCGCAGCGGAGTCGTCGCCGCCAAGCTTGTTCCGCTGCGCATCGTGGACCGACAGCCGCGCCCCCTGAAGCCATGAACTCCACGCTGCCTTCGCTTGCCGCACACGAAACACGCGCCGACCACGCGAGCGCCATCGTCCACATCCACGCGCTCTCGAAGACGTACCGGGTCCACGAGCGGCCCGCCGGGCTGGGCGCGTCGCTTGTCAGTCTGGTGCGGCGCACGTTCAAGGAGGTCCGCGCCGTATCGGACGTCACCTTCGACATCCAGCCCGGCGAGATCGTCGGGTTCCTCGGCCCGAACGGCGCTGGCAAGACGACAACCCTCAAGATGCTGGCGGGGCTGCTCCATCCGACGTCCGGGGACGCCACCGTCATGGGCTTCAGTCCGTGGCGCCGCGAAACCGACTATCTCCGATCCATCAGCCTCGTGATGGGCAACCGCAATCAGCTGAACTGGGACATCCCAGCCATGGACTCGTTCCTCGTCAATCAGGTGATCTACCAGATCCCCAAGCGCGAGTTCCGCGAGACTCTCGACGAGCTTGTCGAACTCCTCGACCTCGGCGATCTCTTGACGAAGCCTGTTCGGGGACTGTCGCTGGGCGAGCGCATGAAGTGCGAACTGGCCGCCGCGCTGCTCCACCGCCCCAAAGTGTTGTTCCTGGATGAACCGACGCTGGGCGTAGATGTCACCATGCAGGGCCGCATCCGACGCTTCGTCGGCGACTACAACCGGCGCACGGGAGCAACCGTCCTGTTGACGAGCCACTACATGGCGGATGTGACGGCCCTGTGCAAGCGTGTCGTCGTTATCCATCGCGGGCGGTTGCTCTATGACGGCGATCTCGAGGCTCTGGCCGATCGGATCATGCCGTTCAAGGTCATACGGCTGGATGTTCAGGAGCAGGCCGCCGCCGAGCGGCTTGCGCTCTACGGAGAGGCGGTGGAAGTCACAGGTCTGAAGGCTTCCCTGCGCGTACCACGGGCTGACACGCCCGCCATCGTCGGCCGGATTCTGGCCGAAGTGCCGGTGCTCGATCTCACTGTCGAGGACCCTCCGATCGAGGACGTCATTGATCTGCTCTTCAACGCGACGGACTCGGACGGTTCGGCGCAGTCATGAGATACTGGCTGGACGTCTACCGAATCAATCTGCGCGTGGCATGGGCCATGCTGATGCAGTACCGTTTCGCCGTCCTGATCTGGGCCGTCTGGGGTTTCGTCGGACCTCTCGTCAGCCTCGCCGTCTGGTCCGCAGCGGCTCAAGCGCGCGGCTCGGATGTTGCCGCCGGCGCTCAGACGTTCTCGCGCGGCGACTTTGCCGCGTACTTCCTGGTCTACATGATCTTCAGCCATCTGACGATGTCATGGGATGCCTTCGAGTTCGCCTACCGCGTTCGGACTGGCAGTCTGTCGCCGCAGCTTCTGCGTCCGATTCATCCCATCCATGCCGATGCAAGCTACAACATAGGGTTCAAGGTCATCACGTCCATCGTGTTGCTGCCTGTCTGGGTCGTCCTGTTCCTGGTCCTGCATCCGGCGATGCCAGCGCCAGGGATACACCTCGCCCTATCCGTTCCTGCGCTCGTCCTTGCCGCAGTTACACGGTATGTGTGGCAATATGCGCTTGCTACGATCGCGTTCTGGACGACGCGCGTGGATGCCATCAACCAGTTCTACTTCGTTCTTGACTCGTTTCTGGCGGGCAGGATAGCCCCGATCGCCCTCATGCCGGGAGCCATCGCAGTCATCGCGAGGTTCACCCCGTTCTGGTATATGGGCGCGTTCCCGGTGGA
>Ga0067045_1031759_pt1 | contig 11530 bp, 8 predicted proteins | sample TerdegcTABiofilm_FD_59184 | JGI IMG/M metagenome (GOLD analysis project Ga0067045, IMG submission 59184) | Combined Assembly of (Gp0054472, Gp0054536) Wastewater bioreactor microbial communities from Singapore -Terephthalate degrading...
TAGAATGCCGATCTCGTCTCTGCGCGCCACCGGCAGGGTAACCCCGTAGTTGCCGCGGGCCACCTCCTGTGACGCCTCGGTCAATAGCTGCAGCGGCCTCAGCACCAGACGGTTCATCAGCAGACCGATCAGAAGAACCACCACCAGCAGCGATACCACACCGGCAGCAATCAACGGAGAAAAGACCGACGGCTTCAGGGCATGATCGCTCTCCACCACCGCAATGGTATACCAGTTGATGGCCGGCATGAAGGTGACGGCAGCCACCGAGCGGCGGCCGCCGTATTGCAGCGGAAACGACACCACCGGCTTACTGCCGTCCTGCAGAAGTTTCAAGGCCTGCTGCAGGCTCTCCTGCTCATCGGTTTTGGACAGGAGGGAAAAGATGGTGGTCCGCTTGGTCGGGTCCTGCTCATGGGCGTTCCGTTCCACCAGCTGCCGGTCCTGATGGGCCATGATGGTGCCGCGTCGGTCAATCAGGATGGCCGAGGTCCCCGGTTCGCCGGAATGGACGATCTCCTGCAGAAAATCACCCAGGGCAATACCGGTGCCGCCGATGCCGATCCTATTCCCCTGGTCATCGCGGATGATCACGTTGATCCAGACCTTGATCTGTTTGATCAGCTCGTCCCAGTTCAGGTTCAGCTCAAAGGTGTCAACCCTCTGCAGCGTGTTGAAGAACCAGGAATCCATCGGATTTTCAGGACGCAGCGTCGACCTGCGGGGCCTGCCGGGAAGACTGGTGCGGTCGGCGTTGAAGTAACTGTTATCCGCCTTTCTGGCAAGAAAGTAGCTCTGGTCGCGGAAAAAACGGCGGTAACTCTCCAGTTCTGCCAAGGCGGCAGTGGTTGTCCGTTGGTCCGGGCGAGAGGTTGCGGTAAAAGCCCGGATCAGGGCATCGTCGGACAGCTTGAGCGAGAGCGCCACCTCGCGATCGATCAGGGCCATGATCTTGTTTTTGTCATGGAGCGCCTGTCTGGTGGCGACCCGCAGGGCAAACTCTTGGATAATGCGGGATGAAAGCGAGGAAAACAACAGCACAACCGAGGCCGCAGCAGTCAGGAACAGAACTGCGATGATCAGGATGAATTGTGTTCTCAGCTTCATCTGCGGCATGTGCACTGTCGCCCTTTTTACCCTGTTCTCACATCAATACCCCTGCTCCAGGTTCCAGATCAGTTGCTGTGCCAGCTTGCGGCTTGCAGCCGTTAAGGCAGCATCTTCACTGCTGCGCTGCAGTTCTACCGTGGCTGTCGTCGGATAATCCTGCCAGGCCGAGACCGTTCCCTTCCAGAGCGGCGTGCTCTCTTTGGCAGCGCCACGCTTACGCACGGCAATATCCGCAGAGATGGTCAAACGATACTCTTTGGCTGTATCAGCGGCTGAGTAGCTGACCACACCGCTACTGTAGCCGGTCAGGGTACCTTCAAGGATCAGATCAGCCGTATCCGGCCCTGTTGCCGGAACGATCCCCCGCTGCTGGAGAAACTGCTCAAAGATGGCCCGTTTGAGCGCCGTCGAGGCATTGGCATAGACCGTGGCGTTCTTGAAATACGGCACCCAGACCGTCTGTCCGGACGGCAGCCGAGTGCCGCTGTCGGCAGTAAAGCGGTAGCCGCAGCCGGCAATAATGAGCGCCGTCAGCAGCCCCCCTACCAGGTATACCCACCACCTAGCCGACAACGATGTTCACCAGCTTGCCCGGCACGTAGATCACTTTACGGACCTGCTTGCCGTCGGTCCAGACCTTGACCTTGTCATCGGCCAGGGCCAACTGCTTGATCGCCTCGTCATCAAGCCCCACTGCCACCGACAGCTTGGAGCGCAGCTTGCCGTTGACCTGCACCACCACCAGCAGCTCTTCATCCAGCACCGCTTCAGTATCCCAGGCAGGCCAAGGGGTTGCGGACAGGGGGGTGCTGTGTCCCAGCAACTGCCAGAGTTCTTCGGTGATGTGGGGGACAAACGGCGCCAGCATGATCACCACCAATTCTAACGCCTCTTTCATCACCGCTGCTGCCTGCGGTGTGTTCAGGCGTGCCCCCTGCAGACTGTTCATCAACTCCATCACCGCAGCAATGGCGGTGTTGAAGTGGAAACGCTCATCAATATCCTCGGTCACTTTTTTGAGGGTCTTGTGGACAGCCCGGCGCAGAGAGCGCTCCTCATCGGAAAGCGCTGCCGGATCAAGGGCCGGGGCTGCAGATACCGCCTCAAGCTGCTCATGCACCAGCTTCCAGACCCGGTTCAGGAAGCGGAAACAGCCGTCAACCCCCTGCTCGTTCCAGTCCAGATCCTTTTCCGGCGGTGCGGCAAACAGCGAGAACAGCCGGGCCGTGTCGGCGCCGTAGCGTTTGATCAGGGCATCGGGGTCCACCACGTTCCCCTTGGACTTGCTCATCTTGGCGCCGTCCTTGATCACCATCCCCTGGGTCAGCAGGTTGGTGAACGGTTCATCCACATCCAGATAGCCCAGGTCACGCATCACCTTGGTAAAGAAGCGGGCATACAGCAGATGCAGCACCGCATGCTCAATACCGCCGATATACTGGTCCACCGACATCCAGTACCGGGTACGGGCCTTGTCCAGCATGCCGTCTTCAAAGTCCGGGCAGCAGTAACGCAGGAAGTACCAGGACGACTCCACAAAGGTATCCATGGTGTCGGTCTCGCGTCGGGCCGGTTTGCCGCAGAGCGGGCAATCAACCTTGGTAAAGCTCTCCAGGGTTGCCAGGGGAGAGCCCCCTTCGCCGGTAAACTGGACATCATGGGGCAGCACCACCGGCAGGTCCTGATCCGGCACCGGCACCACGCCGCAGCAGTCACAGTAGATGATCGGAATTGGAGACCCCCAGTATCTCTGACGTGATACACCCCAATCTCTTAAGCGGAAGTTGACGGTTTTCTTGCCGGTACCCTGCCCTTCCAGCCAGTCGGCAATGGCATCCTTGGCTGCATCACTCCTCAAACCGTTAAACTGGGCCGAGTTGACCATGGTGCCCACCTCGGTGTAGGCAGCGGTCATGCCGGCAGGATCAAGGGTCTCACCTTCGGGCTGGATCACCACCACCAGCGGCAGGTCGTATTTCTTGGCAAACTCAAAGTCACGCTGGTCATGGGTCGGCACCGCCATGACCGCACCGGTGCCGTACTCCACCAGGACAAAGTTGGCCAGGTAGATCGGCATCTTGCTGCCGGTTGCCGGATTGATGCAGTAGCTGCCGGTAAAGACCCCTTCCTTTTCCAGGTCATCGGCAGTGCGGGCGATCCGGTCGGTCTTTTTGACCTTGTCGATGAACGCCTCCACCTCAGCCCGGCGTTCAGGAACCGTCAACTCCAAGGCCATCGGATGCTCCGGTGCCAGGGACATGAAGGTGGCGCCGAACAGGGTGTCGGGCCGGGTGGTGAAGACCCGGATCGCACCGTCACGGCCATCCAGGCTGAAATCAATCTCGCAGCCGGTGCTTTTGCCGATCCAGTTGCGCTGCATCACCAGCACCCGCTCCGGCCAGCCCGGCAGTTTGTTGGTAAAGTCCAGCAGTTCCTCGGCGTAGTCGGTGATCTTGAAGAACCACTGCTCCAGCTCCTTCTGCACCACCTCGGTATCGCAGCGCCAGCAGCCGCCGTCCTCCACCTGCTCGTTGGCCAGCACGGTCTCGCAGGAGGGACACCAGTTGACAAAGGATTTTTTCTTGTAGGCCAGTCCCTTCTTGTACATCTCCACAAACAGCTTCTGCTCCCAGCGGTAGTAGGAGACATCACAGGTGGCCAGCTCACGGTCCCAGTCGTATGATAACCCCATCTGCTTCAGCTGGTCCCGCATGTAGGCGATATTCTCGTAGGTCCAGGCAGCCGGATGGCTGTTGTTCTTGATGGCTGCATTCTCGGCAGGCATGCCGAAGGCGTCCCAGCCCATCGGGTGCAGCACGTTCAGTCCGCGCATCCGCTTGAAGCGGCCCACCACATCACCGATGGAGTAGTTGCGCACATGGCCCATATGGATCCGGCCGGAAGGGTACGGGAACATCTCCAGCAGGTAGTATTTCTGCTTTTTGGGATCTTCCGTCACCTTGAAGGTCTTCTGCTCTTCCCACTGTTTTTGCCATTTGGCCTCTACTTCAGCCGGGGCATATTTTTGTTCTGCCAACATTATCTGACTCCCCTTCGCAAAAAAATTATCGTCTCGTAAAAAATTCCAGAAACTCTCGGACTCGCTGCTTGGTTTCAAGCGAGGCCTGCAGTCTGTCACCATTGGAAAATTCTATCTGGATCTCGTATGTTCTGAATTCACCAGCTCCTTCATAAACACGATGTTCTTCAAGGAATTCCAAGGCAGACGCTATGCTGTAAAATTCATTCACTACACCATAAAGAGGAATAATGGCGATACGCGTGATAAAGCGGGAAAGCGTCTGTTCAAGGTCCGACAAAAAGGCATTCACATCCTGACGATGCAGGGCAAGCAGATGGGCAATGATCTTATTGCGTGTCGCGCACGGCATTTTTTCCAATCGTGTTGCCGTCACTCGAAACAGTTCATCAGGGGTTGTCTCATCAAATCTGATATCAATCCCTTCTTTTTCAAAACAACGGACCAGTGAATCGTAAGGGAAATAGAGCACTCTAAAGCCCAGGGACCTCAATTGGTCCAATGAAGCCTCCGTAAAAACACCGGCAAGGACCACCCCTAAAAACGGAGCGTTCAAACGGAATGTTTCTGCCAACGGCAGGATTGCCCCCTGAATTTCCTGGGCCTTGTTTTTTGAATGCTTGGTGTAACGCCTCCAAGCCGCCTCAATAAAAGCCAAAGGCTGACCGATTACTGTCTCACTGCCGTTAAACTCTATGACAAAATCCAGATCATGGGTATTGCCGTACTGATCCCGCCAAGCAACTTTTTTGCCTTTCCGGGCGGTTCTTTTTTTATTCTGACAGTCCAGGTACAATCCGTTTTTCCTACAGAATTTTTCCAGTTGAGGCCGCACAATATCCTCAAGAAGTCCGCCAATAATCTGACCAAAACGATGAGCCGGAGATTCCGCCATTCGTTACCCCTCAATCCAAAGCAATCCCTCTTTAAGGGGAACCCGGTGTTTTCTATTTTTCCACTTGGTATTGCGATCCCGCAATTTTTCAAAATGATAATTCGAAAAACCGACAGATTTGGCAAGTTCGCCAATCCAGCGATCTATAGCGCAATACACCCCATAGGGTGCAGAGTCGCCAATAACCCAACACATACGGACATCATCGCAAGAAACCTTTTTTATGGCATGCAGCACCTGTGCAATATCCCGACAGTAGGCCACCACCATGGTATGATAATGCTTTTTCCCGCCGTGTAACTCTCGTTCAATAGCCAGCTTTTGCGCAGCTTCAGTCAGTTCATCCCTGACAGCTTCAAGACAACCCTCTTGCAGAAGTTCATCAAGCTTCAGGCGTTCTTTGGATGAATGTTGCGACGATGAGACTACAAGATGTTTCCGAACCTTGTCATGGATGTCTCCCCAACCGTATACATCCCCCCAGAAGGTCATTTCAAACCTGAGTGCATCAGCATAATCGTAGTTGTTGGCATAGGGCGGAGAGGTGATAACAGCTGACACCTTTTGCCCAACAGGCATCTGCGGTTCAAGGCGCGCATCACACTCAAAAAGAGTTGCCTTTGATTCCTTAGCAACCGCTTGCAATCTGATCATATCCGCCTTCATCATCTCAACCTGCTGCTGAAACGCAAAAAAAGGAGGCAACACCTTTTTTTTGACCTTATTCGGCAAGATATACTGCCATTGGGCTGTCCCGGCAGTTGAGGTCTGTCGCAAAACAGCCGTCAAGGCCAACCATGCAAGCTCAGCTTCATCCGACCCGTCCGCCTGAGCAAGCCACGCCTTTTTAAGAGCGTCAAGCAGCTTGAGATTTTGTTCCTCATAGCTCCGAAGTATTAGTGGAGGATAATGGCACACCGTCCCAGCCTCCTGATTTGCCCTTTTCAGCATGTCATCCGTAAAATGGGCAAATCGAGAAACTGTTGATTTCCAAAGCATTTTTGTTCGGCATATCCTGGCTACCATTGGATGCGCTTCCCAGGAAACACTCGGTATACCGATCTTGTCGCACGTCAACGAAACAGTACCTGAACCGGCAAACGGATCAAGAACCGTTTGATCTGCAGCTATCCCCCACCCTTGCAGTACCTGTTCCACCCATTGAGCTGAAAAACCGGCTGAATAGCGATACCAGCGGTGAATCGGTAGTGACATATTGTCAATAAAAGTTCCCGACCGTTCATATTCGCGCTGACTACCGACTATCCCCCCGTTTTCAAACAGGGGCAATTGTCTATATAGATTTAAGTTACTTGTTAACAAGGACATAGCAACCTATCAATCCTTTAAAATATTATCCTTCAAGACCGGCACACTCCCAAATGGCCTGACCAATGCCGGGCAGCGGCACCACCCGATCCACACAGCCGGTGGCCACTGCCTCGCGGGGCATACCGTAGACCACCGCCGTATCCTCAGACTCGGCCAGCACCTGCCCTCCCCGCTCTTTGACCTCGCGCACCCCTTTGCTGCCGTCATTGCCCATGCCGGTCAACACCACGGCCAACAGCCGGTTGCCGTAGGTCTGGGCAGCGGAGTTGAACAGGATGTCGGCTGAAGGCACATAGCGGTCTTCAGGGGTTGGCGGCACCACCCGCGCCCGCACCGTGACACCGCCCTCCAGTACCAGATTACTGCCGCCCGGCGCCAGGAGCACCAGCCCCGGCTCCACCAGATCACCGTCGGCTGCCTCACGCACGGTAAAGGGAGAGGTACGATTCAGGCGTTCGGCAAAGGCACGGGTGAAACCGGCAGGCATATGTTGGGCGATCACCATGCCGAACGGGCCGCTCTTTTCAAAGGAGCTGAAGATGCTCTGCAGCGCCGGCGGCCCGCCGGTGGAGGAGGCAATGGCCACCAGATCAATCTGCTGCCGTCCGAGGCGATGTCGGCGTCTGTCCCTGCCCGATTGCGTACTGGAGGCTGACGCCTCCGGGAGCTTGGCTTTACGGGCATGCAGGCTCACCATCACCTGTTTTACCTTCCAGCGCAGATCCATCTCGATGTCGGAGAGTTCACGGCTATGCCCCTGCTGGGGTTTGGCCACAAAGTCAAGGGCCCCCATCTCAAGGGCACGGAAGACCTTGTCGGCATCGGACAGGGCACTGATGACAATCACCGGCAGATTGAACCGGTTGGTCAGTATCCGCAGTAGGGTAAAGCCGTCCATGCGGGGCATTTCCAGGTCAATGGTCACCAGATCAGGTTTGAGGGAGATCACCTGGCGGATCCCCTCTTCGCCATCCACGGCGTAGCCAACCACCTGGACCCCCGGCATCCCCTCCAGCATCTTGCTGATGCTGCGACGGCTGTAGGCCGAATCATCCACCACCAGTATCCGGATAGGTTTCACGGCTTCACCTCTGTTCTGCCGGTAGCCGGCTTCTGGTAGACCATGTCATTCCTGAAATGACGCAGTACAAACAGGGTGGTGATGTTCAACAACGACTCCGAATGACCCAGCAGCAGAAAGCCGGCATCCCGCAAGACCTGGTAGAACGACTCCACCACCTTTTTCTTGGCTGCCTGGTCGAAGTAGATGATCACATTACGGCAAAACACCAGATCGAATCGTCCCAACATCCGCATCCGGTCACTGTCCAGCAGATTGAGGTGGCTGATGGAGACCAGTTGCCGGACCTGGTCCCTGACCCTGAAACGGCCGTCCGGCTGCGGTTCAAAGTATTTCGCCCGGAAATACTCGTCGGTGGAGCGAAAAGATGATGGTCCGTAGATTCCCCGACGGGCATGTTGCAGCACCCGCTGGCTGATGTCGGTCCCTACCACCTCAATGGCCCACTCCTTCAGTCGTTCGTTCTCCAGGAGCAGCATGGCTATGGTATACGGCTCTTCGCCGGAAGAACAACCGGCCGACCAGATCCGCAAGGAGCGGTTTCCCCCATTGGCCAGACGTTGGGCGCAGATCTCCGGGATGATCTCCTCACTGAAGGCCTTGAGCTGAAACTCTTCACGAAAGAAATAGGTCTCGTTGGTGGTGAGGAGATCCATGATCTCCTCCAGCTCCTGATCACGTTTGCGGTTGTAGCGCAGGAACTGGTAGTACTGGCGGAATGAGCCGAATTGATGGGTCTCAAGACGCCGGGCCAACCGTTTTTCCAGCAGATAGCAGTTCTGGTCGTCAAACCAGAGTCCGCAATATTCGTAGATCAGGTCCCGCAGGAGCTGGAACTCTTCGTCAGTAATCTGCAGGGACGGCTCCAAGGGACACATCCCTACCCCCGCTTCAGCAACGACCTGATCTCAGCCGCAACCAGATCATGGTCTTCACGCTCAAGGGCCAGCTGCAGCAGGTGGAGACGCTGTTCCGGAGCCAGCATGGCCGAGGCACGCACTGCCGCCATACGAACATCCCAGCGCGGATGGCAGAGAATATGCTGCATCCAGGGACTGAGCAGGCTTGCCTCCCTGCGACAGAGCAGGTCGACCGCCTCTTTGAGTACATCGGCAGTACGCTGCCCCAGACCGCGGGAGATTGCCTGCAGGAACTCAGGGGCTTCCAACTGTTCAGCGGCCTTCAGACAGGCCAGCTGTACCACCTCATCGTCCTCTTGTTCCCAACAGGCAAGCAGATCCGGCAGGACCTCCCTCCCCCCCAGCATGGCCAGGCTCTGCACGACCGTAGCACGGACCCAGGGGTCCGGGTCTCGCAGGGCCAGTCGTAAAGGCTGCAGCGCTGAGATATCACCGCACCCCCCCAACGATTCGGCTGCAGCAATCCGCACGTCACCGTCTTCATCAACCAGGGCGGTGAGCAGGTAACAACACCCTTCGACAGGCGCCAATCTGCCGGCAGCACGGACTGCCGCCTCCCGGACAGCGGCATTTTCGTCACTCAACAGTGCAGACAACCCCTTGTTGTCCCCCATGGTCTGATACAGCAGGGCTGCCCCTTTTCGCTGCTCCGGGTCCGCTGACTGGGCCAGCCGCGCCGCCGCAACAGCAAGCTGCTGCGGGTTTTCCAGCTTTCCGGCACAGAGCGACCGCAGGGCAGCCTCCCGAACGGTACCGTCTTGATCTTCCAGCAGTTCCACCAGGTACGGGGTCAGTCCCGCATCAGCCATCCTGCCGGCTGCGGCAGCAGCAGCGGCACGTACGGCAGCAACCGGATCCTGCATGCCGAGCCTGATGGTCTCCACACCGATCAGATCCTCTTGCCACCCCAGGAAGGCACAGAGCACCGCCCGTTCATCAGGGTCTTCGGCATGGGTAAACCGTCTGATCGCCGCCTCCACCGCTTGTCTGCCCAACGACTTAAGCACTGTCCGGGCCTGGGTTGCCAGCCGTTCATCCATCAGGGCGCACAACAGCACCTCGGCCGTGCGCGGGTCCTTCAGTCGCCCCAACAGGGTAATCACGGCCTCGTTCAGCAAGAGATTCCCCGGGGTAAAAGAACAGTTCAGCAGTTCGATCAATCCCTGGTCCACCAGGTGCTGCAACCGCTGATCAGCTGCAGCAAGCAGTGCCGGATCAAGGTGTCGGAAGAGCTGGGCCAGGGAGATCAGGGCAGCCTGACGCAGGCCCGGCTGCGGTTCAAATATCCCTTGTACCAACAGTTCAAACGCCGACAAGTCACCGCCGATCCTGCCCAGACAGGCATACACCGGACGCTTCAGCAGTTCTTCCTTGGCCAGCCGACCAATCACCGCAGGCAACGGACCGCTGACCCCGATCTTTGCCAGGGCGGCCAAGGCGTTAAATTGGAAAAACAGGTCATGGTTTGTTTCCAGATGCTGCAGCAGCGCCGGGGCAGACGAGACATAGCCGATCGTGCCCAGGGCCTCGGCTGCTGCAGCAGCCACATTGACGTCGCTGTCGGCCAGGGCCCGGACAAGTCCCGGTATCACCTCGGCACCACCGATCTGTCCAAGGATATCCACCGTCTGCTTGCGCAGATCATGATCTGCGTCGTCCAGCTGTTCCAGCAGTATCTGAACAGCCGACCTGCCCCAACAGATCAACAGCTCGGCTGCTGCATTGCGCAACCCGGCATTTTCTTCATCTCGCAGCAGGTCCACCACTGCCCGGACCTCATCCGGTCCAGGCTCCTCTGCTGCAAGGATCTCAACCGCCTGCTTACGTACACGCCACGCAGCATCACCCAGGGCTGCAAAGAGCAGTGCACTGCTCTCCCGCAACGGCTTACCCCGCTGTTGGAGAACGTCACGATAACGCACCTCTTCATCGACTGCTGCGATTGTTTCGTGACGATCAGGATTCATCACGGCACCCCTCCCTCTACAGCCTGTTGCAGGGGCTTCCCCGGAAACAGGGCATCTACGTGCAATACCAGATACATCCGCTCGCTCCAGAGACAGACGGCGATCAGAAATTCAGCGCCGACACCGCTTACCATGTCGGGCGGCGGCTTCAGATCGGCCGCATGGACCGTGATGACCTCGTCAAGATCATCCACTGCCAGGGCTGCCAAGCGCCCTGCCACCGAGATGATGATCAATTTGCCCGGCCCTTCCGGTCGGGGGGGCATGCCGAACCGGGCCCGCAGATTCATCACCGGAATCACCTGTCCCCGCAGGTTGATCATACCGTCCAGGGTCTTGTTCTGGAGAGGAAATCCGGTAAGTTTCTGCGGGGTCACGATCTCCCTGATCCGCATGATATCGATGGCAAACAGATTGTCACCCAGCCTGAAGCCGGCTAATTGCAGTTCCTGCATGCCGGTATCCATCTAACTTGCTCCCCCCTCGTACAGACCGGTATCCACCACCTTGCAGATATCCATGATGATCACCATACGGCTGCCGGACCTGCCGATACCGGCCACAAACTCACGGGCAACACCTTCAAGCACTGCCGGAGGGGCCTCCTGCTGTTCCGGGGCAATTCTGATCACATCGGTCACTTGGTCTACCCGCAACCCATACAGGTTGTCTTGACAGCGCACGATCACGATCCGTTCCAGGGAGCGGTCATGATCCAACGGCATGTTGAGACGCTGTCTCAGGCCGAATACCGGTACAATAACCCCCCGCAGCGAGAGCACGCCGTCAAGATAGGAGGGCATCCGGGGGACCTCGGTCAGCTCCCGCGGCTTGATGATCTCCTTGATCTCCATAATGTTGATGCCGTACTCTTCGTCCCCCAGTCTGAAGCAGAGGAACTCTTCGTAGGCCTCACCGACCGGCTGCAGTTTCTCAACCGATTTTTCCTCTGCCACCGGTAAAGCCTGGACGCGATCCAGCTCCCTGCCGGCCAGAATAACGGTCAGCGGGTCGAAGGGCTTTGACAGAAACGGCTGCCGGACCGGGCCGGCACCGGAGGATACCGCTGCAGGCGGCCCCGGTTCAAAGGCGTCATCAGGCAGGGACAGGGCAGGCGGCGCCTCCCCAACGGCTTGGGGAACAACCGGCTCCTGTGCCGGCAACGCTCCATTTTCCTGTCGCGCC
>Ga0067045_1004438_pt1 | contig 11526 bp, 7 predicted proteins | sample TerdegcTABiofilm_FD_59184 | JGI IMG/M metagenome (GOLD analysis project Ga0067045, IMG submission 59184) | Combined Assembly of (Gp0054472, Gp0054536) Wastewater bioreactor microbial communities from Singapore -Terephthalate degrading...
CCCCGGGCACCTCGCGGGCCAGTAGCGGCAGGACGATGGTCTGGGCAGCCTGTCCGGCAGGAACGTAAGGGGTTTGGATGTTGAAATTGGCGGGGGGTGATGAGAACGCACCGCTCAGACCATCGGGACTGGAGACCTTCCAGACAAAGTAGGCAGGCGTCAGGGCGTCGCGGTAGACATTCCCCTCCCAGCGCCAGCCTTCGGGGAATGACAAGCGGTAGGCGTTTTGAGTGGGTTCCTTGAAATGCTTCAGTGCCGGCAGCGGGATCAGGCGCACGGTGTCCAGCGCGGTCTGGATATCCTGCTGGAAAGCCTGCGCGAACTCGGGCCGCACGAAGGCTCCCAGGCAGAAGTTGACGCCCGCCTGCTGCTTGCAGACCCAGAGCTGCATGATGGGCGTCCCCGCGAAACTGGCGTTGATCAGCACCTCCCAATCCACACCATTCGCGCGCTGCCGCACAGCGGGGGCTACTCCGCAGACCATCTGCAGGTCTTTGGCAAGCGCCTGCGCCTCTTCCCGGGGCGCTTGCCGCGTCCTGAAGCACCACAGTACGGGCTGCCGCCATAGGATGCTCGGGCCGATGTCCGCGTCAATGGAGATAGTGATGAGACCCTTCTTGTTGGGGCTCATCTGCCAGTCCTCCGGGATGGTGAGACCGAAGCCGTGGACGGGGTTGTCATACTGGACCCGGGGCACTGCGACAACAGGTTGTGAGGTGCATTCAGTCGCGAGAACAATAAGGGTCGTAAGCAGCAGGTACGCCCCGGCAGCTCTCATTGCCGACACCTCCGAGCGATCGCCCGCGCTATCCGCCGCAATTGTGGCCAAGGTGCCATTCGACGTCGCGGACGCCGTTCCTGCAACGACGATGATGCTCTGCCCCGCACCTGGGCCAGCTTCTCCCCGGCGGCCTTTTCCGTGCCGGGGAGGGAGAGACGCCCGGCCTGGAGAATATCCCTTCGTTCATCCAGCCACGGAACACTCCCTGCCGCGTGAGGAACGCCTTGAGCGAACCCGTGATGGTCCTGCACGATGCCCCCGCACCTGCCATGAGACCGCGCCCGTCCTCGTTCTCGACACGGGCGGCGGTGGTCGGAACCATCGCCTGCCTCCTGGTGGGCTTCGGCGCCCCGTACTCCACCCTGGTGCTCAAGGGCTCCTCGATGGACTACGATTTCTCCACCGCGGCCGCCCTGTTCCTGCTTTTTATCCTCACGGCCTTCGCGAACAATGCCGTCGCCCGCGTGCGCCGAAGCTGGGCATTGGCGCCCGGCGAATGCACCACCGTCTACATCATGATGATCGTGGCCTGCGCTGTGCAGACCATGGGGCTGAGCGGGCAGCTCATGTCGATCATCACCGCCCCGTACTACTACGCGACGCCCGAGAACGACTGGGACAAACTGCTGCAGCCCCATCTGAACCCGTGGCTGGCGCCGGAGTCGGAGGAAGCGGTCCGGTTCTTCTACGAGGGCCTGCCTGCCGGGCGTCTCGCGCCGTGGTCGGCCTGGATTCGCCCCCTGTCCGCCTGGGGACCGTTCCTGATGGTCCTCTACTTCGTGATGATCTGCTCCATGGTGATACTGCGGCGGCAGTGGGTGGAACGGGAGCGGCTCATCTACCCTCTTACGGTCCTGCCTCTGGAGATGGTAGCCGAGGGCGACGGAACCCGCACCGCGCCGCTGTACCGCAATCCCGTGATGTGGCTGGGATTCGCGGTGCCCCTGGTCTTTGCGACCCTCCAGGGCCTGCACCATTACTACCCCACCGTGCCTTCGCCCACGACCCACTGGCAGATCTCCATGTTCCGCCAGACCCAGTCCATGCACTTCCGCGTGAGCTTCCCGATGGTGGGCTTCTTCTACCTGGTGGAGCAGCAGACCGCTTTCAGCCTGTGGTTCTTCAACGTGCTCTTCTTCATCATCCGCGGGATCCTGAACGTCCTGAAGATTGGGATGACCGAGAACCTGGGCGTCTACGGCGCCCCGTCGCCTGTCTTCGCACACCTGGGCATGGGCGCGTTCCTGGTCCTGGTCTTCGGGGGCCTGCGTACGGCACGTGGGCACCTCATTGAAGTTGTCGCCAGCGCGATCGGTCGCGGCGAACCCGGAGCGGATCGCGGCGAGATCCTCTCCTACCGCGCGGCGTTCTGGGGGCTGCTCGCCGGGCTTGTCTTCATGACTGTGTGGCTCAACTGGTCCGGCATGCCACTGTACGTGGCAGTGCTCTTCCTGATTACCGCGATGGCACTGTTTGTTGGCCTGACGCGGATCGTCGCCGAGAGCGGGATGGCCGAAGCCGTGGCTCCCACCATCGCGCCGGGCGTTATCGTGTCGGCCCTCGGAGCACCCGCAGTGGGGGAGAGGGGCCTGATGTCCCTTGCCATGAGCTACGTCTGGTGCTCGGATATGCGCACCTTCGTTATGGCCTCCGCCGCGAACGGGTTGAAGCTGGCCGAGAGCACCACGGGCAACCGAAGGCGGCTCTTCTGGCTGATGATCCTGGCCCTGCTTGCGAGCGCGCCGCTCAGCATCTATCTGACCATGCGCTGGGCGTACCAGACCGGCGGCGTGACCATGAACAACTGGTTCTTCGCTGGTGGGCCCCTTGCGCCGCTGAAGTGGGTGCAGGTCCATTTCATGAGCCCCAAGGGGCCGAACATCCCCGGGCTTGCCCTGACCGCGGGGGGCGCCACTCTCATGGCATTCCTTGCGGCGATGCGCCAGCGGTTTCTCTGGTGGCCCTTCCACCCGCTGGGATTTGCGCTGGCACCGGTCTGGATCATGGACCAGCAGTGGATGACGATTCTCCTCAGCTGGACCCTCAAGACCACCATCATGCGCTACGGCGGAGTGAAGATGTACCGCCGCGCCCGCGCGTTCTTCCTGGGTTTGATCCTGGGGCAGTTCTGCTCCAACGGCTTCTGGCTCATCATCGACCAGTTCGCCGGCGGCACCGGCAACATGATCTTCTGGATATGACGCGGCCATGCGCCGCCCGAGGAGAGTCCACCGTGCACGCGCCCGTCTGCGCCATCATCGTCAACTACAACAAGCTCCCATATTCGCGCCTGTGTTTGGAGAGCATCCTGCAATCCGACCCCCTGCCCGCGCAGATTGTCTGCATCGACAACGGGTCATCAGATGGCACACGGGAGTACCTGTCCGATGAACTTCCTGGGCTGGCGCAGGCAGCCGGGGTTGACTACGGACTCATCATCAACGAAAGTAACGCGGGGGCGATCACTGCCCGTAATCAGGGGCTGGAAGTGGCCGCCCAGCCGCTTGTCGCCTTTTGCGACAATGATCTTGCGGTGCGCAGCCGCAACTGGCTCAATGTCCTGCAGGACGTTCTGGAGCGCGACCCCCGAAATGGTTTCGTCGGGCCGAAACTGGTCTATCCCTTCGCGCCCTATGACATCGAGTGCGCGGGGGTTGCCATCTCGCCCCATGGCCGCGTTCAGTACCGGGGCAGGGGAGAACCAATCGACGCCCCGGAGTTCAACCGCCCCAGCGAGGTCCAGTGTCTCATCAGCGCCTGCTGGCTCATGCGCAAGGAAATCACCGACACGCTGGGCGGGATGGATGAGATCTTCAACCCTGCGCAATTCGAGGACTTCGACCTATGCTACCGGGCCCGGGAGAAGGGTTGGCGGGTGCTCTATGAGCCCAACGCGGAGATGTACCACTTCGAGAATGTGACTACTGACGGTTCGGTGGACATGAAGTTCAAGTATACGACCATGAAGAACTGGCAGGAGTTCAAGGCACGATGGAAGAGGCTGTATGAGCACGAGAACGGGCCGTCAGACGAGCACTGTCAGTGGGCGAGATTGCCCACTCATCCCATTGAGTACACGGGCATCCCGCCCATCGTTTGAAACGGCCCTGGACCACTCGATCCCGATGGGGCCGGGCACGCCCCGGAGCAACCGATGACCCCAATACCGACAGTCCTGGTGATCGCCCTCATGTGTACCGCCGCCTTCGCTGATGGTGCCGCACCCACGCGCGAAGAGAAGTTCGACTGCATGTCGTGGTGGGATGCCGACGGCAACCGGCACCCGGTCGCAAGCGCTGAAGATGCACGGAAACGGCGGGAGATCGCACTCGCGCGCATGCAGCAGGTGATGGGTCCCTTCCCCGGCCCGGACCCGTCTCCCCCGGACTTCATCGTGGATGAGCGCGAAGACCTCCCGGGGGTCACGCGACTGAAAATCCGGTACGATACCCGGGACGGCGACCGTGTCCCCGCGTATCTGTTCATCCCGGTGGAGCAGCGCTCGGGCATGCCCGCGGCGCTCTGCCTGCACCAGACGATAGCCATCGGCAAGGGCGAGCCGGCGGGTCTTGGGGGGAGCGAGAATCTGCGGTATGCGCTGGAACTTGCTCAGCGCGGCTTTGTGGCCCTCGCACCTGATTACCCGCGTTTCGGCGAAAACCAGACGGACGCGTACGCGCTGGGATACGTCAGCGCCACCATGAAAGGCATCGTCAACCATATGCGCGGGGTGGATGTGCTCCAGTCGTTGCCCACCGTGGACCCGGAGCGTATCGCCTGCATCGGGCACTCCCTGGGCGGCCACAACACCCTCTTCGTGACCGCCTTCGACCCGCGCATCAAGGTAGCGGTAAGCAGTTGCGGGTTCTGCTCGTTCTACCGGTACATGAACGGGGACCTCACCGGCTGGTCACATGCGGGGTACATGCCGCGGATCAAGGAGTTGTACGGCGTTAGCCCGGAGCGGATGCCCTTCGACTTCAGCGATGTGCTGGCCGCGATTGCTCCCAGGGCGGTGTTCACGAACTCACCCACCGGGGACAGCAACTTCGACGTTCAGGGAGTACGCGACTGCATCGAAGCGGCCGCGCCGCTGTACGGACTGCTTGGAGTCGCGGCGAACCTCCGGGCCGCGCATCCGGAATGCGGACATGACTTCCCGCCCGAAGTGCGAGAAGAGGCGTACTCGTTCGTCGAGCAGGTACTGTCGGAGCAGTGACACGAACTGGAAGAGTGGAGGGGCCGCCATGCTTCTCGAAGGGAAACGAGCAGTAGTCACGGGCGCCGCGGGAGCCCTCGGCTGCGCTGTCCTGCGCGCATTTCTGGACCACGGCGCGAAAGTGGTGGCCGTGGGCCACAACGAGCGTGCACTCGGAGAGATCGCGCGGACAGCCGGTGAGGATGCGGATCGCTGTCTCGCGGTCCGGGCCGATCTGACGATTCTGGAGGACGTGGAGCGCCTGAAGGGGGAGGCGCTGGAGTTCCTCGGCGGTGTGGACGCACTCGCCAACATCGTCGGCGGGTTCGCATCCGGTCCGAAGCTCTGGGAAACCGAGCCTGACGAGTGGCGCAGGATGATGGACCTGAACCTGACCACCGCTTTCCTGAGCTGCCGGGCTTTCATCCCGGCCATGCTGGAGGCGGGGTACGGACGCGTGGTGAACATCGCTTCTCGCGGCGCATTCACGGTGAAACCCGGGACCGGAAGCTACGCGGTCTCCAAGGCCGCCGTGGCGAAGTTCACTGAGGTCCTGCGCGAAGAACTTCGGGGCACTGGGGTTACGGCAGTGGCGATCGCCCCGAGCACCATCGACACGCCCGCCAACCGCGAGGACATGCCGAAGTCGGACCCGTCAAAGTGGGTGACGCCGGAGGCGTTGGCAGAGGCCGTCGTCTGGCTGTGCTCGGAACATGGCGGCATTTTCAGCGGGGGAATCTTGCCGGCATACGGCGATCTGTGATCTGGAGAAGCCAGCGGAGATGGAAGGACGCCTGCCCGAGACTGAGGCAGGCGTCCGTTCTCTCCCCGGATGAAGCAGTGCGGACCTACCTGCTCTTCAGGTACTCGTCAATCGCCGCCGCGGCCTTCCGACCTGCGCCCATCGCTTCGATAACCGTGGCCGCACCCGTGACAATATCCCCACCAGCGTAGACCCCCGGAATGCTGGTGGCCCCGGTCTCTTCGTCCGCCACGATGTACCCCTTGCGGTTGATCTCCAGGTCCGGCGTGGTGCTGCTGATCAGCGGGTTCGCCCCCGCGCCGATGGCGATGACCGCCACGTCAATGGCTTCCTCGTACTCCGAACCCTCGATCGGAACGGGTCTGCGCCGGCCGCTGTCATCCGGCTCGCCAAGCTCCATCCTTTGCATCCAGGCCGAGGTCAGGCGTCCCTGGTCGTCGCCGCGGAACTCGAGCGGCACAGTGAGCAGGTGGAACTCGATGCCTTCCTCCTCGGCGTGATGGATTTCCTCGGCGCGCGCCGGCATCTCCTCGCGGGAACGCCGGTAAGCCAGGATCACCTTGTCCGCACCAAGGCGCTTCGCGGTCCGGGCGGCATCCATCGCCACATTGCCCCCGCCCACCACCATAACGCTCTTCCCACGGGCGATGGGGGTATCGCTCTCGCCGAACTCATAGGCGCGCATGAGGTTGGAGCGGGTCAGGAACTCGTTGGCGGAGTAGACGCCGATGAGGTTCTCGCCCTCGATGCCCATGAAAGTGGGCAGGCCCGCGCCGGTACCGACGAAGACAGCGTCATAGCCTTCATCTTCGAGAAGCTCGTGTATCGTGTCCAGCTTGCCCACGACGGCGCTGGTCTGCAGTTCCACACCGAGTTCGCGCAATGCGTCGATCTCCACCCTCAAAATGCGCTTGGGCAGGCGGAACTCGGGGATTCCGTATACTAGCACGCCGCCCATGTCGTGGAGGGCCTCGAAGATCGTGACCTGGTGCCCGCGCTTGGCGAGTTCCGCAGCGCAGGTCAGCCCAGCCGGGCCGGAGCCCACTATGGCAACGCGCTTGCCCGTGTCGGGCTGGCGCTCCGGGCGCTCCATGAGGTGGTTTTCACGCTCGTAGTCGGCCACGAAACGCTCCAGGCGACCGACCGCCACCGGTTCACCCTTGATGCCCAGCACGCACAGCTTCTCGCACTGGTCCTCCTGCGGGCAGACGCGCCCGCAGACGGCAGGGAGGACGTTGGTTTCTTTGATCTTCCGCGCCGCTTCGGCGAACTTCCCTTCGCGTACGAGTGCGATGAACCCCGGAATGTCCACCTCAACTGGACATCCCGTGACGCACGGGGGCTTCTTGCACTGCAGGCATCGGCTGGCCTCGGCCATGGCCTGTTCAGCCGTGTACCCCAGGGGCACTTCGTCAAAGTTGTAGATGCGCTGTTGTGGAGGCTGTTCGGTCATCGGCTGGCGCGGCAGTTTGGATGCACTGGCCATGAGGGGACTTCCCTCCAGATTGATGATCGCTCGCGTCAGCGGCGCTACTCGGATTCGGGCAGGTTCAGCTTGCAGTGGGCCCCCCAGTCCCGGGCTGCAGATTCCTGCTCCCGGTACGTGGCTTGCCGCTTCATCAGCAGGTCGAAGTTGACCTGGTGCGCGTCGAACTCCGGGCCGTCGACGCAGGCGAATTTGGTCTCGCCACCGACCTCAACGCGGCACCCTCCGCACATCCCGGTCCCGTCAATCATGAGCGGGTTGAGGCTGACCATCGTGGGGATGCCGCGCTCTCGGGTCAGGTTGGCCACCGCGCGCATCATTGGGGTCGGGCCGACCGCCAGGACGAAGTTGATCTCCCGGCCCTCGTCGAGGATCTCCTTGAGCACATCAGTGACGAAACCCTTGTGCCCGTAGCTGCCGTCATCGGTGGCCACGTACAGCGAGGGGCAGATCTCGCCGAGCTCTTTCTCCAGAATCACGAGGTCCCGGCTGCGGGCCCCGATGATGCCGATCATGTCATTGCCCGCATCCTTGAGGGCCTGGGCGATGGGCAGCACGGGTGCGGTGCCATAGCCGCCACCGATGACGCAGGCAGTGCCGTAGTTCTCGATGTGCGTCGGCTGCCCGAGGGGACCGGCGACGTCCAACAGACTGTCGCCCTCTTCGAGAAGCGCCAGTTCCTTGGTGGAGTGCCCGACGGCCTGGAAGATGAGAGTGATGGAGCCTTCATCCAGGTCGGATCCCACCAGCGTGAGGGGCACGCGTTCGCCGCCCTCGTGGGAGCGGATGATGACGAACTGCCCCGCTTTGCGCTTGCGGGCGATCTTGGGATGGTGGATTCTGTAACGAAAAGTGCTCGGGGCGATTTCTTCCTTGCAGAGGATCTCGTTCATCAGTGCACCTCAAAGGAGCTCTGGGCCGGCCGCATGGCGCGGTCCCGGGTTTCTGCGTTCCCCCCCCGCAGGCCATCAAGGACGCGGGAACTCCAGGCGAAGGATGCAGCTCTGCTGCGGCGCCAGTTCACGGGGCAGAGCATCCAGCTTCCGCACAGTGGCGTCTGGTGAGACAAGCACGCCGTCAAGCAATTCGACAACAGTTGGTCTGGCACCTCCCGGCTCAAGAGCGAATCGAGCAGTCCCGGATGTCCAGTTGGTGATCAGGCAGATCAATTCGCCCCGGGCGTTTCGAGCCGCGACCACTTCCAGATCGTCGGGATGGGGTGGCTCCGCGCCCGGGTACACGACCTGCACATTGCTGACCATGCTCAGGAACTCAAAGCCCTCCCGCAGCGGACTGCCCTCAAAGAGCGCTTCGTAGATACGCAGCAGTACTTCGCAAGCTGCGGGCCTGAGTTTCGGCGGGTAGATGCGTTCGGTCCTGGTCCGCTTCTCATTGCTGTAGTCCACGGGCAGCCCTGCGCCGAACTCGCCGGCGAGATAGACCACGGCGCCATCGCCGACGGCGCGGTACGTGATGACCGGGATATCTCCCACTCGAGCCATCACGCGCGCGGATTCGTTCAGGACAACCGACCTGAACACGCTGAACTCCTCCGTCGGGCTGAGCCACTCCACACCGGTGCCTGGCTCGACGGTCAGCGGACCCGTCTGCTCTCCAGCGGGTGCGCGCGCAAGGCCGAGGAGGTCAAGCAGCGCAGGCCGGTCCCTGAGCTTGCCCTGCTCATCCAGCGTTCCCACTTCGGAGATGACCACCAGACGACCGCCCGACGTCGCATACTTGCGCAGGACTTCCACCTGCCGATCGGAGATCGCGAATGCGAAGGGAACCACTACCACCGGGTAGTCCGCAAGCTGCTCCGCGGTGACGGACTCCAGGTAATACAGGTCCACGGGCACCGCGGACCGCAGGCAGTGCATCAGCGGCTCAACCTGCGCCCGGGACGCGTAGCGCGCATCCTTGCCAGAGTGGGTCAGGATCGGCTGCGGCTCCGGTTCGGTGTTGAACCGCCACCAGTCTTCCGAAGCGCGGCTGTGCAGAAGCGCAACGCGCTTGATCGGCGTCAGACCCTCAAGCCACGGATCTGCCTCCTTGAGTGCCTGGTAGGCGGCCCTGACTGTGGCGTACGTGAACGCCGAATCCGACGCTGTGGCCGTCTGGCCTGTGATGTGGGAGTGGTGCCACCAGGCAAGCTCCTTCGCGCCGTGAAACACCGAACTGAAGGCGGCGCCGTAGACCTCCACCGGATCCAGATCGCGATGCTCGGGACGCAGCCGCGAGGCCTCCAGCACCGACCCGCACTGGCGCAGGGGATGTGCGCCGGACAGCCGCTCGCAGGTCTCGGTGACATACCAGTGGGTGGAGTCGCCAAGGTAGTTGTGCAGCAGAATGTAGGGGTCGGTGGTGAGGAAATCGATTTTCGTGCCGTAACCCACCTGATCCCACGCCACGCCTACAGTCCACCAGCGGTCGGAGCAGACCGGGGTAACGCAGATGAGCGAATCGGCCCGGCAGTCGGGGTTCGCCTGCTTCACCGCCTCGGCGCTCTTGCGCAGCCATTCGGTGGTGGTCTGATAGCGGAAGTTGATGTAGTTGCGCCAGGCATCGGTCTGCTGGACGGTGGTCAGATCGGGCATCTCGGTCCCGAATGTCGCCTGGTACAGGGCGCGGCAACCGGGCCCGTCGCAGTATGGCGGCATCTGTTCGTAGTAGGCGCGAACCGCTTCGTCCCGGTGATTGGCGAAGTCCCGCTTGAGCCCGCGGTTGTCGTAGTTATACTCGTCGGGGACAAGACTGATGCCAGCGATGTCCTGACGCGCTATGTCGCCCATGACCGCGACCCAGTTCTCGCCCCACTTCTCGTTCGGGCAGTAATACGCCGGGAAGCGCGGATCATCCACCCCATCGAAAGGCTGTGGCAGGGAGCCCATGGTCACCCAGACGCCGATACCTCGCTGCTTAAGGAATTCCAGGAACTCGGCCAGCGGACTCGGGCCGTCGTAGTGCTTATTCAGCAGATCCGACTCCCAGCGGGGCGAGCCGGGAGACAGGTAGATATGCATCGCGTTTGCGTTGAGGTCGAGATACTCGGAGACCAACTTGTCCCGGGCTTGCGTATCCACGCGTTCACCCGGCTCGAAGCCAGGATCGCGCAGGAGGTTCTCGCCGCCGACTTCGCCGAAGAACAGGTCGTCAAACCAGACCTTGCCAGACTTCTCGCGGATGAACGCATGGAAGCTGGCGGACCGCACCGGCTTCTCCGGAGTGACCACGGACTCGGAATACTCCCAGTCATGCGTGCCGGGCTTGAAGGGCGCGACTTGCATGTACCAGGGGGTACCGTCGGTGTAGACCATGTCCACATACAGGGAGTACTCGTAGCCGGCGCCGGGGGCCACGTCCTGGGCTTTGCTCCAGCCCGCAATCTTGATGGGCTTCGGCTCGGTCTGGTTGAGCCTGACCGCCTGGCTCACTCCGGCGCCGCTGCCCCGACCGCCGCCGGAGTTGTCGCACAGCAGCGCACCAGCGCCGCCGATCCTGACATCGGTCACATACTCGGGCGCGCCACGAAACGGCGCCCAGATCGCAGTGGCGATTGCAGCGGACGGATCGCAGTAGATGCCCCGGGTGATATTGCTGCCCGGTTGGTAGCCCCACGACTGCGAAGCCGCAAAGGCGATGAGAAGCAACGGGACTGCGCGGTGCATGACGCGACCTCCAGCGTTTCGGGTCGGATGCGGGAACATCAGAACCCCAGCCCGGCCAGCCATTCGCAGCAGAGCTTCGCCCAGCTTGCGACGTGCAGGTCTTCCGGCGCGAGACCAAGACCGTGGCGGCCCGACTGGTAGACGTGCAGTTCGAAGGGCACCCCGCACTTGCGCAGAGCGCTCGCGAACAGGATGCTGTTTTCCACCGGCACCCCGGCGTCGTCAGCGGTGTGCCACAGGAACGCTGGAGGGGTGTCTTCCGTCACCTGGGTCTCGTTCGAAAGAGACGCGATCAGTTCAGCCGGCGCGTTCTCACCCAGCAGATTGCGCAGGGAACCCAGATGGCCAAACTGCCCGAAGCTGATGACCGGGTAGCAGAGCACAAGCGCATCCGGACGGCAGGAGACCCGGGCCACGGGATCCGCCGAATCCGGATCTCCGGCATCGTAGTGAGTGCCCGCGGTGCTTGCTAGATGCCCACCGGCCGAGAAACCAAGAATCCCGATCTTATCGGGCAGAATGCCCCAACATTCCGCATTGACCCGAACCGTGCGGATGGCCCGCTGGGCGTCCATGAGCGGGTACGGGTGCCGGTACGACGCGACCCGGTAGTGGCAGACGAAGGCGTTGATC